>ENA-UEQP01000033-UEQP01000033.1-human-gut-metagenome-genome-assembly--contig:-NODE-33-length-130704-cov-25.674945_pt1 | contig 130704 bp, 110 predicted proteins | sample MGYA00242951_ERZ507951 | MGnify/ENA primary metagenome ERZ507951 (study PRJEB26167, sample SAMN06115539) | human gut metagenome | host: Homo sapiens | place: China:Shanxi | collected 2015-11-18...
CCGCATCACGGCATAAGTAAAGACAGCGATTTGTGCGCAAGCGCCCATCGCTGTCCTCACTATGCCTATGCGCGGCTATGCTTTCGTAAACTCTCAGGTTACATCAACGCCTGGTCCAGCTTCCGGCAAAAGTCGGCTTCGGACATGGCACCGCCGAAGGTTACAGCGGGCTCTCCATTTTTGAACACGATGAAATGCGGAATGCTTACCACACGGTACTTCTGAGCGATCGCCATGTTGTCATCCACATTGAGTTTGCCGATCTTCATCTTACCGGCATAAGCTTCGGCACATTTGGCCACCACGGGACCCATCATTTTGCAGGGACCGCACCAGTCGGCGTAGAAGTCTACCAGGACGGGAAGCTCCGACTGCAGAACCTCCTCTTCAAAATTTGCAGCAGTAAAAGTGTATTCCATAATGATCCTTCCTTTCCCGGCTGAATGTAAGCAGCCGATATGTCTTAAGTTTTTGTAACGATTCAGAACCACATTCACCATATAAAACTTCTTATCTGCTTGAATGCAAGCATTCGCAGATCGTAGTTTTGCATGACTCTGAATAGTTACAAGTATTTCAAAAAAATGAGTGTATTATGAATTGTTATCTAAAAATAATGTATTTGCAGATAGGGTTGCCAATGGAAGAGAATTTCTCCTCGTATTCCGTCATGACATTACCTTCCATCAGCGCAGCGTCACTATGCAGATCATAGGTGATCACCTGCGCCTGCCAGCCGGCGGGTTCCAGTTCCTCGACTGCGAAATCGAACAGAGGACGGTTGTCTGTCTTGAATTCCAGTGTGCCCTCTTTTTTCAGGATCACATCATAGCGTGCCAGAAACTGTCTGGAGGGCAGGCGTCTCTTGGCATGGCGGTCCTTCGGCCAGGGATCGGAGAAGTTCAGATAGATCCGGTCGACCTCTCCCTTTCCGAATACCTTGTCGATATCTTCGGCATCCATGCGGATGAATTTCAGATTGGGAAGCTCATCTTCCTCCATTTTCTGGATCGCACGGAGCAGGACACTGGAATATTTTTCAATGCCCACATAGTTGATCTGCGGATTTGATTTGGCGAGGGTATGCAGGAAACGTCCCTTTCCCATACCGATCTCGATATGAATGGGGTGATCGTTACCAAAGATCTCATGCCAGGTTCCGGGGCAGCTTTCCAAAGTATCTTCCGGTACCACGTAAGGACTTTCTGCGATCACTTCACGGGAGCCGGTAATATTGCGTAATCTCATATATTTGATAACCTTTCTTTATTTAATGACTTTTCTTGATGAATGCTGCAGATTCGTGTAGAATCTGTATTGTCAATGTACTTTATCTTGGAAAGCTTGTCAAGTGACCCTGTTGGAATGGATGACTATGCATGCCCCTGACGGAACAGGTGGTTGTGCACGACCCTGTTGCATCGGGCGGTCGTGGCTGGTTTCATATAAAACCCGGAGGAAAGAGGATGAAATGGATGATCGCGTCGGACATTCACGGTTCGGCATACTATTGCAGAAAATTATTAGAGGCATATGAAAAAGAGGAAGCGGAGAGACTTCTGTTGTTGGGGGATATCTTATATCACGGTCCCCGTAATGACCTCCCGGAAGGATATGCACCGAAGGAAGTCATTGAACTTTTGAATGCCCGTAAAAATGACATTTATTGCGTCCGGGGCAATTGTGATACTGAGGTGGACCAGATGGTGTTGGAATTCCCTGTGTTAGCGGATTACTGTGTGATTGCGGAAGGGGAGACGGCAGTCTATGCCACACATGGACATATCTATAACGAACAGAAGCTTCCGCCGCTGCATCCCGGGGACATATTGCTGCACGGACACACTCATGTGCCGAAGTGCGCTGTACACGAAGAGGAATCTTACATTTATATGAATCCCGGATCGGTGTCACTGCCCAAGGAAGACAGCTGGCATGGATACATGATCTGGGAAGGCAGCGAGTTTGTCTGGAAAGATTTTGACGGACAGGAACATATGCGAAAAAAATTAAGTTAGCACTTTGGTTTTTAAGTAAAATGGTGTATGATAGAGAATGTGCATTATCATACACCATTTTTATAAAGGTTTATAAAGATATATCAGGAAGGATTTATACATGCGTTTTTTTAAGCATTTATCATATAGAACACTTTTTACGAAGGCAGTCATGGGAATCAGCGTTATCTGCCTTTTTGCGTCTGATGGACTTACAGTTTCGGCTACCACCATCAAAGAGGAGAACATTGCCTACAATCAGTCACTGGCAGTGCAGTCCAATGCAGTGGCGAACTGGCCTACAGGACCGGTGATCAGTGCGGAATCCGCAATTTTGATGGATGCGGATACCGGCGCTATCTTATATGCGAAAAATATTCATCAAAAGGAATATCCCGCCAGTACCACGAAAATATTAACGACCCTGATTGCTTCAGAACGCTGCAGCATGGATGAGATCGTGGATTTCTCCTATGATGCGGTACATGATATCGACCCCGGAAGCAACCATATCGCCATCGAGCCGGGAGAGCAGCTGACCATGGAGGAATGTCTGAATGCGATTCTGATCCGTTCAGCGAATGAGGTCTCTTTTGCGGTGGCGGAACATATCTCGGGGACGACCTGGCAGGATTTCGGTGATATCATGAACGAGCGTGCGAAGGAACTGGGATGTGTGGATTCTCATTTTGTCAATCCCAACGGTCTTCCCAATGAGGAGCATTACACCAGCGCCTATGATCTGGCGATGATCGGCAGAGCTTTTTTTGCCAATGAAGCATTATGCAAGATGACCATGACGCACATGCTGCACATTCTGCCGTCGGAGAGACAACCGGATGACATCATGGAAGTCAATAAGATGGAACTGATCCCGGGCGGAAAATACGCATATCCCTACCTGGTAGGGTGTAAGACCGGTTATACCGATGCGGCGAGAAGCACCCTGGTCTCCTGCGCGGAGAAGGACGGCATGAAGCTGATCTGCGTGGTGATGAAGGATGAGAACCCTAATTATTATGAAGATACGATTGCTCTGTTCGACTATGGATTCAGTAATTTCCAGAGAGCAAACATCTCTCAGACGGAGACGAAATATAATATCGACAATGCGGGAGCTTTTTACAGCGGCAACGATATCTTCGGAAATTCCAAACCGATTCTGCAATTGAACCAAAACGACAGTATTACCCTGCCCAACACGATTACGTTCCGGGATGCTGTGTCCGCAATCTCCTACGACAATACCGCGCCGGGGCAGGCTGCCGTGATCACCTATACCTACAATGATGTGGTACTGGGAACGGCATCCATAGATTTCACGGCTTCGGAAAAAGGAAGCAGTGTGTTTGGGGACGAGACCACAGGAACAACGGATGGGGCAGAAGCTACCGCAGCGACGCAGGAGCCGGACAGCACCGGGGCTACGCAGCCGACAGAAGGAGCGGCGGCTGATGAGCCGGCCGACGAGGGCGGAGGTATTCCCACTGCCACACAGCCGGCAGCTTCCGGGGAAGAAGATACGGCCTCCGGCGGTCCGGCAGTGATATTTATCAATGTGATCAAGGTATTTTTCTGGATACTGGGGATCGCTGTAGTGATCTTCCTGATACTTTTGATCCGGGCGTTTATTAAGAACTACCAATTCGCACATCGCAGTACCAGGCTGATGTGGCGGTTTGGCCGCAGGAGAAAGCGCTCCAGATCCCGGTACCGCTCGGTGAACCAGGACCTGCAAAGCAGGCGGAGAGAAGCTATCAGACAGGCGAAAAAGCGGCGCAAGCCCAAGAAACCAAACCGCTTCCGCGATCTGGATTTTTAGAAAAATAATTAAGGCATGTCCCATCACAACGGGGCATGCCTTTTAAGTTCAGTGTTGCAAATTTCTATTTGCTCAATAAATATTCCGCCAGATCCACTGCGGTATCCGCATGTTCCGCATTGGCGTAGATGCCCATGACGATACCGTCTCCGCGGAAGTAATAGTTGTCGGTCAGATCCGTACAGCCGGTCAGGCAGATGCCTACCGGGACGGGATCCTGCATCTCTTCCGGGTGGAGAGGATCGGGATATTCCGGAGTATAATCGGTATTCAGATCATCGTTTGCTGCCTCGATCGCCAACACCACTTCTCTGTCCACGTAATAGAAATAAGGTTCCAGTGCCTGGAGCTGTTCTTCTGTGAGGATATCCCGCAGATCATAGAACAGGCTGCTGTTGGCATATTTTTGGAAAGAATCGAAATCCGTGATCATGCTGTCAAGCTCATTTGCTGCCACATATACCATCAGCTTCTGGGTAGAAGTGACGGAGACCTCGTCCATGCTGCCTTCCACGACACGAATAGAAGTATCAAAGGTGATATCGCTGGTATTCAGATCGATGCCCTCTTTTTCGGCGAAATCCGTAAGGAAATCCGGCTGCTCGGAGGATATCTGGTCTAAGAGGCTTGCATTTAATAAAACAGCGTTAAAAGCGGTATCCTTCCGGTTCGTATACTGGTAAATAAAGCTTACGATCATGCCGATGACGATCACAGAAATGATCACATGCCATTTATAATAATACCAGAAATACGCCAGCTTCTGCTTGGGAGTGCCGTTTTTCAGTGCTTCCCGTTCTTCTTTGAATTCATCCATTACAGCCATGGAAAAACCGCCTTTCTGCGTGAAATATAAAATTATGATAAAGGTTCTCTATCCGAAAGTCAATGAAGGAAGTGTGAGGGGATTCTAAAAAAAGAATTAAATCGCCCCAAAAATCCGGGCATATCTTGCATGTTTTTCACGGATGATATATCATAATAGAAGACGATTGTCAGGAGAAGCAGAATCCGGACAGACGTAAACAGAGATTTTCCGAAGGAACGGAAGAACGGTGCGGAAAATCCCTGCTACAAAATAAAGGAAGAGAAAAGGAAACGAAAAATGAGTGATTCTTACGTAGAATGTCTGGTAAAAGCAAAACAGCCCGCGTGGGCTAAAATCTTAAAAGTATTACTTGTCACCCTGACAGTGTTAAGCTGCCTGGTAATGTTTGTGTTTATCATTTTCCTGCCGGTCGCTCTTGTTGCGGGTGTGGGAGCTTATTTTCTGAATATGTTCACGGATCTGGAGTATGAGTATCTCTATCTGGATAAGGAACTGTCTGTGGACAAGATCATGGCAAAGAGTAAGAGAAAGCGTGTAGCTACTTACAGCATTGACCGTATGGAAATATTTGCACCGGTCTATTCCTACCATCTGGACAATTTCAAGAACCGTCAGGTGAAGGAGAAGGACTATAGCATCGGCGAGGTTCTGCAGCCGGACGGCCGTTATGCAATGTATTATGAAGGTGGCGAGAAGATCATCTTCAGTCCCAACGAGGAACTGGTGAAGGTACTTAAGAGTGTAGCTCCCCGTAAGGTATTCAGTGAATAATGATCAGTGAGTGATCCATGAACAAAAGGATTCCGGTGAACAGGATGCATCGGGATCCTTTTTTGATACAAAATTATTAAAATAATTATTGAGAAAAAATCTATAATATCCTCTTGATAATGGAAGTCGGTTTTTGTCCTGTCTTGTGTATCTCGAAAGTGACTATTTTACAGGCTTTCCGGGGCATCAGTTAGTTTGTCTGGTATTGTAAAGCAGTGTCAGATTTGTCGTAAATGTCGTAAAATTGTGACCCAAAAATGATGAGAAATGGAGAGTTCTAATAAAATGAAATTAACGTATACGAATTTAAATGGATACCTTATTTCAAACCTTATTTATAAATCCAGTGAACAGATGGAGCAACTTGGCAAGTATGGTTTCTTACGCAGAGATTATCTGAAGAATCATAAAAATTCTCTGTATTAGGTCATGCTTCTGCAGGACACCATTGGAGAGCATCTTCTTGAGGTGGAAAAAGTAGCCAGAGAACGGGAAGATGTAATTCTGAAGCAATTAGAAGAAAAAGAACCATTGCCAGATAAAGAAGCAGATCAAATGGCATGGGTGCGAGCTGCCAACCAGCACAGAACGATTGCAGAAGAGATTATTCTCAAAGAGTTGATTTATGTTTAAATGAAGGTGATGAGGTCGTGGATTGCGACCTCATTATTGTATGAAAAATAGAAGTAGGCAGAATGAGAAAAATAGGGTAAAATGTGAACATGGATTTTGGAAACTCATAAGAAATGATTGTGCGATAAAGAAGTAATAGAAGTGTAAAAAAATTTGCCGTTCCTATCCGGCACTTGCGCATTGTGTCGGATAGGTCGGGCTTATTCGGGCAAGTCCACCTTGCCAACAAAAGAATAATAAATCTCAATGTCCTGTCTGCGGGTCTTGTTCTCGTCATAGCTGCACTCATGCACAACGATTTTCTCTACAAACTCCCGCAGCAGAGTAGGGGTAAGTTCTTCAAAGCTGGTATGCCGCCGGACAACATTCATAAACTTTTCTGCGTTCACGGTGGCTTCCTGTGCTTTGGAAAGCTCCGCTTGGATAGCAGCGGCTCTTTCTTTCAGCTCCCGTTGTTCTGCTTCATAGTCTGCCGACAGCTCTGTGAAACGCTCGTCTGATATGCGCCCAGTCACGCTGTCCTCATACAGCCGCTTGAAGATAGCGGATAACTCGGCTTGGCTCATGTGGTAAGCAGAAAGCCTTTCCGCAAAAGCGGCGTATTCTTCTTCTGTCATGCGTGTCTTGACTACCCGGCTGCGGTGGGGTGTGTTGTATCGTTTCATAGGTGGTTGACCTCCTTTCTTTGTGCGTGGTGTCCTCCCACTAATAGGAGAAAAACGGGGTGTGAAGCGGAACTGTTTTTGAGAAATCGCAACCAACTTTTTCATAAAAGGCTGCGGGCTGGCGTTCTCCCCTTACTCCCTACAAACCACAAAAGAGCAGAATGGACGGTCTTTCCGGCGGCTCGGTCTTTCCCGACAATAGAACGCTTCGGAAGCTACGTTCTGCCTGCTACTTGATAGAAAACGAGAATTTTCCCCTGATCACTTATCAGTACCGACATTTTCCGATTTGCCAAAAACGGGTGCAAAAAAAGCAGCAAATCTTTTTCGGATTTACTGCTTCATGTGCCGCTGTGGGGCGACGGGATATTCAGTTGTAAAAGCAATTTTATCTATCGCGAAGGAACTATTTCTTGTATTTCCGATAAGGTATAAATTGCAAATATATGTTCTAATTCATGCTTTTTGGGATTTATACCACTATATAACACACGCACACTTTCATTAGATATAAATTTAGAAAAATCACATTCTTTAACAACAGCTGTTTTTTCTATTTTTACATTTTCTCCTAACTTACTAATTAACTTTTCGTATGATGAGTTAATTTTAATGACTATATAATCATCTGAGTTTTCTAAAACTTTTCCTTCAAAATAATCTTGTTTGCCTTCCGTACTTGCCATGGAAAAAAATAATATTACGCCTAAACTAATTGCAATAAAAACTACTATTGTGCAAATAAATTTTGGTTTTTTCATGAATAACCTCCAAATTTATAAAATAACAAGGCAGATTTATGATGAATCTTAAATTCTCATTGCAAATCTGCCTTTTAATCTTATAACTTATAAGTTTTACCAAACAATCTGTGACGCATATATTGGATTGATTGATACATTTGTATCTCCCCAGCCATCATTAACAATGGGGTAACAAGTTCCACCAGAGATATTGTAACCGTAACCTGTTATCCAGTGATTTTTATATGTAGGATGGTTATGGATAATCAACAAAAATGGAGTTCCATATGTATCAACTCTTCCAATAACATAGTTGTCATTATATCCGTCAAAACCTCCCGGATGGCTAACACCTTGACTCGAACAATAAGACATAATGCCAGTGAAAACATCTCCAGCTACACTACCCGGAACATCTCCATCAATATACCCTCTCAAATGTTCAATTAAATCAACACCATCTCCGCTTTCTAAAGAAGATGGTACATATTTCTGGTTCTTATAAATATCATACCACCTTAACAACATTGCCGCTGATGTAGAACCACATATACCATCAGGATTGTGCTTATAATTTGGTACATTTCCACTTATGTAATGGGCAGCTCTCGTATCTGGAAGAGATGAACGGTTTTTTGCATAATTTCGTTTCACCTCTGAATTGATAGCATTAAAGTACGATGTGAAATATTCCTTAGAACCTACTATATTACCAGTAGGTATTTCAACAAAGGAATTTTCGTTCTCGGTAAAATATTGTAAAGCTCCTGCGTAATACACTAAATCTGTTGATTCTATATAACTATTGCTGGTAGATGTAGAATACTCCGCAACAATATTAAATTTAGAATCATAAATTAAATAGCCACCTGATGAAAAAGGAAGATATGAATATCGGTTTTCATCATTAGCATCTTTGAGTGTTTTAACGGCTGAAAAATTACCCGATTCACCTAAACTTGATAACAAGTTCGTCACAACAGGTTCTGCACTCAAAGAATCAGCAGATTCCGCTGCCATAACTGGTATTGTTGATACCATTACTCCGAAAGCAGTTAGTAGTGACACTACAATTTGGGGAAATTTCTTTACAGTTTTCATAATAATCCTCCTATTCCTCTAAAAATATGCGTCATTTTACACAATTATTATAATATATTCACAATATTGTGTCAATAATGCTTTTGAAAATCATCATTTTGCTCAACAAATCTTATGTGTAATTAAAGTACCTTTATAAAATAATAAGGGTCACTGTTTCTTAAATCCTCAATCCAGCATTCAAGAAATTTTTCTCGTTTACATCCTGTCACCAGCATATGGGCAGCGTCAAAGAACACAAGGCGAATAACAATCTGGTAATAGGTATCATGGGTATAGTGGATATGTTTTTGATTGGCTTCATGTTTGTCCAGTCATGGAAATACCTTCCTTCTTTGTTCCTTGGAAAGGGTGGTCACACTCTCTTCAATTGTTGTTGATATTCTTGGCTATTTTCCTAAAATACAATCCGTGGTTAAATAAAGGAATAGTGGTCTGCTGTCTAAAAATCATATGTTTCTTTACCGCACATGAGCATTGTCATACGGGATGTAGCAGACTGGGTGAGAACAATGTCAATCCCAAAGTTATGCGGTATATCATGGACCATTCGGATACACAGGTCACAATGAATGTCTATAATCATATTGCAGAGAAGTCTCATGTGGAGAACGAGATGTCTAAAATGAACCTGCAAGAAACCGTACCTGCTGTGGTATAAACCAGAAGTCGTTGTCGTAAAATGTGGTAAGAAAATCGAGTGCGAAAGCAAGTGAAAAATCCCTGTGAAGCCCGTAAAATTAAGGATTCATAAATTCTTCACAAAATAATTAGCACTCACCGGTTGACAGCCATAGAAAACTTTGCTAAACTCATGGAAATGTTATAAGCACAGCAAATATTTATTATAAGCATAGCTTATATTACCAAAACAAATCATTCACAAATCTTATCAAATGAACACAGGAGGAGAGAAAATGGGACAGATTATTGGTGAAGGCATTACCTTTGACGACGTACTTCTGGTACCGTCTTATTCTCAGGTAGTCCCCAATCAGGTGGATTTGACCACATGGCTGACAAAAAAGATCAAGCTGAACATTCCTATGATGAGCGCAGGAATGGACACTGTTACCGAGCACCGCATGGCGATCGCCATGGCAAGACAGGGTGGTATCGGTATCATCCATAAGAACATGTCTATCGAAGCACAGGCAGAAGAGGTAGATAAGGTAAAGCGTTCCGAGAATGGTGTCATCACCGATCCGTTTTCCCTGTCTCCCGAGCACACTCTGGCAGACGCAGATGCATTGATGGCGAAATTCAGGATCTCCGGTGTGCCTATTACCGAGGGCAGAAAATTAGTCGGTATCATCACCAACCGTGATCTGAAGTTTGAGACTGATTTTACCAAGAAGATCAAGGAGTCCATGACCAGCGAAGGCCTGATCACCGCTCCCGAAGGTATCACTCTGGAAGAAGCGAAGAAGATCCTGGCAAAAGCAAGAAAGGAAAAACTTCCTATTGTAGATAAGGACTTCAACCTCAAGGGTCTGATCACCATCAAAGATATTGAGAAGACCATCAAATATCCTCTGGCAGCCAAGGATTCCCAGGGCAGACTGCTCTGCGGTGCCGGCGTAGGTATCACCGCAAATGTACTGGATCGTGTGGCAGCTTTAGTAGCAGCCAAGGTTGATGTCATTGTACTGGATTCCGCACACGGTCATTCCCAGAACGTACTGAACTGTCTGAAGATGATCAAGGAAAAATACCCCGATCTGCAGGTGATCGCAGGTAACGTAGCTACCGGCGACGCAACACGTGCACTGATCGAGGCTGGTGCAGATGCCGTTAAGGTAGGTATCGGACCCGGTTCCATCTGTACTACCCGTGTGGTTGCAGGTATCGGTGTTCCCCAGGTATCCGCTATCATGGACTGCTATAGCGTGGCAAAGGAATACGGTATTCCCATCATTGCTGATGGCGGTATCAAGTATTCCGGAGATATTACCAAGGCAATCGCAGCCGGCGGTAATGTATGTATGATGGGTTCCATGTTCGCAGGATGCGAGGAGAGCCCGGGAGAATACGAACTGTTCCAGGGCAGAAAATATAAGGTATACCGTGGCATGGGCTCCATCGCGGCTATGGAGAACGGCAGTAAGGATCGTTACTTCCAGGAGAATGCAAAGAAACTGGTACCCGAAGGTGTCGAGGGCCGTGTGGCTTACAAGGGCAGCGTAGAAGATACCGTATTCCAGTTACTCGGCGGTCTTCGTTCCGGTATGGGTTACTGCGGTGCACAGGATATCGAAACCCTGAAAGAGACCGGCAGATTCGTGAAGATCTCCGCAGCATCTCTGAAAGAGAGCCATCCTCATGATATCCACATCACCAAGGAAGCTCCGAACTACAGCGTGGATGATAAATAAGTTTTACAAAAAAGAGATGAGAAGGGTGATCGTAGGTCAGACTTACGATCGCCTTTTTCTGCATGCAAAGTATTTGCAATAATTGACAAAATGATCCGAATTTTTCAAGCAATTTAATAAATATAACGAAAAATGTAAAATAATAGCTTGTATCAATTTCGGGATACATGGTAGAATATAAATATTCGGGAAGGAATTTCTGAATATTTTACAGAGAAACAGGGGAGCAAAAAAGTGGCTGAGTTTGCATTACGTGAATTGATAGACGAAAAGCGCCTGCAGCATCTGCAGAACGAGTTCTGCAAGGTGACGGGGGTGATGGCGGTCTGTGTGGACAAGGAAGGCAGAGCCATAACAGAGCCGTACATCGATAAGTCCCTGATAAGACCGGATGGGGAAGATCCGATCTTAGGAGAATATCGGAAGAAAGCAGCGCAGGCATTAGACAGAGTACAGGAAGGATCCCTGGAGGAACAGGTGGTGGAAGAGCTGCCGGATGGCGGACATGTGGCAGCAGTTGCCGTCAGTGTGGAGAATCAGATCATTCTGTACTGGCAGGTATATGATCTGAAGAAGCTCGATACCATATCTTTTTACCAGATCCTGGATCTGTTGCGGGATACCAGTGCAGATATCTACAGAGACCGTATGTCCTGTTTCAGCGCGGAAGCCGAGAGCAGAAGGAGCAGATATGCGGAGGAAGAGATGAGCCGCAATCTCCATACGATAGAGGCTACTACGGAGATCGTCCAGCTTCTGGACAGCGATGAACAGATTGAACTGACCATGAGCCGATGGCTGAAGATTTTGGCACAGCACATTCAGGTAGACAGCGCAGAGATTTTTCAGCTGCAGGCAGACACGGATACGATGAATGTCGTCTGTGAATGGCTGGCACCGGGACTGATCTCTTATTTTGACAAGACCAGTGGGATTCCCGAGAAATCTTTTCTCCATACAGAGAAGCCACTGGTGGTATCTACGGACAGTGTGGGTAAGCCTGACTCTGAGGAAATTGAAAAGATAGGCATGAAAGCCGTGATGATATTTCCTATCCTGAAACAGGAGAGCGGCAATATGGTGCTGTCTCTGAACCACAGAAGACAGGGGCATGTCTGGAGCATGGCGGAGATCAAGTTCACTTCTGACGCGGTGAAGATCTTACAGAGTATCCTGACCAGACGGATCCAGAAAAATTCCCTGGCAGGTTCTTACGCCGCACTGGAGGAGATCTTGGACAATGTGGGATGTGCCATCTACGTAACGGATCAGAATACGGGCAGAATGCTGTTCGCCAACCAGATATTGAAGAATACCTTTGCCAAGGAACTGATGGACCATAATTTTGATGCCCTGTTACAGTCCAGCGTCCGCAAGGACAAGAACCGTACCGTGAGTGTTGTGTACCATGCCGAAAAGGAGACCTGGTACGATCTGCTGTGCAAGGAGATCGCCTGGGTGGATGGCAAAAAAGCCAATCTGTACTCTCTGTATGACATTACAGATAAAAAGCTGTACCAGCGCCGGATCGAGCAGCAGGCATACACAGATTTTCTGACGGGACTGTATAACCGCATGTGCTGTGAGAGGGATCTGGCGAGACAGATCGATCAGGCGAAGAAGATCGGAGGAAAAGGAGCGTTATTGTATCTGGATCTGGATGATTTCAAGCATATCAATGACGGACTGGGACACCAGTACGGTGATGTGCTGTTAAAATCCATCTCCCATGCATTGAAACGGATCAATGGCATCGAGAATACCTGTTACCGTATGGGTGGAGACGAATTCGTCATTATCATTCCGCCGGACAGCTATCCCCGGTTTGGAAATATTGTGGAAGATATTAAGAAGATCTTCAGCAAACCCTGGTTTTTGAAGGATGCAGATTATTACTGTACCATGAGTATGGGCATCGTCACTTTCCCGGATGCAGGAGATTCTGTGACAGATCTGATCAAAAAAGCGGATATTGCCATGTATGAGGCGAAAAAGACCGGTAAAAACCGTGTGGAAACGTATCGGGAAGGCAATGATTCCGTATCGGGACGCCGTCTGGATATGGAGAAGAACATGCGTGATGCCACGGTGGAAGGCTACCGGGAGTTCGAGGTCTATTACCAGCCTATCATCGATATTCAGGGCGGCAAGGATGTCTGTGCCGGAGCCGAGGCACTGATCCGCTGGAACAGTGCAAAGCTGGGATTTATCTCACCGGCGGAATTCATTCCCCTGGCGGAGTATCTGGGACTGATCAATCCCATCGGCAATTATGTACTGACGGAGGCCTGTACCCGCTGTAAGCACTGGAACGATACCGGATATCCGGATTATAAGGTAAATGTCAACCTTTCCGTGGTTCAGCTCCTTCAGCCGGACATCGTGGAGACGGTGGAAAAGGCGCTTGCGGACACCGGCTTATCGCCGAAGAATCTGACACTGGAGGTGACAGAGAGTCTTGCGATCAACGATATGGATCGTATGAAGGAGATCCTGAACCGGATCAAGGCACTGGGTGTCTCACTGGCACTGGATGATTTCGGAACCGGTTATTCTTCCCTAAACCATATCCGGGAGATCCCCATTGATGTCATCAAGGTGGATCAGAGCTTCGTCAAGGATCTGGCGGGGGATGCCTATTCCCAGTCCTTTATCAAGATGGTGGCAGAGCTGGCACAGACCATTGGCGTCAGTGTCTGCGTGGAAGGTATTGAGACTCCGGAACAGTTCAAAGTGCTGCAGGGCATGAAGGTCAAATATATTCAGGGATACTATTTTGACCGTCCTATGGAGAGACATGCGTTCGAGGCAAAATATGTGAAGTAACAGTTCAGCCATAGAATAGCAAATGCGACGATCGGCTGCGCAGCAGACGCTTTTATGAAGGCTTTGGGGCAGAACTGTTACGGAAGCAACAAAATCATCAAAACACCCTTGCCAAAATAAGGGGAACCATGCTACTATTGATATAGCTACACGACTGGCGGAACGCAGCCTGCTGCAGTGGAGATTACCCACAGGGAGTGTAGAATAGTGAAAGCCGACCGCCTGGGCACCGTCTATTTCTGGTGCTTAGGCGGTTTCTTATTTTAAAGATTAAACGGAGGAAAAACTATGTTACAACTGGAACAGGAACTGAAAAGCAATGCTTATCCCGGCAGAGGTATCGTGATCGGACGCTCTGCAAACGGTAAATATGCTGTAACCGCGTATTTTATCATGGGAAGAAGCGCCAACAGCCGCAATCGTGTGTTTGTGACAGAAGGAGAGGGCATCCGCACCCAGGCTTTCGACCCTTCCAAACTGGAAGATCCCAGTCTGATCATCTATGCGCCGGTACGTGTCCTGGGCAACAAGACTATCGTGACCAACGGTGACCAGACAGACACTATTTACGAGGGAATGGACAAACAGCTGACCTTTGAACAGTCCCTGCGCACCAGAGAATTCGAGCCGGACGGACCGAATTATACACCGAGAATCTCCGGTATCATGCATATCGAGAACGGCAAGTATAATTACGCCATGTCCATTTTGAAGAGTGACAACGGTAACCCTGATTCCTGCCTGCGTTTTACCTATGCTTACGAGAATCCCCTTCCCGGAGAGGGACGTTTCATTCATACTTACATGCACGATGGCAATCCCCTGCCCAGTTTCCAGGGTGAGCCTAAGCTGGTAGAGATCCCCGATGATATGGATGCATTTACCGATATGCTGTGGAACAGCTTAAATGAGGACAACAAAGTCTCCCTGTTCGTTCGTTTCATCGACATCGAGACCGGCAAATACGAGACTAAGATCGTGAACAAGAATGTGTAATGAGCGCAAAAAGGAAACCTCAAAGAGGCGTTTTGCGAATGCAGATTCTGAATAGTGAATATCGTAGAATAGGAGAAAAATAAGATGAACGAGATTCAGTTAAAATACGGATGTAACCCGAACCAGAAGCCTTCCAGGATCTTCATGGAAGACGGCAGTGACCTGCCTGTTACCGTCCTGAACGGCAAGCCCGGATATATTAACTTCCTGGATGCTTTCAATGGCTGGCAGCTGGTCAAGGAGCTGAAGGAAGCTACGGGACTTCCCGCAGCCACTTCTTTTAAGCATGTATCTCCCGCCGGTGCTGCGGTAGGACTGCCTTTAAATGACACCCTGGCGAAGATCTACTGGGTGGATGATCTGGGAGAGCTGTCTCCCCTGGCATGTGCTTATGCAAGAGCACGTGGCGCAGATAGAATGTCCTCCTTCGGCGATTTCATCGCATTGTCCGATGTCTGCGACGCAGATACCGCACGCCTGATCAAGAGAGAGGTATCCGACGGTGTCATCGCACCCGGATATACCGACGAGGCACTGGAGCTGTTAAAGCAGAAGAAAAAGGGTGCTTACAATATCATCCAGATCGATCCTTCCTACCGGCCCGCTCCCATCGAGCACAAGCAGGTATATGGTATCACTTTTGAGCAGGGTCGTAACGAACTGGACATTAATGGTGACCTGCTGTCCAATATCGTGACTGTGAACAAGGAGATCCCGGAGAGTGCCCTGATCGATATGAAGATCGCACTGATCACCCTGAAGTATACCCAGTCCAATTCCGTATGCTATGTCAAGGACGGTCAGGCTATCGGCATCGGTGCCGGACAGCAGTCCCGTATCCACTGCACCAGACTGGCCGGCAGCAAGGCGGACAACTGGTTCTTACGTCAGTCTCCCCAGGTGCTGGGTCTGCAGTTCGTAGACAGCTTAGGCAGAGCCAACCGTGACAATGCCATTGATGTCTACATGGGCGATGAGTACATGGATGTGCTGGCTGACGGTACCTGGGAAGGTATCTTCAAGGTAAAACCCCCTGTATTTACCAGAGAGGAAAAGAGAGCATGGCTTGACAAAATGCAGGATGTGACTCTGGGAAGCGATGCATTCTTCCCCTTCTCCGATAATATCGAGAGAGCTCATAAGAGTGGTGTAAAATACATCGCACAGCCCGGTGGATCCGTGCGTGATGCAGATGTTATTGCATGCTGCGATAAATATAACATGGTGATGGCGTTTACAGGCATCCGTCTGTTCCACCATTAAGACAGATATTTGCGGGCAGGACTGTAACAGGACCTGCCTGTAACTATTCAGAGCCATGTAAATCTGTAATAAGCTGACCATTTATGGTCAGGCTTTTAGAGATTTATATGGCGAGGTAACCACATGAGCAAAAGGTGAGCCTTGAAAAGGCGATTTTGCGAATGGGGTTCTGAATAGTTTTTATAAGGAAGATGAGGAAAGCGTAGTTATGTACAGACGAGGGGCAGAGAAAAGCAGAGAAATGATGCTGGAGGAATTGCTGGGATATGACCGGATCACGATCCAGTGCCATGACAATCCGGATGCGGATGCGATAGCGTCCGGGTTTGGATTGTATTGTTTTTTCCGTGATCAGGGAAAAGATGTGAGACTGCTGTATGCCGGGAAGAACAAAGTGAGAAAGGCAAACCTGACGCTGATGGTGGAAAAGCTTGGAATTCCGCTGAAATATCTGGCGCATCCCGGCGAGGAGCCGGTGGACGGACTTCTGATCACAGTGGACTGTCAATACGGTGCCGGCAATGTGACCGTAATCCCGGCAGAGGAGATCGCAGTGATCGATCATCATCCTCTGGAAGTGATCTGTACGGAGAAAATGCGATTACAACCTAATCTTGGCAGCTGCGCGACTCTGGTATGGACCATGCTTCAGGAGATGCATTATCCGGTGGAGAAAAATAAAGATCTGGGGACCGCTTTGTATTATGGGTTGTTCATGGATACCAATCAGTTCTCGGAGCTGTCCAATCCGGTGGATATGGATATGCGCGAGAGCCTGAACTTCGACAAAAATCTGGTATCCCTGTTCCGCAATTCCAATATTTCCCTGAAGGAGCTGGAGATCGCCGGAGTGGCACTGTTACGTTGTAATTACAATGACGATTACCAGTTCGCTGTGATCCATTCCCAGCCCTGTGACCCCAATGTGCTGGGACTGATCAGTGATTTCCTGCTCCAGGTAGCCGGAGTGAATACCTGCGTAGTCTACAATGAGGACAGCGGCGGATATAAATTCTCCGTCAGAAGTTGTATCCGGGAGGTTAATGCCAGTGAATTGTCGAATTACCTCTCGGAGGGGATCGGTTCCGGCGGTGGTCATGTGGAAAAGGCCGGAGGCTACATCAGCATGAAGCTGTATGAGGAAAAATATCCCACACTTCATTCCGAGGCTTATTTCAATAACCGGATGACGCAGTATTTTGACAATTTTGAGATCGTATATGCGAAAGAACGCAAATTCCCTGTAAAAGAGGGTAAAAAATACCGCAGGCGGAAAGAGCCGATCGCCTGCCTGAAGGCAACGGATCTGGCAGAGCTTGGAAACGTGGTATCTATACGTACCGAGGACGGCACGATGGATATCGACACCAGACAGGATATGCATTTCACCCTGGAGCGTACCGGGGAGCTGCATCCGGTTCCGACCGGGAGATTTCACCGGATCCTGGAACTGTGTGATCTGCCCCTGCCGGAGGAATATTGCAGCTCTATGGGATATATCCCGAGGGTCAAGGACGGCAGAGATGGCAGCAATCATCTGCTGACGGAATATGTCCGTATGGGTATGCCTGCGGATGCTTTCTGTATCTATGCTCTCGAGCTGAAGCGGGGAGTAAAGATATTCCCCATCTGGGATGAGGATACTTATATGACGGGCAGAGCCGGAGATTATCTGGTGGCCAGTGAGGATGATCTGCACAATATGTTCATAGAGCCTGCGCAGAATCTTCTGAATAATTTTGAAGAGATGACATAAGAATCGCAAAAAAAGGTTTATAAAATTTTCCTTGTGTGGTAAGATTAAGGTTACGAAAACAGTATTAAGTAAACGAAAGGCAAGGATATTACCATGAGCGAACTGGAAAAAGAAATCGTAGATTCCGCAGAAGTGAAGGAATCTAAGAATTTTATAGAGCAGATCATCGACAAGGATCTGGCGGAGGGTGTATACGATACCGTACATACCCGTTTCCCTCCCGAACCCAACGGATATCTTCACATCGGACATGCCAAGAGTATTCTGCTGAACTATGGTCTGGCTCAGAAATACAACGGCAAATTCAACCTGCGTTTTGATGATACCAACCCCACCAAGGAAAAGTCTGAATTCGTGGAGTCTATCAAGGCAGATGTAAAGTGGCTGGGCGCGGATTGGGAGGATCGCCTCTTCTTCGCATCCAACTATTTTGACCAGATGTATGAAGCAGCCGTAAAGCTGATCAAAAAGGGCAAGGCGTATGTCTCTGACTTAAGCGCAGAGCAGATCCGTGAGTACAGAGGAAGCCTGACCGAACCCGGCAAGGAGGATCCCGGCAGCGTAAGAAGCGTAGAAGAGAATCTGGCACTGTTCGAGGATATGAAGGCCGGAAAGTACGAGGACGGCTCCAAGGTACTGCGTGCCCGCATCGATATGGCATCACCGAATATCAATATGCGAGATCCCGTTATCTACCGTGTGGCACATATGTCTCACCAGAATACCGGTGACAAATGGTGCATTTACCCGATGTACGATTTTGCACATCCCATCGAGGATGCCATTGAAGGCGTGACCCACTCTATCTGTACTTTGGAGTTCGAGGATCACAGACCCTTATATGACTGGGTGGTAAGAGAGCTGGAATACCCGCATCCTCCCAAGCAGATCGAGTTCGCCAAGCTGTACCTGACCAACGTGGTGACCGGTAAGCGTTATATCAAGAAGCTGGTAGAGCAGGGGATCGTGGACGGCTGGGATGATCCCAGACTGGTATCCATCGCAGCACTGCGCAGAAGAGGCTTCACACCGGAATCTATCAAGAAGTTCGTAGAGCTGTGTGGTATCTCCAAGGCACAGTCTTCCGCAGATTATGCGATGTTAGAGTACTGTATCCGTGAGGATCTGAAGACAAAGGCGCCCCGTATGATGGCGATCCTGGATCCCGTAAAGCTGGTCATTGATAATTATCCCGAAGGACAGACCGAGATGCTGCCTGTAGTCAACAATCCGGAGAATGAAGAACTGGGAAGCCGTGAGGTTCCTTTTGGTAAGGAGTTATATATCGAGAGAGACGATTTCATGGAAGAGCCTCCCAAGAAGTATTTCCGCATGTTTCCGGGCAACGAAGTGCGCCTGATGAACGCTTATTTCGTAAAGTGCACCGGTTGTGTCAAGGATGAAAACGGTAAGGTTGTGGAAGTACATGGTACCTACGATCCGGAGAGCCGCGGCGGCAACAGCCCGGACGGTCGTAAGGTTAAGGGAACGATCCACTGGGTAAGTGCAACCGAATCTGTGAAAGCACAGGTGCGTCTGTATGAGAATATTATTGATGAGGAGAAGGGTGTATACAACGAGGACGGAAGTCTGAATCTGAACCCGAATTCTCTGACCACTCTGACAGAGTGCCGCTTAGAGCCTGCATTTGCAAAGGCACAGGCGTACGACCGCTTCCAGTTCGTGAGACAGGGCTTCTTCTGCGTGGACTGCAAAGACACCAAACCCGGAGAACCGGTATTTAACCGTATCGTATCTCTGAAGAGCTCTTATGTACTGCCTAAGTAAGTTTGGAAAAGGAGAAACATATGTCAGATAAATTGTGCGGGTTGGCCGGACTGGGTCTGGATAACCTGGAGGATATGGATATTTTTGGACAGGAGAAAAAGGAAGAACAGGCAGCGGCCGAGGCACCTAAGATAGAAGAAAAGGACCTGATCTACGACAAGAATTTCACCTGCCCGGTATGCGGAGAAGATTTTCCCGCCAAGATCATGAAGACCGGCAAGGCGAGACTTTTAGGCACGGATCAGGATCTTCGTGCAAAATACGAAGGAATCGATGCGGTAAAATATGATGTGATCCTGTGTCCCCATTGCGGATATGCGGCGTTGAACAGATATTTCAACAACATTACCAAGGTATATGCCAAACTGATCAAAGAGAATATCAGCAGCAAAGTACAGCTGCACACCTATGATGACGATATCTATACCTATGAAGAGGCGATCGAACGCTATAAGCTGTGCCTCGCAAATGCGGTTGTAAAACGTGCCCATGCCAGCGAGAAGGCTTATATCTGCTTAAAGAGCGGATGGCTCATGAGAGGATATCAGGAATATCTGGAAGAATCCGGAGATACGGACATGGCCCGTCTCCGTGAAGTGAAAAACATGGAAGAGGCCTATCTGAAGAATGCTTATACCGGCTTCACGGAAGCACTTCAGACCGAAGGATTTCCCATGTGCGGTATGGATGAAATTACGGTGGAGTTCCTGATCGGAGTATTGGCCACCAGATTTCAGAAATACGATGTGGCGAGCCGTATGGTGGCTTCAATCCTCACATCTCCATCGGCCAATGCCCGTACCAAGGACAAGGCAAGAGAGTTGAAAGACCAGATCCTGGAGGAACTGAAGAGTCAGAAAAAGTAGGACAACATTATGTATGATATGACGATCCGGCTGCGTACAGACAGTGACAAATGTCTGTATCAGCAGATATATGAGCATATACGACAGGAAATCAGGGAAGGGAAGCTTCTGGCAGGAGAGAGGCTTCCCTCCACGCGTTCTTTGGCAGAATATCTGCAGGTGGCCAGGAGTACGGTGGATTATGCTTATGACCAGCTGTTAAGTGAAGGATATATCGAGGCGAGACCCTATAAGGGATACTTTGTATGCAAATTGGAGGGAATCTTCACTCTGGAGCAGGAAACTGGCAGGGTGCCGGAACCGGAGGCATGGGATCCACAGGCAGAAGACCGGGACGAGGAAAAAAGGATTGACTTTTCCCCCTATGGAATCGATATGAACGGTTTCCCTTTCGGTGTCTGGAAACGGATTACGAAAAATATCCTGAATGACAGCAACAGTGAACTGTTTGCCCAGGGAGAGGCGCAGGGGGATTATGATCTGAGACTGACGATCAGCCGTTACCTGCATTCTTCCCGAGGGGTGAACTGCCGTCCGGAGCAGATCATTGTGGGCGCGGGAAATGATTATCTGCTGTTACTGTTGGAGAAAATATTGGGGAGACATGTGGGAATTGCCATGGAGAATCCTACGTATAAACGTGCGTACCGTATCTTCCGGTCATTCGCCTATCATATTGTGACGGTGGATATGGATGATAAGGGAATGCGTGCGGACAGACTGGAACAGGAACCGGTCAGGGTGGCCTATGTCATGCCCTCCCATCAGTACCCTACCGGAGCGGTGATGACGATCGGCCGGCGGGCGGAGCTGTTGCGCTGGGCGGAGAAAAAGCCGGACCGCTATCTGATCGAAGATGATTACGACAGTGAATTCCGGTATCGCGGCAAACCGATTCCGTCCCTGCAGTCCTCGGACGATAGGGGAAAAGTGATCTACATCGGTACTTTTTCCAAGGCGATCGCACCGGCGATCCGTGTCAGCTATATGGTGTTGCCGGAGACACTGTTGGAGGTGTACCGCAGGGATTGTTCTTTCTATTCCTGTACGGTATCCAGAATCGACCAGCGAATCCTGAATGAGTTTATCCGGGACGGTTATTTCGAAAGGCATCTGAACAAGATGCGGATGCGTTATCGTGCCAAACACGACCAGCTGTTAGAGGGACTGGAGCCTTTTCAAAAAAAATTCCGGATCTCCGGGGAAGATGCTGGGCTGCATCTGCTGTTGACGGCGAAAGGAAATGTGACGGAAAAAGAGCTTCTGGATGCCGCTGCGGCGGAAAATGTGAAGGTTTATGGGATGTCAGAGAATATGGTGGCATCCGCTGCGGACAAAGCAACAGTGCTGCTGGGATTCGGAAGTATGGATGAGGCAGACATGAAAGAAGGCCTCCGCCGGTTGCAAAATGCATGGCTGTGAGACCTTCTCAGGATACTGCTATTATTCTTCGGTTACGGGAGGCTCTTCGTCCTCGGCGTCCTCTTCATCGAAAAATTCTTCCACATCTTCGACGGTTTCGCCTTCTTCGCCGGACAGATCGGCTGCCTGACCGGAGAGCGGTGTGAAATCAGAGGAGGAAGAGGAAGCTTCGGTTTCAGCGGTTTCTTCCGTGGGAGCGGAAGCCGGAACGGAAGCATTCAGAGGAACGTAATTGCGGGAGAACTCCGTGCTCTCGTCCAGATCCTCGTGGAAATCATCGTAATCGTCATCTGCGTCGGTGGATTCCATCAGCAGAGAGTTTTTTTGTTGCATATAGTAGTAAGCAGCTGCGGCTGCGGTACCTACTGCTGCAGTGAACAGCAGAAATTTGCCAAATTTTTTAGCCATAGGGTTGCTCCTTCCATGTTGTAGTGTATGTAACGGTTCGGAATTTTATACATTTGTCCATACAGTTATATGATAAACCTTATTGCGTAAAATGAAAAGGGATATGTTGCGATATGAATGAGAAATTTTTTGATTTAAAAAAAGAAAAGCAGGATCGTATGATCAATGCCGCACTGAAAGTATTTGCACTGCACGGTTACCGCCATGCCTGTACGGATGATATTGTGAAGGAGGCGGCTATCAGCAAGGGTTTGTTATTCCATTATTTCGGAAGCAAACTGGGTGTATATGCATTTGTCTATGATTACAGCGTCCGTTACCTGTTGCTGGAGTTGTCTACGGCGGTGGATGCGAAGGAGACGGATCTGTTTGCTCTGCTACAGCAGGTGGAATGTGGAAAAATGCATGCCATGTGCGGTTATCCTTATCTGCAGCCTTTTCTGAACCGGGCGCAGACGGAAAATGTCAGTGAAGCATTGCTGGCGGTAGAAGAGAGAAAACAGCAGCTGGAAGATTATCTGGAGTCTGTTTTCGCAAGAGCGGATCTGGGTAAATATGCTTCCGCAGAGGATGCCGTGAAACTTCGTAAAATGCTGGAACTGACCATTAAGGGACTGATGAACGAGAGGATTTTAGAGGATGCTTTTCAGCCAGAGATGTTGTATGAAGAGATCACAGAGTATCTGAACTTAAGCAGAAGGCTGGCGGAACGTTCCACACAGCCCTCTGACGAAGCGTTTTCAGAAAAATAGCATCCTATTTGCATCATAATTTTGAAGAAAATGATAACTATTTAGACATCTTATAGGCGGGATCTGCTGGATATCCGCCTTTTAATTTCTGCATGCCGCGCTGGATGGCATCTTTGGAGTTCTTCCAGTCGGCGTCCTTATTTCGGTAATCGAATTTTTCCACCAGCCAGGATACATCCTCAGAGATCCGCTGCATATTCGCTTCCATGACGGGCAGGAGGCAGTCGTAGAATTCCTGCTTTTCTTTATCGGAGAGCTTGCGGCCGGCGGCTTCACAGAGGTCTCCGAAGTGAGGCAGGCAGAAGCCTTTTCCGTTTATGATCTTATTCCGGAAACTTTCGTCATTTTTCCACAGATAGAAAAAGGTGTCCAGGTATCTTTCATAAGTATCCTTGTACTGGGAACAGATATAGCAGGAGTCCTCTTTTGCGCGGATCCACATACCGATGGTATTTTCACTGCCCTCGGCTTTTTTGAATTTTCCCAGAAGAGAACTTTTTCCGGGACGGAAGGAAGCAAATTCCTGCTGCATTTCCCGGATCATACGCTGGTAGTGCGTTTTCAGGATCCAGGCGTTGCCGAGAGTATTGCCGTAGTCGAACATCTTCTGAAAATGATAGCGGCAGAATCCGGCCTTGTCGGTCTGTTCTCTAATATCCGCTTCCATGTAGGAGGAACCGGAGCCTAAGACGAAGTCTAACAGATCCTGTTCGATACTTCTGTGGATGAAGCAGAAAGGACATTCGTCCTGGGCGTTTACGGCATCATTTAAGGGAATTGTGTATAACTGTTCTTTCATAGAAAACGATCCTTTCCTGACGATATTCTGTCTGTATGAAAACTATTGTAAACGATGTTTGAAATAATTGCAAAAAGATTACTGATTTGTAAAATAATGTCATTTAAAATTAAGAATTGTTTTGTTGTAATACATTTCATTTCAAGCTACTATGATAGTACAAGTGTAAAGCGAAAATAGAAAGATGTGATTTATTTGATATTCAGCAGTATTGAATTTCTGCTGTGGTTCCTGCCGATTTTCCTGATTGTCTACGGAATCACACCGCATAAATACAGAAACCTGACACTGCTTATAGGTAGCATTGTCTTTTATGCAATGGGAGATGCAGGAAATCTTGCACCTTTGATGATTTCCGTCTTATGTAATTATTTTATCGGGCTGCATCTGGCAAAACGCAGCCCCAGGACATTATGGCGCAAGAGACTGTTGCTCGTGACAGCATTGAGTATTAACATTGGCATCCTGATCTGGTTTAAGTGCCGGGGAGGTTCTGCGGGACTTCCTCTGGGGATCAGTTTTTATACCTTTCAGATATTGTCTTATCTGATCGATGTATATCGTGGAGATGCAGATAGGGAGTATTCTTTTTTAAAATTTGCAACTTATGTGGTCATGTTTCCGAAGCTGATCTCCGGCCCCATTACCCGTTATGGTGAGGTGAAAGACAGCCTGTACAACAGGACTTTTACTATGCAGGGATTGGAGGACGGCATGAAGCTGTTCGTCTTAGGACTGGCAGCCAAAGTGCTGTTGGCGGACCGCGTAGGGATCCTGTGGCATGAGGTGCAGGTAACCGGATTCGAGAGTATCTCCACTCCGCTGGCATGGCTGGCAGCCATTGCTTATTCCATGGAGATCTATTTTGATTTCTGTGGATATTCGTTGATGGCAATGGGGCTTGGCAGGATGCTGGGAATCGAACTGCCCAGAAATTTCCGCAGACCATATATGGCCCGTGGGGTCAGGGATTTTTACCGCAGATGGCATATGACACTGGGGCAATGGTTCTGCCGGTATGTCTATATTCCGCTGGGAGGCAGCAGACGAGGGGAACTTTGCACGATTTTTAATCTGTTGGTGGTATGGATGCTGACAGCTTTCTGGCATGGCGCCGGCTGGAACTTTTTCTGCTGGGGCGGATTGCTCTGGATCTGCATTGTACTGGAACGGCAGCTGGGAAGATTAAAATTCGTACATAAAATGAAAGTACTGCCGCGCATTTATCTGTGGCTGATCATTCCCGTAAGCTGGATGTGCTTTGCCATTACGGATCTGTCACAGCTGAGGGTCTATCTGGATAAAATGATGTGGCTGGTACCGGGGATCAGCGGCGGCTATGAGGATGCGTGGAAAGCATTGTCTACCTATGGCGGGCTGTTAGCCGTATCCGGGCTGGCATGTACGCCGGCAATCGAGAAGTTGTACGATTACGGCAAGGATAAGATCCTGATGAAAATATTGCTGGCAGCGGTATTCTGGTATTGCGTCTGGAGACTTATATTAGAGGGAAATAACCCATTTATGTACTTTAGTTTTTAGAAAATCTGGATAGGATAGGAAATATGTTACAGAAACTACGACAATGGATGAGAAAATTATCCTTTCCCATCAGTCTGTTGCTTATGGGAGTCCTGTTTTTTACATGGACGGACAACTGGCAGGTGTATACGGATCCCCTTCGGGAATTGTATAACAGGGGTGTGCAGCTGGCAGGCGGTGCCCGGATGGGTCAGGCATCGGAACCCGGACAACAGGACGGAACCGTATCGGGGGATACGGTCCCGGAAGGCACAGAAGATCCCGCAGGGGAAAGTCGGACACCGGCAGCGGGAGAAACATCGGCAGACACGCAGACAGAGACAATGACAACGGAGGAACCACAACCGACAGAACCTTCGGAAGAACTGCCCAGGGAAGTGGTCTACCATACGGTGGATGACAGCTATTTTGCTGATGCTCTGTTCATTGGGGATTCCCGGACAGTGGGAATGTATGAATACGGTGGCCTGGAAGAGATATCCACATTTTATGCCTCTACCGGACTTACGATTTATAAGATGTTCGATTCGAAAATAGTAGCGGTGCCGGGGCAGAAGAAAAAGATCACTGTGGAAGAGGCATTGTCTGAGAAACAGTTCGCCAAGATCTATCTGATGATCGGTATTAACGAGATGGGAACCGGTACGGTGGAATCTTTCATGAAGGCTTACGGGGAGGCAGTACAGCATTTGCAACAGCTGCAGCCCGATGCGGTGATCTACCTGCAGGCAATCATGAAGGTGACCACGGAGCGCTCCGGGCAGGGAGACTATATTACCAATGAGGGCATCGAAGCCAGAAATGAAGAAATCGCGAAGCTGGCAGATGATGAGAAGATATATTACCTGGATGTGAATCCTCTGATCTGTGATGAGACCGGAGGAATGGTGGCATCCTATACTTATGACGGAGTGCACCTGAAGGCCCAGTATATTCCCATCTGGCTGGACTTTTTGAAAGAACATGCAGTGGAATAAATTTTTTCTTGACTGTGGAACGATGAAAAGCTATCATGTAACTAATAAGGTCACATAGGTGTGGGCAGGTAGATGACTATCTGCCTATCTCTATGCGGCAAATATTACAAGTTCACATGTCTATGACATAGGAGGAGAAAAATGAGCGAGAAGACTACACTCGGCGAAAATGGCATTTACGATGCCAGATCCTTGGGCGTGCCCAAGATGCTTCTGCTGGGACTTCAGCACATGTTCGCAATGTTTGGTGCCACGATTCTGGTACCCATGCTGACAGGTCTGGATGTTTCCACAACACTGTTATTTGCAGGTCTGGGAACTTTATTGTTCCATCTGCTGACCAAGAGAAAGGTACCCGCATTCCTGGGTTCTTCCTTTGCTTTCTTAGGCGGTTATGCCGCAATCGCACCTATGGCAGACGGTGCGGACAATTCCGCATTGCTTCCTTATGCCTGCTTCGGTGTAGCCTGTGCAGGTCTGCTGTACCTGGTATTATCCCTGTTGATCAAGATCTTCGGTACCGGCAAAGTAATGCGTTTCTTCCCGCCCATCGTAACCGGACCTATCATCATTGCCATCGGTCTGACCCTGTCCCAGTCCGCTATCAACAACTGTTCCGCAGACTGGCTGATCGCAGTGGTCGCTATTGCACTGGTAGTGATCTGCAATATTTGGGGTAAGGGAATGGTGAAGATTGTTCCGATCATCATCGGCGTTGTTGGTTCTTATGTGTTGGCAGCTATCTTAGGCCGCGTGGATTTCACACCCGTTGCGGAAGCTGCATGGATCGGACTTCCTATCCACTGGAATGAGACCGCTTTCTGGGCACTGTCCGACGGCAACACTTCTTTGTTAATTACTTCCGTGATCACTATTATGCCGATCGCACTGGCTACCATGGTAGAGCATATCGGAGATATCTCCGCTATTTCTTCCACCGTTGGTATCAACTATATCAAGGAGCCCGGACTGCATCGTACGCTGTTAGGTGATGGTCTGGCTACCATTATTGCCTCCCTGTTCGGCGCTCCTGCGAATACCACTTACGGTGAGAACACCGGTGTACTGTCTCTGACCAAGGTATTCGATCCCAGAGTTATCCGTATTGCAGCAGGCTTCGCTGTACTGTTTTCCTTCTCTCCGAAGGTAGCAGCATTGATCGGCTGTATGCCTACCGCTACCTGCGGTGGTGTATCCCTGGTACTGTACGGTATGATCTCTGCAGTCGGTGTCCGTAACATCGTAGAGACTCAGGTAGACTTTACCAAGAGCCGTAACGTTATCATCGCCGCTCTGATCCTGGTACTGTCCATCGGTGTCAACTACAGTGCAGCAGGCGCTATCGCATTCCACATCGGCGAGATCACCATCAGCCTGTCCGGACTGGCAGTAGGTGCGCTGACCGGTATTATCCTGAATGCAGTACTGCCCGGCAAGGACTACAAGTTCGATGAGGACAAGCCCGATGACACCGGCGTATGCTTCGCGGTAAAAGGTCAGGAGAACTAAGACATTTTTGCTGAAAACAGCATAAACGGAACAAAGAAAGTAAGAGAGAGCATCCATGGCAGAAATATAGAGCCATGGATGCTCTCTTTTTCAGTTGTGCGCCTAAACTTCTGATATCTCCGCGATCACTTGGTCAAGTACTTCAAAATAATTCTCGAAGGTCTTGCGGCAGCATCCGGGATCGTCGATCACGATGCCCTCCGTGCGCAGACCGGTGAGGGCAAAACCCATAGCCATGCGGTGGTCGTCGTAGGTGGCTACGGTACAGGGCTTTGGCGTCCCCGGATAGATGGTGATGCTGTCCTGCGTCTCTTCGCAGTGGATGCCCATATGGGTCAGTTCTGTACAGATGGCATGGATGCGGTCACTCTCCTGGAAACGGATGTGCCCGATGCCTGTGATACAGGTGGGGCTGTCGGCAAACGGCGCGATGGCTGCCAGTGTGATCGTCTGATCGGAACAGGAGGACATGTCCGTCGTGATACCGTGGAAAGCGGGAGCCTGTGATCCGGCGTTCGGCAAACCGGCAGGAGGCAGCAGGAGGACGCCTTTTTCCGTATCCTGTGCAGTACATCCCATTTTCTCTAAGATACGCAGGAATTCCACATCTCCCTGCAGACTTTCAAAATGCACATGCTCTACACAGACCGGGATCCCCAGTAGAGGTACCATCGCATAGAAATAACAGGCGGCAGAGACATCCGGCTCAATCTGATAATCTAATGCTTTATAATGCTGACCGGCGGGAATACGGAACTGATCCGGCGTGGGACGCTCCACGCAGACTCCGAACTGATCCATCATCTTCTGCGTCATTTCGATATACGCCATCCCATGGGTACCCTCTACCTGAATCGTAAAATCTTCCGAAGACAAAGTCGAAGCAATCAGCAGCGCACTCAGAAACTGACTGCTGTGCCCGATATCGATGGAGATATGATCCTGTCCGAACCCATGAGCGGTCAGCGTAAAAGGAAAATGCCCATCTTCTCCTTCGCAGCGGACCTCACACCCCAATTCTGCCAGAGAGGACAGAAGCGGATCCATGGGGCGCCTTTTCATCTGCTCCGAAGAATCCATGTGAAAAACACCTTCCGAGACACCTAACGTAGCTGTCAGAAAACGCGCTGCCGTTCCTGCGCTTCCCACATTTAACGCAGCCTCTTCACAGGGAAGCTTTCCTCCCAGTCCTTTTACCGTGACGATACAACTCTCCTCATCCACCGTCGTCTCAAATCCCAGATCCTGCACACACTTAAGAAAATGCCTCGAATCATCCGAGAACAACACCCCACGCAGCGTGGACTTTCCCTCCGCCAGCATCGCCAGGAGGAGACTGCGGTTCGTGATACTCTTAGAACCCGGTACCCGGACCGTCAGCGGGTCGGTTGTTTTTCTTATTTTATTATATATAGTAGGAACGCGGTAAATTTTATCTGCCATGGATTGGTGTTTCCTTCCTGATTAATGAATAACCCAGTAGTCACGACAGCAAGTAAGAATAAGCAGGCCGTAAGCAGACGTCGGTACCATAGCGTCCCAAGGGACGCATTGCGTGAGTATTTTTCACGCTTATGTACCGCTACGCTCTGCGACATGAGCGCATCGTACTAAAGTACGAGCGTGCCGCGTTTCTTACTTGCTGTTGAGGCTACGGATTAATTACCTAAATCATACCATTTTCCGTTTCACGGCACAACTCTCAAAAATTTTAAAAAATAATTGTTGACATTCCTAGCGGAATAGTATAGTATAAATTCATAACATCCATATCAGATAAGTAGGAATTAAAAACAAACACCATTTTCAAGTTTAAGGAGGATTCTATTATGAGTAAGATTTACACATCCGCAACCCAGCTGATCGGACATACACCCCTTTTAAAGGTGACAAACTACTCGAAGGATCAGAATATCGAAGGCGTAGAACTGTTGGCAAAGCTGGAGTACTTCAATCCCGCAGGAAGCGTTAAGGACAGAATCGCACTGGCAATGATCGAAGATGCCGAGAAGAAGGGTATTTTAAAAGAAGGCTCCACCATCATCGAACCCACATCCGGCAACACCGGTATCGGCCTGGCAAGTGTGGCTGCAGCCAAGGGTTACAGAACCATTCTTACCCTTCCCGAGACCATGAGTGTGGAGCGTCGTAACCTCCTGAAGGCATACGGTGCAGAGCTGGTACTGACCGAAGGCTCCAAGGGCATGAAGGGTGCCATCGCCAAGGCAGAGGAGTTAGAGAAGTCCATCCCGGGAGCCGTGATCCTCGGACAGTTTGATAACCCCGCGAACCCCGCCGCACATGCAGCTACCACCGGCCCTGAGATTTGGGAAGACACCGATGGCAAGGTTGATATCTTCGTAGCAGGTGTAGGTACCGGCGGAACCGTGACCGGCATTGGTACTTATTTAAAATCCAAGAACCCCAATGTGAAGATCGTAGCAGTAGAGCCTGCAGATTCTCCCGTACTTTCCGGCGGACAGCCCGGACCTCATAAGCTGCAGGGTATTGGCGCAGGATTCGTTCCTTCCGTTCTGAATACCGGCATTTATGATGAGATCTTTACCGTTACCACAGATCAGGCATTTACCACCGGACGCCTGATCGCTCATAAGGAAGGTATCCTGGTAGGAATCACCTCCGGCGCAGCTCTGTACGCAGCAGCACAGATCGCAAAACGCCCTGAAAATGCAGGCAAAACAGTCGTAGCATTGCTTCCCGATTCCGGTGACAGATACCTGTCCACCCCGATGTTTGCAGAAGCTTAAGACGAAATTTGCAGAACTGGACAGACTTGCATTCTTGTGTTAGAATGTATGGCATGGTACTAGGAATTCAAGGAATTTGCGCTTTTCTTCCCTTAAAAGCACGAACCTGGAATGGAGGAACTTATGGAACCGATCATTCAGATCAAGAATGTAACAAAAACTTTTATTGGTAAAGATAATCAGGTAGAAGCCTTAAAAGGTATCAGCCTGGATATCAACAAGGGAGACATCTACGGCATCATCGGTATGAGTGGTGCCGGAAAATCTACCCTGGTACGCTGCCTGAACTATCTGGAGAAGCCCACCACGGGAACCGTAGTCGTAGAAGATCAGGATCTTTCGACACTGACCGAGGCAGAACTTCGTAAGGTCCGTACAGGCATTGCGATGATCTTTCAGCATTTTAATCTGCTCATGCAGAGAAGTGTTCTGGACAATGTATGCTTCCCCATGGAGATCGTGGGTGTGAAGAAGCAGGCGGCCAGAAAGCGCGCTATGGAACTGCTCGAGATCGTAGGACTGAAGGAAAAGGCAGACGCTTATCCTTCCCAGCTCTCCGGTGGACAGAAGCAGCGTGTGGCAATCGCAAGAGCTCTTGCCAATACGCCGAAGATCCTGCTGTGTGACGAAGCGACCAGTGCGCTGGATCCCACGACGACCAAGGAGATTCTGAAATTATTACAGGACATCAACAAACAGTACGGCATCACCATCGTGATCATTACCCATGAGATGGCTGTGGTACAGGAGATCTGTTCCCATGTAGCCATTATCGATGCCGGAGAACTGGCAGAGCATGGTACTGTGGAGGAGGTATTCTCCAGACCCCAGTCCGCAGCTGCAAGAAAGCTGGTGTTCATGGTGGATCCCAAGGCAAAGGAAATGTCCGGCAAACGCTGCATCCGCATTGTTTTCACCGAGAATTCTTCTTTTGAACCTGTGATCGCCAATATGGTGCTGGAGTGCAAGGCTCCCGTTAATATCCTGTTAGCGGATACCAAGGACATCGGCGGTATCGCCCATGGACAGATGATCTTACAGCTGCCGGAGGATGAAATGGCGGCGAACAAGATGATCCATTATTTACAGGAGAGAAAACTGGAAGTGGAGGAGCTGAAAGACTATGTGGGATAATGCAACGATTATGATGCTGGTGGAAGGCACCTTTGTTACTTTGTATATGACCCTTGTTTCCACATTTATGGGGTATGTACTCGGACTTCCTATGGGAATTGCCCTGGTGATTACCGCACCGAAGGGACTGCGTCCGAACAAGATCATTTATAAGATTCTGGATGTGATCGTCAACATTGTGCGAAGCATTCCGTTTTTGATTTTGTTGATCATGATCATCCCTTTGACCCGTATCATTGTAGGAAAGAGCTATGGTCCGACGGCTACCATCGTTCCTCTGACTCTGGCAGCGGCACCGTTCATTGCCAGAATGGTGGAATCTTCTCTGTTGGAGGTAGATCACGGAGTGATTGAAGCAGCACAGAGCATGGGAGCTAACCTGTGGACGATCATCTGGAAGGTTATGCTGGCAGAATCCAGAACCTCATTGCTTGTGAATGCGACCATTGCACTGGGAACAATCTTAGGCTACTCCGCTATGGCAGGTGCCGTAGGTGGAGGCGGACTCGGTGATATTGCGATCCGATACGGTTATTATCGTTACCAGACCGATATTATGCTGGTGACAGTAGTATTGTTGGTACTGTTGGTACAGCTGCTGCAATATATCGGAATGACGATTTCCAAGAAATTGGATAAGAGAACCCGTTAGGGAAAACGAAAAGATTGAGGCAGATGTAAGGCATCTGATTCAATAGACTAAAATTTTTTACCAAAAGATTTAGGAGGAGAAGTATTATGAAAAAGAAAGTGATTGCTTTGATTGCAGTTGCAGCATTGTCCGTGAGCGCACTGACCGGCTGCGGCAGCAACGAAACAGCTGCTCAGACCAGCGAGGCAGCTGCAACAACAGCTAACCAGGAAACCACTGCCCAGACTACCGAGGCAACAGAAAGCAAGGAAGTAGCTGACACCGATACCACTATCAAGGTAGCTGCAAGTGCAGTACCTCATGCAGAGATCCTGGAGGCAGCAAAGCCTCTGTTAGCGGAGCAGGGTTATACTCTGGAGATTCAGATTTTTGATGACTATGTACAGCCTAATTTAGTAGTAGAGTCCGGTGATTTCGATGCAAACTACTTCCAGCATATCCCTTATCTGGAGAGCTTCAACGAGGAGAAAGGTACTCATCTGGTAAATGCCGGCGGTATCCATTACGAGCCCTTCGGACTGTATCCCGGAACCGAGACCAGCTTAGACAACATTGACAATGCAACTATCGCAGTACCCAACGATACCACCAATGAGGCACGTGCTCTGTTACTGTTACAGGATAACGGTTACATCACCCTGAAGGATGGTGTGGGTCTGACTGCTACTACCAAGGATATCGTAGAGAACCCTCACAACATCACCTTCGTAGAGCTGGAAGCAGCACAGGTTCCCAGAACCCTTCCGGAAGTATCCTTCGGTGTCCTGAACGGCAACTATGCTATGGAAGCAGGTCTGACTGTTGCAGACGATGCTCTGCTGTATGAGAGCGATGATTCCGAAGCAGCCGCTACTTATGTAAATGTAATCGCTGTTAAGGAAGGCAACGAGAATCTGCCTAAGATCAAGGCACTGGTAGATACCCTGAAGTCCGATGAGATCAAGCAGTTCATCAATGACAATTATAATGGTGGCGTTATCCCTTACAAGTAAGGTGAAGTGCCAGTAAAGTAATGCGAAAATCCGGAGAGCATTCCGAGGAATGGGAGGAGATTTTTCCGAACAGCATTCGGGTGGATGCTCTCCAGATTTTTCTGTTGTTTCCACAAATCCTATATGAACTATAGGAAAAAGAAAAATAAAGAAAAAATAAGGTAGAATCTGTGGAAACCATAGAAAGATCGGAGCAGTTTTGAACTGCTTTGGAATAAGCAGGTTGATATGAAAAGTGAAACAGAGCAGGAGGATGCTCGGAAATGAGGATAGGATGAAAATTTCAACCAAAGGAAGATATGCAGTACGTGTCATGTTGGATCTGGCATTGAACAACAATGGAGAGTGTATCAAGGTAAAAGAAATCGCTGCCAGACAGGGGATTTCCGAAAAGTATCTGGAGCAGATCATTGCTGTGCTGAATAAGGCAGGATATGTGAAGAGCGTCCGTGGTGCACAGGGTGGTTACCGCATCGCAAAAGACCCGGCAGATTATACGGTGGGAATGATCCTGCGGCTGACGGAAGGATCGCTGGCACCGGTGGCCTGTCTGGAAGACGGTGCGGACATCTGTGAACGCTGCGATACCTGTGAGACCCTGGAGGTATGGCAGGAGCTGTATAATGCTGTGAATAAAGTAGTGGATGGGGTTACCATAGCAGATCTTGTAGAGCGTAGGAAAAAGAGACTGGAGAATCTGGATTACTCCATATAGCATGATATCAGGGTCGAAAGACTTAAGCTCGCATAAGGATTGACAACAGCCCGGCAGGTTTTCTGCCGGGCTGTTGTCAGTTTGCAGAGAATGAAAGGGGGGTCATTCCTGCAGAAAAATGTCAACCAAAGGAATGAATGGTTAACAACTTTAGTATATCGGGAGAAGAACCTATTGTCAACGAAAGTCTGATAAAGGTTGACATCCTTTCATCGACAAATATCGCGGAAAACTATCCAAATTTTTATATAGTTATAAAAACTACATAAAAAGATTTAAAATACCATGAAATGAAATACAAAGTCAAAAACGCATTGCTTTTTACTCTACAACGTGGTAAGCTAAACTTTGAAAAGAAGCAGAAAGGTGTATGCGAGAATGAGCGAAGCATTTCATATTATATCAGACGGTTCCTGCGATCTTCCGTTGGAGCTTACCAAAGAGAAGAATATCACAGTGGTTCCCTTCTATGTATCTTTTGAAGAGGGAAAATATCAAAAAGAAATGGTAGAGATCGGTGTACGTGAATTCTATCAGAAAATGGTGGATCATCCGGATGTATATCCCAAGTCCTCTATGCCGTCCGTACAGGATTACCTGGATGCATTTCTGCCTTATGTCAAAGCGGGTACACCCATTATCTGTATTTGCATTACGACCAAATTCAGTGGCTCCATGCAGTCCGCGCTGAATGCGAAGGCGATTCTAGAAGAGGAATATCCCGAATCACAGATCTATGTCTGTGATTCTTGTGTGAACACAGTTCTTCAGGGAATCTATGTACTGGAAGCAGTAAGGCTCAGAGATGCGGGTGCAGGATATCAGGAGAGCATTGATCGCCTGAATGAGATCAAGAGCTCCGGAAGAATCTTTTTCACGGTCGGAAATATGGAATACTTAAAGCATGGTGGACGCATCGGCAAAGTAGCAAGTGTAGCAGGAAGCCTGCTTGGCATCAAGCCTATCATCACCTTAAAGGAAGGCGAAATCTTCCCGTCCGGTATCGGCAGAAGCCGCCGCAAGACCGTGGACAAGACTATCGACCTGCTGCTGGCATATCTGGCAGAGGAGAAGACAGATATTGCAGATTACAGTATCTGTATAGGATACGGCTACGATAAGGAAGAAGCCGTGGAGTTTAGGGACAGACTGGTAAGCAGACTGAAGGAGAAGGGATACGACATCGACACCATTCCCATCTTCCAGATCGGTGCTACCATCGGCGTACACACCGGACCTTATCCGCTGGGAATCGGTGTCGTGAAGAAATCCATTAGAGAGTAACTCTTAATTTATTCTTTGCAGGCATCTAACAGTTCCTGCACATTTTCAAAAGCATAGTCCGGCAGATACTGGGTATTCGGCTCCCCCTCGGGAGTCAGAATATCCTTTTTTTGTGCCTCGCCGGTGAATAGTACACAGGTGTCCACGCCGCCGTTAATGCCGCAGGCAATATCGGTATACAGACGGTCACCGACTACCAGTGTCTCCTCGGGGGTGAAACCGGATACCTTTAGGCATAAGTTTACGACTTCTTTGCTGGGTTTGCCCAAGTAAATGGGCTGTTTATCGGTGGTAGCGGTGATCATATCACAGATCGCACCGCAATCGGGGATAAAGCCGAAGTCGATGGGGCAGCGCAGATCCGGATTGGTGCCGTAGAAGGGAACGTCCTGGGTGAATAAAACTTTGCAGACTTCCGTAAGCTTGCCGTAATTTAATTCACTGTCGTAGGCAACCACCACGCAGTCGATATTCTTTTCGCAGACCTCGGTGACATGAAGCCCATTTTTACGCAGTTCGGCTACGAAGGAAGCAGTTCCCAGTACGAAGATTTTTTTCTCTGCATAATTTTCCTTCAGAAAGCGTAGCGTCATATAGCCGGAGGTGATGAACTGATCCTCCGTGCTGTCCAAGTGAAACGCATCGTGGAATTTCTTCACATAATCCAACCCGCTTTTCGTGGAATTGTTGGTAATGTAATAAGCCTTGCCGCCGATGGCATTGATATAGCGGATCAGATCCGCACTGCCTTCATACAGGGTATCGCCCACGGCGATCGTTCCGTCAATGTCGAACAGGAAAAGCTTTTTATTTTTCAGACGCGCCAGTTTAGCGGCATTGCTGTACTTATGGTTCGGGTCAAAAGAATTCATGATTGTCCTCATTTCTGAGCTTGAAATGCTCAGGTTCATGTTAGCAATGAATGTAGTCACTGTCAAGGAAAAGACAGCGCGCGGAGGGAAAATGTGTGGAGGGAAACGTAAGTGGAATTGCGTAAGCATTTATGGTATGATAGGCATAGATGTGCGTGGTGGGGTACGCAGTAAAGCTGCCTGATAATGACAAATAAAAAAGGATACGATCAGTGATATGGATGAGAAGAAGGATAAAGGTTTACAGGGAAACGAAAAAATAGAGGAGGCAATTCTGGCATTACAGCAGGAACCTACGGAAGAGCTTCTGGCACACGCGCTGACAGTGGTGCGCAGACGGATGCGGGAGCAGGGGCAGTTCATCGTGGCAGTGGAGCCGCCTTCCGCAGATATGCAAGAAGCGGTGATGCAGGCCGCCGGAACCGCTATGCGTTTACAGGCGGTGCAGACCTTAGATGGGAAAAAATGGTGGTCGGCGTTCACCGGCTTCGAAGAACAATTAAAAGGAAGCGGCAGTGTGATGTCTACGTTCCTCACGGATATCGAGCAGCTGTTTCGCATGACGCTGACCGCAGACGGCATTGAAGGCGTAATCCTGAATCCCTGGAACCGGACATTGATGTTGGACAAGCAGCTTCTCCGTATCATTCTCGGAGAATAACAAAAAAAGGAGAATCAGAGCATGACAGAAAGCTATGAACTGCAGGTGCTGTTCACGGAGGAAGAGCGGAACACTTACGCCGACTGGGGTATCAAAAAAGAGAAAGTACTGATGCCGTTTGCCATAGCAACAGTCTTGATCTATGTGGTGACGGCGGCATTTGTCGTAATGAAAGTCTGGGGCGTGCGGGACAGTGATCATGTGTTGTTCCAGATGCTGGTACTGGGCGACTGGATCCCGGAACTGACGGGAGTGCTGGCAGTCCTCATGACGATCCTGCTGCTGGGACCGTTAAATTTTATACTGGACAAAATATGGAAAAAACCGGCAGAACCTATGACACTGATCATAGAACCCGAAGGAACGAACGTGAAGATTCGTAAGGCTCAGACCGACAGAGAAGAGAATCTGAAGAATCGGAAGATGGCGACGGAGACGGAGAGCTATCCGCTGACACAGTTGTTCGCTTTCTTAAACCCGAAGGACAACACCATCTGTTATCAGAAAAAATGGTACATAATTGGAGAAAATACCATAGAAAACATATATCCTGCAAAAAACAGACATCCCTGGATGGATCACCCGGAAAATAAAGCAAGCGCAATCACAGATGTGCAGAGACTTACGGATATTCTAAAAGGGTACGAAGCGTCCCTGGAGGCTGCCCGCAAGGAACAGGAATGGTTAAACAATCAAAAATAAGAAAGAGGAAAAAGCATGAAATTTATCTCATGGAATGTAAACGGACTGAGAGCCTGCATGCAGAAGGGCTTTTTAGATTTTTTTCAGAAAATAGATGCAGATATTTTCTGCCTGCAGGAGACTAAATTGCAGGAGGGACAGATTGACTTAAATCTGCCCGGATATCACCAATACTGGAACTATGCGGAGAAAAAGGGCTATTCCGGTACCGCCATTTTTACCAAGGAGGAACCCTTGCAGGTGACCTATGGCATCGGCGTGGAAGAGCATGACCATGAGGGCAGAGTGATCACGGCAGAGTACCCGGAATTCTATTTTGTGACAGTCTATGTACCGAATGCCCAGCAGGAATTAAAGCGCCTGGATTACCGGATGCAATGGGAAGCAGATTTCCTGGTATATCTGAAGAAGCTAGAAGAAAAGAAGCCGGTGATCTATGCGGGTGACCTGAATGTGGCGCATCAGGAGATCGACCTGAAGAATCCGAAGACGAACCGCGGCAATGCGGGATTCACCGACGAAGAGCGCGCCTGCTTCTCCAAAGTACTGGAAAACGGCTTTATCGATACTTTCCGCTATTTTTATCCGGACCAGACCGGAATCTACTCCTGGTGGTCTTACAGATTCCAGGCGAGGGCGAAAAATGCCGGATGGAGAATTGACTATTTCGTGGTATCGCAGTGCCTACAGGACAGACTGGCGGATGCGAAGATCCACACGGAAGTTCCGGGATCGGATCATTGTCCGATAGAGCTTGATATACAATAGGCAGAAGACTGCAAAAGGAGACCTATGAGCTTACGTTTCTATTTCGGACCTTCCGGGTCCGGCAAGAGTCACAGAATCTATGAGGAGATCATGCAGCGGGCGGCGCAGGAGCCGGGGAGGAATTTCCTGATCATCGTGCCGGATCAGTTCACCATGCAGACCCAGAAGGATCTGGTCATGCGCAGTGACAGAGGCGGTATCCTGAATATCGATGTCTTAAGCTTCGGCAGACTCAGCCATCGTATCCTGGAGGAAGTAGGAACGAAGGAAATGCCTGTACTGGATGACACCGGCAAAAGCCTGGTGCTGCAGAAGATCGCGGCAGATCTGAAGGAGCAGCTGCCTGCCATGGGAAGCCTGCTGCATAAGCAGGGCTATATCCATGAGGTGAAAAGTGCTATCTCCGAATTCATGCAGTACGGCATCAGCACACAGGATATGGATAAACTGATCGCCAGCGCTGAAAAAAGGGGCGCACTGGCAATGAAGCTCAGAGATTTAAAGACTCTGTACCGGGGATTTCAGGATTATATCAGAGACCATTTTATCACTACAGAGGAGACGCTGGATGTGCTGCGCAGATCCCTGGTAAAGTCGAAGATCCTTCCGGACAGTGTGGTGGTATTCGACGGGTTTACGGGATTTACCCCTATACAGAACCGTCTGATCCAGGAATTGATGCGGGTGTGCGAGGAGACCATTGTCACTGTGACCATTGGTGAGGAAGAAGACCCTTATCAGATGGACGGCGAGCAGAAATTGTTTCATCTGAGTAAAAAGACAGTGGCGGATCTGGTGGAGCTGGCGGCGGAGGCAGAGGTGACACGGGGGGAAGATGTATTTGTAAAGGGCGGTCCCAACCGTTTCACCGAGGCACCGGCGTTATGGTATCTGGAGCAGAACCTGTTTCGCTATCAGTATGAGCCGTATATGGAGAAACAGCGTGAGATCCGTATGTTCGAGGCACTTTCTCCCAGAGAGGAAGTCCATCAGACGGCATTGTATATCAGGAAGCTGATCCGGGAAGAAGGACTTACTTACCGGGATATTGCTGTGGTCATCGGTGACCTGGAGGGGTACGCATCCTATGTGGAGACAGAATTCGGGCAACTGGAGATTCCCTGCTTTATAGACCGGACCAGAGGGATCGTCTTAAATCCTATGATCGAATATATCAAGAGCGCGCTGCAGTTGTATATTAAGGATTTTTCCTATGACACAGTGTTTCATTTTCTGCGAAGCGGCATGGTGGACATTTCCAGAGAGGAGATCGATGAACTGGAAAACTATGTGATCCGCACCGGAGCGAGAGGGTATCGTACTTACAGCAGGCTGTTTACCCGCAGGACGGAAGAAATGCAACAGGGTAGTGGGCAGGACGACACAGAGCGGGCGGAAGAGACCCTGGAGCGTCTGAACCGTATCAGGCAGCAGTTTGCGGATACCGTGGAGATTCTGCATATGGCTCCCCGGGCAAAAGCCGGCGAGTATGTGGATCATCTGTATGATTTTTTAGAGCAGAATCAGGTACAGCAAAAGCTTTTGAATTATCAGCAGCAGTTCGAGCAGGAGGGCGACCTGGCAAAAGCCCGGGAATATGCACAGATCTATCGTCTGGTCATGGATCTGCTGGATCAGATCTATGGGCTGTTGGGGGAGGAAGAAATATCGTTACAGGAATTTGCGGATATACTGGATGCCGGATTCGGCGAGATCACAGTAGGTACGATTCCGCAGAATGTGGATCGTATTGTGGTGGGTGATATGGAGCGGACCCGCTTAAAACAGGTTAAAGTACTGTTTTTCCTGGGGGTAAATGATGGAAACATTCCGAAAAATGCCTCCAAGGGCGGCATTATCTCCGATATGGACAGAGAATTTTTAATCGAATCCGGAACAGAAATGGCACCGAGTCCCAGACAACAGATGTACATTCAGAGACTGTATCTGTATCTGAATATGACGAAACCCTCAGAACGGCTGTATCTGTCTTATGCCAAGGTAAACAGTGATGGGAAGGGAATCCGTCCGTCTTACCTGATCGATACGGTACGGAAGCTTTTTCCGCAGCTTGCTGTGGAATATCCCCAAAACCGTAGCCGCTTAGAGCAGATCGAGGGCAGACAGGAAGGTGCCAGATATCTGGCGGAGGAACTGCGGGAATATGCGGACGGAACGCTGCGGGAAGAGGAACGGCAGGATTTTTATCTCATGTACCGTGCCTATGAAACAGATCCGGAGGGCAGAGACCGTCTGACGGCGGCAGCATTTAGAAGATATAAGGAGAGCGGTCTGTCAAGGATCGTGGCGAGAGCATTGTACGGCAGGCAGCTGGAGAACAGTGTGAGCCGCTTGGAGACCTATGCTGCCTGCGCATGCAGACATTTCCTGCAATATGGCCTGTCTCTGCAGGAGAGAGAAGAATTTGGCTTTGAAGTGTCGGATATGGGAAATGTGTATCATGCGGTACTGGAGAATTTCGCAGGAAAACTTGCAGAATCCGGTCGAACATGGTGGGATTTTGATGAAAATTTTGCAACTCAGGCCATAAAAGGAGCAGTGGAAGGTTATGCTGCGACTTATGGGGAGACCGTTCTGTACAGTTCTGCGAGGAATGAATATGCTATTACCCGGATGAGCAGGATCCTGACCCGGACGGTGCTGACACTGCAGCAGCATCTGAAGCAGGGAAGCTTTCAGCCGGACGATTATGAGTTGTCCTTCCGGTTTGCGGAGGATCTGGACAGTATTCATGTGGATCTGTCTGAAGAAGAGAAGATGCACCTGCAGGGACGCATTGACCGTATCGATGTATCGGAGGACGCGGAGCATGTCTATGTCAAGGTCATCGATTACAAGTCCGGCAATAAGAAATTCGACCTGGCGGCACTGTACTACGGCCTGCAGCTGCAGCTGGTGGTATATATGAATGCGGCAATGGAGCTGGAGAGCAGAAAGCATCCGGATAAGGAGATCGTACCGGCGGCACTGCTGTATTATCATATTGATGATCCTACGATAGAGACTCCGGTGGAACTGACCCAGGAGCAGATCAACGAAGAGATTCTGACAAAACTTCGCATGAACGGTGTGGTGAACAGCGATCCCGCCGTGGTGGAACGTTTGGATCGATTTTTACAGGACAAGTCCAAAGTCATTCCGGTGGAAAAGAAAAAGGACGGAAGCTTCAGCGCCAGATCCGGAATCTTAAGCCGTGAGGAGCTGCAGGTGGTATCTGCTTATGTGGATACGAAGATACGCCAGATTGGCAGGGAAATCCTGGACGGTAAAATAGCGGCAAATCCTTACGAAAAAGGAAATGAGGAAGCATGTACCTATTGCGCCTATAAAAAGGTCTGCGGCTTTGATGGCAGTATTCCCGGATATGAGAAGAGGCAGCTGGAAGATCTGGATAAGCAGACGCTGATGCAGCGGATGCAGGAGACGATGGAAGTGTAGGATAAAAGAAACTGAAACAGAGGTAGCGTATGGGAATGAAATTCACCCCGGAACAGCAAAGAGTGATCGAACTGCATAACAGCAATATTCTGGTATCGGCGGCCGCGGGAAGCGGTAAGACGGCAGTGCTGGTGGAACGTATCATCCGCATGATCTGTGACGGAGAACATCCGGCGGATATTGACAGATTACTGATCGTGACATTTACCAATGCCGCTGCAGCGGAAATGAGAGAACGGATCGCCGCGGGCATCACTGCCAGACTGGAGGCGGATTCCGGCAACGAGCATATCCAGAAGCAGTCTGCACTGTTACATAATGCACAGATCACTACCATCGACAGCTTCAGCCTGTTCCTGATCCGGAACCATTTCAATGAGATCGGACTGGATCCGGATTTCCGCGTGGCGGATGAGGGAGAGATCAAGCTGCTTCAGCAGGAAGTACTGGCACAGCTTTTAGAGGATGCCTATGCAGGGAATTTTGTTCCGGAAGAGGCTCTGACATCTCGGGAAGGTTATGGTAATGAAGGAACAGTTCCGGAAATGGAAGCACTGGAACAGTTCCACGCCTGTGTGGAGTATTTCTGTCCGGGAGGCAGGGAGAGCGTGCTGGAGCAGCATATCCTGAATCTGTCCCGCTATGCGGGAAGCTTTCCCTGGTCTGCGGAATGGCTGGAGGAGCGCAAAACTGACTATGCCGCAGGAGATATGGAAGCACTGGTTCGCAGCGATTACGGAACCTATCTGACAGAGCGTGTGAATCGTGTCCTGCAGGGATGCACGGAGAAACTGCGGGAAGTAAAAAAACTGTGTGAACTGCCGGACGGCCCGTATATGTACGGAGAACTGACGGAGGCAGAGATCGAGCAGCTGGAGAGACTGACATCCTGTAAGGACCTGGAGGAACAGGCGGCCAAAGTTCCTACGGTGACATTTGGACGCCTTCCTTCCAAGAAGGATGACAGTGTGGATCCTGCCAAACGCGAACTTGCCAAAGCAATTCGAAACAGTGTGAAGGATACCTTAAATGATCTGTCAGAGAGCTATTTTAAGACCCCGTTAGAACTGGCGGTGGAGCAGGGAAAAGCCTGCAGGGAGCCGCTTCGGATGCTGCTTGACCTGGTACTGGAATTCGACAGAAGGCTCCTCGCTGCCAAGCAGGAGCGCCATCTGATCGACTTTTCCGATATGGAGCATTATGCGCTGCAGATCCTGTTAAAGCGGGAAAAAGTGGAAGAAACCGGCAGCATAGGAACGGATCGTGCCAAAACGAAATATCGTATTGTGCCAAGTGACGTTGCAATGGAGTACCGCCAGTATTTTCAGGAGATCCTTATCGATGAATACCAGGATAGCAATCTGGTGCAGGAGTATCTGTTAAGCGCTATCTCCGGGGAAGCTGAGGGACATTACAACCGCTTCATGGTAGGTGATGTGAAGCAGAGCATCTATAAATTCCGTCTGGCGAGACCGGAGCTTTTCCTGGAAAAATACGATATCTATCAGGAGACCGGAGATCTGTGCCGGATCGATCTGGCGAAGAACTTCCGAAGCCGTATCCAGGTGGTGGATGCGGTAAACGATGTATTTTCCCGGATCATGAGCAGGGAGATCGGCGGGATCGCCTATGATGACAAGGCGGCACTGTATCCCGGAGCAGTGTATCCTGCACAGGAGGATCCCGCCTACGGCAGCGAACTGCTACTGATCCGCAAGCCGGAAAAGGGAGAGCGCGAAGAGAGCGGCATCGGAGAGCAGCATGTCGAGGGTGCGGGAGTCCTTGTGGATTACGATAATGTACGACAGTTGGAAGCGCTCGCCATTGCCGCCCGTATAAAACAGCTGAAGGGAAGTCTGAAGGTGATGGAGAAGTCCACGGGAGAACTTCGCCCGGTGCGATATTCGGATATGGTCATCCTGCTTCGCACCACCAGCGGCTGGGACGAAGAATTCAAAAAGATACTGGAACAGCAGGGAATCCCTGTCTACATCACATCTAAGACCGGATATTTCGGGGCGCTGGAGGTGCAGGAGCTGTTGCAGTTTTTACGGGTGCTGGACAATCCGAGACAGGATATCCCGCTGTTTGGCGTGATGCAGTCCGTCTTTGGTGGATTCACCCAGGAAGAGATCGCGCAGATCCGCAGTGGCGGGGAAGGGCATTCCAGAAAACGGATGACACTGTATGAGGCACTGAAGGAAGTGGCACAGAGCGGCCGGACGGTGGAAGAGGGAGAAGAGATATCAGCGGGCGAAAGCGCCGGTGAAGAAGCAGAGCTTTCACAAAAGGCAGATACCTTCTTACAACGGATTGGCCACTACCGTGACCTGACTCCTTTCACCTCGATCCGTGACCTGTTGCAGCGAATACTTGACGATTATGATTATCTGAATTATGTGACGGCACTTCCCGCCGGCAGCAAGCGGCGTGCAAATGTGGAGATGCTGCTTACGAAGGCATCCGCTTTCGAGAAGACCAGTTATTTCGGACTGTTTCATTTTATCCGTTATATGGAGCAACTGGAAAAATATGACGTGGATTACGGGGAAGCGGATACTCTGGATGAAAATGCAGATGTGGTCAGGATCATGAGTATCCACAAAAGTAAAGGACTGGAATTCCCGGTGGTATTTGTCTCCGGACTGTCGAAACGCTTCAACATGCAGGATGCGAACCAATCCCTGATCGTGGACATGGATCTGGGTGTCGCGGTGGATTATGTAGATTCCGTACGGCGTATTAAAAATAAGACTCTCCGCCGGGCAGTCCTGTCTGCAAAAATGAAGGAAGATAATCTGGCGGAGGAATTGCGCGTGCTCTACGTGGCACTGACCCGTGCCAGAGAGAAGCTGATCTTAACAGCGGTATTGGACAAGGCCGACGAAAAGTGGGAGTTGGCGCAGATGACCGGACAGGAGAGGCTGACTTATCTGGATTTCTGTGAGGCGGGAAGCTATATGGATTTCCTGCTGCCGATCCTGCCGCAGACGGGAATTGCGGTGAAAACACTGAGAACGGAGGACCTGGCGGTAGAAGAGCTCCGAGAGCAGCTGCGCATGGGTGATCGCAGAGAACAGCTGCGGCTGATAGCCTGTGGAGAGACAACTTTGACCGGGGACCCGGAAGAAAATGAGCGGAAGCTTATGTATCTGCGGGAGCGTTTTGCTTATCAATATCCACATCCCGGGTTACAAAAGCTGTATACCAAGACAACAGTGTCAGAGTTAAAGATCGCAGCCATGGCGGAAAAGGACGAGGCGGCATTCCATACCTTTGAAGAAAAAGAAGTGGTTCCCTATATCCCGGGATTCCGCAGAGAGCAGGAGAAGGTCAGCGGTGCAGTGCGCGGTAATGCGTTTCACCGTACCATGGAGCTTCTGGATTTTATGTATGTATTTGTCGAATCAGGACTGTTTGAAAAATGCCCCGGAGATTATGAGACATACCGTAAGAGACTGGACGCGGAGAGACTTAAGAACCGGTTGGAAGAATTCTTACAGCGGGAAACGATATCTTTACGCCTGACGGAGGAATATGCCAAAGCAGTCAGTCTGCCGAAGATCCTCAATTTTCTGGAACAGGAGCTGGCATACCGCATGTGGCGTGCGCAGGAACAGGGCCTTTTATACCGAGAGCAGCCCTTTGTGCTGGGCATTGATGCAAAACGCCTGGATCCGGACCTGCCCGAGGGAGAAAAGGTGCTCATTCAGGGTATTATCGACGTCTTTTTCATAGAAGACGGTGAGATTGTTCTGCTGGATTACAAGACCGATGTGATCGACTCCCTGGAAGCTCTCTGGAACCGCTACAACGTCCAGATTCAGTACTATGAGGAAGCGTTGACGAAGCTGATGCAGATGCCCGTGAAGGAGCGGATCCTGTATTCCTTCTATCTAGAAAAGTATAAGTAAAAACTCAAAATCAACGAAATGAAAGATGAAATTCGATATAAGTAAATGAAATGTTGATTCTTTCCGCGGAACTTGTTATACTTATAATGGAAACGGAGGTTGAGACTATGTATGCTATGGAATTTGCACAGGTCGGAGAGAATATACAGCATCTTTTGGATGAGAGAGGTATGACACAACAAAATCTTGCGGAGGCATTGGGAATTTCCAAACAAGTCGTGAACAAGATTATAAAGGGGAATAAAGCTATTAATGTAAAGGAAATTGCAGAGATAGCACAGATACTGGGAGTTTCGGCGGATGATTTATTGATGGTAAGAGATACGAACACTGCACCTGACAGCTTAAGCTTTATGGGAACGGTACAGGATGAGGATACATTACAAAAGATCAACCGGATCAGAGAAGCGATCGATGAAATCCATATGTTGGAAGGGGTATTACATGACAAATGAATTGAATGAACTGGAAGTAAGAGAGATCAAGAATCTTGCAAAGGAAAAGTTGGGACTTTGCAGTAAAACGAATGATATTATCGGAACACAGATTTTTTCCATACTAAGTATGTATGCACGGGTAATCTATTATCCCCTGGGACAGGAGGCTCCATGGGGATTTACCCGAATCAGCGGTTCCAGAGACGATGCAGCTCTGGAAAAGCCTTTTGTAGCTATTAATTCGTCTATTTCTATGGATCGTCAAGTCTTTGCGGCAGCGCATGAGTTATACCACATCTGGTTTGAACAAAATCCTGATATTTTACCGGCAGATTTATTAAATGAACAGAACAAAGAAGTGAATGAAAAAAAGGCAAATCGGTTTGCAGCAGAATTTTTGGTGAGTGAGCAGTTGCTTTGCCAGGAAATTGAACTTTATCAGATACAGGAAATTACAATTAAAAACATTTTGCAATTGGCCGCTTTATTTACTGTTCCTTACCGAACCATGGTAAAAAGACTGTATGAGATCAGACGGATTACACAGGCACAGCAGATAATCTTTTTAAACGAGACAGAAGAAAACATTGAGATATATTCCAAAAAATATTCTATTCCAAAACAGGCGGCAGATGAGCGGGTAACATTGGATAATCTCACGGAACTTGCGGTGGAAGCTTATGAAAAGGGATATATCACTTATGAAAAGCTGGAATATTTATTAGAATTCAGTAATCTGATTCCGGCGGATCTGGGAATAAAAAAGAAGGATTCCTATGCTTTTCCCTCCGATGACGAACTTGCAGACATCATGGAGGAGTAGCGCATGATAGATAAAATGATCGTAGATGCGGATTTGTGTATTAAATTAGGAGGAAGTGCAAAATATCGCTATCTTTATGATATTTTACCGATGGTTGCGGCACATATCTATATGCATACGCATGCACAGGGGGAGGTTATGATGCCCTCCAGTGCCATACAGCAGTTAAATGAACTTATTGCAGAAGGAAAAGTAGTCCTTGTAAATGAATGTAATCTTAAAATGGCAGATAAGGCAGTGTATGCTGCAACTTATGAAAATCTTGCCAAAGTGATGATAGATCCACGCAGACCTAATAAAAATAAGGGAGAAGTATGTTCTCTGGCGTATGCAAAGGCAACCGGAATTCCGGTGTTTGCGACAGATGAAATGAATCTCCAGCCAATCATTGATACACAGTTGAACACGGGAATAGATGATATTACCTGTATACGAATCGTGGACATTATTGAAAAGGCATATCAGGGTGAAATCGCAGTACCGAGAAAAGTTTGTAAGGCACTTTGGATCATTTGCGGAAAACTGAAGGAAACATTCGACCGGGAAATCTGGCCGTTAGAATAAAAAGGAGATATCCATAATGGATATCTCCTTTCAGACTGTAGACAAAGCTCCTTCCTGTGAGGGAGCTTTGTCTACAGTCTGTTTATTTATCGTTATCTTCTCTTTTCCGAATCATGCCTCTTACTTTTTATAGTACCATCTTCCTGTATAGGGTGCAAGTCGTCACTGATGGTTCGTATAAATAATTTTACGCGTTTTTGCTGTATTTTTAAAGGTGCAAGATTTGTATAATTCCGATAATTGTAGTATACTGTAGGAAAAGATTTTTCGTAACACATCAGTTCACCATGTATTACAGAAAAGAGGTTATATTTCAAATGAAAAAGCAAAGCAAAGTAACCAGTCAGTCTGCCATGCTGCAGCAAAACACAAGATCAACCTATCGGATACTGATCATCAGCATCGTTATGCTGATCCTGTTCATCGGATCCAACATGTATCTGAGCCGGATCAATTCCCAGCAGCTGGAAGCTACCATGTATCTGAACCAGTATCGTATGGGTTCCAAGACGCTGACCGCTGCCGTACAGTCTTACGCAGTCACCGGAGACCAGACCTACTATGACAATTATATGAAGGAATTAAACGAGGATAAAAATCGTGACATTGCCTGGGAAGGTCTTCAGAAAGACGGTCTGACCGACAATGAATGGGCACTGTTAAACCATATTGCTGAAATGTCCAACGGTCTGGTTCCTCTGGAAGAAGAAGCCATGGATAAGGCCGGTTCCGGAGATACACAAGCAGCTATTTCTTATGTATTTGGTGAGGAATATGAATCTACCGTACAGGAGATCACTGCAACCACAGATAATTGTATCAATGATATCCAGGCACGTATGGCTCAGAAGCAAAATACTCTGAATCTGATAATGATCACTACCATGGTGATTTTCATTCTCTGCTTCCTGACCATTGCCCGCAAGATTGTCACCATACTGACCTTTGCAAAACAGGAACTGCTGATTCCCATTGTAAAAGTATCCGAGCAGATGAAAGTACTTGCGCAGGGACATTTTGACAGCCGTCTGGATCTGCCGGAGGATGACAGTGAAGTCGGCATCATGGTGCAGGCCGTTCATTTCATGAACGACAACTTTACCAAGATGATCACCGAGATTTCCGAGATCTTAGGTCAGATGGGTCAGGGCAATTACCGTGTAGAGCCTACGGAAGAATATGTCGGTGACTTTGTACAGATCAAGGATTCCATGGTGAAGATCATTGCCGATATGAAGAAGACACTGTCCACCATTCAGGTCAGCGCACAGGAGATCGATGGTGGTTCCGAGCAGCTGGCACAGGCAGCTACCGATCTGGCAGAAGGTTGTACCGCACAGGCCTCCAAGATTTCCGAAGCATCCCAGATGATCGACGCTATGGCAAAGAGTATTGAAGAAAAAGCCAGAGTTGCACAGGAGACCGCAGATATCTCCAAGCAGTCCGCACAGACGGTTGCTGATGGCAATGCCAAGATGCAGGAACTGAAAGTCGCAATCGGTGAGATCAGTAAATGTTCCGAGGAGATTCGTTCTATCATTCAGGTCATTGAGGATATCGCTTCCCAGACCAACCTCCTGTCACTGAATGCCTCCATCGAGGCTGCCCGTGCCGGAGAAGCAGGCCGCGGATTTGCTGTCGTAGCCGAGCAGGTCAAGAATCTGGCGGAACAGTCCACCGAGGCTGCCGGAGAGACCACAAAGCTGATCGAGAGCACCATCGATGCTGTCAACAAGGGAATCGCCATTGCAGAAGAAACCGAAGCCAGCATGGATCAGGTAATGGAAGAAGCCGAGGCTTCTACCAAGCGTATGGTTGATATGGCACAGGCCCTTCAGGCTGAAGTGTCCAGCGTCCAGCAGATCGATGAAAACATCGCTCATGTGGCCGGAATCGTGGACAACAACTCCGCATCTTCTCAGGAGACCGCCGCTGTCAGCGAAGAACAGTCCGCGCAGGTACATACTATGTTACAGCTGATGCATCAGTTCCAGATCTAGTTTTCAGAATGATAAAGCCTGAGTGCTTCTAAAGAAGCCTCAGGCTCAGACTGTAGACAAAGCTCCTTCCTGTGAGGGAGCTTTTCTTGTGTCATGACTGCAAAAATTATGTACTTACAAGCATATAAGAAGTAGTGAAAATGCCGTATTTACGGGACTTTTCACTACTTTTTTGGTATAATGAAAGTATCAAAATAAAGGCGGTGTTTCCTATGATGACACAATCTGCTGCGCCTGATTGACCAGACAATCGACTGGAGTTTTATCTAAGATCTTGTGATCGATAAATACAGTGCAGACAATGGCCGCCCCAGCATGGATCCGGTCATGCTCATTAAAATTCCATTCATCCAGTATCTGTACGGCATCCGAAGTATGCGCCAGACAGTAAAAGAAATCGAAGTCAATGTCGCATACCGATGGTTCCTCGGTCTGGAAATGATGGACAAGGTTCCCCATTTCTCTACGTTTGGCTTCTGGAGTGCTGACCCAAAGCGTTTTGTCTACAGTCTGAAAGGAGATATCCATAATGGATATCTCCTTTTACATACGAATGAAATTATGCGGTGATCACAGTGCCTGCCTTGCCCTTAATGGCATCCTTGACATGATCCATGGAGGTGATCAGTACTTTGCCGGCAGGAACCTTCTCCAGATAAGAGATAGCTGCTTCAATCTTGGGAAGCATGGTGCCTTCCTCGAACTGTCCTGCTGCGATCAGATCCTTTGCTTCTGCTACGGTGAGAGTCTCCAGTGCTGCCTGATCCTCCTTACCGAAATTCTTATAGACATAGGGAACTGTGGTCAGGATGATCAGCTCGTCACAGCTTAGGTCGGAAGCAAGCTTACCGGCGATGGCATCCTTCTCGATGACTGCGGAAGCACCCTTCAGCGCATGCTTCTGCTCGATCACGGGGATTCCGCCGCCGCCACAGGCGATAACTACCTGATCTGCGGCTGCCAGCGCACGGATGGCTTCGATCTCTACGATATCGATAGGCTTGGGGGCAGCAACGACACGGCGGAAGCCCTTGCCGGGATCTTCCTTGACATAATTGCCCTTCTTTACTTCAATCTCAGCATCTTCCTTGGACATGTAACGACCAATGACTTTGGTGGGCTCATAGAAAGCCTCATCATAAGGATCTACCGTGACCTGGGTGAGGATGGTGCTGACAGGCTTGGAGATCCCGCGGTCCAGAAGCTCGGCACGAAGAGAGTTCTGGATATCATAGCCTACATAACCCTGGCTCATAGCGGAGCAGACACACATAGGTGCTGGGGTATAGTCGATGTACACACGGCGTAACTCGGTCATGGCCTTATGGATCATGCTGACCTGCGGACCGTTACTGTGGGTGATCGTCAGCTGATAATCTGCCTCCACCAGATCTGCCAGTGCCTTGGCGGTTACTTTTACCGCATCCCACTGCTCGGTAGTGGTATAGCCCAAGGCATCATGTCCCAGAGATACGACAACTCTTTTTTTGCTCATAAGATTACCTCTCTATATGTATTTTCCTAAGAATTTCTTCGTCAAAAGATGTTATCAGTATAACATATTTTCTCCAGGGTGTATAGCCATTTCTATACAATGAAACCTTCCAGAATCGTAGTCAGCTCTTCTGAGCGGGCTGCCAGTGCGGAAGTGGCTTTGTCCAGATCCTGAATGGCCTGCAGCTGTTTTTCGGCAGCAGTCTGTACATTGGAGGACCCGGCAGCAGTTTCTGCGGATACTGCGGAGATACCGGAGATGGCGGACAGAGTAGTGCTGCGCTGGTGCTCCATTTCCGTCACGCCTGCATTGATCTGCTGCAGGAATTTCAGAAGCTCTGTTACCTTGGAATCTATCTCACGGAAGGAGTCTGTGGTACTGCCAACGGACTGGTTCTGATCCGCTACAATACCTTTGGCCTGTCTGGCAACCTGCGTAGCTTCGTCAGTGGTAATCTCAATCTCTTCGATGATCCGGGAGATCTCACCGGAGGAGTGCAGGGACTGATCCGCCAGCTTCTGGATCTCCTGAGCGACCACTGCGAACCCTCTTCCGGATTCGCCGGCTCTGGCAGCTTCAATGGAAGCGTTAAGGGACAGGAGGTTGGTCTGCTCTGCAATCTCATTAATGGCTTCAGTGATGGAGCCGATGGCTTTGGATTTCTCGTTCAGCCTGCCGATGGTATCTACGATGTTGGAGGTGATCTGCATGGTGGAAGAGGTATTCTCCTTCAGATGTTCCACGGATTCGATACCGGTATGGATCGCAGCGGTGGTGCCGGTGGCAAGCGCACTGATCTGGTCAGAATGTGAGGATACGCTGCCGATGGTGTCGGACAGAGAGTCCATCTGCTGCAGGCAGTCCTCAGAGCTTTCATCCAGTTTTTCAATACCCTGGCGCATTTCACCTACCTGATTCTGGATATCCTGGGAGGTCGCCAGGAAATGTGAGGAAGCCGCAGACATATCGGTGGCAGCCCTGGATAATTCTTCATTGACATCCTTCAGCCCGGATACCAGCTTCTTCATGTGTGCGATCATATCACAGATGCCATCAGCTAATAGCTGGAATTCATCATTGCGCTTGGAGTGGACTTCAATCGTCAGATCTCCGTCAGAGACTTTTTTCAGGCGGCGGATAAAATAGTAGATGGAGCCGCCATACTGCCCGGCCAGCAGAGACCCCAGTAAGATCGCCACAGCACTTGCTGCAACGACAAGGATCAGAGACACATTTTTAATCTCCGCTGTCTGACCGATGATATTTGCCTGAGGGATCAGGGCACAGATCATGGCATTACGGGCACCGATCTTGGAATAGAGGAAGAGATATTCTGCGCCTGCCTCCTCCACATAGGAGGAGCCGTTCTCTTCCTCAGAGGCAAATGCCTCATCTACATAGGATTTGCCGACAAACGTATTTTCTGCTGCCGTATCGGAGCTAGAGGAGAGGTATTCGGTGCCATCGCAGGTGACAAAGCCTACGAGACTGCCCTCGCCGCCATCCAGGGAGGATAAGGAAGTATCCAGGACACTCGGTTTGAAATCAATGATCAGGATCGCCGGAGCATTGGAGAAATATCTGGCGAGACGGACACTGTATTTGGAGGAATCCGTGCCAAGCTTTGCATCGACCTCGGACTGGTTGCCAAAAAGGTAATATTTTGCCCTGTCCGAGGATAAGATCTGACCCTGAGAGCTTTCAAGGTACGCACTTAAGAGACCGGTCTCTTTCGTTTTCGTGGTAGAGATCGTCTTCTCCTTGTCAGAGAGCACGTAAATATTGGAGAGCAGGGCATCCGTGGTCACGGCTTTGATAAAGGTGTCTTCATAGGTGTTTGGAGTATTGTACAAGGTAGTGGCATCGCTATCATATAGACCGTTCAGATATTTCTTCAGGGTATCTTCATTCATATATCCCTTGTAGTTGGACTGGACTGTGTCAAAAGAAAGCGTCAGGTACTGATTCATCATGCTGACGGTCTGGTCCACGGAGTCGCGGTAGGTTGAGATGATCTGTGTGGTAGCCTTCTGATAGGATACGAGACCTAAGACAATGATAAAGACCACGGGGATCAGAAAAGCGAAGATCAGCTTAAAGCGTATCCGATTCCAGAGAGGGATAGGGTTTTTCTTAGTATTTTTTGTCAAAATAGACACCTCCGATGCAGATTTAGTATTAATGGATACATTTTACCAAAGTTTTGTCCAAATATCTACATTAATGTGAAAACGATTTCTTAAAATGAGCCTCTTTCATAGGTTTTAATAGGCAGGAGCGCTTTTGCTTTACATAATATGTTACAAAGTAATATAATGATGATACTAGGGTCAAAAGGTCTAAGCTTACATGAGCTTGCTCATCAGTGGGTGAAAGACCTTGGGTAGAATTGTGGGAGTGCGTAGAGCGAAGCAATGTCAGGAAGGAAACAGGGATCGATATGCAGAAAAAAGAACGTATGGCAAATCTGGAAGTATTGCGCTGTGTGGCAATGATGATGGTCGTGGTGCTGCACTATCTGGGCAAGGGAGGACTGTTGCCGGATCTGACAGTGCCTTTATCAGTGCAGGATATGGCAGCCTGGCTGTTGGAAGCATTCTGCATTGTAGCCGTGAATGTGTATATGATGATCAGCGGATACTTTTTATGCGAAAGCTCTTTTAAACTGAGCAGACTGCTTACACTGTGGCTTCAGCTGTGGCTGTATTCTGTGGGCATCGGTGTGCTGGCGGCGGTGACTGGGATCGTTCCCACGGCGGAAGTGAGTACGCATTATTATCTGACATTGTTGTTCCCGGTGACCATGGGGCATTACTGGTTCCTGACAGCGTATGTATTTTTATATATTCTGTTACCCTTCGTGGGAATCGGGCTCAGACGGATGACGAAGCAGCAGTTTCAGGTGGCCGTGGTGCTGCTATTTGCTGCATTTTGTCTGATAAAATCCATTCTGCCCTTCCGGTTGGAGGAGGATAGCAAGGGCTATGACTGCATCTGGTATCTGTGTGTGTTTTGTGCAGCCGCATATCTTCGCAGATTCGGAATTCCTTTTTTACAGAAAAAATCCCGGGCGCTGTTGCTGTATCTGATCGGCGTCATCGGAACTTTCGGAGAGGCAATGCTGCTGCATTTATTTTATCTGCGCACCGGCAGCCTGGAACTGATTCTGAAGATTCCTTATGAATATAATCATATATTCCCGTTCTTAGCTTCCGTTGGGCTGTTTTGCCTGTTCCTGGACAGTGATATCCGGGGGAAGATCGGCAGCGTGGCGGTGAAGATCGCACCCTATACGTTAGGGGTGTATCTGTTGCATGAGAACCTTGGGGTGCGTTATGCATGGCAGAAGTGGCTGGGCTCGGATCGCATAGACGGTGCCGTATCGTTGCTTTTATGGACTGTCATCGCAGTGATCGTGGTATTTGTATTGGGAATTCTGGTAGATGTTATCCGCAAAAATATCTGTGGCGGATTGCATAAGATATTCCTGCACATTCGTCCTTATCGTGTGCTTACGGAAAAAATCCAGGCAGTAGATAATATGTTCAAAAGAGAGGTATCATAGTGACAGATAACGTAAAAAATAAAATGGCGGGAACCGGCGGTCAGAGTCATAGGCGCCTCTGGGAGTTCGTATTCGTGGCTGTTCTGGTACTGTATCCCCTGCGGCATATAGCCTGGGGGCTGGATCTGTGGGATACCGGCTACGGCTATGCGAATTTTGAATATATGGGAACCAGGCATATGGATCCCATGTGGTTGTTTTCCACTTATCTGACCACTGTCATCGGACATTGCCTTAGTCTGCTGCCCGGAGCGAAGACACTGATCGGCATGAATTTTTACACGGGCTTAGGTATCAGCCTGCTGGCGGTTCTGGGCTATTATTTTTGTACAAAAGTGCTGAAGATACCAGCCGGGCTTGCCTTTTTGGGCGAATTTACAGCAGTAAGCTTTTGCTGGTGCCCTACGGGATCTTTTTATAATTATGTGACCTATATATTTTTCCTGATCTCCGTGATCTGTCTGTATCTGGGACTGTCCCGGGGAAAAGGAGGTTTACTGTTTGCCGCAGGAGTGGCACTGGGCTGTAACGTGCTGGCAAGGTTTTCCAATCTGCCGGAAGCGGCGATGATCGTAGGTGTGTGGGCATATGGAATCATCTGCTGGCTGGAAGAGCAAAAAAGCATTGCGCAGGATTGTGTTGACGTTGCGGGAAATGCGGAAACGGAAAATAAGGAAGCACGAAAAAAGGCAGCAGGCAGGAGGTTTCGTAAGAAGCTGTTGCAGGATACCGGTATGTGCCTGGCGGGGTATCTTACTGCACTGCTGGTATTATTCGGTTACATTCAGATCCGTTATAGCATGGATGAGTATGTAAGAGGCATTCAGAGGCTGTTTTCCATGACGGAGGTAGCAACGGATTATACCGCCGCATCCATGATCCTGGGGATGTTCGACTGGTATCTCCAGAATCTGTACTGGGAGCTTAGGATGTGCGTCTTCCTGATCGCGGGAATGATAGCGGTGGGATTTTTGGAATTCGCCGCAGCTAGTGTAAGAGACTCTTATGCAGGGAAGGACACGATAAAAAAGGCGCTGCGGATCCTGGAATGGGTCGTAAGTGCGGTACTTGCTGTGATCATGATATTCTGGCTGTACCGGCAGGGGTTCTGCGCTACGGAATATACGAACTACGGTGCAATTATCTGGCCCGGTGTAACGTTTTTAACGCTGACGCTCCTGGTGACGCTGTGGCGGATATTCATGCCTTCCGCACCGGGGGAGGAAAAGCTGCTCAGCGGACTGATCTTCCTGATCGTACTGATCACTTCTCTTGGAAGTAACAATAAGCTTTATCCCAGCATGAATAATCTGTTCCTGGCATTGCCTTATATGTATTGGCAGTTTTACCGGTTCTGCAAATATGCCGGAAGCTTCCGATGGAAGCGGATGACCATATCCCCGATTCCTGCAAAATGTCTCTTTGGTGGTTTTTTTCTGTTATTTTTTATCCAGGTGGGATTGTTTGGCAGAAGCTTTGTATTTGCCGAGGGTACCGGTGTGCAGGAGCTCAGTGCGCAGGTGACCAATAATGAGACTTTGAAGGGTGTGTGGATGAGTGAGGAACGCGCCGGATGGATGCAGGAGATCTCAGAGTATGTGAATACCGGAGGACTTGCGGGAAAGGATGTGCTGCTCTACGGTCAGATCCCGGCCTTGTCCTATTATCTGCAGATGCCTGCGGCATTCAATCCCTGGCCGGATCTGGATTCCTATCAGATCGCACAACTGGAAGAGGATATGCAGAAGATGCAGGAACGGATGGACGAGGATGCGACTTACCGTCCGGTGGTACTGTTAGAGAAAAAATATGCTGTGTATCTGGAAGCGGGAGAGGATGCTCTGGAGGCATTACAGCCCACGGAAAAAGAACGGAGTCTCATCGTGGATAATGCCAAACTTTTGTTGATCGGTGAGTTCATGGATGCATATGGATACGAGAAAACCTTTGAAAATGAGAAATTTATGATTTTTGAATAAAAACGGAAAACAGATCCCCGGGAGATTTCCATCTTCCGGGGATCTTGAAGTTTGAATTCAATGCCTTATAACAACTGTAAGCCGTTCTTTTCTGCAGTCTCCATAACTTCATCGGACCACAGAGAACACTGTACTTCGCCGATATGAGCTTTTCTTAAGAAGAACATACAGATACGGGACTGACCGATACCACCGCCGATGGTAAGAGGAAGCTCACCGTTAATGACTGCCTTGTGGTAAGGAAGTTCGGCACGTTCGGGGCAGCCAGCCTTCTGTAACTGGTCTAACAGAGCCTTTTTGTCTACACGGATACCCATGCTGGACAGCTCCAGAGCGATATCCAGAACCGGATAATATACCACGATATCCGCATTCAGAGACCAGTCATCGTAGTCCGGGGCACGACCATCATGAGGCTTACCATTTTCTAAGGTCTCACCGATCTGCATGATGCAGACAGCACCCTTAGCCTTGGCAATGTAGTATTCTCGTTCCTTCGGAGAATAATCAGGGAACATTTCCTCCAGTTCACTGGTAGTTACGAAGAAGATGTCGTGAGGAAGGATCTCCTCAATGTAATCGTAATGGATGGACATATATTTCTCCGTCTTGCGCAGAACTTTGTATACGGTGCGGACGGTCTCCTTCAGAGTCTCCAGATTCCGTTCATCCCTGGTGATGATCTTCTCCCAGTCCCATTGATCTACATAGATAGAGTGGATGTTGTCGGTGGTCTCATCCTGGCGGATGGCACTCATGTCGGTGTAGAGCCCCTCACCGGGTTTGAAACCATACTTCTGCAGGGCATAGCGCTTCCATTTTGCCAGAGACTGTACGATCTCTGCTTCACGGTCTCCCTGTGCAGCAATATGGAAATTTACAGGACGCTCCACACCGTTTAAGTTATCGTTCAGTCCGGATGTGGGATCCACAAATAAAGGAGCAGATACGCGCAGCAGGTGCAGGCGCTCTGCTAACAATCCCTGGAAAAAGTCCTTCACTGTCTTAATGGCAACCTGTGTCTCGTACAGGTTCAGCTGAGACTTATAATTTTTAGGTATGACAATATCTGACATACTGACCTCTCATTCTGCCGCCTGGCGGCTTGTGTTACAAAATACTCCTATATTATTTAACAGCGAAACGTGTGATTTTGCAAGCCTTTTTTCGGAAAAAATAACCACTTGCAAAAATCGAACGTATGTGCTAATTTAGATATACAACAGAACAAGCGTTCTGATTATGGAAATTTTCGGTAAGAGGCGGTGATAACTTGGAATATCTTATACAAAATGGAGAATTGTCCATCATGCAGAAGCTGGAGATCCTGACGGATGCAGCTCGTTTTGATGTAGCATGTACGTCCAGCGGTGTGGAGCGTAAGGGAGACGGGAAGCATATGGGGAACTGTGCGAAGGCAGGGATCTGTCACAGCTTTTCTTCCGACGGCAGATGTATTTCTTTACTTAAGATATTGATGACCAATGAATGTATCTTCGATTGCAAATATTGCCTGAACCGGAAGTCCAACGATGTCCCCAGAGCCACTTTTACCCCGGAGGAGATCTGCACCCTGACCATGGAGTTCTACCGACGGAATTATATCGAGGGACTGTTCTTAAGCTCCGGCATTGTACAGGATCCTACGTTTACCATGGAATTATTATACCGGACCATTTGGCTGCTTCGGAATCACTACCATTTTAATGGCTATGTCCATGTGAAGGCGATTCCCGGGGCAGATCCGGAGCTGGTGCAGCGGATGGGATACCTGGCAGACCGTATGAGCGTGAACCTGGAACTCCCTACAGCGGAGGGACTTCGGACACTGGCACCGAATAAGCACCGGAAGAATATTCTGACCCCCATGCGGCAGATCCAGAACGGCATCCATGCGAATAAGGAGGAACTGATCCTGTACCGTAAGAGCCCCCACTTTGTATCCGGCGGACAGTCTACCCAGATGATCATTGGTGCGACGCCGGAGACGGATTATCAGATTTTAAATGTGGCGGAGAGCCTGTATCAGAAGTTTGAGTTAAAGAGAGTCTTCTATTCTGCGTTTGTAAAAGTCAACGAGGACAAAAGCCTGCCGGCGCTTCCGGGAGGACCACCGCTTCTGCGGGAACACCGTCTGTACCAGGCGGACTGGCTGCTCCGGTTTTATGGATTCCGGGCCGAGGAACTGTTGGATGAGAGAAGACCGTATTTTAATGTCATGTTAGATCCCAAGGAGGACTGGGCAGTGCGGCATCTGGAATGTTTTCCGATGGAGATCAACAGAGCACCTTATGGGAATCTGCTTCGGGTGCCGGGGATCGGCGTGAAGAGCGCCAGGCGGATCCTTGCTGCCAGGCGGAGTACGAAGCTGACTTTTCAGGATCTGAAGAAGTTAGGAGTGGTATTAAAGCGGGCAGTGTATTTTATTACCTGCAGCGGCAGGATGATGTATCCTACGAAGCTGGAGGAGGATTATATCGTGCGGAATCTGACGGATCCGAAGGACCGGATCCGGTTCGGAAGCGACGGTATGAGTTACCGGCAGATGACTTTATTTGATGATGGGATGTTCCCGAACGGGGTACGGCAGGAGGAGAAACGGATCATATGAAGATTTATCACTGTGAGGATTCGCTGGAGGGAATCTTCACCGCTATTTATAATACTTATGAAGATCACTGTATCATCCGGGATACTATGGTCACCACCATCGAGGAGAACCTGCTGTTCTCGGAGTCGGTGGAGGTCATACCGGATCCGGAGAAGACGATCAAGGTGATCCGTACGTTAAAGCGCAGATTCGGGGAAACAGATTATGAGACCCTGTGTCTGGCACTGGCATCGCCGAAGCCGGAGAAGGCACAGGCGGTATACCGGACCATTGCGAAGGGACTGGCTGAGAAGTGTACGGCGGGGCATCTTATGGATGCCATTGCAGACACCTATGTGAACCAGACCTTCAGCCTGGCAAGGGCAGCCGGGAATGAGTATCATCATCTGAAGGGGTTTGCCCGGTTTGAGGAACTGGAGAATACGATCCTCTACTCGAAGATCGCACCGAAGAACAATATCCTGACCTTTTTAATGGTACATTTCGCCGACCGTTTTCCCATGGAAGATTTTCTGCTGTTTGATGCGGGTCGATATCTGTTCGGGGTACATCCCGCCGGGAGACCATGGTATACGCTGCAGGGGAAGGATGCATGGGAGAGAGTACAGTCTGAGACGGAGAAGCTGTCCACGGCGGAGCTGCATTACCGGGAACTTTTCCGCTCCTTTTGTCATACAATAGCTATAAAAGAGCGGGAAAACAGGGAATTACAACGAAATATGCTGCCCCTCAGGTTCCAAGAATATATGGTGGAATTTCAGTAGATTTCGCCAAATTGGGATTTATATTTTACCGCGGTAACGCAACAAATATACAAAACGCCGAAAAGGTTTTCCATACGGCGGACATATATTGTGAAAATGATAACAGAGTGGTAAAAATGCCCAAAATGTGCGTTTTTTGGAAGAAAAAAACCGCTTTACATTTGGGGATGGTTGGCTATAATAGTAATGATTTCAGATGTGAGGGGAAAGTACCTGGTGTATTATTTTACTTACGATCGAACTTACTATTGAAAGGAAGGAACAAGAAATGTTAAAGACGATCCGTTTGACACCTGAAGACGTGAAGCATTTTGTTGATGTAGCTTCAAAGTGTGATTTTGATATTGATATATGCTATAACAGATACGTAGTCGATGCCAAGTCATTCCTTGGAGTGTATGGATTGGATTTCACGAAGCCATTGTCTGTATCTTATGACGGCTACAATGATAAATTCGAAGAGCTGTTGAGACAGTATGCGATCGCGTGCTAAAACATCTTGTGATAACAGAATGTGATTTGACTCCCCAGGTAAGATAGAGTACTATTTACCTGGGGAGTTTTCGTATACCGGGCATGTGAGAGTGTGCAACCCGGAACAAGCCGCAGGCATGCGGTTATGATAGGAATTTGTCAAGGGAGGTGAAGCCGCATGGCAGGAGAAGTCAGAATATCGGTCCGTAATCTGGTGGAGTTCATTCTGCGCAGTGGCGACATCGATGACAGGAGACAGGGTTCCCCTGAGAATGCCATGCAGGAGGGCAGCCGGATCCACCGCATGATCCAACGCCGCATGGGTGCGGAGTATCAGGCGGAAGTGGCGCTGAAATACACCCATCCCACGGAGAACTATGTCATCATCGTGGAGGGACGGGCGGACGGTATCATTGAACAGAACGGAGAGACCACCATCGACGAGATCAAGGGAACCTACAGAGATCTGGCGAAGCTGAAGGCACCGTTACCCCTGCACATTGCGCAGGCAAAGTGCTATGCCTATATGTACAGTCTGCAGAAGGAGCTGCCTTATATCCGTGTACGTCTGACTTATTGTAATATAGAGACGGAAGATATCCGTTATTTTTATGAAGATTATGAATTCGCGAAGCTGGAGGCATGGTTTCAGCAATTGATCGGTGATTACCGTAAATGGGCGGATTATACCTGGCAGTGGAGAGAGCTTAGACAGCAGTCCATTGCCGGACTGCAATTCCCCTTCGATTATCGGGACGGACAAAAGGAACTGGTCAGTTATGTGTACCAGACCATTTATCATAAGAGAAAACTGTTTCTGGAAGCGCCTACCGGAGTGGGCAAGACCATATCCACCATATTTCCTGCGGCGAAGGCGATGGGGAAGGACATGGGAGACAAGCTGTTCTATCTGACAGCCAAGACCATCACCCGTACGGTGGCGGAGGACACTTTTTCTCTGCTGCGGGAGAAGGGACTGCGATTCAAAAGTATTATTCTGACAGCGAAAGAGAAGATTTGTTTTCAGGAACGTACCGAATGTAATCCGGAGCAGTGCCCTTATGCCAAAGGACATTTTGACCGGATCAATGATGCCATCTATGATCTGTTGACCCGGGAAGAGAGTTTTACCAGAAGCAAAATAGAAGAGTATGCCCTGAAACATCAGGTATGCCCTTTTGAATTCGGACTGGATTTAAGTCTGTTCGCAGATGGGATTATCGGAGATTATAATTACCTCTTTGATCCCCATGTGTATCTGAAGAGATTTTTCGGGGACGGCAGCCAGGGGAATTATGTCTTTCTGATCGACGAGGCACATAATCTCTTAGAGCGGGGTAGAGAGATGTACAGCGCACCTCTGCGGAAGGAAGACCTGTTGGAACTGAAGCGGGAGATAAAACAGACAATCATGTCGGAAATGGAGGAGGCAGCATTTAAAAAACGCGATAAAGACGAGATTTCCGGACAAATGACATTAGAAATGACAGATGCGTCAAAACAACTGCCACAGGTTAGTATCCCGGAGGAGAGCGATGGAACAGATTCTCTGTATATCAAGGGGCATAAGCTGAAGAAATCCGATGGAAAAAGTACTTTTGTGCGGGAAGGCTATGCGGAACGGATCAGCCAGATGCTGGAGAAGTGCAACGCCCAGCTGTTGTCCATGAAGCGGGATTGTGATGGCTACCGGCTGGTGGATGACATAGATATGTTGGTACAGCCTCTGACCAGACTTCACGGCATCATCAGCGATTATCTGGAGGAGCAGGAGAAGGTCAGCCTGGAGGTGCGGGAGAACCTGCTGGACTTCTACTTCAAGCTCAGCCATTTCCTGGATATTTATGAAAGACAGGACGAAAACTATGTGAAATATACCAGAATGTGTGAGGACGGAAGCTTTGAACTGAAGCTGTTCTGTGTGAATCCCAGGGAAAATCTGAAGGAATGCATGCTCAGGGGACGCAGTACGATCCTGTTTTCTGCCACATTTCTGCCGATCCAGTATTACAAGAATCTGCTGGGTGGCGAGAAGGAAGACTATGAGGTATATGCGCACTCAGTATTCGATCCCGAGAAGCGCACAATACTGATCGCTGGGGATGTGACCAGCAAGTTCACCCGCAGATCCCGGGAGGAGTACTACAATATTGCCCGCTATATTCATGAAGTCGTGAAGAACCGGCATGGCAATTACATGGTGTTTTTCCCGTCTTATTCCTTTATGGAGCATATTTATGAGATTTATGAGCAGTATTTTATGACAGAAGAAGAGGAATGTCTGGTACAGCAGGAATCCATGAATGAGAAAGAGAGGGAATACTTCCTGAACCGCTTCCGGGGCAATGAGGACTGCGATCTGCAGAGCCTTATCGGAATGGAGATCGAGGAGGAAGAGGAACAGACACTGATCGGGTTCTGCGTGCTGGGAGGTATCTTCGGAGAGGGGATCGACCTGAAAAAGGACAGCCTCATCGGTGTGATCGTAGTAGGAACCGGACTGCCACAGGTAGGCTGCGAAAGGGAAATCCTCAAGGACTATTTTGATGACAATGGGGAAAACGGCTTTGATTATTCCTACCGTTATCCCGGAATGAATAAAGTCCTGCAGGCGGCGGGACGTGTCATCCGGACCGCGGAAGATGTGGGGATTATCGTGCTGTTGGATGAGCGTTTCAGGCAGTATTCTTATCGCAGAATGTTCCCCAGGGAGTGGGAACAGGTAGTACCTGTGACAGTGGATACGGTGGCTAAAAAGGTGGAGCGATTTTGGGACGCCTGGTTGTGGCAGAAACGATGACATTCGATATGATAACAGAGTTGATATACAACATGACAATCCACATAACCACATATGACACGTGTGTATATGTGGATAACTCGGTGGATTTTGTGGATTATTTGAGCTTTTTTATAAAAAAACGACAGATGGATCAAAAATGGTGTATAATAGCAAAAGAATGTATGTGGACAAATCATAAAAGTAGTACTGAACCAGTCAATAATGTGATGGCGGGGGCTTTTGACCCCGACATCATCAAATGAAGACAGCATGAAATTAAGGCAGAAAGGCATGGTGACCAATATGTGGGCATATGAAAGTGTTTTTTATCAGGTCTATCCTATGGGATTCTGCGGAGTTCCTTTTGAAAATGACGGAATACAGAGACATGAGATCAAACGTGTGGAGGAGTGGATCCCCCATATGCAGAAGCTGGGAGTGAATGCCGTTTATTTCTCTCCGGTATTTGAATCGGATACCCATGGTTACAATACCAGGGATTACCGCAAAATTGATGTAAGGCTGGGAACCAATGAAGATTTTAAGGAAGTATGTGACGCACTGCATGCGGCAGGAATCCGGGTTGTGTTAGACGGTGTGTTCAATCATGTGGGCAGAGGTTTTGCACAGTTTCAGGATGTGATTAAAAACCGCGAGAACTCTCCTTATGTGAACTGGTTCTACCGTATTGATTTCGGCGGTAATTCCAACTACAATGACGGATTGTGGTATGAGGGCTGGGAAGGCTGCTTTGATCTGGTGAAGCTGAACCTGCAGAACCCGGAGGTAGTGAACTACCTGTTAGACAGCGTGAAGGGCTGGATCGATGAATTCGGTATCGACGGTCTGCGTCTGGATGTGGCATACAGCCTGGATGAGAATTTTGTCAGAAGACTGCGGGAAGTGACCGGTGCCTACAAGCAGGATTTCTTCTTATTAGGCGAGATGCTTCACGGAGATTATAACCGTCTGATGAATGATCAGATGTTGCATTCCGCAACGAACTACGAGTGCTATAAGGGACTTTACAGCAGCTTCAACAGCATGAATATGTTCGAGATCGTGCATTCCCTGCTGCGACAGTTCGGGCCGGAGAATTGGACATTATATAAGGGAAAGCACCTGTTGTCCTTCGTGGATAACCATGATGTGACCCGAGTGGCAAGTATTTTGAATAATGAAAATCACCTGCCGCTGATCTACGCCATGGCATTCGGTATGCCGGGGATCCCCTGTGTCTACTATGGAAGCGAATGGGGCTTCAAAGCCAGAAAAGAAGATGGTGATCCTGCACTGCGTCCCTGCTTTGACAAGCCGGAGTGGAACGGTCTGTGTGACTGGATCAGCAGACTGGCAGAGGCCAAGAAGCATTCCGAGGCGCTGAATTACGGAGCTTTTCGTTCGGTACTGTTGACCAATAAGCAGTGTATTTTCGAGAGAAAGTCGGAGAATGAGAGAGTACTGGTGGCCATCAATGCGGACGGAGAGGACTTCATGGCACATTTTGATGCCGGCTGTGGAACAGCGGTGGATCTGATCACCGGAGAGAAACATGACTTTGGCGGCGGCAGTCTTCTGCCAGCGTACAGTGCATATTTCTGGCGGATGGAAAACTAACGGAGAATTTATTTATGAAGGTACTGATCTTATCCACCGGAACCGGTGAGGGACATAATTCCGCTGCAAAAGCGGTGAAAGAACAGTTTGAAAAACGGGGCATTCCCTGTGAGTTGGCAGATGTACTGAATTTTGCTTCGGACAAGGCCAGCGCTTACGGACGCCGGATCTACATCTGGAGCACGGTCCGGGCGAAAAAGGTGTTCGCCGGAGCGTACCGGGTAGGCAGGGCCATTTCGTCTGCCAGATTAAAGTCACCGGTGTATTTTGCCAACGCTTTGTATGCGGATAAGCTGTGCAGCTATATCACAGAAAACGGATATGATACAGTGGTAATGCCGCATCTGTTCCCGGCTGAGGCAATGACCTGGCTGCTGCGACAGCATAAGCTGGATGTACAGACTTATTTTATTGCCACGGATTATACCTGTATTCCTTTTACCGAGGAGACAAAGGTGGATTACTATTTTATCCCACATGAGGAACTGACGACGGAGTTCATCAAACGCGGCATCCCTGCGGAGAAGCTGGTTCCCACGGGAATTCCGGTATCAGAGAGGTTCCTGCAGCTTCCGGAAAAAAGAGAAGCGCGAGTGCAGCTGGGGATTCCGGTAGATAAATCCTGTATCCTTATGATGACGGGCAGTATGGGGTACGGCCGTGTGGAAAACATGACGGCAAAGCTGGTGGAGCAGACCGGCGAAGATACCCATCTGTATATCCTTGGGGGAACCAATGAAGAACTGAAGAAGACACTCCGGGATACCTATGCCGATACAGAGCGGGTGCATGTGCTGGATTTTACCACGGAAGCGCATCTCTATATGGCAGCGGCGGATATTTTGTTCACCAAACCGGGAGGACTGACCTCTACGGAAGCGGTGGCTGCGAAGGTTGCATTGGTACACACTAAGCCGATCCCCGGATGTGAGGATCGTAATGTTGCTTTTTTCACACAACATGGGATGTCTGTATCAGGAGATACGGAAGATGCCGTGATACAAAAGGGACTAAAGCTTCTGCGAGATCCGGAGGCACAGGCCGAAATGCGGAAGCGTCAGGAAAAATACGGAAAGCCTTACGCAGCAGATGCAGTCTGTGAATTCATCTGCGGACAAAAGGAAGCAGCACAAGAGGAAGCTTAGACACAGAGGAAAACGACAGACAGGAGAGACAGATGATCATACGTGAACTGGGAATGATAGTCTTCGGATTGTTATGCGGAAGTATATTGTTCGGCAGGGCATTGCCGAAGTGGATCAAAGGAATTGATGTCACTGAGGTCAGCAACGATCACAATCCGGGGACTGCCAATGCCATGAAATACGCAGGAGTGCCTGTCGGGATCCTGTGCCTGCTGGGAGATCTGTTAAAGGGAGCACTGCCCGTATACGTGGCAGTTGGCATGGGGCTTGTGACAGACAGCTGGTTCCCGCTTATCATGGCGGCACCGGTACTGGGGCACGCCTATTCCCTGTTTTATCATGGGAACGGAGGCAAAGCCATTGCGGTATCCTTCGGCGTGTTGATCGGACTGGCACCGGTACAGCCGGAACTGCTGATGCTGTTGATCATATTGTATTTGTCGGGGTCTGCCCTTCTGATCAGACCGCACACCAAAAGAACCCGTATCACTTATATCTTTTTTGCCGCGGGAGCAGCGGTCCTGATGATGATACAGAGAATACCACGGCAGGTATTTTGGGGAGCACTTCTGATCTCTGCCATTGTGATCCATAAAAACAGTATCCGTCAGGAGTTTCTGGAGGAGTCGACGGAATCTTTGGAAAGTCTTTAGAATTTCTTACGGTTTCTCTATATTGACGCATGATATTATATGCCGTATAGTATAGCCACAGAGCAATACTATACGGCATATAATATTGTAAGGAAAGCCGGATAGCCGCAAATTTCAGAGAGGAGCGATAGGATGCTTTTTAATACAGGAGCAGCTCTGCTGGATGCTATCGTGCTGGCGGTGGTCGCCCGGGAACCGGAAGGAACCTATGGGTACAAGATCACCCAGGAGGTCCGGCAGGTGATCGAACTGTCGGAATCCACCCTGTATCCCGTGCTTCGGAGACTACAGAAGGACGAATGTCTGGAGGTCTATGACAGGGAATGCAGCGGCAGGACGAGACGCTATTACAAGGTCACCAGCAGGGGCTGGGCACAGCTTCATTTATATGAAAGCGAGTGGCGAAGCTACAGCGGGAAGATCACAGGACTGTTTGAGGGAAGACCGGTGAAGAGGTCAGAGGCGTAACGATGTACAGATGGGAGAAAAAATAGATGAGTAGAACGGAGTATATGAGGCAGCTGGAGAGCCTGCTGCAAAATATTCCCGACACAGAGCGGGAAGAAGCACTACAATATTATAATGAATATTTTAACGATGCGGGACCGGAGAATGAACAGAATGTTATTGAGGCACTGGGGAATCCTGCGAAGGTGGCGGAGAATATTAAAAAAGATATTCTGTGGAACGGGTACGGAGAGAACAGCTACCAGAGAGCAGGCGCAGACAGCCGGGCAGTGATCACTTATCCGGCAGATCCGCAGACAGAAAATGGTAATGGAGAACAACGTAACCGGCAGAGCGATGCGTCACAAACTGCACAGGCACAGGTGGTATCTCCACAGAAAAAAGAAGGAATGTCCACCGGTATGATCGTGCTGATCGTCATTTTATGTATTTTGGCATCCCCGGTGATCCTGGGAGCAGTTTCCGCCGGTATCGGCGTGGCAGCAGGGCTGATCGCCGCATGGTTCGGACTGATCATCGGTTTCGGGGCAACGGCAGCAGCACTGATACTGCTTCTGATCGCACTGGTGGCAGTAGGGATCATCAGTATGTTTACACATCCCTTTGTGGGAATGTGCCTGATCGGTGCCGGACTGATCTGCGGAGGTGTCGGACTTCTGTTCCTGATGCTGACCGTGGCCATGGCGGGAATCGCCACACCGGCGATCTGTTGTTGGATCGGAGGATTATTCCAGAAAAGAGGTAAAAAAGAAGCATGAAAAAATTTATGAAGGGCTGTGCCATCACAGCGTTGATATTAATATTATTGGGACTGATCCTGGGAGTGAGCGGAAGCCTGGGGAATGGCTCCACGCATGTTTCGCCGGGGGAGATCCTGTCAGCGGTTACCCTGGGAAGAATCTCCGGAGAAGAGGTGGATGACTGGAGCAACGGTGTGACGGAGCAGATCCGGGAAAATATGGGCGATGTGCACTATGATCTGGAGGACAATGTGGATTATGACTCAGATTATGAAGTTAGGTCGGGAAAGATAGAGCTGTATGTTCTGGGGGATGACAGTCAGGGCATCACGGATCTACAGGTGCAGGCCGGTGGCTGTGTCATGAAGATTCAGGTGTCAGAGGATAACTGCTTCCGGGTAGAAGCCGATGGAATGCGAAAGTTCCAAGGATATGTGGAAGGCGGTACGATGGAGATCCGCGGAACCTCAAAAGTAAGCAGCAACAGTGAAGGCAATCTGGTCGGTTCCATCTGCCTGTATGTGCCTGAGGGATATCATTTTGAAAATACCTCTTTGGATCTGGGAGCCGGAAGCCTCAGTGTAGAGGAATTGCAGACGGGGGCGCTGGAAGCCAATGTGGGCGCCGGCAAGATGACGTTTGAGAAACTGGAGGCTGACCAGGCAGAGTTAGACTGTGGTGCCGGTCAGATGATCGTAGAAGAACTGAGCAGTCGCGTGGCAGAGGTTTCCGTAGGAATGGGATCCGTCCGTCTGAACGGAGATGTGACCGAACGATTGGACGGAGAGTGCTCCATGGGAGAGCTGAAACTGACACTGGCAGGAACGCAGACAGATTTCAACTACGACTTAAGCTGCGGCATGGGTGAACTGAAAGTCGGTGATGACAGCTACAACGGCCTGGCACAGGAGAAACAGATCAACAACAACGCTTCTAAAAATATGGAGCTGGAATGCGCTATGGGCAGCGTTGTGGTGGAGTTTAAATAAAATACTGCCGGACAGAGTTACTTTTATATCGCGGCAGTAAAAAATCTTCTTTCATTTGAAAAATTATCGTTATAATACCGCCTGAATGGAGTTATTATCCATCAGGCGGTATTTTTGAAAGTTCTATCTATGATTTGATAAAAATAATACCGCTTGGAGTATAATAACAGACTTTCAGGCGGTAATTATGGAGACGGCAATTATAATTTGCAAATTATAGTTATTTTATGGGAGAAATAAAAAATCCTTGTCACGGAAAAGAAAAGTCAATGGAATCTTTGCTTTTTAGCTTTCATAGAGAAAAGTAGAAATCTGGCTTTTTTCAATCATCAGGAAGAGATACTCAATATCCCAGACACTGTCTGTTAAATTTGAAAATATTTGTTTTTCTTGTAATATCTTTCTCTTAATTCGTAGTATATAGGTGAGGCAGAAAGGAAGTGATGATTTGAACGATAGTGAAATTATTGATTTGTTCTATATGCGCTCTGAACAGGCAATCATAGAGTTGTCGGTGAAGTACGGAAATGTCTGTAACAAGGTCGCAAAAAATATTTTGAACAATATCCTAGATGCAGAGGAGTGTGTTAACGACGCTTATTTAGGAGCATGGAATACAATACCGCCTCAAAATCCAAACCCGTTGCTTACCTATATCTGTCGAATTGTCCGTAACCTCTCCATAAAAAAGTATCACGCGAATACATCTGTCAAGCGCAACAGCTTTTACGATGCGGCTTTAGACGAACTGGAGGAATGTGTATCCTCCTCTGAAAGTGTAGAGGCGGAGATTTCCGCAAAGGAGCTTACCCGGCAGATTGACTATTTTCTGGATACACTGGATGCAGAGAGTCGAATACTCTTTGTTCGTCGATATTGGTATGCCTATTCTATTTCGGAACTTGCAAAACAGTTTGGTCTGAAGAGTAATACCGTGTCAGTGCGACTTTCCCGTATTAGGGACAAACTGCGGGATTATTTGAAGGGGGAGGGATTTATAGTATGAAACGTGAAGATATTTCCGAGGCGGTTGGTAACATCAGTACAAAGTATATTCAGGAAGCAGCTCCCAACATACGGGTGAAGAAAAAGCCGGTATGGGTGAAATGGGGAGTAGTTGCAGCAGTTTTTTGTTTCTTTTCTATGACTGTTTTTGCAAACAGTTTGTTTTCCTCCCTATCCGGAGATGAACTTTCTCTGTCTGCCACATATGAGGGAAATGGTGTAATTTCTGTTCAAGTAGAAAATAGGTCTGACAAAGAGCTTAATTTTCAATCGAAACTTAAACTAATGCGCTGGTCTACCAGCGAGGAAGTTAAACCGCTTTCGGGAAAGGTGTCTTTCAGCAACACCGAGATACCTGCTAACTCAAGCGGTACGATGGTAATTGATCTTTCAGATGCCTATGATATATCACTGTTGGAGACACCGATTTCGGATGATGATTGGTACTACTTGGTGTTGACAAATAACAACTTCTTATTTGGACAGGATTGGATGTGTACGGTTGAATTTGCAGAATCTGTCCCAACCGAAAAAGTTGACGTGGCGCCGATTACTCCGGTTGACGCTGATCCGGAACTGATATCAGAAATTATGGAAGAATTCAGACCATACTTTGAAAGATACACTTTGGATATTAATGAAAGAAATCGGCTTGCTGGCGAATATCTGGAACATTGCCAGAGGGTGTTGGAACAAATGGATATAAACATCGTGCCCTCCGTGTCACCAAATGAGTTAACTTTGATTGACAGCGCCGAAAATGTCCTTTTTGACCCTGCTGTGCCTGCGGATATGCAATTGCAGCTAACTGGTCTGCATCGCCGATCAACGGACGGGTATGACAAAATCATTGGTGCCTCCGCGGAAGAATGTGCGATGGTTTTAAGCGCCTACATCCCGCAGCACAAAGGTGAAATCGACGGCGGTGTGGATATTCCCTTGATTTATGTTTTCATATACGAAAAAAATGAAATTCATACCACGCAGGACTATGCCTTTATCCGCGGTCAACTTTTGACCTTTGAACAGATGGAGCAGTACAAGATCTATGAGGACGAACAGTATGTCTGCTATGATGTCAGCGATTTGTTCTATTCCGATCTTCGTCAGTATGTGGAAAGCATGGTTAGCCAAAGGAGCGACGTTTATTTTGACGAGCAGGTTTGGGAACGAGTTCAGAACATTTATACCTACTATCGGGATAACATGGGAACGCTTCTCGGTTATAGAACTAACACGGGGCGCGGAACAACAGAGAATGTAACCGGAAACGATGCATCAAGTAAACTGGAAAATAAGTCGAACACATGTGATAGCTTACCGGAGTTTCACCTGACTATTGAAAGCTGCTACGATAACCCTAACGAACCTGTTGCAGATCAGAGTTATAATGTTGGTGAACCCAATTGGAATGACTAAATAATCCGCTCTGTCGGGCGACGGTAAAAGAAAAAGCCGTCGCCTTTTTTACAACAGCGCCGCCAGATACTTTTCAAACACTACGCCCTCCTGCACGGGTGTTCCCGCCTTTTCGCTTCCGGCGATGCACAGACCTACGAAGTTCGCTGCCTTCTGCACGGAGGATAGTAAGGTCTCCCCGCGGACGGCATCGGCGGCGAGAATGGAGGCGAAGATGTCTCCGGTGCCGGGGCGGGAGGCTCCGGCAATGGGGGTGGCTACAGTGGTATAGACGCCGTCATCCCACAGAAAGTTCACCAGAGAATCTCCGTGACGGATCCCGGTGATGACGATGGAAGTGCGACGGGAAACAGTACGAGAAGTATCGATAACACTATTGGATGTATCATGGGAATACTCGGATAAGGATAAGGTGGAATCCGTCTGACACAGCGTAGCCAATTTTAGACATAAGTCCGATAGTTCCGGCATCGTCCATTCTCCATCCTTCCAGGGCGTATCTGTCAACAAACAGGCTTCCGTGATATTCGGCGTGATAATATCCGCCAGAGGCAGCAGTTCCTTCATCTTCTGAACATGCGTCTTTGTGATGGAGGAGTAGGATCTGCCGTGGTCTCCCATGACCGGATCCAGCAAAAACAGGGGCGGCCGGAACATTTCCACGAACTCCCGTACAATGTCGATCTGCTCTTCATTTCCTAAGAATCCACAGTATAACCCATCGAAAGTAAGTCCCAGTTCGCTCCATACTTTTATATAATCTCGCATATGAGAGGTGTAGTCATCAAAATGGCAGAGAGGAAATCCCAAATGGTTCGATAAAACAGAAGTAGGCACAGGGCATACCTGTACCTTCATTACGCTGATCACGGGCAGGGACACGGTGGTGGAGCAGCGCCCAAAACCGGCAATATCATTGATCATAGCAAGGCGGGGAACGAAATCCCCGCCTTTTTGTGCAGTAGTATTACAGTTGTTAGCATTACATTTCATGGAATAATCCTGCTTTCTTCAATGCCGGGCGAAGTGCCAGATAAAGGACGGTTGCCAGAACAACTGCCCAGACAGCATTAAAGGCAGTAACACCGGTTGCAATCTTTGCCAATGCCTTGGAAATATCCTGAGGCACCCCTAACAAATATGTCTTATAGAAGTACCCTACCAAAGGATCGGCTACAATATTGAATGCCATACCGCAGACAGAAGCTAAAATAGCGACACGAGCCACATATTTTTTCGGATGCTCAGCACTCAGGTGGAAAATCTTGTGAGCTACCAGACCTACGATCAGACCGATGCACAGTTTTAATAGGAAAGTCTTGGGAGCACTGGTTACATAAGCAGTAGTCAGGTCAGCGATGGTCATACCCACGGCACCGGCAAGTCCCCCCCAGTAACCACCCAGAAGCAGAGCAGCCAGTACACAGAAAACATTGCCGAAGTGCACTGCGGTTTTTTCCAGACTGCCGGGAACGGGAATGTCAAATTTCAAAAAAGCAAAGCCGATGTAGCAAAGAGCTGCCAATAATCCTGCCTGAGCCAGTTTGGTTACATCCACTCTTTTCTCTGCGGAAGGAACGCCTGCGATGGCATTGTACAATCCCTTGGCAGTTAACAGGATAGCGAAGAATACCAGAACCAGGCTGTAGGAGTAAGGACGTTCTGCGGAAAGCTTCTCATCGGACAGAGTGGACTTCTGAGCGGATAACTCATCCTTCTTTGTATTCAGGGCATCCAGATCTCCGTCTGCTGTGCCGCCGGTGACTGCCTCAATGGAAGCTTCTACTTCTTCCAGCTGTGCCTTGACATCACTTAACTGGCTGCCATAAGCAACGGACTCTTGATAACTGTTATTGTGGGTAATGACTGTCAGGATAATTCCCAGGATCAGGAGAATGGCTCCCACGATCAATACGCCGTATGATTTTTTCTTTTCCATAATGATGATCTCCTCTTTTAATTTCTTTTTCATAATTCCCATTTGTTCGGTGGGATATGTTAGGATTCAGTGTATAGAAAAAGTGGCTTGCTTAAAAGAGCCAGAATATGATTTTTTTACCATGCCAGTTTACACATAAAAACCATACATTCTGCAGGAAAACAAGATTTCCTTGACAAAGTCGGAATCTCTGTACTATATTTTTTATTAGTAATTAACCAAATCCAAAAGGCAATGACGAAGAGGAGTACACATATCCCCTTACCAGAGAGAGCGGCTGCATGTATGCGCTGGAAGGCTGCTTCAAGACAGGAATGTGGAAGGTAGCTTCCAAGCCGGAGAGCCGAGACCGAATATTCCGGGTGTAAGTTCTCACGAGTTATCCCCGTTACCGGATAGGACTTTGTAAGAAGTCGCGAGGCAGCGCAAGCTGTGAACAAAGGTGGTACCGCGTTACTGACGCCCTTTGCTGACGAGAGTCGGCAGAGGGCTTCTTTAGTTTCAGGAGAATTTAAGGAGGAAGCAATGAGCAAAGAATTAGCCAAGACCTATGACCCCAGCGGCATAGAAGACAGACTGTATCAGAAGTGGCTTGACAAAAAGTATTTTCATGCGGAGGTAGATCACAGTAAGACTCCCTTCACTATCGTGATCCCGCCCCCAAATATCACAGGACAGCTCCACATGGGGCATGCACTGGACAACACCATGCAGGATATCCTGATCCGTTATAAGAGAATGCAGGGCTACAATGCACTGTGGCAGCCCGGCACCGATCATGCAAGTATCGCTACCGAGGTCAAGATCATCCAGAAGCTGAAGGAAGAAGGCATCGACAAGCACGATCTGGGTCGTGAAAAGTTCTTAGAGAGAGCCTGGGAGTGGAAGAAGGAATACGGAGGACGTATTATCAGTCAGCTTAAAAAGCTGGGTTCTTCCTGCGACTGGGACAGAGAGCGTTTCACCATGGATGAGGGCTGTAACAAGGCAGTCACCGAAGTATTCGTGAAGATGCACGAAAAAGGCTATATCTACAAGGGTGCCCGTATCGTTAACTGGTGTCCCGTATGTAATACCTCCATCTCCGATGCAGAGGTAGAATATCAGGAGCAGGCAGGACATTTCTGGCACATCAAGTATCCGCTGATGAATGAGGATGGAACTCCCAGCACCACAGAGTTCCTGACCTTTGCCACTACCCGTCCCGAGACCATGTTAGGTGATACCGCAGTAGCCATCCATCCCGATGATGAGCGTTACACCCATCTGCATGGCAGAAAGGTACTGCTTCCTATCGTAAACCGTGTGATCCCTATCGTTGAGGATGCTTATGTAGACAGAGAGTTCGGTACCGGTGTCGTGAAGATCACTCCGGCGCATGACCCCAACGACTTTGAGGTTGGTAAGCGTCATAATCTGCCCGTGATCAACATCCTGAATGATGATGCCACCATCAATAAAAACGGCGGCAAGTTCGAGGGCATGGACCGCTATGAGGCGAGAAAAGCCATCGTGGAAGAACTGGATCAGATGGGTCTGTTAGTGAAGATCGAGGATCATGTACACAACGTAGGTACCCATGACCGTTGTAAGACCACCATCGAGCCCATGGTAAAGGACCAGTGGTTCGTTAAGATGGATGAGCTGATCAAACCCGCAAGAGAAGCAGTAAAAAATGGCGAGATCAAGCTGATCCCCGAACGTATGGAGAAGAACTACTTCAACTGGACGGATAACATCCGCGACTGGTGTATCAGCCGTCAGCTGTGGTGGGGACACAGGATTCCCGCTTATTACTGCGATGACTGCGGTGAAGTAGTCGTAGCCAAGGAGATGCCGAAGGTATGTCCCAAGTGCGGCTGCACCCACTTTACACAGGATCACGATACGCTGGATACCTGGTTCTCCTCCGCACTGTGGCCGTTTGAGACCCTGGGATGGCCGGAGCAGACCGAGGATCTGAAGTATTTTTATCCTACCGATGTCCTGGTAACCGGTTATGATATCATCTTCTTCTGGGTCATCCGTATGATCTTCTCCGGATACGAGCAGATGGGAGAGAAACCCTTCAAGACCGTATTGTTCCACGGACTGGTACGTGACAGTCAGGGACGGAAGATGTCCAAATCTCTGGGCAATGGTATCGATCCCCTGGAGATCATCAGCCAGTACGGTGCCGATGCACTGCGTCTGACCCTGATCACCGGCAACGCACCGGGCAACGATATGCGTTTCTACTATGAGAGAGTAGAGAACAGCCGTAACTTCGCCAACAAGGTATGGAATGCTTCCCGTTTTATCATGATGAACATGGAGCAGGCGCTGGAGAAGACCGGAAAAGATATCACCACTCCTGCGGCAGCAGATTTACAGCCCGTTGATCAGTGGATCCTGTCCAAGTTAAATACTCTGGTAAAAGATGTGACCGACAACATGGATCACTTTGAACTGGGTATTGCCGTACAGAAGGTATATGACTTTATCTGGGATGAATTCTGTGACTGGTACATTGAGATGGTAAAACCCCGTCTGTACAGCACTGACGATGCAGTCAGCCAGAATGCGGCACTGTGGACTTTAAAGACTGTCCTGATCGACGCTCTGAAGCTGTTACATCCTTACATGCCCTTCATCACCGAGGAAATCTTCTGCACCATTCAGAACGAAGAAGAGTCCATCATGATCAGTAAGTGGCCGGAGTACAGCGAGGATCGTGCATTCCCCGCAGAGGAGAAGGCCATCGAAACGATTAAGGAAGCCGTTCGCGGTATCCGTAACATCCGTACCGAGATGAACGTGGCACCCAGCCGTAAGGCAAGTGTATACGTAGTCAGCGAAAATGACGAGATCCGCAAGATTTTTGAGGAGGGTAAGCTGTTCTTCGCAAGCCTTGCTTATGCGAATGAGATCATGATCCAGGCTGACAAGGCCGGCATTGCAGATGACGCAGTATCCGTAGTGATTCCCGGTGCAACCCTGTACATCCCGTTTGCGGAGCTGGTAGACATCGCACAGGAGATTGAGCGACTGAAAAAGGAGCAGAAGAGATTGGAAGGCGAGCTGGCGCGTTCCAGAGGAATGCTGTCCAATGAGAGATTCCTGTCCAAGGCTCCCGAAGCGAAGATCGCAGAGGAAAAGGAAAAGCTGGCAAAATATGAGCAGATGATGGAACAGGTGACAAAGCGCTTAGAACAGCTGGCATGAACTGCAACGAAACGTACAGAGTAAAAAGAACGTAAAGCATAAGGAATACGATGAAATTCGGTAATGACATGATAACGTTTGAAGAAGCGGTGGCATATCTGAAGGATATGCCCCGCTTTACTGTTAAAAAAAATCCTGCGGACAGCAGGGACCTTAAATGGTTTTTAAAAAAACTCGGAAATCCGGAGAAGGATCTTCGGATCATTCATGTGGCGGGTACCAATGGAAAAGGCTCTGTCTGTGCCTACATGAGTTCGATCCTGCAGGAAGCAGGTTATCGCACGGCCGTATTTACTTCACCTCATCTGGTGGATATGCGGGAGCGTTTTGCCGTCAATGGTAAAATGATATCCGAAGAAGCTTTTTTACAGGTTTACTGTGCAGTAGGGGATGCGCTGCAGGAGGCAAATTCCGTTAACCCGGGAGTCTTGTTGCCGGGAGAAGAAGCTGCCCCGGAATTTGTACTCAACTTTTATGAATACCTTTTCTGCATGGCATTACTCTGTTTTGCAGAAGAAAAACCGGATTATTGCATCATTGAGACCGGTCTGGGCGGCAGACTGGATGCCACGAATTACGTGGACAATAAGCTCCTGACCGTCATCACGCGGATCAGTCTGGATCATGTACAGTACTTGGGAGACACCACGGCTAAGATCGCTGCGGAAAAGGCAGGGATCCTGCGCCCGGGTGTTCCGGTGGTGTACCTGGATGGGGATGCGGATGCCAGTGCGGTAATTTGCCGCAAAGCGTCAGAACTTGGTGCCCCACAGATACCGGTGTCGAAAAAGGACTATACTTTCCTCGGATTTCGGAAGAAATACATTGATTTTTCCCTGCGCTCTGAGTATTATAATTATATTAGTCTTACTTTGCATACTATTGCACGTTACCAGATGGAGAATGCAGCGTTGGCGATTCGGGCCGTGGAAGTGCTGTTTCGCAGTACGGATACGGAGGAGCACGGCGGCAGACTCTGTGCAGGAGCCGGGTGCCCCGCTGTGGGAGAGATCCGTCAGGGAATCCTTGGTTGCTTCTGGCAGGGGCGCATGGAAGAAGTACTTCCGGAGGTGTATGTGGATGGTGCGCATAATGATGACGGCATCCGGGCTTTTCTGGATACCGTGGAACAGGACGGCTGCACGGAGGGCAGGAGACTGTTATTTGGTGTGGCGGCGGATAAGGACTGCAGGCATATGATACAGAGGGTGATCACGTCGGGATTATTCGACCGGATCGCTTTTACGCATATGCGGACGGCTAGGTCACTTTCGCTGGAAGAACTGAAAGGTTTACTGGCAGCTTATCCGGAAGACCGGTTTACTATGTATACGGAAGCGGATGCGGCGTTTCGGGAACAGCTGGCGGGCAAAGCGCCCGGCGAACGGTTGTACATTGCCGGAAGCCTGTATCTTGTCGGGGAAATAAAGGAGTCTTTGGACCATGATCAATTTTGAAGAAGAACTGAAGAAGTTTCATCCAAGCCTGGAAGTGGAAGATGCTGAGGAAGCTATCTACAATCAGGATCTGACCGATGCGGCGGATCTTTTGGTGAAGATGATGAAAGAAGCAGAAGAAAAAGAAGAGAAATAAGGAGGGAAAGCATGTTTTGTTATAACTGCGGCTGCCATCTGTCGGAGCATGATTTCTGTACATCCTGTGGAGCAGATGTATCCCTCTATAAAAAGATCATGTGCATGTCCAACCGTTTTTACAACGACGGATTGGAGAAAGCGGGAGTACGGGATCTTACGGGTGCGATCAACAGCTTACGGCAGAGCCTGAAATTCAACAAAAATAATATCGAAGCCAGAAATCTGTTAGGACTGGTATATTTTGAGACCGGAGAGGTCGTGGCGGCACTGAGCGAATGGGTCATCAGCAAAAATATGCGGCCCGAGAAAAATATTGCGGACGATTATATCAATATGCTACAGTCCAATGCGACCCGCCTGGATGCCATTAACCAGACGATCAAAAAATATAATCAGGCACTGGTCTATTGCAATCAGGACAGCAAAGACCTGGCCATCATCCAGCTGAAAAAGGTGTTATCCCTGAATCCGAAGTTCATCCGGGCACATCAGCTTCTGGCACTGCTCTATATGGACAGCGAACAGTGGGATCGTGCAGAGAGAGAACTGCATAAGTGCATGGATATTGACCGCAATAACACTTTGACGCTCCGTTATCTGAAGGAAGTGGAGACGCAGCTGACCCCGGATGAGAACAGCAAACAGACCGGCCGGCGTAAAAAGGATGATGCGGTGCGCTACCAGAGTGATAACGAGATCATCATACAACCGTTGAATGTAAAGGAACAGAAGAGCGCGGGAATTTCTTCCCTGATCAATATTGCCATCGGACTGGTCATCGGTCTGGCGGTAATGTATTTCCTGGTGGTTCCGGCGGCAGTGTCCAATGCGAATAATGAGGCACAGAAGACCATTACCGATATCGGCAACCAGTTAGATACCAAGACTTCCCGGATCCAGGAACTGGAGACACAGATGGAAGCACTGCAGACGGAGAATGATACCCTGAGCCAGGAGCTTCAGGGATATGTGGGAGCCGATGGAACCTTACAGACTATCGACAGCCTGCTGGCAGCAGCCACCACTTATCTGGAGACACAGGATATTACGCAGACCGCGGCGAACCTGGAGACGATTTCCGCTTCTGTGAATGTGGATGACACCTCCGAAGCGTTCCAGAAGCTGTACAAGACATTGCTTGGACTGATCGGCCCACAGCTGTCGGCGCAGTACTATGAGACAGGTTATAATGCATACCGCAGTGAGGATTATAAAGCGGCTATCGAGAATCTGTCCAAGGCGGTGATCTATGATGAGACGAACAAGGATGCCTGGCTGAGCCTGGGGAATTCCTACCGCAAGAGCGATGACGCACAGAATGCGATCACCACCTATGATAAGATCATAGAGCTGTTCCCGGAGACCGAGACGGCCAGAAGTGCGCAGAGATATCGTTCCCAGCTGGCAGAGAATACCGCACAGTAACGGAATTTAAAACATACCATCAGACAATTACACAATACACGAAAGAGAACTTGCTACAAGAGGCAGGTTCTCTTTTTTTATAGCAAAATGAAGAAACGCTGTGCAACAGCAGAATGAGAGGAAATATGGAAGATTTTCAAGACTTTCAGATCATTGATAATTGCCTGATGGTGCGTATGCCGGAGGAAGTGGATCACCACAGAGCCTCCTATATCTGTGAAGGGGCAGACAGGCTTCTGGTCAGGGAAAATGTGGAAAATGTAGTGTTTGATTTTGAAGATACCCGATTTATGGATTCTTCGGGGATCGGAATTATTATGGGACGATATCGCAAGATTTCCTGCTTCGGAGGCCATGTCTATGCGATCCATACGGATCGGCAGATCCAGCGTATTTTCCGGATGTCGGGACTTCATAAAATCGTTGAGATCCTGCCGGGATAAGAGAGGCGGAGCAAAGATATTGTCGAAAATCACAGAATATGAAAGAAATCATGCAAAAAAATATGAAAAACAGTGCAATGATAGGCGCAGAAATGAGGAGAACATGGTGGCAGAGAGGGAAGAAGTGCAACTGACAGAGGAAAGAGAGGATGTACAGTATAATAAACAGAGGAAGCGGAATGAAATGGAGATCGTATTTGATGCGGTTTCCTGCAATGAAAGCTTTGCCAGAGTGGCAGTGGCGGCATTCATCACCCATCTGAATCCGACGCTGGAGGAACTGGCGGATATCAAGACCGCGGTGTCGGAAGCGGTGACCAATGCAATTATCCACGGTTATGAAAATCTCGCAGGGTACAGCAGGCATGGGGAAAGCATTCCGGCGTACAGCATCGTCCATCCGGGAAAAGTGCGGATGCACTGTGTCCTGGATGGAGATATGTTATCCATCGAGATCACAGATCAGGGAAAGGGAATCGAGGATATTAAGAAAGCCATGGAACCTTTATTTACCACGAAACCGGAATTGGACCGCTCCGGCATGGGGTTTGCTTTTATGGAAGCTTTTATGGACGACCTGGAGGTAGAGAGTACGCCCGGTAAGGGAACGCGGGTACATATGTGGAAAAAAATGCGTTGCGGAGACTGGATCGGAAAAGAGGACTGAGGAATGGAAGAAGTATCAGTACTCATCGGAAGATCACAGAGCGGAGATAAAGAAGCAAGAGAAGTACTGATCGAAAAAAATCTCGGACTGGTACACCATATCGTGAAACGATTCCTGGGGAGAGGTTATGACCCGGAGGATCTGTTCCAGATCGGTGTCATCGGTCTGATGAAAGCCATTGATAAATTTGACCTGAAGCTGGAAGTGCGGTTTTCCACGTATGCCGTTCCGATGATCACCGGAGAGATCAAACGGTTTCTGCGGGATGACGGGTTACTGAAAGTGTCCAGAACCATCAAGGAGGACGGTCTGAAGGTCAGGCTGGCAAGACAGCGGTTACAGAGCTGCCTGCACAGAGAACCGACACTGCAGGAATTGTCAAAAGAAGCAGAGCTGAGTCAGGAAGAGATCATCCTGGCTATGGAAGCGGGAGCGGAGGTGGAATCTCTTTATAGCAGTGTGGGGCAGGAGGACGGTAGCGAACTGTGCCTGGCGGACCGGGTAGTGGCGGCGGCCCACGGCTGCGTGGGCGCCAGCATGGGGAGCAGCAGCGCTGTGGAAAATGATGTGGAGAAGGACAGGCTGCTGGACCGGATGCTGTTAACACAACTATTGGGAGAACTTTCGGAGAGAGACCGCGAGCTGATCCGCATGCGTTATTTTCAGAATAAGACCCAGACGGAGATCGCCGGGATCCTGGGGATCAGCCAGGTGCAGGTCAGCCGCCTGGAGAAAAAGATCCTGCGGGAAATGCGGGAAATGGCCGGGTAGAAGAAAGTGCAGATATGGAAAGGTATTATTGCGGATATGAGAAAACATTAAGAAATCATAAACATAAATTTTCCTCTTCCTTTCCGCAAGGATTTCTATTATATTATAACTAAGTGTCAATTGCAGATTGCATCGTCGTAGCTTCCTTTTGGCGAACACTGTTTACGAATGACTGTGCAGAGGTAATGTATTTGGTAAGTTGTCAGTATATTAGAAACATGACAGTAGAAAGAAAGGATAGATAAAAGGAGAGCGGGAGTACTTATGAAAAAACAAAACGAAAACGGACGTATCAGCGAAGATCGTCTGAGCAGAGCAAATAAGCGGAAGAAAAACAACACCATAGCATCCATTCTGGTCATGACTGGATGCCTGTTAGTACTGGTGCTGGTAACATATGTGGCAGGAATCCTGTATTCCTGGATCGACAGCAAGTTCCAGGATAACGCCAATGATCTGGCGGCTGCAGCGGAGGCAGGCAGCCAGACAGAGAGTGCAGCAGAGGCGGTAAAGACTTATACGCAGGAGGAAGTGGACGCGCTGATAGCGGAAGCGAAGCAGCAGGCGGAGGATGAGGAAGAGAACAAGATCCTCTCCGGAATCCGTGACGGACTGACCTCCGGCACGACCATGGTGGAGACCTTACGTCCCTATTATCCGGATGAACTGGTGGTAGTGAGCAACGGAACTTTTAATTTCGTTCCCATTCGTGACGACTTGCAGAAAAATGACTATGCATTGGAGAACCTGAACATTTTGGAGGACGGAGAAGTGCAGTATATGCAGGATGGTCAGGTGGTATCCCACAAGGGAATCGACGTCTCCAAGCATCAGGGCAATATCGACTGGGCGAAAGTCGCTGCGGATGGCGTAGAATTCGCTTTTATCCGTGTGGGACTCAGAGGATACGGTACCGAGGGTAAGCTGGTAGAAGATGAATATTTCGAACAGAATATCAAGGGTGCCCTGCAGGCAGGCATCAAAGTAGGTGTCTACTTCTATTCCCAGGCGATCACGGATGCAGAACTGTTGGAAGAGGCGAATCTGGTATTAGAGAAGGTAAAGCCTTACAATATTGAGCTTCCTATCGTCTACGATGTGGAGAAAGTCAGCGGCGGCAAGGGACGCGCCAACGCCCTGAGTGTGGAAGAGAGAACCCGTCTGACCGCACTGTTCTGTCAGACTGTTCAGGATGCCGGCTACAAGCCCATGATCTATCACAACATGGAGATGAGCACTCTGATGCTGGATCTGGGACAGCTGGAGCAGTACGATAAGTGGTTCGCTTATTATAATGATGATCTGTACTATCCGTATGCGTATAAAGTATGGCAGTACAGTGAAAAAGGTGCCGTGGACGGCATCAATGAAGAAGTGGATCTGAATATCTGGTTTGGGGACTTTTAAAAATAAAACGATAGTGCTATCAGGCGGAACCTCTCTCAATCAGGGAGGTTCCGATTTCTATTTTTACAGGAATATCGAATCCTCCTTTTATCATATCCAACAGTCTGTTCATGGATGCTTCCGCCATGCAGGATGGATAAGCTTCGATTGTGGAAAGCCCCGGATGGGAATTCTCTGAATAGAACGAATTATCGAATCCGACGAAAGCGATATCCTCAGGTGTTTTATAACCTCGAGATTGAAAAGCCATCATTGCTCCGACTGCCTGGGCATCCGTATCGGCTATATAGCATCTGGCAAATTGGTTTTTATACATCAGAATATCATTCATATCAGCCTGGGCACCGTACATATTAGGGAGCGTGATATTAATATCACTGTTCCGTACAGACATCCTGTATTTCTCCAATGCTTGAGTATACCCTATAAAGCGTTCTTCGTAATTATACAGTCTGAGTGATGACTGCAGGTATCCCGGCTGACATTTGTATTTTTTGATCAGATACTCTGTCGCAAGGTAGGCACCTTGAAGATTATTCACCTTTACACAATTGACCGGTACAGTGTTGAACCAGGTGTCCATAAGGACAAGAGGAAAACCTAATGCCAGAAAACTTTTCAGCCGGTCCGATGAGATATCCGTGCCTAACAGCAGAATGCCTGCGCAATCCGAGTACTTGATTTTTTCGAGATTGTTATCAAAATCCGCATCTTCTAAAATTTTAATGCTTTTATATTTATAACCTTTTGCAGGTATTTCTTTATCCAGACTAGAAGCGAGATAACTGAAAAACGGAGCTTCCTGGGGAGAGCTATAGCTGACGTATCTCACATAATAAATCGTGCCGGTCAATTTTCCCTCTTTTGTGGAAGCTGAAAAATCATAACCATATTCGTGAGCCGCTGTGAGAATTCTTTTTCTGGTTGCGGTGCTGACTCCAGGTTTGCCGTTAAGCGCTACGGAGACAGATGCGGTTGACAGATTTAATAATTGGGCCAGCTCTTTTGCCGTAATTGACATATTGATTTGTCCCTCCCATGATATGATTAAGCTGATTAGGCAACTGTTAGGTGAAAAATACCAAAAACATAATTGAAATTAGCAATTATATATTGTAATTTTACAATATCCCGGGAAGAAAATAAACTATAAAATTGGAGGGCATTCATTTTATGACGTATGTAAAATTGATATTATTTATCGTGGCAATATTGATTTCCGTACTTGGCGGTAAAAAATTGAAAATAAATGCGGGATTGATTGCCATTGGCTTTGCGTTTATTTTTGGTGTGACAATTACCGGACTTGGGGTTAACGGTGTGGTAAATTTGTTCTCAGCAAGGCTGTTTGTCAATATGTTTTTGGTTACGTTCTTTTTTGGTTATGCGACAGCAAACGGTACGATGTTGAGCATCACAAAGTATTTGTTTAAGAATTTTAAAGGTGCACCCTGGCTGTTACCGCTACTTTTCTTTGCAATTCCGTTTTTAATGGCTTTTGCAGGTGCTTCCACAGATTCCATTATTTTATTTTTGACTCCGATCGCATTTGCATTTATTATTGAAGCAAAGCTTCCTCCCGTACTGGCATCCATTTTGCTTTGGGCAACTTGTGCAGGCTCATGGGCACCCTGGCTTACCAATTATGCTACATTTTCTTCATGGTTTGGCGAATCCATCGGAATGGAAGCAGCAGAGGCAGGATTTACAAAGCTCTTTGTCGTAGCCTGTGTCATCAACATTTCCTTTATGCTCATTTCTTACATTGTACTTGGAGGATGGAAGGTTAAAACGTCGATGGAAATTCTCGGAGACGAAAAAATTGAGATTACTAAAGAACAGAAAAAAACTATGTATATTATTTTAGCGGTAATTGCTGTACTTATTATCCCTACTCTGATTCAGTTGATTCTTCCGAATCCCGTAACGGGGTGGATGAAAGCAAATCTGACTATTCAGGTTCTTTCGGCACTTGGAATCATTGCAATGCACCTGACCAAGGCAGCAGATACCAATGATGTAATTAAGAATCAGATTCCATGGGGACTGATTATCATGGTATGTGGCATGGCAATGCTGATGGGAGAAGCAGGAAACTTAGGAGTGACCGAAACAATTTCAGCCCTGCTAGAGTCTGGATCTTTGCCAGCTTCGGCGATTATTCCTTTCATTGCAGCAGTATGCGGATTTTTAAGCCTGTTTGTATCCGGTGGCGTTATTACACCGCTGATTATTGCACTGGCACCGGCACTTGTTTCTTATGGGGTATCCGGCGCAGCAATTATAGTTGCATCACAGATGGGTATGATTGCAACCAGTATTTCTCCATATTCTATGGGAGGCGCAATCTGCATTACCGGTTGTCCTGAAAAGTATTCAAGCAAAGTCGGAAACCAGCAGTTGATGCTTGCAATTATGATGGGGGTTATTGTAACGTTACTTGCAATATTGGGTGTATTTAATTAAAGGAGAAGATGTATCATGCCAATGATAGAAATAAGTGAAGGAGTACATATTCATTATGAAGAATATGGCGAAGGGGACAAGACGGTCATTTGTTCTATGATTGATTATCCAAGATATTCTTCCATCAGAGATTTGTGCAAATTTGGCTACCATGTATATCTGCTTACAAACCGTGGATTTGGAAAATCAGATCATTCAGATATTGATTACGGTGCCGGATGGTGGGATATCTGGGCAGGAGATGTGATTCGCTTTGCAGATAAAAAAGGAATTTACAAATTCGTCTATGCGGGAGATTCCCATGGAGCGGGAACGGGATGGCATCTTTGTAAGGATTACCAGAACAGATTGAATGCATTCGTCGCAATAGTTCCGGGACCCTATAATCTTGATGAGGGATTTGTATCCTATAGAACGAGAATTTTAAGAGGGGAAAAAGTAAAGCCAATGGAAATTCCACCGGAGACTTTTGAAGATCCTGCAGTAATGGAAAGAGCGAGACGGGATAAGGAATATATGGCCGTAGAGCAGCTGGATCATCAATCACCGGAAGAAAAGAAGCTCGATTATAAGCGTCCGCTTTTAGATTTACAGAATGAGGCAAATACGCAGGAGTTTTTAAAGGGGATTACAATTCCAACGCTTCTCATCGGTGGAACGGAAGATCCCATCTCCAGACCGGACCTTATGGTACGTGCGGTTGAATGCATTCCGCACAGCAAGCTTCTTTTATATCATGGCTTTTCCCATAACGAACCCTGGAGGATTTTTGTGGAAGAAGTGTCTTCAGAGATTGCGTTCTTTTTGAATAATGTTTTTGAAAATGAGGGACATTATTACAAAAAGATAATCAATGATAACTGATAACTGGGGAGGAGGGATTCTTAGAATCCCTCCTTCTTGCGTACGAGTCTTAACTCTCTTCTCTTAATGGCATTATCCCACTCCATGCGCTCCCCCTCGTTCTCTAAGATGAGACCGGGAACCGGGGTGGGTTTTCCATTGTCTCCCATAGCGACCATGACAAAATAAGCCCGGTTGATAGGGTGTCTGGTGCCGTCCTGCTCCTCACGGTAGGTATCCACACGGACTTCCATGGAAGTATGTCCCACATGAGTGACCTTGCCGATCAATACGATAATATCATTCAGATAAGCACCGGATTTGAAATACAAATTGTCAATTGCTACGGTGGTGGCATCTCTGCCGCAATGGCGTCTCGCGGTGGCACCGGCAACTTCGTCGATCCATTCCAAAAGTCTTCCACCGAACAGTCTGCCGAAGCCGTTGATATCCGGATGAATCACCACATGCAGCTGGTGAGTCTCGGAAGCGGAGACTTTTTTTGCAGGAAGCGCTTCGGTCTTTATTTCTTTATTATCTGTTGTACTCATATTCTATAAACCTCACATTAATTTTTTCAGCCCAATAATGATCACACATCAGGCATGCCCTATGTTCCAATGATTCAATGACGCTGACGGGTACGGAGCATTGCAGAAATCAGCGTAAATGGAAAACACATAAACGTAGTATAACACATTCACGGAAAAAGTGCCATCCGTATAGGATTTTCGCTTTTGGGATATTCTATTTTGTGCAGAAGGAGATTCTTTGAAGAAAGGTCGCTAACTGCCGGAAGCGAAACTTTACGAAAGGGGAACGGGAATGCTGATCAGACAATTATTGCTTATAGCAGCAGGAGCCAGTTACGGTCTGCTGTCGGCGGCGGGAGTGTTCACGGTGTTGGTGGCGGTGGGACTGATCCCAAGATTCGCAGGGAAAACGCACACGGCCCGTTATGTATTGTTGTATGAAGAAATGGTGATCTTCGGTACACTGGCAGGGTGCTTCGTCACTATTTTTCCGGAATACAGTCAGTGGGGAAGCTATCTTAGAGAGCAATTTCCGGAACATGTCTGGTTGTGGGCGGCAGCAGGCATCGGGGCACAGACGATATTCGGCGTCTTTGCCGGAATGTTCATCGGGTGTCTGGCACTGGCAATTGCCGAGATGCTGGACAGTATCCCTATTTTTGCAAGAAGAATTTCGTTCCGGCATGGTCTGGGATGGGCGATTCTCGGGATGGCGGCGGGAAAATTGTGCGGTTCACTGTATTATTTTGCAACAGAACTGCACCGGACGGTGCAGTAACATAGAACAAATGCGGCGGGACACAGGATGGAACAGGCGCTGCGAGGGGCAAGGACAGAAATGCCTGCCTGACGGGAACAATGGTTTTGCATAAAGGACAGAGAAAAATGAAGCAGATGACAGTTTATTTAAAATGTGACAGAAATGCGGAGGTTCAGGCACAGGATGTATTTCTGAAGGATGTAGCGGAGGTCCGTTGCCGGGACAAAGTACTGGCGGCAAAATTAAATGCCATCAAGGTCTGTCATTTTCCGAAAGAAGGAGAAAAACGCTGCGTGATCAGCTGCCTGAAGCTGGTGCGTCTCATGGAGGAGGTCTGTCCGGAAATAGATGTGCAGGTGGTAGGAGAGACAGATGTACTGGTGGAATGGATCAGTGTGGATCGGTACAAAGGCTGGCGGCAGTGGAGTAAGGCTGCGTTCGTGTGCCTGATCAGCTTCTTCGGGACGGCATTTACTATTATGGCATACCATAATGATGTGGGGATCAACGAAGTATTTACCGGGGTGTACCGAATGTGCATGGGTGCGGAACCCGGAGGGATGAATACGCTGGAAGTGGCATATTCTGTGGGACTGGCGGCAGGTATCATTGTGTTCTTCAATCATATCGGAGGCAGGCGGCTGACGAAGGATCCGACACCTGTGGAAGTGTCTATTAAAAATTATGAGACCGATGTGGACAAGACGCTGATCGAGCAGGCGGGAAGAGAAGGCAGGGAGATCGAGGGGGATAGTTAGGGAAGCTATAAGAGCTAAAGGAAGATATAGGAAATGTCCGGAATGGGTTGACATAGTAAGAGGTGGAGGCTATAATCAATATCGTGATGTAATAAATTTGTAACAAATTCGTAAAAGGAATTTAACTGAAAGGTTTTTATGATAAAAAATAAGAAAAACAGACAGATAAGAATAATTGCAATGGGAATGGCACTTTGTGTACTGGCATCTCCGATGCCGGCATTGGCGGCAGAAAGCAGTGTTCTGATGGCTTCCGGCGGCATCGCATCCGTCCTGGAGACGGAACGTTCCCTGGAAGAATACCTTCAGATCGCCCAGGATGCACAGGGGGCTTCCTGGGGATATACCAATATCGGTGTAGCCAATGTAGAGTCCGGTAATCTGAATATCAGAGCAGTGCCTTCTACAGACGGTAAGCTGGTGGGTAAGCTGCCCAAGGATGCTGCATGTGAAGTCATCGAGACGAAGGACGGCTGGTGCCATATCAAGTCCGGTGAAGTGGAAGGCTATGTAAGCCGGGAGTTCTTACACACCGGACCGGAGGCTACGATCCGTGCGGCACAGCTGGTACATACGGTGGCAATTGCCAATACGGACGGACTGAATGTACGTCAGGAACCCAACACCTCCAGCGAGATCGTGACGCAGGTAGGACAGGGCGAGGAAATGGAATATGTGGAGACCGGTGCCGACGGTTGGGTGAAGATCTCCATCGATGGTGAGGATGCTTATGTGTCCCAGGAATTTGTCACAGTGGAGGAGAAGCTGGATACTGCCATTACCATGACGGAGCTGCTCTACGGTCAGGGCGTATCCGATGTGCGCGTAGACCTGGTGGAATATGCGAAACAGTTCGTGGGTAACCCTTATGTATGGGGAGGGACCAGCCTGACCAAGGGAGCTGACTGCTCCGGTTTTGTGTTGTCAGTGTTCAAAAAATACGGTATTGCCCTGAGTCATTCTTCCAGAGCGCAGGCAAACGAAGGTACGAAGATCAGCGCTTCGGAGTTAAAGCCGGGAGATCTGATCTTCTACGGTAACGGCAAAGGTAACATCAACCATGTAGCAATTTATATCGGCGGAGGACAGGTCATCCATGCCAGCAGTCCGAAGACCGGTATCAAGATCAGTAGTTATAAATACCGTACTCCCGTGAAATGTGTCCGCGTGATTCAGGATTGATAGGATTCAGGATTGATATAGGATAGAATTTAAAGTGTAAAGGCATTGTGCGTCTGGTGGCGGGCAATGCCTTTTTGGCATTTGGAAGGATGCTTTTATAATTGCGTTTCCATGGGAACTGTGATACTATTTTTATATGTCTAAGAAGGTGCCGGAATGGGTACAGCAGCAAATAGAATGAAACGAATTGGGTGATGGACATGCGCAAAGTAGCTTTGATCACGGACGGTTGGAGACGTCTGTTCACATATGCCTTACCGGCGGGAATCCTGCAGAGGATCCGGGAGACCGGCGAGGATGTCAATCTGTACATTTTCAATAGTACAGGTAACTGGAGCCGGGATGCCGGATACAACAAGGCAGAGTACAATATTTACAATTTGCCGAACCTGTCCGATTTTGACGGGATTATTCTGGAATTAAATAATATCAGTTCTCCTGCGGTGCTTGCGGATGTGATCAGCAATGCAAAGCGATCGGGACGGCCTGTGGTATCCATTGCCAATGAACTGGGAGATTTTTATTATGTGGGGATCGATAATTATTCGGCCATGAAGCAGGTCATCGCACATCTTCATGAGGTGCATGACTGTAAAAAGTTCTGGCTGTTAGTGGGAGCACAGGATAATTATGAGAGCAGCTGCCGTCTACAGGGGATGCTGGATTATGCCAAAGAACATAAGATAAAGATCGGCAAGGACGATATCTGGTACGGTTCCTTTGATTATAAGAGCGGACTGGAGGGTTATAAACATCTATGGGACAGGCACAAGGAGCTTCCGGATGCTATAATCTGCATTAATGACAATGTGGCGGTCGCGGTATGTGAAGCCGCGGCACAGATGGGATTTCATGCGCCGGACGATTTCCGTATCACCGGATTTGATAATTTTGACAAGGCTGGCTTCTACACACCCAGCATTACAACTGTGGGACATATCCGGGAAGAAGCTGCTTACCAGGGGATGGATATACTCCTGCGGCTCTGGGCAGGAGAGAATGTACCCAAATACAACTTCACCGAAACGGAAATGCTGTGGCAGGAGAGCTGTGGCTGTGGAAAGGGCAGCAGCCGGGATGCGAGAGCGCATCTGAAGGATCAGATCATGTACGGTGTGGAGAGCGAAGAATTCGATGAGGAAGTACTCTCCATGGAAGCGGAAATGATGCAGTGCAATACGGTGGAGGAGATGATGTATTGTATCCCTCAATGCATTCCTTCCCTGAAATGCGATGCCATGTATCTTGTACTGGATGATCATCTGAACGCTTATAAAAAAGAGGCGGAAAAAAGTATTCACCTGGATGCGGCACCTTCGGACGAAGGTTTTTATGTACACGGTTATCCGAGGAAGATGCAGATGACCTTTGCCTATGAGAGAGACCAGAGACTGGATCTGGACAGACAGGAAGTGGACGGAATCTTCCCCACATTTGACTATCCGAAGCCGGGAAAGGATTTTCTGTTCCTGCCGCTGCATTTCGGAGAGCGCACGGTGGGGTATGTGGTCATCCGTAATGCGGTCTATCTTATGGAGAAGCAGTACCTGTTCCAGATCATGAACGCATTGACCCGTTCCATGGAGAATCTTCATAAAAAAGAAATGCTCGCATATATGAATAAAAAATTATCCTCGTTGTATATCATGGATACCCTGACCGGTATGTATAATCGGATGGGATACCAACAGTTGGGAGAGAAAGCGTTCCGGATCTCGAGACGGAATGGTCGCAGACTGTTGATCCTGTTTGTCGATCTGGACAGGCTGAAATATATCAATGATACGTTCGGCCATGAATATGGCGATATGGCCATCTGTGCGGCGGCCAGGGCATTGATGCAGTGCAGCAGCCGTGATGCGGTGCCTGCCAGGACCGGCGGCGATGAATTCGTCGTGGTACAGACGTATCAGTCCGATGAAGCCTCGAGAGATCTGGTTTGTCGGATCCGCAGAACACTGGAGGCGGAAGGAAAAGCACAGAAGCTACCATTCCCGCTGACCATGAGTATCGGAACGGTAGTGACAGATCCGGACAGCAATCTGACCTTTGCAGATTATGTAAAACAAGCTGACAGCCTGATGTATGAAGAAAAAGTACAGAAACGTGCTGCCAGAAAATAAAAAGTGTATTTACAACAGAAGATTATTGTGCTATATTGAAACAGTATGATTAGCCGATGCTCAGATTACGGACACTCCGACCTTAGTCTTAGTATCAGGCGTTTAAAAAACAGGAGGAAAAAGAAATGATTTCTAAGGAAAAGAAAACAGCCATCATGAACGAGTATGCAAGAACCCCCGGTGACACCGGTTCACCTGAGGTACAGGTAGCAGTCCTGACTGCAAGAATCCAGGAGCTTACCGATCATCTGAAGGAGAACCCCAAGGATCATCATTCTCGTCGTGGTATGCTGAAGATGGTAGGTCAGAGACGTGGTCTTCTGGATTACCTGAAGAAGAAGGATATCGAGAGATATCGTGCATTAATCGAGAAGCTTGGCTTAAGAAAATAATGCTGACTGGTGAGCGGGGTCTGCCGATTACATCGGCGCTCCGCTTTCTCTGTGTATGTGATGACAGATACTCTGCCATTGCTTTGGGTAACAAGCGGTATGGAAGTGAGCCCCGAGACCGCTGAAAAGGGTATGTTGGGAACAACAACATGAATTTTTCAGTAGTTTCGGTAATCCTCCAGACCGTGGAAATATTTATTAAATTATTTATATCGTAGAGTGATAAGAGTGTCCCATGAGGAACACAAAAGATAAAGTCACGTACGATGGATAGGAGGAATTTATGTATCAAAGTTACAAGATGGATCTTGCAGGCAGACCTCTGGTGGTTGATATCAACCGTGTAGGTAAGCAGGCAAACGGATGTGCATTCATGCACTATGGTGATACCACTGTTCTCTGTACCGCAACCGCTTCCGAGAAGCCCAGAGACGGTATCGATTTCTTCCCTCTGAGTGTAGAGTACGAAGAGAAAATGTACGCTGTGGGTAAGATTCCCGGCGGCTTCAATAAGAGAGAGGGCAAGGCAAGCGAGAATGCTATCCTGACCAGCCGTGTCATCGACAGACCTATGCGTCCCCTGTTCCCCAAGGATTATCGTAACGACGTAACCCTGAACAACATGGTAATGAGCGTAGATCCCGAGTGTCGTCCCGAGCTGGTAGCAATGATCGGTGCTGCTATCGCTACCTGTATTTCTGATATTCCTTTCGACGGTCCCTGCGCTATGACTCAGGTGGGCATGATCGATGGCGAGTTCATCATCAATCCCAGCCAGGAGCAGTGGAAGAAGGGTGATCTGAACCTGACCGTTGCTTCCACCAGAGAGAAAGTGATCATGATCGAAGCAGGTGCTAATGAGATTCCTGAGGCTACCATGATCGAAGCTATCTACAAGGCTCACGAAGTGAACCAGACCATCATCGCTTTCATTGACAAGATTGTAGCAGAAGTCGGCAAGAAGAAGCACGAGTACACCAGCTGTGCTGTTCCCGCTGAAATGTTCGAGGCTATGAAGGAAATCGTATCTCCTGCGGAGATGGAAGAGGCAGTATTTACCGATGACAAGCAGACCCGTGAGGAGAACATCCGCGTGATCACCGACAAGCTGACCGAGGCTTTCGCTGAGAACGAAGAGTGGCTGGCTATCTTAGGTGAGGCTGTATATCAGTATGAGAAGAAGACCGTTCGTAAGATGATCCTGAAGGATCACAAGCGTCCCGATGGCCGTGCGATCACCCAGATCCGTCCTCTGGCAGCAGAGGTAGATATCATCCCCCGTGTACATGGTTCCGCTATGTTCACCCGTGGACAGACACAGATCTGCAATGTATGTACTCTGGCGCCTCTGTCCGAGCAGCAGAAGATCGATGGTCTGGATGAGAACGAAGTAAGCAAGAGATATATGCATCATTATAACTTCCCTTCCTATTCCGTAGGTGAGACCAAGCCTTCCCGCGGACCCGGAAGACGTGAGATCGGTCACGGTGCTCTGGCTGAGAGAGCCCTGATCCCCGTACTGCCCAGTGAGGACGAGTTCCCTTATGCAATTCGTACCGTATCTGAGACATTTGAATCCAACGGATCCACCTCCATGGCTTCCACCTGTGCTTCCTGCATGTCCCTGATGGCAGCAGGCGTACCCATCAAGAAGATGGTAGCAGGTATCTCCTGTGGTCTGGTAACCGGCGAGACCGATGACGATTTCGTACTGTTGACCGATATCCAGGGACTGGAAGACTTCTTCGGAGATATGGACTTTAAGGTAACCGGTACTACCGAAGGTATTACCGCTATTCAGATGGATATTAAGATCCACGGTCTGACCAGACCTATCGTAGAAGGCGCTATCGCAAGATGCCGTGATGCAAGACTGTTCATCATGGATACCTGCATGAAGCCTGCAATCTCTGCTCCCAGAACAGAGGTTGGCAAGTACGCTCCCAAGATCATCTCCATTCAGATCGATCCCGACAGAATCGGTGATGTAGTAGGTCAGCGTGGTAAGACCATCAATGAGATCATTGCACGTACCGGTGTGAAGATCGATATCACCGATGACGGTAAGGTATCTATCTGCGGTACCGATAAGGAAATGATGGATAAGGCTCTGGAGATGGTGAAGATCATCACCACGGATTTCGAAGAAGGTCAGATCTTTAAGGGCAAGGTAGTAAGCATCAAGGAATTCGGTGCATTCATCGAGTTCGCACCCGGTAAGGAAGGCATGGTACACATCTCCAAGATCGCTAAGGAGAGAATCAACCGTGTAGAAGATGTCCTGACCCTGGGAGACGTAGTAACAGTAGTATGCCTGGGCAAGGATAAGATGGGAAGAATCAGCTTCTCCATGAAGGATGTGGCTCAGCAGTAAGCTGAGAGAAATAAAACCGCTGTGGGCGTAAGCCTGCAGCGGTTTTTGCGTGGTAAATTGAGAGTTAGCGAAGAAAATTGTATCTAATTCCCGTAGCCCTTGGCAGGGTATAAGAAACGCGGCACGCTCGCGCTCTGTCGCAGAGCGTAGCGGTACATAAGCGGTCACAATACGACCGCTAAGTACCGACGTCTGCTTACGGCACTGCTTATTCTTATACCCAGACGGGGCTACTGGCTTTTTGAAAGCTTTCCAAAACGCAGAACTCCCGGCGTATGCGGTACCATGTCGAAGATGTTTGTCGGAGGATGTTGATATTTTCTAGAAAAGTGCTGAAAGGCAGGGGGAAAGCGGACACGATGTCCGCGTCAGCCGATTGTCGACATGGATGTCGACTGTAGGCGGCCCCGTCATGACGAGAACTACTCATCACTTTTCGTAGAAAATTCACATCCGGAGACCTTACATCGAGACATGTGTATCGCATGCTCCGGGAGTTCATGGATTTTGCCAATGTATTTCACTAACTCTCAATTTACCTTACTTCTTCCGTGATCAATTCTGCCCACGCCACAGCGAAGCCGGCGCGGTGCGCTACCCGCCGGGAAGCAATGTGGGACATGCTTGTTCCATAATAAGGAATTGTACCTTGAGCCAAAATATCCTGAGCCAGAAGTCTTACTAAAGTCGATCCCACATGCATTTCTCTGGCGTGGGGAGCTACATTGATCCCAATCTGCCAGAACAGGGGACTGTCAGCGCTGGCGCCTGCCATACCGAGAAGATCTCCGTCCCTTACAGCGGCGATGCCCAAAACATCCGGGGCATCCGGATCGAAAGCAAATGCTTCATCAAAACGACCATCACCACGAAATTGCAGAATAGCATCCTGATCATATCGTATCAGTTCAAAATCCCGGGCATCAGATAGCAAAGCCGAAGGAAGGCCAGAAGAGGATATGCCACCAGACTCCGGCAGGAAAAAGGGGTGTACCTGCGCAATACGGGCACCAAACGGAGCCAGCAATTCTTCCAATTCCCGAAGCCGTTTCATGTCAAAAAACCATTCTCCCGTCACATCAGCATAACGTTTCCGACATTCTGCCACAATTTCCTCGGAACCGGTAACTAATAATTTCCCATTGACGACAGCAATTTTTAACCTGCAAACCGTCTGTTCCTGAAAACGGCGGCGTCCCTCCTGCGGTACATAAATTGTAAAATGATTTTTTGAATCTGCCACATCAGCAGGACTGCAACAGTAGTCCAGTGCCAGCTGGCGGGACAATGCTTCCTGATACATAGATGTCGGAACTCCTTTCACAACGGATCACATTAAACTCTGTGGTTCCCATCCTTTCATTACATGTTTCACGGTATACTCCGCAGCCTCCGCATCCGTCAACTGGTGGGAAAAATCAGCGCGGGTGGCAGGGGAAGCGCCGGGACCGTAGGAAGCGTATTCTCCGTAATAGAAATGTCCATGGGGTTTCTTCCAGTCCTGCCAGCCGGCGGGATGGATGTGTGCCCCCAGTTCACAGTGTAAGAATACGGTCTTCGCCCATTCTCTCCAGGGACGTCCCAGGTAGATGGAATGGGGAGGACAGTCGCTCTCCAGGCTGCATTCATGGAAGACATAGCCGTAGGGTTCTTCCATGGGGGTGGAGGCTGCGGTCACATAGCCGTAGATCACTTCATCCTCCGGACTTTCCGGAGGGACCCGGTCTCCGGGAAGCTTCGAGTAGATCGTACAATGCTCAAACCAGGCGATGCCGCTGCCGAAGATGAAATCCACATCTCCCTGAATAAAACAGTTTTTATAATAGTGACGTCCAATCGTGCGGGGCTTGAATTCTCCGGGACCCTTGAAGCCTCCGGGCTGCGCCTCTTTTAACGGCAGAGGTGCATCGAAGACCGTGTCCTGGCTGCCAAGAAAACGGCAGTCATAAAAAGCATTGCGGTCGCCGTCTACATAGACCGCCAGCGCCTGCCCTACGGTATGTCCGAAGCCGGAATCATTCTGAAAAGTCAGATGCTTTGCAGTAAAATCATGGGTGTCGATCCGGACGGAAGCGGTGCGGAAGGTTCCGCGTTTATCTCCCTCAGGCATAAGATCAAAGGCGGCATCTCCGTAGACGAGAATAGTCTTGTCTGCACCGGCCCCTTCGAAGGTGACATTTGGTCTGGTGATGATTAATTTTTCCCGATAAATACCCTCCCCGATGTGTACGATCACAGGAGGCAGATCAGAAACGAGAGCCGGGAACTGCTTTTCGCATGATAAGCAGGATGAATCCGTCAGGGCGGTCAGTGCTTCAGTAATAGTAGAAAAAGAAGTGCCCGGAAGGGTATTTCCGGGCATATTGACATAATAATGCAAGGAAGTCTTGTCTGACATAAATAACTCCATTCTGTAGATGCTGTTTTTATGGAAAGATAGGCTGCATGCGACATCTACAACACAATGCAGCCTAAGGTCTTGTATGGTTGATATCTGAATAACTTAAAGCAGGCGCACAATTTCTAAATCCGGCTGGTCCGCCAGGTTCACATACTCTCCGCTACATTGTACGACAGGCCGGGAGAGCTTGTCTTTGTTGATATAAATGATCGTCCCTTTCCGTCCATCGCTTAACAGACAGCGGTTCTGTAGACAGGAATTGACCACATTTTCCAGAAAAGGAAGCAGGATGGAGACATCGTATTTCTGGAAGCCTTCTGCCTCGAACATCTCGATGACACGGAATGGACACAAAGGTCCTCTGTAACAGCGGGCAGCGGTCATGGCATCGTAGACATCGGCAATAGCCACGATTCTTGCATAAGGGTCGATCTGATTGCCTTTTAATTTCAGAGGATAACCGCTGCCGTTGCTGCGTTCGTGATGCATGAGGGCGGCATTTTTCACATGATCATCCACATCCTGGGATAGGAGAAGCTGGTAACCCAGGGTGGGATGCTTTTTGATCGTTGCAAATTCTTCCTCGGACAGCTTTCCCGGTTTTGAAATGATAGAATAAGGTATCAGCAGTTTGCCGATATCATGGAACAGACCACAGGCAGTGGCCAGCTCAACTTCCTCGTCAGACAATTTCAGCCATCCGGCCAGTATGTTGCAGATCAGGGCAACATTCAGACTGTGAGTGTAGGTGGAATCATCATATTCCCGCATGTTCTGAAGCATGTCCAGAATGCTGATGCTGCCGGAATGATTGGCCACGATGGCCATGGTGTTCTTCAATAGGGTATTCACATCTAAAGAGGTATTTTTTTGAATCACCAGATTCATATTTTCCCGGAACAGTTCAACATCATTTTCAAAATCTGTCTTGAACAGTTGAAATTCCGGAGAACTCTTAATGCGCTCGGAGTAAGAGAACTCAGTGTCAGTGGAATCCTCCGCAGGCCGCACGGGTTGTATGGTATCCTCGGCAAAAATGGTGAGGATACCGTACAGATCCAGCTTGGTGATCAGTTTGTCCGTAAGAACAGTACCTTTTTGCACCAAAAGCTCATGGTCCAGATCATAGACGTCTTCGGCGACGGTCATGCCGGGAACCAGTTGGGTGATAGACAGCCTTTTCATAAGTATTCTGCTCCTTATCATGAAAAGAAAATTTAACTGATTTCATTATAATAATTTTTATTCGGACTGTCAATTTGTGCAGGCTCTTAGGTGTCCATATCCTGTTCACAAAATTTTTACAGTCTTTTCACGGCAACGGTCGCATTGAAAGGTTGAAACATAGAGGAAAATCTGCTACAATAAGCTTTGAATTATGCGAAGACCCATGGACATTTTATTGTCAAAAGGGTGCGGAAACGAGGAAAAAATGAGCGTTATTGAGAAGATATTTGGCACGCACAGTTCCAGAGAGCTGAAGCGTATTGAACCTCTGGTAGACAAGATCGAGGCACTCCGCCCTACCATGCAGGCACTTTCCGATGAGGAACTGCGGGGTAAGACCGAGGAGTACAAGAAGCGTCTGGCCGAGGGAGAAACTCTGGACGATCTGCTTCCGGAGGCGTATGCAACCGTAAGAGAGGCTGCAAAGCGTGTTCTGAACATGGAGCACTACAGAGTACAGCTGATCGGTGGTATCATCCTGCATCAGGGACGTATCGCAGAGATGCGTACCGGTGAAGGTAAGACTTTGGTGTCTACACTTCCCGCTTATCTGAATGCTTTGGAAGGCAAGGGTGTCCATGTCGTTACCGTCAATGACTATCTGGCGAAGCGTGACGCGGAGTGGATGGGGCAGGTACATGAGTTCCTGGGACTGAAGGTCGGTGTGGTACTGAACAGCATGACCTCCGAGGAGAGACAGGAAGCTTACAAGTGTGATATCACTTATGTTACCAACAACGAACTGGGATTTGATTATCTGCGTGATAACATGGTGATTTACAAGGAACAGCTGGTTCTGCGTGGACTGCATTATGCCATCATCGATGAGGTGGACTCCGTACTGATCGATGAAGCCAGAACCCCTCTGATCATTTCCGGACAGAGCGGCAAGTCCACAGCTCTGTACGAGATGTGTGATCTGCTGGCACGTCAGATGAAGCGCGGTGATGATGTACAGGAGCTAACCAAGATGGACGCCATCATGGGTGTGGTACAGGAAGAGACCGGAGACTTCGTCGTTAATGAAAAGGATAAGATCATCAACCTGACCGCAGCAGGTATGGAGAAGGTTGAGAGATTCTTCCATATTGATAACTTCGCGGATCCCGAGAACCTGGAGATCCAGCACAATATCATCCTGGCATTGCGTGCCCATAATCTGATGTTCCGTGACAAGGATTACGTGGTAAAAGATGACCAGGTACTGATCGTCGATGAATTTACCGGACGTATCATGCCGGGACGCCGTTATTCCGACGGCTTGCATCAGGCAATCGAAGCAAAAGAGCATGTAAAGGTGAAGAGAGAAAGTAAGACGCTTGCATCCATTACCTTCCAGAACTTCTTTAATTTATTCGATAAAAAGTGTGGTATGACCGGTACAGCTCTCACGGAGGAGACCGAGTTCCGTGAGATCTACGGCATGGATGTTGTGGTAATCCCCACGAACCGTCCCGTTATCCGAAAGGATCTGCAGGATGCTGTATACAAGACGAAGAGAGAGAAGCTGAACGCTATCGTGAATGCGGTAGAGGAAGCACATGCCACAGGACAGCCTGTACTGGTAGGTACGATCACGATCGAAGCCAGTGAGGAGCTGAGCAGGATGTTAACCAAGCGCGGTATCCAGCACAAGGTCCTGAATGCAAAATTCCATGAACTGGAAGCAGAGATCGTAGCCGATGCCGGTGTGCACGGTGCGGTAACCATCGCTACCAACATGGCAGGCCGTGGTACGGATATCAAGCTGGATGAGGAAGCGAGAGCCGCCGGCGGACTGAAGATCATCGGTACCGAGCGTCATGAGTCCAGACGTATTGATAATCAGCTGCGTGGTCGTTCCGGACGTCAGGGAGATCCCGGTGAGTCCAAGTTCTACATCTCTCTGGAGGACGATCTGATGAGACTGTTCGGTTCCGAGCGCCTGATCAGTATGTTCAATACCTTAGGTATCCCCGAGGGACAGGAGATCGAGCACAAGGCATTGACCAATGCCATCGAATCCGCACAGAAAAAGATTGAGAGCAACAACTACGGTATCCGTAAGAATCTGTTAGAGTATGACCGTGTCATGAGTGAACAGAGAGAGATCATCTACGAGGAGCGTCTGCGGGTACTGAACGGCGAGAGCATGCGCGATGTGATCTACAAGATGATCACCGATATTACCGAGAACTGTGTAGATATTTGTATCAATGACGACGCAGATATCTCCGACTGGGATTTCAATGAGTTAAATACCCTGCTCATTCCTACGATCCCGTTACAGCCTCTGACACCGGAGCGTGTGAAGAAGCCCAAGAAGAACAGCTTAAAGCAGCAGTTAAAGGAAGAAGCTGTGAAGCTGTACGAAGCAAAAGAGGCCGAGTTCCCCGAACCCGAAGCCATCCGTGAGCTGGAGCGTGTGGTTCTGCTGAAGGTCATCGACCGTAAGTGGATGGATCATATCGACGACATGGAGCAGCTACGTCAGGGCGTGGGCTTACAGGCATACGGCCAGAGAGATCCTCTGGTAGAGTACAAGATGAGCGGTTACGAGATGTTCGATGAGATGACCCAGAACATCCGGGAAGAGACTGTGAGACTTCTGTTCCATATCAAGATCGAACAGAAGGTAGAACGTGAGCAGCAGGCGAAGATCACCGGCACGAACAAGGATGATTCTTTACCGAAGGGACCTGTAAAGCGTGAAAATGCAAAGGTGTACCCGAATGATCCCTGCCCCTGCGGAAGCGGTAAAAAATACAAGAACTGCTGCGGACGGAAGGCCTGATGTTTTCTGACGACAGCGGAAGACGGTGCGGCAGCGCGGGCAGACGATGTGCCTGCCGTAAAAAGTGAGAATTACGATAATAGAAAATAATAAAATAAGAAAGTAGGTGACGTTAAGTGGTTGAATTAGATCAGATGAAGACAGAAATTCTGTCCTACGAAACACCTTTAGCGGAAGTGAGGGATTCACTTTGACCTTGCTAACAAGGCAAAGCGGATCGAAGAAATGGAACGTGAGATGGAGGCTCCCGGATTCTGGGATGACCCGGAGCGTTCCAACCAGAAAATGAAAGAACTGAAGAACCTGAAGGATACAGTGGGAGAGTGTGATAAGCTTTCTACACAGTACGATGATATTCTGACTCTGATCGACATGGGATATGAGGAGAACGATGAGTCTCTGATCCCGGAAATCCGCGGAGAACTGGATGAATTCATCAGGGAATTCGATGAACTTAGGATCGGTACCTTATTGTCCGGAGAATATGATAAGAACAATGCGATCTTAAAGCTCAATGCCGGTGCCGGCGGTACCGAGAGCTGTGACTGGTGCGGTATGCTGTATCGTATGTATACCCGCTGGGCGGAGCGCAAGGGCTTTACCATTGAAGTACTGGACTACCTGGATGGTGATGAGGCCGGGATCAAGTCAGTGACTTTCCAGGTCAATGGTCTGAATGCCTATGGCTATCTGAAGTCGGAGAAGGGGGTACACCGTCTGGTGCGTATCTCTCCTTTCAATGCCCAGGGCAAGCGTCAGACATCCTTTGTATCTCTGGATGTTATGCCGGATATCGAAGGAGATCTGGATGTGGATATTGATGAGAAAGATCTGCGCATTGATACTTATCGAAGCAGTGGTGCCGGTGGTCAGCACATCAACAAGACATCATCTGCTATCCGTATCACCCATATTCCGACGGGAACAGTAGTGCAGTGTCAGAACGAACGAAGCCAGTTCCAGAACAAGGATAAGGCTATGCAGATGCTGAAAGCCAAGCTGTATCTGTTAAAAAAGGAAGCAAATGCCGAGAAGCTGTCGGATATCCGCGGCGAAGTCAAGGAGATCGGCTGGGGCAACCAGATCCGTTCCTATGTATTACAGCCGTACACACTGGTCAAGGATCACCGTACCGATGTGGAGACAGGTAATGTGGACGCAGTACTGGATGGCGGACTGGATATCTTCATCAATGGCTATCTGAAATGGCTCAGTGTGCAGGGAGATAAGAAGACAGAGAATTCATAGTGGACAAAATAAAAACACATTCCATAGGCGTTTGACTTATGGAATGTGTTTTTGTATACATAATAATCATAATAAATATCCGTTATTGGCGTTCGTTCTGCATCAGATCCAGAAAATATAAGGTCTGGGTCATGTTCATATATGGCACCAGCCATAGGCTCCCAATACCGAAGCTCAGCAAACACAGAAATCCCAGCGGCAGGAAACTCATTTGTAAGCAGAACAGCTCCCATTTATGTCCCTTCATAATGCGGAAGCTTAATTTCATCAGCTCCATGGCATTATATTGGGGGAAATCCAACAGTAAATAGTAAGCCTGGGATAAACCAAGGGATAACGGAATATAGATACACATACCGATGACCATAAGCACAATGCACAGGATTGCCATGGTTATGGCGTCAAAGCCCTTCCCTGACCGCAGGAGAAAATAGCAGATATCAAAAGGAAGTGTACATGCCGTATTCAGCAGGATCAGTACTGCGGAGATCCCAAGCGATTTTTTGAATAAGTATTTGAAGCCGTAGAATAGATTGGCGGTTACAGCAGGCCTGTTGCAGGCAGTATTCAGATAGAATAATGTAATGCCGGTCTGAAACACTCCGGCAAAGATCGACAATAAAGTCGTAGTCGCCGTCAAAAGCAGATATTCCGTCAGAGATGTCTCTGCGCTTCCTCCCATAATTGTCCGTACGGTAAGGATCATAGTGAAGGTCATGCTGACGGCAAAGGTGAGGGAAAATACGATCAGACTCCGGCAGATGGACAGCAGGATGGCATTGCCGTAATGCCCTGCCATCTGATCTCTGGCTTTTTCTTTGAGTTGGGCTCTGGATGCATATTGTATCATAGAAATCCTCTTTTCTTTTTATTGTTTTGTTCTATTGGTTATTCCGGCTGGTCCGGGTTCTGATTTCGAAACCGCAGAATCCATCGGAAAACAATGGCATGTCTTACAGGTAAGACTGCCAGTAGCCTTCCATATCGACACCGTACATCTGCTGGTACATCTGATCCAGCATATTCCTATAAGAAGGATCGGTAAATACCGTGACAATGCTGCTGATCGTGATGAAGATACCGAGTGCCAGTCCCACACAGGACAGCCAGATCCCGGCGACACACATACTGCTCATACGCTGTCCCTTTTTTCTGGTAAGCATTGCAAAGAGAATGCCAAGAGCACCGGCAGGGATGGACAGCAGTCCTGTGCAGCATAATACCAGGGAACAGATGCCGCAGACCATAGAAGCGATCGATAACCCCCTGTATTTCGGATCGATCTGCGGTATATTTTGATTCATTTCGTGATTCTGATTCTGATAATAATCCATAGAAAGCCTCATTTCCGGGCGGCATGTGGTGAATTTGTCTGCCGCGCTTATATTAAGTACTGTACCATTTTTTCCTGTAATAAGCAAATGAAATATAACTATTCAGAACCCCATTCGCAAAACCGCTACTTCGTAGCTTTCCTTTTGCTCATGTGGTTATTTTCGCCATATAAAACTGCTTATCTGCCTGAATGCAAGCATTCGCAGAACGCAGTTTTGCATGGCTCTGAATAGTTAAGCATGAAAAGATTGAGAAAACTTCCGATTTCCAGTATAATATACCCATGCGCAAAACAAAATGGCAACAGGCCATCAGGAGGAACTATGGATATTATACAGAAAATCAAAGAAGAACTTCAGGTAGAAAAATGGCAGGTGGAAGCTGCGGTGAAGCTGATCGATGAGGGAAATACCATCCCTTTCATCTCCCGTTATCGTAAGGAGGTCACCGGATCTCTGAACGACGAGCAGCTGCGTAATCTCGATGAGAGACTGACCTATCTGAGAAGCCTGGAAGATAAAAAGGAGCAGGTGCTGAAGAGCATCGAGGAACAGGGAAAACTTACCGATGAGTTAAAGGAGAAGATTCTGGCAGCTCAGACGCTGGTAGTGGTAGAGGATCTGTACCGACCCTATCGACCCAAGAGAAAGACCCGTGCCAGTATTGCAAAGGAGAAGGGGCTGGAACCTCTGGCAGAATATATTCTGCGCCAGGAGGCAACAGAACCGTTGTTTAACGAGGCGGCCAAGTATGTTTCCGAAGAAAAAGAAGTAAAGACTCCGGAGGAAGCATTGCAGGGAGCACAGGATATTATTGCCGAGATGATCTCCGACGATGCGGATCATCGTCTTTACATCCGTAATATCACCGTAGAGGAAGGTATTGTGACCGGCACTGCGAAGGATGAGAAGGCTCAGAGCGTCTACGAGATGTATTACAATTTTGAAGAGCCTGTGAAGAAGATTGCAGGTCACAGAGTACTGGCATTGAACCGTGGAGAGGCAGAAAAAGTACTGACTGTAAAAGTCAATGCACCGGAAGAGCGTATTCTGCGTTATCTGGAGAAAAAGCTGATCACGAAGGAAAATGAGTATACCACACCGGTAATCTGTGCTGCAGTGGAAGACAGCTATGATCGTTTAATAGCACCCGCTATTGAAAGAGAGATCCGTAACGATCTGACAGAAAAGGCAGAGGACGGAGCTATCAATGTCTTCGGCAAAAATTTAGAGCAGCTGCTATTGCAGCCGCCTATCGCAGGAAAAGTGGTCTTGGGTTGGGATCCGGCGTTCCGTACCGGCTGTAAACTGGCAGTGGTAGATGCTACCGGAAAAGTGCTGGATACGAAAGTGATCTTCCCTACAGCACCGCAGAATAAGGTGGAGGAGTCCAAAGCCGAGCTGAAGAAACTGATCAAAAAATATAATGTGGATTTAATTTCTGTGGGAAATGGTACGGCCTCCAGAGAGTCCGAGCAGGTAATCGTAGAGCTGTTGAAGGAACTGGATCGTCCGGTACAGTATGTGATCGTCAACGAGGCAGGTGCTTCCGTATACTCCGCAAGTAAGCTGGCGACAGAAGAGTTTCCTAATTTTGACGTGGGACAGAGAAGTGCTGCATCCATCGCCAGAAGATTACAGGATCCCCTGGCAGAACTGGTGAAGATCGATCCCAAGTCCATCGGTGTCGGTCAGTACCAGCATGACATGAATCAGAAGAAATTAAGCGATGCCTTAAGCGGCGTGGTAGAGGACAGCGTAAATAAAGTCGGTGTGGATCTGAATACGGCATCCGCATCTTTACTCGAATATGTCTCCGGTATTAACAAGACGATTGCGAAGAATATCGTGGATTATAGAGAAAATAACGGACGTTTTGTAAACAGAAAACAGCTGTTAAAGGTACCGAAGTTGGGGCCTAAGGCGTATGAGCAGTGTGCCGGTTTCCTGAGGATCCCGGATGGCAAGAATCCGTTGGATGCCACAAGTGTCCATCCCGAGTCCTATGAAGCTGCAGAACAGTTGATGGAGAAGCTGGGACTAACCATGGAAGATATTAAGGAAGCCCAGAAGCAGGCGGCTGCAAAAAAAGCTTCCGGCAGGAGCAGCGCTGCGCAGGCAGACGGACAGAAGAATGGTAACGGCACAGTCAATGCACCGAAGAAGCGGGAAGAACAGAAAGGTAAAGCAGTTCGGGTACACAATACCAATACCGCTATGGGCAAGGCTCTCGCAGCGGCTATGGGCGGTGTGACTTTTGACAATTCTGCGCAGACCTCTGCAAAGCAGATGGCACCTGTAGCTAAAAATGCAGTAAATGATGCAAAGGATATGTCCGGTCTGGAGAAGCGTATTAAAAATAAGAAGCTTTTAGCAGAGGAACTGGGCATTGGTGAGATCACGCTGACAGATATTCTGAAGGAACTGGAGAAGCCGGGCAGAGATCCCAGAGACGATATGCCGAAACCGATCCTGCGCAGTGATGTCCTGGATATGAAGGATTTAAAACCCGGTATGATCTTAAAGGGAACCGTGCGTAATGTCATTGACTTCGGTGTGTTCGTGGATATCGGTGTCCATCAGGACGGACTGGTGCATATCTCCCAGATCACCGACCGCTATATCAAGCATCCGTTGGAAGCTGTCAGCGTCGGAGATATCGTGGATGTGCAGGTACTCACCGTAGATATGGCAAAGAAACGTATCGGTCTGACCATGAAGATCCAGAAGCAGTAAGAATATATAGAATGATGCCAGGGGGCTATGTGCCAGTGGTACATGTCTGGTACGGAGCATCCGTAGGTATTAAAAAACAGGGACAGCAGATAACTGCAATCCCTGTTTTTGTTTTGGAAAAAATTACGCTTTGTGACCGGTCTTAATGATGGGGCTTAACGGTTTGTAGATCAGCAGTGTTACGACAGACACCAGCGTTCCCTTGATGAGATTCATGGGAGCCACACATGCCACCACGAAGCTTACAATGCTACCTTCCTTTGCCAGCGGATTGACCTCGGCTCCCATTGCCAGAATGGCATCCAGAGGCATTCCGTAGAATTTGGAGAACGCGGGAAGCAGATATACGGCATTGAATGCGGTGCCAAATACGGTCATGACCAGAGTACCCACAATGCAGGCGATGATTGCGCTTTTCTTTGTCTTCTTAAAAGAGTACACAGCGGAAGCAGGGATGATCAGGCTGCAGCCCACTACGAAGTTCGCAAGATCGCCGATGAAGGCGGTAGAGGTACCTTTTATGCATAGCTTCAACAGTATCTTCACGAATTCCATCATGACACCTGCTACGGGACCGAAGGCAAAGGAACCGACTAAGATCGGCAGCTCACTGAAGTCCATTTTATAGAAGCCGGGGGCAAAAAAGATAGGGAAGTCCAGCACATGCAGGATCATGGCGATGGCGGAGAACATACCGATCATGGCAAGCTTTCTCGTATTGAAGATCGGCTCCGAGATGCCGTTTTTCTTCTGTGCGCCCTTTTCCAGCACCACAGCCACCAGGAAACAGCCCACGATGACCGCCAGGAAGATGACTACATAGGCCACATTTTCAGTTACAGTTTGCATTAATTTGTTCATTTCAGAACTCCTTTCCTATGAGAAAAATCAAGGAAAGCCTTCAAAAAAAGCCCCGGAATACAAGCTTCCGGGGCATGGGTATCACAAAAAAATATAAGTGATACGTCTTCTTTCATCCAGACTGTACTGTTGGTCCCGGATTCACACCGGATCAGCCGCAGAATTGCATCTGCGGGTCGCGGACTTAAGGATGACCTATTACCGCCAGTAGGGAATTACACCCAACCCTGAAGAACTTTACCTTATGGATGGAATATATCACTTTGTGAAATAAAAGTCAATATAGAAAATCTTTAGAATTTTCCCAACATTTTTTTTGGATTTCCCTGTTATAGTAGCTGTAATAACTATTCAGAACCGCATGCGCAAAAACGCCCTGCCAGAGTTTTCCTTTTGCTTGGCTCTGAATAGTTGCAAATACTTATAAAAATGTGTTGACACTCAAAAAATATTATTGTATTATGCGAACAGTACAGTAACACAAAGATGAATACACAAAAATGTAACAGAAAATGGGAGTATGTGAGGAATGAGTGCATTAGTAGAGATTAAAGATGTGTGCAAGGTTTACAATCCCGGGGAAAATGAAGTGCGCGCCCTGGATCATGTCAGCCTGACCATCGACGAGCAGGAATTTGTGGCTATCATCGGGCATTCCGGAAGCGGAAAGTCTACACTGATGAATATGCTGGGCTGTCTGGATGTGCCTACCAGCGGGGAATATTGGCTGCATGGACAGGACGTGTCCGCATTATCTGACGATGCATTGTCCGACATCCGGAACCGGGAGATCGGGTTTATCTTTCAGGGCTTTAATCTGATCCCGAATCTGACGGCATTGGAAAATGTGGAGTTGCCTCTGATCTATAGGGGAGTATCCAAAAGTGTGCGGGAAGAGCTGTCCGTGGAGGCCTTGAAAAAGGTAGGTCTTGAACATCGTATGGATCATAAGCCTTCGGAGATGTCCGGCGGTCAGCAGCAGAGAGTGGCGATCGCCAGGGCCATAGCCCAGGCACCTCCGGTGATCCTGGCGGATGAGCCAACGGGTAATCTGGACTCCAATTCCACGAAAGAGATCATGGATATTCTAAAAGGATTACATAAAGAGGGAAGAACCGTCATATTGATCACACATGATAATGAGATCGCAGCACAGGCGAAGCGAGTGATCAAGATCAAGGACGGCAAAGTAGAATCCGATTCCGGACAGATCGTTCCGGTGGAGGAACTGCGGACGGCAGGAGCCTGATGCGGAAAACAGATTTTCACATGCAGCGAATGAAAAGACATGAGTATAAAATAGAAAGGATCATGAGTGAGAGATCATGGAACAGCAGGAAAAAACAGAACAGGCACTGAGTGCAAAAGAAAGCAAGGCAATGAAGAAGGAAGAAAAGAGAAAGCTAAAAGAAACAAAAAGAGAACAGAAGGCAGGTAAAATCGGCAAAAAACGTAAAAAAGCACCTATTATTATTGCTGCTATCATAATCATACTGATCGTGATCCGTATGGTAAGCTGTGCATTTTCCGGCAGTGCGGGTGTCATGGTCAGCACTACTAACGCATTCCGCGGTGACATCGAGGAAAATGTCAGCACCAGCGGCAAGGTAGTCAGTGAAGAGAAAGCGGTTCTCTTTGCGCCGGTAGGTGGCAGATTAAACGAAGTCAATGTGGCAGCCGGTGATGCTGTCAAGGCAGGGGATGTGCTGATGACCTATGACATGGAGCAGATGGAGGAGCGCCTGCAGGAGGCAACATTACAGCAGACCAAGAGCAATGCTTCCTATAACAGCACCATGACAGAGAACAGCAAGAGTCAGGCCAAATTAAACGAAGCCAACACGAACCTGGCAGTGCTGGATCAGCAGCTGGCGGACTATAAGGCTTATCTGAAGGAACTGCAGGATAAACTTGCAAAGAGTCAGAGAGAAACCCAGAGACAGTTATCCGAAGAAAGTTATGAATTATCCAGAAAATCCGCCGATTTGAGCAAGGAACTGCAGAATTCCGCTACCAGTGCAGACCGTGCGAAAGAAATCAATAAGGAACTCCAGGATATCAGCGCCAGCCAGGCGAGAAATTCTTATGTGCAGTCCATTGCAGGATCCAGCGATTACGTGGTAAATATGCAGAATGAGATCGCTTCCGTACAGGAACATATTGAGGAATGTGAAACTTATAAAGCGAAGATGCAGGCACAGAAGGATGCCGGTGAAGGATCGATCTTAAACGGTTATCAGTCCCAAGGGTACGCTGCTGACAGAGATCTGGCACAGCTGACATACAAAGAGGCGGAGAAACAGTATTATTCTGCGAAGAAAGGCATTGTAGCTGATTTTGACGGTATCGTAACGGAATGCACCGGTGTATCCGGAGCAAGTGTGGCGGAGGGCGCACAGCTGATCACACTGGAGAGCAGCCAGAATGTGAAGGTTTCCTTTGATGCTTCCAAGTCCGATGTGGCAAAACTTGCCATCGGGCAGAAAGTAGATATTACCATCTCCGGCAATAAATACGAAGGCGAGATCAGTAAGATCAATCGTATGGCAACACTGAATGCCTCCAATACGCCCATGGTAGGGGTAGAAGTACATCTGACTAACCCCGATGACAAGATCATTCTGGGACTGGATGCAAAGCTGACCGTACATACCAACAGTGCACAGGATACATTGTTGATCCCGGTAGAAGCGATCAATGCGGATAAAAACGGAGATTTCCTCTATGTGATCGAGAACGGCATGGTAGTTAAGAGGGCAATTACCTGCGGAATCTCCTCCGATGAATACGCAGAGGTCCTGGAGGGCATTACCGAGGAAGACCAGATCATAGTGAACAGCCTCACGGGTGTCAGCCTGGAGGAGGGCATGGCAGTAACGGCTGTGCCCATGGAACAGTAGGAGGCGGATCCATGACACAAGTATGGGAATACATCAAAATTGCATTGATGAATATCCGCAGTAATAAAGGACGTTCGATCCTGACCATGCTGGGCATTATCATAGGAATCTCTTCGGTGATCATGATCATCTCCATAGGTAATGGCGTGAAAAGTGGGATCAACGGAGAACTGAATTCTATGGCAGGCGGTCAGATCGCGGTTTATAGCAATGATACCGCGGAAAATGGAACAGAGGTGGTATTCACGGAAGAGGATATGGATGCCATTCTGGAGAAAGTTCCAAATGTCAAGGCGGTAACACCGTCCTGGAGTTTCAGCGGAAGCGCCACCGGCAGAAAGGGAACCTTTGATGCTACTGCAACTTTCGGTAAGGCGGGACTGGAATATTCGAGCCAGGATCCGATCATCAAAGGACGTTATTTTACAGATTCCGATTATTATACGGCGAACAAAGTCTGCGTCATTACGGAGAGCAGCGCGAAAACGCTGTTTGGTAATACCAATGTGATCGGAATGAGCTTTGATTATACGTTGTATGGAGTGACACAGGAATTTACGATTGTTGGTATCCGTAAGGACAACGCATCGAAGCTGCTCGGAATGGGAGGAAACGGTACGGTGACCATGGAGGCACCTATCTCCACAATTTCCGAGGGATATGGATTCTATGTGAATTATACGGACCTGCTGATCGTCAGTGATGGCGCGGAAAATGCCTCTCAGGTGGCGCAGGATACGGTGCGTCTGCTAGAGAACAGGCATGGTGTCAGAGGACAGAATGTCATCTCTGTACAGAATTTTAATGATATTATGAGCCAGATGGATCAGATCTTAAGCTACATTACTATCTTTGTAGTGTTCGTAGCAGCCATCTCTCTGCTGGTAGGCGGTATCGGCGTTATGAACATCATGCTGGTATCTGTCACGGAGCGTACCAGAGAGATCGGTATCCGGAAAGCACTGGGAGCGAGAACCGGATCCATTCTGCTACAGTTTTTGTCGGAGTCGGCGATCATCACCCTGTTGGGAGGTCTGATCGGTATTACCATCGGAGTGGCAGGAGCTTTTGGCATCTGCAGTCTGATCGGTTTTACCGCAAAAGTAAGCGCGGGAACGGTACTGGGAGCCAGCCTGTTCTCCTCCGCCGTGGGTATCTTTTTCGGTATCTATCCGGCGAAAAAAGCGGCAAAACTAAGCCCTATCGAAGCTTTACGGCATGAATAATCATAAAAATTAAATCATAATTAAATAAAATGCATAAATAAAGAACCGCAGGTGACAGATTATAAATCCCTGCGGTTCTTTACTTGCTTTTTCATGGGAAAAAAATTATAATGTTCTCTATAGTATGCAGTTTTATGCACAGACGGAGCCCGGGGCCTTTTAACCGCCTATGAGCAGGCTCATGTGGGGTTAGCTCTTTTGCTCCTGGCATCATACATTATTATAGAGGAAAGAACACGTTATGGTAGAATTGGATGTGAAGATTACATCGGAGGACTTATATGATTTTTTATTACGGCACAGCTATAACAGCGTGTCCGGACTTTTGGGAGCGGTGATCGGAGCACTGGGTGTTGTTGTGGGAATTTCCAGACAGTACTGGATCTATCTGATCCTGGGAGTGGTGATCCTGTTATATCTCCCTTGGACGCTTTTTATCAAAAGCAAACAGCAGGTAGCGAACAATCCGGTCTTCAGGGAACCACTGCATTATGTCCTGGATGAGAACGGCATTACTATTTCTCAGGGAGACAGTTCCACCTGCCAGGCATGGGAGGATTGTCTGAAAGCAGTCTCCACCGGGCGCAGCATAATTGTCTATACGGCAAAGAATAATGCAACGATATTTCCCAAAAGCCAGATGCAGGATAAGACAACGGATGTTATTGAAATGATTTCCACGCATATGCCCCCTGCAAAGGTGAAGATCCGCAGCTAGAAATGCCATAGAGCTGAGAGCTTTTCCGGAAAGTAACAACGGCCATTACGGTGTCTATAGAAAGCGTAAGAAAAATGACAACAGGTGATTCCACAGCAAACAAAGAATTTAAAAAAGAAATTATAGAGACTCACAGTGCGCAGGAGACTTTTGCACTGGGACAGCGGATCGGCTTAGAAGCACTTCCCGGGCAGGTCTATACCCTGATCGGTGATCTGGGTGTGGGAAAGACTGTATTTACCCAGGGAGTGGCAGACGGTCTTGGAATTACGGAACCGGTCAACAGTCCCACCTTTACCATTGTGCAGATCTATGAGGAAGGCCGCATGCCTTTTTATCATTTTGATGTGTACCGCATCGGAGATGTGGAGGAGATGGAAGAGATTGGTTACGAGGACTGTTTTTACGGTGAGGGATTGTGCCTGATCGAGTGGGCGAATCTGATCGAAGAGATCCTGCCGGAGCACTACAGACAGGTGACCATAGAAAAGGATCTGGAGAAGGGCTTCGATTATCGCCGGATCACGATTGAGGAGATGACTACAGTATGAAAATATTAGCTTTGGACAGTTCCGGACTGGTGGCAAGTGCCGCCGTCGTGGAAGACGATGTCCTGATCGCAGAGTATACCACAGATTATAAGAAAACACATTCCCAGACATTACTTCCGATGTTGGACGAGATCCGGCAGATGATCGACCTGGATCTTCACACCATTGATGCCATTGCTATCTCCGCAGGTCCCGGATCCTTTACCGGACTGAGAATTGGGGCAGCAACCGCGAAGGGACTTGGTCTGGCACTGAATCTGCCGTTGGTAGAGGTGCCGACACTGGAAGGACTTGCATTTAATCTTTGGGGGACGGACAAGCTGGTCTGCCCCATTATGGATGCCAGAAGGAATCAGGTATACACCGGGATCTATGAATTCTGTAAGGCAGAAGCAGAGGCTGGAAGTTGTGAACAGCAGCTTGTGATGCATTGTGTTAAGAATCAGTGCGCATCTCCTGTGGACGAACTGGTGGACGAACTGAACCGCCTGGGACGTGAAGTGATCTTTTTGGGAGACGGCGTGCCGGTATACCGGAGGCAGATCACAGAAGGAATGAAGGTGCCGTTTTCCTTTGCTCCCGCAGCCAATAACAGACAGCGGGCAGCAAGTGTGGCTTCTCTCGGAGCCATTTATTATGCACAGGGTAAGACAGTGACCGCCGCGGAGCATGAACCCGAATATCTGCGTAAGAGCCAGGCAGAGCGGGAACGGGAAGAGCAGGAGAGAGTAGCAAAAGAGGCACAGGCATGAAGATAGAGGTTCGTCCCCTGCGGGATACAGATATCGAAGAACTGAGCCGCATCGAAGCCGCATCCTTCAGCATGCCCTGGTCTGCGGAGGATTTCAGAGGACTGCTTCTAAGAGACTATTGCCTGTATGTGGTGGCGGAGACTGATGGACATATCGCCGGCTGTGCCGGACTGACGGACAGTTTTCATGAGGGTAATATCGACAACGTGGTAACGGCACCGGAGTACCGGAATCTGGGAGTGGGAAGCAAAATGCTCGAAGAACTGCTCCGACTGGGGGCAGAGCGTGGCATTACGGCATATACTTTGGAAGTCAGAGTGAGCAATGCACCGGCGATCCGTTTATATGAAAAGTTTGGTTTCGTCTCGGAAGGGATTCGTCCCGGATTTTATGAGAAACCTACCGAAGATGCCATGATCATGTGGCGCCGTTAACAAGTATTACCACCACCATCCGGCGATTTATTTGCTATGATAGTGAAAGAGGAAACTGTTTTTACGATCAGAAAGGTGGAAGGTAAGATGCGAAAGTCAGAAAACGGTAAATTAACACAGATAATATGTAACGCCTGCGGCAGAGAATTAAAAGTAGAAAAGGAAATCATCCGGGAGGGATATTTCACCGCAGATGTCCGTTTTGGATATTTTAGCAGGAAAGACGGTATGAGACATGCCTTTGATCTGTGTGAGGACTGCTACGACAGTTGGATCGGCAGATTTGTCATTCCGGTGGAAGAAGTACCGGAGACAGAATTATTATAGATAGAACAACAGATGCTGTGAAGGCAAGATTGCGAGGAAGAATGTTAGACGTTTGCTTATTGGGAACAGGAGGAATGATGCCGCTACCTTACAGATGGCTGACTTCCCTGATGATGCGATATAATGGAAAAAGTATTCTGATCGACTGCGGAGAGGGAACCCAGATCGCCATGCGGGAAAAAGGCTGGAGTCCCAATCCTATTGATATTATCTGCTTTACTCATTTCCATGCGGATCACATCAGCGGTCTGCCGGGGATGCTTCTGACCATGGGAAATGCAGAGCGGACAGAGCCTCTGCTCCTGATCGGCCCCAGGGGGCTTACGAAAGTGGTGGCTTCGTTGAGGGTGATCGCACCGGAACTTCCCTTTGAAGTGAAATGCATTGAGATTACAGAAAATGCCCAGACTTTTTCTTTTGAAGGTTTTCGGCTGGAAGCTTTCAGGGTCAACCATAATGTACTCTGTTATGGGTACAGTATGGTGATTGACCGGGCGGGTCGATTTGATAAGGACAGAGCCATAGAGCAGGAAATCCCCATGAAATTCTGGAGCCGTCTGCAAAAAGGAGAGACCCTGGAAGAGAACGGCAGAGTATTTACACCGGATATGGTATTGGGAGCGGAGCGCAAGGGCCTGAAAGTAACCTACAGTACCGATACCCGACCTACGGAGAGCATCCGAGAGAATTCCAAAGGATCGGATCTGCTGATCCTGGAAGGTATGTACGGAGAGCCGGATAAACTGGTGAAAGCCAGAGAACACAAGCACATGACCATGTATGAGGCGGCGAAGATTGCAAAAGAAGCGGAAGTACCGAAATTATGGCTGACCCACTACAGCCCGTCCATGACCAGACCGGAGGAATTCATGGAGGATGTGCGGAAGATATTTCCGGCGACTTATGCGGCGAAAGATGGTTGGACCATGGAACTGAAATTTGATGAGGGAGAGTGAACGATCTTATGAAGAAAACCAACACATCTGTGACTAAGATTACAGTCTTTTTCATCTTCTTACTCGTGCTGGTGGTAGGATATTATGCGTATCTGTCCGGAACGCATCGCACCGAGCAACAGGAAGCGGTGATGTCGGAAATCGACACCGCACTTTCCCGAAACCTCGAGAACAATTATCCTTCGACACCGAAGGAAGTGGTCAAATATTATAACGATCTGATGAAATGTTTTTATAATGAAGACTGCACGGAGGAAGAACTTCAGGAACTGGGGAAAAAGTCACTGCAATTATTTGATGAGGAACTCAGGGAGAACAACGAAGAAGAATCCTACCTCATCCGTCTGCAGGGAGAAGTGCAGAATTATAAAAACAATAAGAGAAAAATAACAAGTGTTTCTCTTGCATCAAGCACAAATGTGGACTATTATACAGCGGATGGATATTCCTTTGCACGAATATCCTGCGGTTACACGATGACGGAAAATGGCAAAAAAAGTACTACCGTCATGGTATATCTGTTACGCAGAGATGACAATCGCAGATGGAAAATCTATGGTTGGGAAACGGCGGACCAGTTGAACAGTAAGCAGGAACAGACAGACAATAATTAGAACAAAGCAGGCAGAAAAATGACAGAGACAGAAAAACAAAAAGACATTTATATTTTGGGAATTGAGAGCTCCTGTGATGAGACAGCGGCATCGGTGGTAAAAAACGGCAGAGAGGTACTTTCCAACGTGATCTCCTCTCAGATTGCCTTACATACGTTGTACGGCGGCGTGGTGCCGGAGATCGCATCCCGGAAGCATATCGAGAAGATCAACCAGGTCATTGAGCAGGCACTTGCCGATGCCCATGTGACACTTGACGATATCACGGCGATTGCGGTGACCTACGGACCGGGACTGGTGGGAGCACTTCTGGTGGGGGTATCCGAAGCCAAAGCCATCAGCTTTGCTACCGGTATTCCTCTGGTAGGTGTTCATCACATTGAGGGACATATCAGTGCAAATTTTATAGAAAATAAGGAATTGGAGCCTCCTTTTATCTGTCTGGTGGCTTCCGGCGGACATTCGCATCTGGTGGTGGTCAAGGATTACGGAGAATATGAGATCATCGGACGGACCAGGGATGATGCGGCGGGTGAGGCTTTTGACAAGGTGGCGCGTGCCATCGGGCTGGGCTATCCCGGAGGACCTAAGATCGATAAGGTATCAAAGGAGGGCAATCCCGATGCGATTCATTTCCCCAGGGCGGCAGTGGCGGAAAATGAGTACGACTTCAGCTTCAGCGGTCTGAAATCAGCAGTGCTGAATTACTTAAATGGCTGCCAGATGAAGGGAGAAAGCTACAATCAGGCAGATGTGGCTGCTTCTTTCCAAAAAGCAGTGGTAGATGTGCTGGTAAGTCATTCACTGCATGCTGTAAAAGCCTATGGCCTGAATAAATTTGCCATTGCCGGTGGCGTGGCATCCAATTCTTCTCTGCGGGCAGCCTTTGAAGAAGAGTGCGGTAAACGAAATATTGCATTTTATCATCCTTCTCCGATCTTCTGCACAGACAATGCAGCGATGATCGGTGTGGCGGGTTATTATGAATATATCAAAGGTGTCCGCAGCGGCTATGATCTGAATGCGGTCCCGAATTTAAAATTGGGAGAACGCTAAGGAGTATTAATATAGAAGACATTATAGAAAGACTGACATGAATATGATAGACAGAGTAACAGAAGAGTATTTCACAGAAGATTTTGCGGCATATAAAACAGAAAAAGAGGATGGAAACAAGGAAAAACCGCGTTGTACTGCCATTATCCTGGCAGCCGGCAGCGGAAGCAGGATGCACTCCGCAGTGGCGAAACAGTTCCTTCCGTTAAAGGGCAGACCTCTGATCTGGTATGCATTGCATGCGGTAGAAGAGTCAAAGATCATCGATGACTGTATTCTGGTGACTTCGGAACAGGATATTCCCTATGTCCGGGAAGAAATCGTGCAGAAATACCATTTTACGAAGGTAAATATCATTACTTCCGGCGGAGCGGAACGGTATCTCTCTGTGAGCAGGGCATTGCAGCTGATCGCGGACGGACGCCTTAAATGTCCGAATGAGCATGGTTATGTGTTTATCCATGACGGCGCAAGACCTTTCCTGACGGAGAAAATTCTGGAAGACACCTATGCGGCTGCTGTACAGTATCAGGCGTGTGTGGCAGCGGTACAGAGCAAGGATACCGTGAAGATCAGCGATGGCAATGGCTTTGCACTTTCCACACCGGACCGCAGGAGCGTCTGGAATATTCAGACACCGCAGGTATTTGAGACCAGCCTGATCCTGCAGGCGTATGAGCGACTGAAAAACAGGCTTCCAAAGCTGCAGGAGCAGGGCATTCAGGTAACAGACGATGCCAGCGTGGTGGAGATGTTTACCGAGTCCCGGGTGAAGCTGGTGGAAGCATCCTATCAGAATATTAAGATCACAACACCGGAAGATATGAAGACAGCCGAGGCATTTCTGGAGGATTAAATCCTTCGTGCCCCGGCTGTTTTATTATTATTCTATTTCTCCCGCATGGCACTGGGAGTTACTCCGTATACTTTCTTGAATGCACGTCGGAAAGTATTGGAATTATTATATCCCACAGCGATATACAGCTCATTTAAGCTGATATCGGTCTCCTGGATCAGTCTGGCAGCCTCTGTCATCCGGATATTCTCCAGATACGTGGAGAAGTTGACCCCGGTCTTTTCCTTAAACATATGAGAGAAATAGCTCTCGGAGATCTGAAACTCATCCGAAATCTTGTTTAAACCCAACGAAGGATCCTTATAATTATCGTTAATATATTTCTCAATCGTAGTAGATAATGTATTGTCATCCTCTTTATTACCGAAGAGATTACACAGGGATAATGCAAGATCTTCGCACAATTTGAAGGTCAGGTGCTCATTGAAACGCTCATCCAGAACCTTTACGGCTTCGGGATCCGCATCCTGCGGCAGTGCAAATCTTGCTTTTAATAAAGTGTTGCGGATATCTGACAGCAGGTACTTTAACAGGTTGACCGGCAGGGTACGTTCCTCGATATTCTCCTGATGGATCAGGTTGAACAGCTCCAATACCTGCGGCGTATTGCCCGTGGAGATGAAGTGGATCAGCTTCGTTGAGATCTCCGGCGGATAATAGAACACGTTGGAATCCTTCTTAATAAATTCATACGGGAAGAAAATATAGTTCTTCGTCGTATAACTTACGGCTTCGGAGGCCTGCTGGTAGCATTCCCAAACATTCATCAGGGAATCCGTATTGCGACCGATACCGGCGAAGAGCCAGATGTCGTAGGTATCCAGCAGATAATCATGAAGTCGTAAAATACAGTTGTTGATCTTCAGGATCAGATTTTTTGCTTCCTCTTCAGAACAATGGAGCAGGACAGAATAGGTACGGTCCGAAGGGCTGAAGTAGAAAAGTGGTGTACCGAAGAAATTCTCCAGTGCGGACTCGATGATCTTCTCCAGCTCCTCGACAGATTCCACGCCGCCGGGAAGAGCGTTTTCTACATTATCGCCAAAGTTATTATAGTACACAATATATAGCACATTATAATAAGAAGAAGCAGTGATTCCCAGATAGTTTTCCATATAAGCCACCTCATCTTCGGATGTGGCGGTACCGGACAAAAGCTGTCTGACATAAGAGGTACAGATAATCGGACGCTGGCTGTCTACTACCTCCTGCAGATTCTTCTGTACTTCCACAGCAGTCTGCAGCTCCTGACCGAGTTCAATAATAGGCTGCACATTCCGACGGGAAAAATAATATACCAGAGAACCGCCGATCACCAGTGCAGACATTGCCAGTAAGATGAAAAATAACTGTGTGCCTCCAAGACCCCCGGCCACTTTATAGGGAGGAAAACTAAAATAATAAGAATAATTGGTATTATCAGAAGTATATTTCCCTAAAGTAAAAGTCTGTCCGTTCAGACGGATCTGGGCATATCCTTTATTAAAGTCCAGGGAATCCAGCATTTCTGCGGAAATGCTGTCCGGGGTATTTATCGTAAGCACAGTGGAATCATCTTCCGCGGTTACCACCAGAAAATTATCACCATCCATCTGTACACAGTCGAACAGATCCGCCATTTTATCCTGTTCGAAGATAAAGCAGACCTTCGCGTTGGCATCCATATAGTAGAGATCGTTCAGGTCGATGATATACATATAGTATTTTTCACTGTAATTTGGCATGAACTGATCCATAGGAAGAAAGCGGTTCTTGTATTCCGGCTCCGTCATGTAGGAGTGCCACAGTTCATTTTCGGTAGAAGAGTATTTCTGAATCCAGTTATAGAACCGCTTTGCGGATATGAAATAAGTAGGATTCAATACATAGTCCGTCTCCGGAAAATAGACAAAGGACTCTTTTAAAGGAAGAAGTGCTTCCGCATACACATTTGTTGCCAGAGAATTCTGTAATTCATTCCCCATCTCCGTAAAAGGATAGTAGGTATTCTGATAATTCATGACCTTACGGAAGGTGTCGTTCTGCAAAAGCTGCCGGCAATACACCTCCATAATGTTCAGATCGCTTTCAAACAGCTCTGCATTGCTGATCAGGGTTGTCTCGTTCTGCTGATCATAAGAATCACGCGCGTTATTTATCGTAGAACGGTATAAAAAGAGGAACAAAACCAGAATGATCAGCAGGAAAATACTGTAAGAGGTTACCATTCTCAGCATTAATGTACTGTTGTGGCTTGTATAATTTGTATCATTAAGGGTGTCTTTTTTATTAAAAATCATTCATGATCACTCCCGTGTCTCAATTTTTTTAGATAATATACCGAATAAACCATGTCTATTGTATCAGTTACTTACAAAGGAAGCAAGATGTAACCCCTTTCAAATTTAAAAATATCAAATGTAAGTGCTTTCAAAGAATGCAGTAAAATCAAGGGTTTGCAGAACCGGTGGTCAAAATTTGCACCCGAACGCAAAAATTGTAACTTGTTTTTCCCGGTGACGGATGGTAAGGTGAAGGCAAGTCAAGGGAATGACCCCATGACAAATCATGATTCCAAATTTTTAGGGAGGAACAAAATGAAGAGAAAAGTATTATCCGTACTTTTAGCATCTGCTATGGTAGCTTCCTTAGCAGCATGCGGAAGCAGCAACGATGCTCCTGCACAGAGCGCAGCAGCAACTGACAGCGCAGCAGCTTCTACCGAGGCTTCCACCGAAGCTTACAATCTGGAGGAGATTAACGTAGTAGTTAATGGTACTCTGACCGCAACCGTTGATAACGGCCAGGCTGAATTCGTTCAGCAGTGGGATGATGCAGTATCCGAAGCAATCGGTCATCCTATTAAGATGAACATCCAGCAGTTAGACCACTCCGGTTATACCGATGCAGTAGGTCGTCTGTTCGCAGGTGGTGATTACCCCGACGTTATGATCATGAGTGCAGATATGTTCAAGCAGTATGCTCCTACCGGTCTGCTGTGGGATATGTCCGAAGCATATGCAAACGCTAAATTCCAGTCTCACCTGATCCTGCCTGAGATCAATGAGAACCTGAAGGATGAGGAAGGTCATCTGTATGGCTTCGCTCCTACCTATGGTAATGGATGTGTTACCTATGTTAAGCAGGCATGGTTAGATGCAGTTGGCCTGAAGGCTGAAGATATCAAGACTTATGATGATTACTACAACATGCTGTTAAAGTTCCACAACGAAGATCCCGATGGTAACGGCGTAACCGGTGATACCTATGGTGTTATCGCAGCTGGTTTCGTTGGTAACGAAGCTCCTTACGTAAACTATCTGCCTGAGTTCTGGCAGGATTCTTATCCCGCAATCCTGCAGGATGACAACGGTACCTGGTACGATGGATTCCAGACCGATGCTACCAAGGCAGCTCTGTTAAGATTACAGCAGGCTTACAAGGATGGCGCTATCGATCCTGAGACCCTGACCGCTTCCACCAAGATCGCTCGTGAGAAATGGTTCTCCAACGATCAGACCGGTTCTTCAGGTGTATTCACTTACTGGGCAGGTTCCTGGTATCAGACTCTGACCGATAACCTGATCAAGAACGGTGTTGACGACAAGCTGGTTGAGCTGGCTCCTATCGCTGAGGTTGGCGCTTACCTGAACAGAGAAGCTCCTGTATGGGTTATCATTGATGACGGTGACGGAGACAACTCCCGTGAGCAGGCTATCTTCGATGCATTCATTGAGACCATGATGGATGGTGACAAGGTTCAGACTCTGTGGACCTACGGTGCAGAGGATGTTCACTGGTCTACCAAGGCTGAAAGCTTCACCATCAATGCAGGTACTGAAAAAGAGAAGACCTACGAGTACGAAGACGGTACGTTCCACTTAAAGCAGTCTCCTAACGATCCTAACTCCGTATGGAAGAAGAACGCTATGGATCCCGCTCTGGTTATCTGCTCTCTGGACAATGGCTTTAACGATATCTCCAGCCTGGCTGCAGAAGGCAACAAGTTCTTCACCGAGAACTGTAAGGATGCTCCTCAGTCTCCTACCTCTGAGACCTACACCAACGAGTCCGGTACCATCTATGATGCTAAGCTGGCAGCTATCACAGCAGTAGTAGTTGACGGTGGCGATGTAGATGCAGCTATGCAGACCTACGTTGATACTGTTGGATCTATCATTGATCAGTGCTTAGCTGAACTGAACCAGTAATAATATCTGCAATATAGTAGCAGAAGCTACAAAAACATGATATAATTATCCTGTCCCGCCGGGATGCAAAAACCCATGGGACAGGATATTTTAGAGAGAAAAGAATGTGTGAGATGAAGTCGAAAGGAAGAGGGATGGTATGAGCAAGAAAAAGAAAATCACCACATCCACCGGCGTAGAAGTACGTCACAAGCCTCTTGGTCTCCGGATCTGGAATAACAGAGGCTATTATTTGATGTTCCTGCCTGTATTTGTGTTCATTTTGATCATGTATTACTGGCCCATGCTTGGTATTCGTTATGCATTCTACGATTACAAGCCCGTAGGTGCTCCTACTTTTGTAGGACTGAAGCATTTTTACAGTATGTTTAAGACCGATGCGTTCTGGAGTGCATTCAGAAATACATTGGAACTGAGTATTATGAAGTTATTGATCACGACCTTCACTGCGGTTATCGTATCAATCTTCTTAAATGAAATGGGAAATCTCTTTGCAAAGAAAACTTTGCAGACTATCATATATCTGCCTCACTTTATGTCCTGGGCAGTAGTTGCATCTATCTTCAGCTTGTTCCTGTCTCCTTCCTCTACCGGTCTGGTAAATGGATTGCTGCGTGACTGGGGCATCCTGGCACCGGATGCCAAGGGAATTTATTTCCTGGCAAGCACTGCATGGTGGAGACCGATCTTCTACATTATCAATATCTGGAAAGAGACCGGTTGGGGAACTATTATCTTCCTGGCTACTCTGGCAGGTATCAATCCGGAGCTGTATGAAGCAGCCGACATCGACGGTGCAACCCGTATGCAGAAGATGCGTTTCGTAACGCTGCCTGCACTGTCCAATACTATTATCACTGTATTGATCCTGAACCTTGCTAAGGTTATGAACATGTTCGAGTCCGTATTCGTATTGTACAACAATGCGGTATACAGTGTGTCTGATGTTATTTCTACTTATATTTATCGTCAGACATTCGCGATCGCTCTGCCGAACTATGGTTACTCTACAGCAGTTGGTCTCTTCAAGTCCCTGGTTGGCTGTGTCCTGGTACTGATATGTAACTGGGCTAGTAAGAAGACCCGTGGCCGTGGCATTGTATAGGAGGTGTTAAACGTGGCAAAGACAGCTTATCGTAAACCTAAGAAAAAGGTTCATGTATTCGATATTGTAAACTACATCGTATTTATTCTGATCGGCCTCCTGGTACTGGTACCTATCTGGAAGGTAGTAGTAGACTCCTTCAATGCTGTGGGTGTATACCAGTTCAGACTGTGGCCGGAGGATTTTACCTTAGATGGCTATAAGACCATCATTCATACCCAGAGACTGTACAGACCTTTCATCAACTCCGTTATCACAACGGTGCTCGGTACTTTCCTTGGTCTGCTCCTGTCCACCCTGGGTGGCTATGTACTGATCCAGTTTGATATGCCCGGACGTAACTTCTTCGCATATTTCCTTCTGTTTACCATGATCTTCTCCGGTGGTATGATCCCTGAGTACCTGGTAATGAAGCAGTTACACCTGGTTAACAGCATGTGGATCCTGGTGGTGAAGCACGGTATGAACGTGTACAACCTGGTACTGATGCGTAACTTCTTCGAAGGAATACCTGCCAGCCTGTTCGAGGCAGCAGAGATCGACGGATGTTCCCCTATGGGAATCTTCTTCAAGATCGTGCTTCCTCTGTCCAAGGCAGCTCTGGCTTCCATCGGTCTGATGTTCGCAGTTACCGTATGGAATGACTATTCTACCGTTAAGATCTATATTACCAATCCTGATCAGGTTAACTTCCAGTATCAGTTACGTAATATGATCATGGATGGTGATACCCCTACTACACAGTATTCGGTATCCCAGAACACTCTGTTCTATGCAGCGATCGTATGTGCAATCCTTCCTTTCATGGCACTGTATCCTTTCCTGCAGAAATACTTCGTAAAGGGTGTTAATATCGGCGCTGTTAAGGAGTGATTTTCTTCTCGCACGTATTTAGATTTAGACAAGGGAAACTTCGGTTTCCCTTGTGTTGTATTTTAAGAGAAATCCAAAAACATGTTTCCTGTATTGCAGGATGACAGATGCGCGGGGGAAGCGCAGAAATGAGGGCAGAAATGAACAGAATTTTTTGGGCTGCAGATTCCACGGTCCAGACCAATGACTACACGACTTATCCGCAGACAGGTATTGGTCAGGTATTTCCTTTATTTATAAAGCCGGAATATCAGGTACGCAATCATGCCAAGAACGGCAGAAGCACCAAGAGCTTTATGGACGAGGGGAGACTGAAAGCCATAGAGGAGAGAATTGGTGCAGGAGATTTCCTGTTTATCCAGTTTGGACACAACGACGAGAAAAAAGAGGATCCCACCAGATATACAGAGCCTTTTTCCACTTACATGGAGAACCTTGAAACCTTTATCCGTGTGGCAAAAGATCGTAGCGCCTATCCGGTGCTGATCACTCCCTTAGAGCGCAGATGCTTTATGGATGAGAAACACTTGGGGATCGGAGCACATTCCGATTATGTGGCTGCTATGAAGCAGACCGCGGAGAAAAATAATGTTCCTCTGGTGGATCTCTACAGCATGAGCCGTATGGAGTTAAAAAAAGCCGGAGAGAAGAATAGCAGAAGATGGTATATGTTCTTCCCGGAGGGCGAGTATAAGAATCATCCGGAGAAATCCGAGGATAATACCCACCTTCGTTATGACGGTGCTGTGAATTTTGCATCGCTGATCGCCAGAGGATTGAGAGAACTTGGCGGTATCTATGCAGACATGTTGTTAGATGATATGAATCTGTAAAAATGAAAAAATAAAATCCTGTTCCGAACGACAGAAAAGCCGCCGGAACAGGATTTTTTGTTTTATAAAGATTAGGAAGTGTATTTGTTCAGAACCGCTGCCACGGCACCGGGACCGGCAATCAACTCTTGGAAATACCGGCAGACTATGGTATCCATACCGAGGGCTTTCAGGTCTACGCCCCAGATGGAAGCATCCGACAGCACATTATCAAGAACTGCTTCTACATCAGTGGAAGCTCCGAGAGAAATGCCACTGACTATAGCAGTTAACTCCTGCAGGCGGGGATCGGAGCTTAAAGTAAATGCCTTGCCGTTATCATCTACTCCCATGAGATATCTTAACCACCCGGCAAATACCAGGGGAATGAACTTCAGATCCCCTACATTCAGCTTCGGATCCGCAGCGTAGGCTTTGATGGTCTCTCCAAAACGGATCGCCAGCTTCTGTGAGGTGTCTGTAGCAATTCTCTGGGGAGTATCCGGCATGAAGGGATTGGGGATACGTACATTTAATACGGTATCCAGAAATTCCTTAGGGTCTAAGATGCCGGGATTTACAACTACAGGTAATCCTTCGGTATATCCGATCTGCTCTACCAGCTTCTTCAGACTCGGATTTTTCATTTCCTCTGAGATCAGAGTATATCCTATAAGGCATCCGAACACAGCCAGGGCAGTATGTAGCGGGTTGAGACAGGTGCAGACCTTCATCTTTTCCACTTTGTCCACAGTCTCTCTGGTCGTGAAGATAAGACCGCCTTTTTCTAATGCCGGACGACCATTCGGAAAATTATCCTCAATGACCAGATATTGACATTCCTCCGCATTAACAAAAGGTGCCACGTAAGTATGTTTACCGGTGATGACTGGATCTAATTCCTCCACACCATCTTTTTTCAGGAGTGCTTCGATAGAAGCATCCGGGCGGGGGGTGATCTTATCGATCATGGTCCAAGGGAAAGAGACCTTGCCGCTTGTCTTGATATAGCTTTCGAAATCTTTATCTGCCAGACCGTTCCGAGACCAACCCTCAGCAAAAGCACCGATGGCTGCTGCAAGTTTATCACTGTTATGAGAGCAGTTATCCATGCTTACCATGGCAATCGGTTTTTCTCCTGCAAGAAATCTTGCATATAATAGAGATGCTACTTTTCCAATATAACTGATGGGAGCCTCAGGACCAGCAGCCAGATCTGTAGCGACCAGGGGAGTAAACTTACCATCTGCACCATAGAGATTATATCCTTTTTCTGTAATGGTGAAGGAAGCCATCTGTAAACTGTCAGCGGAAAAAATCTCCTTCAGACGCTGAAACTGTTCTGCGTTATCAGAATCCAGTGCCAGAGACTCTACAACACTGCCGACGATCGTCTTTTCCACCGTACCGTTAGCTTTTAATGTCACAAGGATACTATAATCATCATGTGGATGATTCATTTTTTGAATAATCTCATAATCATAGCCTTCCGCTACCACCAGACCTCTGTCGAGGACTCCCTGATTCAACAGATCCTGAACGACATTAGCTTGAAAAGCGCGGAAGATGTTACCGGCACCGAAATGAATCCAGAAAGGGTTCTCGCGGGTTGCTTTTGTAACGGTTTCACGATCATACTCCGGCAGAGAATAACCTGCGTTTTCCCAGGACTTTCTATCTTTTAAACCTTCATTATTTAGTCTCATAGCGAGCAGCTCCTTTCTCGATAGCCTCCCACAGACCGTTCAGATAAGTCGCACCAAGGGCACGATCGTACAGACCGTAACCGGGCATTGCCACCTCACCCCAGATCATACGACCGTGGTCGGGACGGATGGGACCGTCGAAACCGATCTCATACAGAGCACGCATGATCTCGTACATATCGAAGGTGCCGTCAGAGGACAGATGCGCCGATTCCTCGAAATCAGTGGGACTGTTGAACTTCAGGTTGCGGACATGGGCAAAATGAATGCGCCCCTTCAGGGAACGGATCATATCCGGCAGGTCATTTTCCAGATGGGTGCCGTAGGAACCGGAACAGAAGGTGACACCGTTATGAGGATTGTCTACCATCTGCATCATACGCAGGATGTTTTTCTTATTAATAATGATACGAGGCAGACCGAACACACTCCAGGCGGGATCATCGGGATGAATTGCCATGTTAATATTGTATTTATTGCATACCGGCATGATCCGCTCCAGGAAGTACTTCAGATTCTCGAATAATTTTTCATCATCGATATCCTCATACATTGCAAAAAGCTCTTTGATATGCGCCATGCGCTCCGGTTCCCAGCCGGGCATTATGGTACCGTTGGTATCTCCGGCGATGGAAGCGAACATTTCTTCAGGATTGATAGCGTCTACCGCTTCCTGGGTATAAGCTAAGACTGTGGAACCATCCGGACGTTTTCTGGCAAGCTCGGTTCTCGTCCAGTCAAAGACCGGCATGAAATTATAGCAGACCAGGTGAATATCTTCTTTTCCCAGATTTTCCAAAGTCTGAATATAGTTGTCAATGTAGAGATCACGGTCGGGAGCACCTGTTTTGATCGCATCATGTACATTGACGCTTTCGATTCCGGAGATATGCAGTCCGGCAGCGGCTACTTCCGCTTTCAGAGCGGCGATACGTTCTCTGCTCCAGACCTCTCCGGGGGCAGTATCGTATAAAGTAGTAATGACTCCGGTGACTCCCGGAATCTGTCTGATCTGAGATAAGGTTACGGTATCGAATTTGGATCCGTACCATCGTAAAGTCATTTCCATAAGGGGATTACCTCCATTCACTTGTTGATTTATTCTGATGATTCAGAACCTGTTACTCCATTAATGGTTACATTTTCATTATATTTTTTCCGAACAAAAAACAAAGTGAATGGATTGTTGCATATATTGCAAAAGTTGTTGTTATGATTTATGATGATAAATAGAACAGCAGGTACGAAAAACGGAGAAGACACAATGAAGAAAAAATTGCAGACAGCCTTTACCCCACGGCAGTATATGCTGTCCAAGGATTTCGAGATATATTATTATAATGAAAAATATACTTCCAAAATAGAAGTCCATACACATAATTATTATGAATTTTATTTTTTTATAGAGGGCGATGTGCGCATTCAGATCGAGGATGAATTGCATCCGTTAAAATACGGAGATCTGGTAGTGATACCTCCGGGGCGCAGACACAGAGCTGTGGTAGAACGGGCAACAGGTGCTTATCGCCGCTTTGTATTCTGGATCAGCAGAGAATATGCTGCGAGGCTGATGGAGCAGGCCCCCGAATATGGGTACCTGATGCAGCGGGCCGAGGTGCAGGGAAAGCTGATCTATCATCATGATGTGGTAGCATTTAATACGATCCAGTATAAAATATTCCAACTGATCGAGGAGATCCAGATGGAACGCTACGGTAGGGACGCCAGGGTACCCGTGCTGGTGAACGATCTGATCCTGCATCTGAACCGCGAAATATATGAGGAGGAGCATCCGGTGAAGATCCGGGAGGAAAATTTATATCAGAATCTGATCTACTATATAGAACAGAACCTGGAGGAGGATCTATCCCTGGAAAAACTGTCTTCCGCATTTTTTGTGAGTCGATACTATATCGCACATATTTTCAAGGAACAGGCAGGAATTTCCGTACATCAGTATATCCTGAAAAAAAGAATGCAGGCATGCAGGGAAGCAATCCTGGGCGGTGAAAATATCAGTAAGGTTTACGAGCGCTACGGATTTCAGGACTATTCCAGCTTCTACCGTGCATTCCGGAAGGAATACGGGATGTCACCCAAGGAGTATCGGGAGGAACAAAAAGTTATTTTTAAATGATAATCGTTAAAATGAGAGAAAACGGAACCCGGAAGAAAAACGAGGTGGCATAATGTCGGGGAAAAACTTTATTTTACATCAGACAACCAGTCTGCAGCGCGAAATACAAAATACAAAAGCGGTAGAATGTGCCTGCGCCAGATTTAAGAGAGATATGGAAATGACACTGGAGGCTTCCGCCCGGGAGGGCGGTACTGTGATATTGCGACAGAAGAAACTGGAGCCGGAGGCATATGAGATGGAAGTATCCGAAGATACGGTCGTAATCTATGGAAGTAATGACCGCTCTTTTATCTATGCGCTCAATGAACTCAGTGAAAAATATCTGGGAATTTTGCCATTCTGGTTCTGGAATGACCAGGAAATCAAAGTAAAACCTTATGTAAAAATTCCGTATGGACATTATCAGTCGGAAGAAAACAGAATCCGTTATCGCGGCTGGTTTATCAATGATGAAGTGCTGATCAGTCACTGGACAGCAGGCGTGTCGAAGGAATATCCCTGGGAAATGGTATTTGAAGCGCTGCTTCGCTGCGGTGGTAATCTGGTGATTCCCAGAACGGATAAAAATTCAAAAATTTATGCTCCCATTGCATTGGATATGGGACTGATGATCACGCATCATCATGCGGAACCTTTGGGGGCGGAAATGTTCCTGCGAGCTTATCCGGATCTGGAGCCTTCCTATCTGAAATACAAGGATTTATTTGAAGGGCTGTGGAAGGATGCCATAGAGAGACAGAAGAATGAGGAAGTCATCTGGAACATCGGATTTAGAGGACAGGGAGATGTCCCTTTTTGGGAGAATGACCCTGCCTATGATACTTCTGAAAAACGTGGAAGTCTCATCAGCAACATCATGCAGGAACAATATGACATGATTAGAGAGCAGATCCAGGGGGCAGTGTGCTGTACGAACCTGTATGGGGAGATTTTGGAATTGTATCGCGACGGTCATCTGCAGATCCCCGAAGATGTGATCATGATCTGGGCAGATAATGGTTATGGCAAGATGGTCTCCAGACGTCAGGGTAATCATAATCCAAGAGTGCCAGCGTTGCCGGAAAAAGGCGACAAAGGTCTGCAGGGAACCTATTATCATGTATCGTTCTATGATCTGCAGGCAGCCAACCATATCACCATGCTGCCAAACTCTATGGAATTTGTGGAAAAAGAATTGAACAATGCCATGGATCATGGAATTACAGATCTGTGGGTTATCAATGCTTCCAATATTAAGCCTCATGTATATCCGCTTTCTTTTATAGCCAACTTGTGGAAAAAGAAGGCACTGACAGCCGGAGAACACAGAAAAACTTATATCCGGGAGTACTATGGAGCGGATTGCACGGAGGATCAGCTGACATGCATGGAGCAATGCATTAGCAGATATCCGGATGCTATGCTGTCCTTTGGTGAAAGAGAAGACGAACATGCAGGAGAACAATTCTATAATTATGTGGTCCGGGATTTTATCTATGGATGGATGAGGGACGGAGCAGCCGCACCGGTAGAAGAACTGTTCTGGTGTACCGGAGAATCTGCATTTGATAAGCAGATGGACTGGTTTGAATCAAAATGCAATGCGACCTGTGATAAAATAGAGCAATTGTATCATGATTGCGCTGTGGTCAAAGGCAGTGAACTGTGGAAGGATTCTGTATTACTGCAGACGGAGATTCACAAATATTGTCTGAAGGGAAGTATACTGTTTGCGGAAAGCTTCCGGACTTATCAGAAGAAGGAGTATAAAAAGTGTTTCTTTTTGTTGGGAAATGCTGTAGAGGCATATAATGCGGCTGCCAGTGCCATGAGAGAGAGGGAACATGGAAAATGGACAGGTTTCTATGCGAATGACTGCCTGACAGATGTGAAGGAGACGGCTTATTGTCTGAAACGGCTGATGGGTTATGTAAGGAATCTGGGAGATGGACCGGATTTCTATAAATGGCAGAGAGAAGTGACCTATTCGGAGAATGACGCTAAAGTCGTTCTGATTACAAATATGGAAAACCATATGACTGACTGGGAGTTATACCTTGCCGGAAAAAACATGCAAGGGTAGAGGGGATACAAAAAACAAATAGTAGAAATAGTTGTAACAATTAAATGATTTTGAACACAATTTTGGAAGAAAACTGTATTCAATGCAAATGAGAAAAAGCCCGGAACCATGATAAAATGGGCTTTTTCTCATCTGAAAAAAATATAATAAAAATTGTGTAAAAATGTGTTGACAATAGTAATCCTTTTTGTTAGAATAGCTTTTGTCGTCAGGTAAACAACAGAGATGACAAGGAAATGGACACACATTCGGAGAGATATCGAAGTGGTCATAACGAGGCGGTCTTGAAAACCGTTTGTCCGAAAGGGCGCGTGGGTTCGAATCCCACTCTCTCCGCTAGGCATTCGTGCCGCCGATCATTATATAGATTATCAGAATCAACTATCTGGAGAAGTACCCAAGAGGTTGAAGGGACACCCCTGGAAAGGGTGCAGGTCGTTAATAGCGGCGCGAGGGTTCAAATCCCTCCTTCTCCGTTAGCTGTTGGTGAGTGTCAAAAACGCTTGAAAAAAGTAGTTGACAAACAGAGATTGCTGTGATAAACTATTAAAGCTGTCGCTGAAACAACAGCAAAGCTTCTCATAAAAGAGAGGTTATGATCTTTGACAAATAAACAGTAATGCAACCCTGAAAATTCCAAGATTTTCAGAAAAATGAATTGCGAGATTCAAGA
>ENA-UEQP01000067-UEQP01000067.1-human-gut-metagenome-genome-assembly--contig:-NODE-67-length-107867-cov-11.520262_pt1 | contig 107867 bp, 82 predicted proteins | sample MGYA00242951_ERZ507951 | MGnify/ENA primary metagenome ERZ507951 (study PRJEB26167, sample SAMN06115539) | human gut metagenome | host: Homo sapiens | place: China:Shanxi | collected 2015-11-18...
ATGTTGTTGTGATTGAAAATGTTCCGCAAATTATTACAAAGAATCATGGTTACGCAAAAGATAGAATTACTGAAATATTTCAAAAAAGAGGGTATTCAGTTACAAATGCTATATTAGATGCATCAGAATATGGTGTTCCACAAAAAAGACTGAGAAATTTTTTTATTATTACAAAAGGCGAACAGTTTGATATGTCATCAATTATAAAAACTAATAAAAAAATTACTGTTGAAGAAGCAATTGGGGAACTGTATCCATTTGAGAATCTTAAAGCGGAAAAGGTAGAACTTCTATGTAAGCCTAAAACGGAATACCAAAAATATCTAAGAAGTAAAAATAATATCGTAGTTAATCATGATATTCACTATCCGGCAGAAATTCAACAAAAAAGAATATCATTTGTTCCTCAGGGAGGAAATTGGAAATATGTTCCAGAAGAACTATGGAAAACAACAAGAACCCAACGTGATGGACGTAGTAATAGACATTCTTCAGCATACAAGAGATTGGATGAAATTCTTGATTGTATGTAAAGGTTTGAAACCGTTTGTCGTCCGAATTCATCTCGATAAAAAACTTATTGGTTTCTTTATTGGATATAAGTTCAAAAAAATCGGTTTGAATATCATTGGGTCTCCATTTGAAGGCTGGACAACAAGTTATCAAGGAATATGTTCGTTATATTCACTCAATAAAAAACAACGTATCTCTATTTACAAGAAACTTTCTGAGTTTTGCTTAAAATACTGTATTCTTCTTCAGTTCTTAGACTGGAATTTGGACAACGAAGATGTAATAGACCATTTTCAAAACTTTAATTTCCAACGCAGTTATTATTTAGATCTTTCTCCTGATATTGATATTCTCTTCAAAAGTTTTAAACAGAAATCATGTCAATATGCTATCCACAAAGCGCAAAAATTGGGAGTTAAAATTCAAGTTCCAGAGCACCCCCACGAATTTGCAGAGGAATATTATAATGAATTAGTTGATGTTTTCTCTAAGCAAGGTCTAACTCCCACTTATTCAGTTGATCACGTCAAATATTTACTGGATAATGTATCACCATGTCATCGTATTTTGTTGGAAGCAAGACACCCTGAAACCAATATATGTATAGCTACAATCATATTTATTTACCATAACCATATGGCTTTTTATTGGGGAGCGGCAAGTTACCGAGCTTATCAGAAATATTGTCCCAATGAATTGCTGATGTTTGAAGCTATCAAGCGAATGAAGGAAGCTGGGGTATCCCTATTGGAAATGGAAGGCATTCGACCATACAAAGAAAAATATAATCCTATCCAATATTCCAAACCTCAAGTTTTAGTTGCAAAATATCCATTTGTTATACCCATGAAGAAATTCGCGAAAAAAACCTATTATTATATCAGAAATTTCAAAAAATAGCATGGCCAAAATAGTGCTGATGTATCACGATTTATATATTCAGTCGGGTGCAGAAAGTGGATTCCAAAACGAAAGTGCTTTCCAATATAAAATTCAAGTAGATGAATTCGAGAAGCAGGTTAAAGCTGTAGTTGATTATTGCCGTGAACATATAGAGATACAAGTTGATTTTACATTTGATGATGGTGGTGTGTCATTTTTAACTTTAGCAGCCCCGATATTGGAAAAATATGGACTCAAAGGAATATTTTTTATCAGTACCGAATATATAAATACACCTCTTTTTCTATCATCAGCCCAACTGCAGGAACTATCAGACAGGGGACATCATATAGGGTCACATGCTCACTCTCATAAACCGCTAACAACATTATCCGAAAATGAGGTCACGAAAGAGTGGGTAAATTCCATCAATCTAATAAAACCATATACAACAACGAATATTAGTGCATCCATACCCAATGGTGATGAAAATTCAATCGTGAGAAAGAAGGCTTTAGAAGCAGGAATAAATAAGCTTTATACCTCTGTTCCTACAACCCGAACGAAGCGCTTTTATGGAATGCCCGTATTCGGGCGTTATGTAATATATCAAGGTATGACTTCAACAGATGTTATTGCAATCATCTCCAACAAACATCACCGCAATAAAATATTACTTAAATGGAGATTGTTGTCTTTGACCAAAAATATTTTAGGGAACAAATATAACAAGATCAAACTTTTGTTATTTAGACGCAACTGATAATCCACTGTAATTGTGTAGTTAATAGTATGTTAAGTGTTATATGCCCAATCTATAATGAGGAAAAATACATTCGGAAGTGCATAGATTCTATATTATCACAAGACTATCCGTACAACGATATGGAAGTACTCTTTGTGGATGGTATGAGCACGGATCGGACTCGGAATATTGTCTCTGAATATACTAAACAGTACTCGCATATTCGGTTGATTGACAATCCTCATAAGATAGTTCCGTGTGCAATGAATATCGGTATACGCGCTTCAAAAGGAGATGTAATCATTCGCCTCGATGCTCATGCAAGTTATCAACCTGATTATTTTTCTGTTTTATATCGATATTCGTGTGAACTTCGTGTTGAAAATGTTGGCGTGGTCTGTAGAACAGATGTTTTGAATAAAACACCAAAGACTCTGGCGATTCGGGAAGTATTGAGTAATAAATTTGGAGTTGGAAATTCTGCATTCAGAACCGGGATTAATCAAATTATGGCGGTAGATACGGTTCCATTCGGTTGTTGGCCTCGTAGTGTGTTTGATAGATATGGGTTATATGACGAGCGTTTAATTCGGAATCAAGATATTGAGCTAAATAAGCGAATAAAGCATGGCGGAGGTAAAATCGTAATCGTTCCGGATACCTATTGCACCTATTTGGCGCGTGAAACCTTCAGCGGATTGGCAAAAAATAATTTTGGAAACGGTAAATGGAACATTCTGACCGTTTATTACACAGGACAGTTGCAGTCACTCTCCTTACGTCATTTTATTCCGTTGATTTTCCTCGTATTACTCATATTGCCAATATTTGTATCATTCATTTGGCTGCCATTAGGATGGGTGTCTATTTTATCAATAGTAGGATATTTATTTGCAATAGGGATAATTAGTGGAATGCTTGCACATAGAAAAGGCTTGCATTTTGGTTACCTTTTATGGAGCTTTATTGTTTTGCATCTATCCTATGGATGGGGATCGTTGTGCGGACTCGGTCTCGTGATATTTAATAAAAAAATAGGCATATGACTCAAAGAGAGACCGTGGTGTCCTTTTTATGGAGGAAGATTAAGAAATCGCCCCCCCCCTATTATTGCTATTATTCATTGTTTACCATTGTATTAAAACCGGTACGGAAATGGTTTTCTGCTGTATTTATTCCTTCCATACCGTTCAATGGTCTGCGTGTACAATGTTACAGGTGGTGCGGCTATAAAATCGGAAAGAATACATTTATCGGCATGTGTTGTTATCTTGACGATATGTGCTTTGATTTTATGGAAATCGGTGAAAATGTCACCATCTCTTATGGTGTCTATTTTGCTTGTCATGGCAAAAACCAAGGGCATCATAAAATTACGATTCAAGATGGGGCTTATATCGGAATGAGAGCCTCGGTGATAGCACGGACTGATGTTGAAATCGGGAAAAATGCCATTATTGGGGCCCAGACATTGGTAAATAGAAGTATTCCGGCCAATCACACTGCTGTTGGTATTCCTTGCCGTATTTTACCTAACAAAGATTAATCTTAAATGAAATACCTTTTCGACCGGACGGCTTCGCTCTTCGGTCTTTTGTTGTTGTGGCCGGCATTGCTGATCGTCGCCCTGCTGATCCGAATGAAAATGCCGGGAGGTCCGGTGATTTTCACCCAGCGTCGCGTCGGGCGGGATGGGCGACTCTTTACGATGTACAAGTTCCGGTCGATGACCGTCTCGCACTCCGGATCGTCCGTATCCGTAGCCGGCGAGAGTCGGATCACGCCTCTCGGGGCGAAATTACGCAAATATAAGCTCGATGAATTGCTTGAATTGTGGAACGTCCTAAAAGGTGATATGAGTTTTGTCGGACCACGTCCCGACGTGCCGGGATATGCGGATCGGCTTCAGGGGGAGGATCGGCTCATCTTGAAACTTCGCCCTGGAATCACGGGTCCAGCTTCGTTGAAATATGCCAATGAAGAGGAAATATTGGCTCAGGTTTCTGATCCGGTGAAATATAACGACGAGGTGATTTTTCCGGACAAAGTGCGGATCAACCTCGATTACTACCATAACCATACATTCCTGGGAGATATTCGATTGATTTTTCAAACGATATTCCGATCCTATGAATTAGCGGAAATACAAAAATAAATATGGAGAAAAACCGTATCTATCTCTGCCTGGCGCATATGTCGGGCAAGGAGCAACAATTTATCAAGGAGGCTTTCGACACGAACTGGGTGGTTCCCCTGGGGCCGAATGTCAATGCTTTCGAGGAAGACCTGAAACAATTCACCGGCGGAGGCAAAGAGGTCGTCGCGCTCGCGTCCGGCACAGCCGCCGTGCATCTGGCCCTGCTGGCCTGCGGGGTAGGCCCTGGCGATGAGGTGCTCGTCCAAAGTTTTACCTTCTGCGCCTCTTCGCATCCCGTAACTTATCTCGGCGCCACGCCCGTCTTCGTCGATTCGGAGCCCGCAAGCTGGAACATGGACCCCGGACTGCTTGAGAAGGCTATCGAAGAGCGTATCGCCAGGACGGGCCGGAAACCGAAGGCGATCGTCCCTGTTGCCTTATACGGCATGCCTTACAGAATCGACGAGATTATGTCGGTTGCCGATAAATACGGCATTCCGGTCATCGAAGATGCCGCCGAAGGCTTCGGTTCAAAATTCGACGGGCGTGTGCTCGGGACGTTCGGCAAATACGGCGTTCTGTCGTTCAATGGCAATAAGATGATCACCACGTCGGGCGGCGGCGCGCTGATCTGTCCGGATGCCGAGGCTAAGAAGCAGATCATGTTCTACGCCACGCAAGCCCGTGAAGCCTATCCCTATTACCAGCACGAGCAGATCGGATACAATTACCGGATGTCGAACATATGCGCCGGAATCGGCCGTGGGCAGATGACCGTTGCCGACGAGCATATCGCCCACCACAAACATGTTTGCCGGCTCTACAAGGACCTGCTGTCCGGAATTCAGGGTGTTGAGCTGCATGAAAACCCGTCGCCGCGTTACGACAGCAACTATTGGCTCTGTACGATCCTGCTCGATCCCTCCTTGCACGTAAAAGGAGAAGAACATGCCTATGAGACGGCTGTCGAGGGAGCAGTTGGCGGGGCGGCCGGAGTAACGCATGCCGCTGGGGCGCTCCATACGGCCAGCGAACCGAATCCGAACGTCGAGGCGATGCGTATGGCACTGGATGCGGCAGGCATCGAATCGCGGCCGCTGTGGAAACCGATGCATCTGCAACCGGTTTATGCCAGGAATCCGGCTTATGTGAACGGCGCGAGTGAATCGCTGTTCAAACGCGGTCTGTGTCTGCCCAGCGGGCCCTATGTGACGAATGAGGATGTGGAATATATCGTTCAACAGTTAAAAACGAATATCCTTTAATACCGCTGTAGCTTTTTTATTGCCTTTGGCAGATGATGTGAATCTTATGTCATTGGCGGGTAAAAATGAGCCGCAACCTAAAAAGGTTGCGGCTTTTGCGTTGGTTGTCCGTCGGCTATCGTCCTCCGGCGACGGGACGCAGCAGGAAGTTGAACGAGTAGTCGTCGTAGGGCAGCAGGTATTCGGGGCGGGGGAGCCGTCCCCAGCTGTTGACGCAACCCAGTCCGGACTGGACGCTCTCGATATTGACGTGCGTGCGGCCGTCGGGCACGAGGTCGCCCGGGTGGCGGACATATTCCGGCGAGCCGTTGTCGAGCTGCGGGATGGCAAACGGGATGGCCGATGCCGAGAAGTGGCGGTCGGAGCAGATCTCCACGCCCAGGCCCGAGTCGTCGGTCAGCCGCCACCAGCGCAGTCCGCTGCGCGTTCCCGACTCCTGCGGGCTGACGTATTTCATATGGAACTGGTCGGCGACACGCTGGGCGTAGCGCCCCACGAAGGCGGCGCCGGAGCGGTCGGCGTAGTTCTCCATCGGGCCGCGGCCGTAATATTCCACGGCGTCGAACATGCCCGGGGTTTCGAAGGCCATGCCGAAGCGCATCAGGTCGGCGACGTCCTTGCGCGCGGGGTCGGCGGTCATCGTTTCGCTGACGCGGACCGAACCGTCGGCAGCGATCGAATACGTCAGATTCAGTTTCGCACCGACGTTTGGGAGCGTGTAGTCTGCGATGGCTTTCACTTCGCTGTCGCCGGGCGTAAGGGCGAAGCCTGTGAGCTGCGGTTCGGCTTTGGCCCACATCTGGCTGTCGGGGTATTTCCCGGTCTGGCGCACGCCGAGGTCGTTGTCCGTGGCTGCGCGGTAGAAGTTGGGCCGCACGGGACCGGCCAGCAGCTCGACGTTGCGCAGGCGGTAGGAACGGATGAAGCCGCTCTTCGGATCGAACGAGACCGAGAATCCTTCGCCCGAAACGGTTTTGTCCGCCACGCGGAGCGTCCCGGCGGGAGCGGTCGCGGCGAAGCGTGCCGCGGGGTCGTCCCCGCGCAGCGTCAACTGGTCGGCGGCGACTTCATAAAGTGCGTCGAGCAGTCCCTGCCGTTCGCGGAGCTGGTAACGCACCGTGAGCAGCAGTTCGCCGCCCAAGGCATAGACCTGTTCGGGTTTGTAGCCCAGCGTCACGGCGGCGGTGGTCTGCGGAGCCACGTCGAGACGCTCGACCGTGCCGCTCAACACGGGCTGTCCGTCGGAGGCGATCTCCCAGAGCAGGCGGTAGGGCGAAAGGTCTGTGAAGAAATTCTCGTTATAGACGTTCACAACGCCGTTTTTCAGGTCGCGGGGCGTGGTGTGAATCGGCCGGTGCTGGTGCTTCACCTCGTAGGCGTGGGGATGCCACGAGCGGTCGGAGGCCAGCACGCCGTTGCAGCAGAAGGTGCTGTCCGAAGCGTCCGTGTCGTTGTAGTCGCCGCCGTAACGGTAGGTCAGCCGGCCTTCGGGACTGCGCCAGGCAAGGGCCTGGTCGGCGAAGTCCCAGATGAATCCGCCCTGGTATTTGGGTTCGCGGCGGGTCATGTCCCAGTACTCCTTGAATCCGCCCATCGAGTTGCCCATGGCGTGGGCGTATTCGCACTGGATCAGCGGTTTCTGGGGATTTTCGGCGAGGTATTTCTCACACTGCCCGTAGCTCCAGTACATCGGGCAGACGATGTCGGTGTTATAGTCTCCGTGGTAGGAGGCCTGCTCGTACTGCACGGGGCGCGACGGATCGAAGGCTTTGATCCAGTCGTAGCAGCGTTCGAAATTGGGGCCGTTTCCGGCCTCGTTTCCCGTGCTCCAGACGATGATCGAGGGGTGGTTGTAGTCGCGCAGCACCATGCGGCGGTTGCGGTCGAGGTGCGCGGCGGCGGAGGCGGGGTTGCCGGCGAGGTTCTTCGACTTGTCGCGGTAGTGGTAGCCGTGCGATTCGACGTTGGCTTCGTCCACGACGTAGAGACCGTATTCGTCGCAGAGGTCGTACCACAGCGGCGTGTCGGGGTAGTGGCACGTGCGCACGGCGTTCATGTTGAGGCGTTTCATCTCGCGGATGTCGCGCACCATCTCTTCGCGCGTGACATAATAACCCGTGTTCGGCTCCATTTCGTGCCGGTTGACACCTTTGATGAGGATCGGTTTGCCGTTGACTAACAGCTGCCCGCCGCGGATCTCGACCTTGCGGAATCCCACGCGGAACGCCGCGGCTTCGGTCACCGAACCGTCGGCGGCGAGGGCCTCGGCCGTGAGCGTGTAGAGGTTCGGGGCTTCGGCGCTCCACCGCTTCGGGGCGGCGACTTCGAACGTCGTTTCGGCTGCGTTGCGGCGGGGGCGGAGCGTGCGTGCGTCGAGCGTGCGACCCGCCGCGTCGCGGAGCGTCAGCCGTACGCTGCCGATGCCCGGCGTCGTGGCGATTTCGGCGCGGAGCGTGCCGTTGCGGTAATCGTCGACCAGATCGGGCGTCAGCCGTACGTCGGCCAGCCGGCGTTTGTCTCGGGCATAGAGGTAGCAGTCGCGGCCGATGCCCGAAAGCCGCCAGAAGTCCTGGTCTTCGAGGAACGAACCGTCGCACCAGCGGTTGACGCGCATCACGATCAGGTTGTCGCTGCCCGGCGTCAGGTAACGGGTGATGTCGAATTCGGCTTCGAGTTTGCTGTCTTCGCTGTAACCCGCTTCGCGGCCGTTGACCCAGAGCGTCACGTTCGAGGTGGCCGAGCCGATGTGAATGAATATGTCGCGGCCCTTCCAGTCGGCGGGAACGGTCACCGTGCGGCGGTAGAGGCCCGTGTAATTCTGTTCATGGGGAATCAGCGGAGGTTTCACCTCGAAGAACTTGTGCCACGGGTAGGGTTTGTTCGTGTAGACCGGGTCGCCGCAGCCGTTCAGCTCCCAGATTCCCGGCACGGGCATTGTGCCCCACGACGAGTCGTCGTGTCCGGAGCGGAAGAACCCTTCGGGTTCGGCTCCCGGTCGGTCCACGCGCAGGAAGGACCATTCGCCGTTGAGCGTGCGGTAGAAGGGCGAGCGGGTGTAGTCGTTCTCGGGAATGGCCTCGGCGGCCGTGGGGAAGGCGATGAAACTCGTGCGCATCGGCGCGCGGCCGACTTCGAAGCATTCGGGATCGAGCCAGCGTTCGGCGGGGGCTTTCGCCGAGGCCGCCGTGGCGGCGAAGAGTGCGAGCAACAGCAGTCTTTTCATTTTTCGGTGGTTTGGGGGTGGCAAATGTTGTGTCGGAACAAAAATAATAAAAAAACGAAACTTTCGCAAGTTATATAACGAAACCTTTCGTTTTTACCCGGTGAAGAGGCTTTCAAGGGCCGGTTTTTGAAAATTTGACGGATTTTCGGCTGAAAGTGCAGGAATTTGCGGGGAGGTTCCTTGTGATCTTAAAAATTTTTACTATATTGTTGCCCCGCATATAACCCGAAGGCCGGAATATCCCCGCTCCTGCCGGCCTGTTTTGAATGGTTCCATTTCTAAAAAGACAATGCTTATGAAACAAAAGAAAATGCTTGCACTGACCCTTTCCCAACTCGTACTGCTTTATCGTCAGGAGTTTCCCGGCCTTGCGGCCCTTGCCGACGCCAGCGGCGACGGCGAACGGTTTCGCATGGGCCTCCGGGAGTTCGTGGACGCACACCGGGCGGCGGAAGGCGAAGCGGCGGAGCAGATTCGACTGTTGATCGACTACGACGGACGCAGCGTCCGCGAATTATCCACCGACCGGCAGCTGGAAGTCAGGACCCTCACGCTGCTGTGGCAGTTTCTTACCGGAAGGCTCGAAAACCCCGAAATGCCTTCCGACCTGTTCGTCGATCTGTACCATCTCTTCCGCCTGCTGGATGCTCCGGAGATTCCGCTGCCTTCGCCCCAGCGCGTGCGCAGCCGCACCGAACGCTGGCTCTCGGGACAGGACGACGGGGTGCGGGCCATCCGCGCCGACAACCGCGAACGGATGCTCCACCTGCTGATCCAGAAGATCGAGAACCGCAAGTCGAAGGTTCCGTCGCGCTTCCAGTTCGCCGACGGCATGACCTACGAGGAGAAGTACCGGCAGGTGGCCGCCTGGTGGGGCGATTTTCGCTTCCAGCTGGCGATGGCCGTGAAAAGCCCCTCGGAACTGAACCGCTTTCTGGCAGGCTCGCTCTCGTCGGAGACGATGTATCTGCTTTCGAAAGCCCGCAAGAAGGGAATGCCCTTCTTCGCCACGCCCTATTACCTTTCGCTGCTCGACGTGACGGGCGGCGGCTACGACGATGCCGCCATCCGCAGTTACATTCTTTATTCGCCGCAGCTGGTCGAAACCTACGGGCAGATCCGCGCCTGGGAGCGCGAGGACGTCGTCGAGGCCGGACGACCCAATGCCGCCGGGTGGCTGCTGCCCGACGGACACAACATCCACCGCCGTTACCCGGAGGTGGCGATCCTGATTCCCGACACGATGGGCCGCGCCTGCGGCGGGCTGTGCGCCTCGTGCCAGCGCATGTACGACTTCCAGAGCGAACGCCTCAATTTCGAATTCGAGACCCTGCGCCCCAAGGAGAGCTGGGACCACAAGCTGCGCCGCCTGATGAACTATTTCGAGGAGGACACCCAGCTGCGCGACATCCTCATCACGGGCGGCGACGCCCTGATGAGCCAGAACAAAACGCTGCGTAACATTCTCGAAGCGGTCTGCCGCATGGCCGGCCGCAAGCGCCGGGCCAATGCCCGACGCCCCGACGGGGAGAAGTACGCCGAATTGCAGCGCGTGCGCCTCGGGTCGCGCCTGCCGGCCTATCTGCCGATGCGCGTCAACGATGAACTGGTCGAAATCCTCCGCGAATTCCGCGAGAAGGCCTCGGCCGTCGGCGTGAAGCAGTTCATCATCCAGACCCATTTCCAGACGCCGCTCGAAGTGACGCCCGAAGCCGAGGAGGCCATCCGGAAGATCCTTTCGGCGGGGTGGCTCATCACCAACCAGCTGGTCTACACCGTGGCCGCTTCGCGCCGCGGGCACACCACACGCCTGCGCCAGGTGCTAAATTCGCTCGGTGTGGTCTGCTACTACACCTTCTCGGTCAAGGGGTTTCAGGAGAATTACGCCGTTTTCACCCCCAACAGCCGCTCGATGCAGGAGCAGGTCGAGGAGAAGGTTTACGGGCGGCTCACTCCGGAGCAGGCGGCCGAACTCGACGATTTGCTGGCTGACGGGACGGATACGGCTGCGAAAATCCGCTGCTTCATGCGTCGTCACCACCTGCCGTTTCTGGCCACGGACCGCAGCGTGCTGAACCTTCCGGCCATCGGCAAGAGCATGTCGTTCCGGCTGGTGGGCATCACGGCCGAGGGCAAGCGTCTGCTGCGTTTCGACCACGACCGGACGCGCCGCCACAGCCCGATCATCGACAGTATGGGCGAAATCTTCATCGTCGAGAACAAGTCGCTGGCCGCCTACCTGCGCCAGCTGGGCAAGATGGGCGAGGACCCCGAGGACTACGCTTCGATCTGGGCCTATACGCACGGCGAGACCGAGCCGCGTTTCGGGCTTTACGTCTATCCCGATTTCGGGTTCGCGACGACCGACCGGGTGAGCAACCTGGAGTTGGAGTGACGCAATAACCGGCATATGATTTGCGTTTGTATTCAATGATTATTGAATGAATGCAAATTATGAAAAAGACGATTCACAGAGCCGCGACCCGCGGGTATGCCGATCACGGCTGGCTCCGGACCCACCATACTTTCAGCTTCGCCGGATACTACGATCCCGGGCGGATTCACTTCGGCGCCCTGCGCGTGCTCAACGACGATACCGTGGCCCCGGGCGAGGGGTTCGGAACGCATCCCCACGAGAATATGGAGATCGTTTCGCTCGTTCTCTCGGGCGCCTTGAGGCACGGCGACAGCATGGGCAACATGCAGCTCCTCAAGCCGGGCGAATTGCAGGTGATGACCGCCGGTACGGGTATCACGCACAGCGAGATGAACGCCAGCCGCGAGGAGCCGGTGAAGTTCCTGCAGATCTGGGTCATCACCGACGCCGAGGGCCATACGCCCCGTTACAACCAGATCGAACTCGCGCCCGCGAAGCGCAATGAGTTCCGGCTGATCGTGGCTCCCGAAGGCCGCGGCGGGGAACACGTGGGATGGATTCACCAGACGGCATGGTTCCATACGCTCGACCTCGACGCCGGGCGGGAAGCCCGGTACCGCATGAACCTTCACGGCAACGGGGCTTATGTTTTCGTGATCGAAGGTACGGCCGAGGTCGCGGGCGAACCGCTCGGTCCCCGTGACGGCATGGGCATATCGGACGCCGACGATTTTCTTGATCCGCGCTTCCGAAAACGCACGGCTGCTGGTCATCGAGGTCCCGATGATCTGATGTGCGGCAGCCTGATGTGAAAAACCGCCGGAGTCGATACTCCGGCGGTTTTTTAGTGTCAGGCGGCGTCCTAAAACTCCGAGGTGAAGTGGAAGCGGATATCCTTGAAGTTCTCCTGCGCGAGAGCCAGCCCGTAGCTGGTGTCGGCGAGGAAAACGTCGCGGCCGTGCTTGTCCACGGCCATGTTGGTGTGCTTGCGGCGCTTGAAGTCGGCCAGCTGCGCGGCGTTGTCGCTGTCGATCCAGCAGGCCTTGTAGATCGAGATCGGCTCCCAGCGGCACGCGGCGTTGTACTCGTGCTCCAGACGGTACTGGATGACCTCGAACTGGAGCGCGCCCACCGTGCCGATGATCTTGCGGCCGTTGAGCGAGCTTGTGAACAGCTGCGCCACGCCCTCGTCCATCAGCTGGTCGATGCCTTTGGCCAGTTGCTTGAATTTCAGCGGGTCGGCGTTCTCGATGTAGCGGAACTGCTCGGGGGCGAACGACGGAATTCCGGTGAAGCGGAGCTTCTCGCCTTCGGTGAAGGTGTCGCCGATCTTGAAGTTCCCCGTGTCGTGCAGACCCACGATGTCGCCCGGATAGGCGAAGTCGATCACCGACTTTTTCTCGGCCATGAAGGCCGTCGGGGAGGAGAATTTCAGCTGCTTGCCGCTGCGTACGTGGAGGTAGTTCCTATTCCGTTCGAACGTGCCGGAACAGATCTTCAGGAACGCGATGCGGTCGCGGTGGTTGGGGTCCATGTTGGCGTGGATCTTGAAGACGAAGCCGGTCATTTTCGGCTCCGCAGGCTCCACCTGCCGGGTTTCGGTCGGCGCCGGGCGCGGCGAGGGGGCGATGCGCACGAAGCATTCGAGCAGTTCGCGCACGCCGAAATTGTTCACCGCCGAGCCGAAGAACACCGGGGCCAGTTCGCCCCGCAGGTAGGCGTCGCGGTCGAACTGGTCGTAGACGCCCTCGACCAGTTCCACGTCGGAACGCAGCTGGGCGGCGAACTTCTCGCCGATGTAGCCTTCGAGTTCCTGCGAGGCGAGGTCCGAGATTTCGGCCGTCGAGGCGTCGGCCGTGAGCTTTTCGTCCGACGTGAAGAGCGAGAGGTTCTTCTCGTAAAGGTTGTAGACGCCCTTGAACGTGGGTCCGTTCGAGATCGGGAAGGCCAGCGGCCGCACGCGGATATGCAGTTCCTTCTCCACCTCGTCCAGCAGGTCGAACGGCTCTTTCGACGGGCGGTCGAGCTTGTTGATGAAGACGATCACGGGGGTTTGGCGCATGCGGCAGACCTCCATCAGCTTGCGGGTCTGGGCCTCGACGCCCTTGGCGCCGTCGATGACGATGATCACCGAGTCGACGGCCGTCAGCGTGCGGTAGGTGTCCTCGGCGAAATCCTCGTGGCCCGGGGTGTCGAGGATGTTGATCTTGCAGCCCCGGTATTCGAATCCCATCACGGCCGTGGCCACCGAGATGCCTCGCTGGCGTTCGATCTCCATGAAGTCGGACGTGGCGCCCTTCTTGATCTTGTTGCTCTTGGCGGCTCCGGCCACATGGATGGCGCCGCCGAACAGCAGCAGTTTTTCCGTAAGGGTGGTTTTGCCCGCGTCGGGGTGGGCGATGACGGCGAAGGTCCGCCGCCGGGTTATCTCTTCCTGTTGTGTCATGACTTGCGCAATTAAAAATTAAGAATTAAAAATGAAAAATAGCCTCCTTGGCGATTGTGAAAGAGACGGTTTTTTGACATGCGTTATCGAAAAACCTGTGCTTTGGACGGTTTGCCTGCGAATCCCATTTTTAAATTTTTCATTTTTAATTCTTAATTATGCGGATTATCCCTCCTTTGGATAATCCGCATTGTAATGGCAGCCCACCGACTCCTTGATCTCGCGGCCCTGCTTGATGACCAGGTAGGCGATGGCGATCATGTTCCGCAGCTCGCACAGTTCGCGGTTGGGCTTGGTCTTGTTGTAAAGTTCCTCGGTCTCCTGCCAGAGAATTTCCAGCCGGTGCATGGCGCGCTTGAGCGAGAGGTTCGACCGCACGATGCCCACGTAGTTGGACATGATCGTCTGCATCTCGCGCTTCGACTGGATGATCATCAGCATCTCCTCGGTGTGCTGCGTGCCTTCGAAATCCCAGTCGGGAATGCCCTCCTGAAAATCGACTTTCTCCAGCAGCGACGCCGTGTGGCGCGCGGCCTGGTCGGCGTAGACCACCGCTTCGATCAGCGAGTTCGAGGCCAGACGGTTGGCGCCGTGCAGCCCCGTGCACGAGGTCTCGCCCAGCGCGTAGAGCCGTTTCACGGAGGTTTCGCCGTTGGTGTCGACCTTCACGCCACCGCAGCAGTAGTGCGCCGCAGGGGTCACGGGAATCCAGTCTTTGGTGATGTCGATGCCGATCGAGCGGCATTTTTCATAGATGTTCGGGAAATGGCTCTTCACGGCCTCGGGGTCCTTGTGCGTCACGTCGAGGTAGACGAAGTCGGAACCCCGTTTGGTCATCTCGCGGTAGATGGCGCGGGCCACCACGTCGCGCGGCGCGAGGGATTTCATCGGGTGGTATTTGTCCATGAACTCCTTGCCGTCGGGCAGCCGCAGGATGGCCCCGAAGCCGCGCATGGCTTCGGTGATCAGGAAGTTGGGCTTCTCGCCGGGGTTGTAGAGCGTCGTGGGGTGGAACTGGATGAATTCCATGTTCTCGGTCATCGCCTTGGCGCGGTGGCACATGGCGATGCCGTCGCCCGTGGCGACCACGGGGTTCGAGGTCGTGGAGTAGACGTTGCCGCAGCCGCCCGTGGCCACGACGGTGAATTTCGAAAGCATGGTCTCGATCTCGTTGGTGTCGAGATTCAGGACGTAGGCCCCGAACGAGGCCAGTCCGCGCGTGTGGCGCGTGACGAATTCGCCCAGATGGTGCTGCGTCAGCAGGTCGATGGCGAAGTGGCGTTCGAGAACCGTGATGTTCGGATGCTCCCTCACCGACTGCACGAGCGCCCGTTCGATCTCGGCTCCCGTGAGGTCCTCGTGGTGGAGGATGCGGTGCTCCGAGTGTCCGCCTTCGCGGTTGAGCTCGAAACGCCCGTCGGGGGTCTTGTCGAAACGCGTGCCCCAGGCTATGAGGTCGGCGATCAGTTCCGGGGCCCGCCGCACGACCAGTTCCACGGCCTTCTCGTCGCATTTGCCTGCGCCGCAGACCAGCGTGTCGCGGATGTGTTTCTCGAATGTGTCGGGAGCGTACGTTACCGAGCAGATGCCGCCTTGTGCATAATTGGTGTTGCACTCTTCGATCGCGCCCTTGGTGACGATCGTAACGTGTCCGTGGGCTGCGGCTTTCAGCGCGAACGAAAGGCCCGCGGCGCCGGAACCGATAACCAGAAAGTCGGTTTTCATGGGTTTTTCCTTTTTCTATTGCCTTGCAGCGCCGCAAAGTTACAAAAAATAGTAACTTTGCCGCATAATTTCGGGCAAAATATGGAACGACATATCGACATCAGCCGCTTCGATTACGACCTTCCGGACGAGCGGATCGCCAAATTCCCGCTCGCCGAGCGCAGCGCCTCGAAGCTGCTCGTCTGGCGCGGCGGAGAAATCGCGGAAAAGCGTTTCGCCGACATCGGCGACGTGCTGCCGGCCGGGGAGCTGCTGGTTTTCAACAACACGAAGGTGATCCGGGCGCGGATCGTCATGCACAAGCTCTCCGGGGCGCGCATCGAGGTCTTCTGTCTCGAGCCGCACGACCCGGCCGACTACGAGCGGGCGTTCGCCGTCACGGGCGGCTGCACATGGTCGTGCATCGTGGGCAACCGCAAGAAGTGGAAAGAGGGGTACGTGGAGATCAATTTCGAACGCGGGGGCTGCGCCGAGCACCTTCGTGCATGGATCGTCGAGGACCACGGCCGCGAGTGCGTCGTGCGTTTCGAGTGGACGGCCCCGATGACCTTCGGGCAGCTGCTCGAATACCTCGGGCGGATTCCGATTCCGCCCTACCTGAACCGCGAGAGCGAGGAGATCGACAACACGCGCTACCAGACGGTCTATTCGAAGTTCGAAGGTTCGGTGGCCGCACCGACCGCCGGGCTGCATTTCACGCCCGAGCTGATCGGGGAGATGAAGGCGCGCGGATTCGCCTTCGAGGAGGTGACGCTCCATGTCGGGGCGGGCACGTTCCTGCCCGTCAAGGACGAGGACGCCGCGCGGCATCCGATGCACACCGAGCATTTCGAGGTGCGCCGTGCGACGGTGGCCCGCCTGCTGGAGAAGTGGGGGCATATCACCGCCGTGGGAACCACCTCGGTGCGTACTTTGGAATCGCTTGCGGCCCTTGCGTGGCGCATCCGCACGGCCGGGACGCCCGATGCCGGGCGGGTCGTGGGGCAGTGGGAGCTGTACGACATTCCCGCGGAGTTTTCGGGCCGCGAGGCGTTGCAGGAGTTGTCGGGGTATATGGAGCGCGAGGGGCTGGACCGGCTGAAAGCCTCGACGCAGATCATGATCACGCCGCTGGACTACGAGTTCCGCATCGTGCACAATATCGTCACCAATTTCCACCAGCCCAAATCGACGCTGCTGCTGCTGGTTTCGGCCTTTGTGGGCGACGGGTGGCGGCGGATTTACGACTACGCCCTCGGCCACGGCTTCCGCTTTTTGAGCTACGGCGATTCGTCGGTGCTGCTGCGGGAATGACCGTTTATGCGGAACGGAAAAGGGACGCCCGACGAGGGACGTCCCTTTTTTATTGGCGCAGGGGCGGATTAGAAATTGTATCCGACGCTGATCGTGAAGCAGTTGTTGCGCATCGTGCCCTCGCCGTCGCTCTCCTTGACCAGATTCAGGCAGCCGATGTCGTAGCCCAGTCCGAAGTAAATGCGTTTCCAGACGACGCCGGCGCCCAGACGCACGCCCAGATCGGAACGTTTCAACCCGCCTTCGTCTCCGAAGATGTCGCCCTTCTCGTCGCCGACCTTCACTTTGCCGCCGATGCCGAGCCCGTAGTAAAGACCTGCGAAGGGTTGGATCGTAACGATGTCCTTGATGTTGAAGTGGTAGTTCACCAGCACGGGGATTTGCAGGTAGGAGGGGCGGAAGCTCACGCCGTCGACCTTGCCGCCGCGGCTCGAGAAGGCAAGCCCGGTTTCGAGGTAGAAGGGCAGTTTGTTGCAAAGCAGGATCTGATCGGTCACGGCGACGTGGAACGAGGCCCGCGAGTCGGTGCTGATGGACGCACCTCCGGCCGAAATCGAGTAGCTCGACAGGTTCAGTCCGGCGCGGACGCCCAGGATGTTCTTTTCGTAGTTTTGCGCCGAAACGGCATTTGCCAGCAGGATGGCGGCCATGATAAGCAATACTTTTTTCATAATGAATGGGTTTGGGTTTGTATACGTGGCAAATATAGGATAATTTTTTCGAAAAATCCCCCCCCCGAAATTTTTTACGGACAATGAAGCAAAATATCTGTAAATGCTTTTGCTTTAGCAGGATAGCTATCGGATGTCAGAAATTGTAACCGATGTTTACGGTCAGGCAGTTGTTGCGTATTTCGGCGCTTTCGGGCTGGAGTGCGTAGCCGAAGAATTCGCCGCCCCGGAACAGGTCGCGGCAGCCGATGTCGTAGCTTATGCCCAGGTAGATGCGTCTGATGACGAACCCGGCGCCCGCGCGCACGCCGAAATCCATGCGGGAGAGGAAGCCCGGGGCGCTGAACATATCCTCGTTGCCGTATTCGGTCTTCATCGCGCCCCGGATGCCCACGCCGCCGTATATGCCCGCGAAGGGCTGGATCGTGAGGAGATCCCGGATGTGGAAATGGTAGTTGACGAGCAGGGGGACCTGCATGTAGAACGGACGCATGGTCATGTTGTAGATGTCGCCATAGATTTCGGCGGCGGCCCTGCCGCCGCGGCTCGAAAAGCCGATGCCCGTTTCGAGGTAGAGGGGAAGGCTGCGGTGGAGCAGGATCTGGTCCGTCACGGCGAAGTGGAATCCCGCGCGCGAACCGGTGTTTATCCGCACGTCTTCGATCGAGATGGCGCAGGTCGACACGTTGACGCCGGCGCGGACGCCCAGGATGTTCTTCTCATACCGCTGCGCCCGGACGGCTCCCGCCGACAGCAGGACGAGCAGGATGAATGCGTATCTTTTCATGGAGGTCGATGAAATTATGCTTCGGGTGTGCAGCTTTTCAGGGCCAGTTTCTTGACCCAGACGACGAAGCCGCCCGTGAGGATCAGGTTCAGCACCAGCGTCAGCACCGAGATGATCAGCGCCGGGCCGCCGAGGCTGTATCCCAGGGCGATGAAGATGACGCCTGCTCCCACCTCGCCGCGGGTGAACATGCCGATCGAGAGTGCGAGCCGCTCGCTCAGTTTCCGGTCGCGGTAGAAGAAGACCGGGACCAGTTTCCCGATGTTCGAGAGCGCCGAAACGGCCACGACGTGCAGGATCAGCACGCCCCACGGCATCATCGGCTGCGACGCCGTGATGGAGGTGGCGACTGCGGCGGCGTCTGCTGCCGAAGCGCCCGTCACGAGCGGCATGCTCATGCCGACAAGCAACATGAACAGGAACGAGATGCCCGTTGCGGCGCGGCGTTCGGTCGGGGTGTCGATCTCCCTGTGCTTCATCAGCATGCCGATCACGAAGGCCGGAAGCAGCACCTCGATGTGTATGCTGTTTTCAGGTCCGTACCACCGCGCGGTGACGATGTAGAGCGCCTGCGTCAGGGCGCAGACCACCGCCGAAAGCCCCAGGATGCGTTTCCAGTCCTGCCGGACGTTCCACCGCGCCTGCCACCGCCAGCCTGCGATAAGCAGTACGACGACCACGCCCACGATGGCGAACATCTGCCATTTGAGGCCGATCATCAGGATTTGCAGCGGGATCATCAGCAGGATGGTGTCCAGGTCGTCGAAGATCGCCAGCACCTGGATCTTACGGTATATCCAACTGTTTTTCAGGCTTAACGCGGCGAGCATCGTGAAGAGGATGCCGGCCGAGGTCGGGGCCGCGAAACGGCTCAGCAGCAGATTCTCCTTCCACGCCGCGGAGTCGGTCCAGAGGTCGGAGGGCAGCAGTACGAAAATATAGTAGAGGACGATCAGCAGCCACGGCAGCGCCGCGGTGGCCATGGCGATGAAGTAATCGGCGGTGTAGGAGCGCCAGCGCGACTTGTCGATTTCGAACTCCCGTCCGACGTTGATCATAATGAATCCCAGGCAGATGTAGAGCAGGGTGTCGGCAGTCGCCTTGAAACCCGGATAGGCCGTGCCGAGTGCGCCGGGAAGCAGCTGCGAGGCGACGAGGCCCAGCATCAGAAAGAGCGAGAACGAAAGAACTTTTCGCATTGATTGAAAGTCGTTTACAGGTTATGCGTCTGTGCCGCGGCACAAAGATACGATATTTGTAGAAAAATCCGCGGAAACGAATGCTGTTGTCGTGAAAAAAATAACAATAATGAAACTGTAATTCACAATTATTTTGTACCTTTGCCGTGCCGATTCAGGGAATTAGCATTCAAACACCATAAAATTCAAATTATTACAACTATGCAGATTGTAGAGATTCACGCAAGGGAAATCCTCGACTCGCGAGGCAATCCGACCATCGAGGTCGAAGTTCGTACCGTATCGGGCGCATTCGGCCGCGCTGCCGTTCCGAGCGGAGCGTCGACGGGCGAGAGCGAGGCCCTTGAGCTTCGTGACGGCGACAAGAGCCGTTACCTGGGCAAAGGCGTCCTGAACGCCGTGAAGAACGTTAACGAAGTGATCGCTCCGGCCGTCATCGGCATGAACGTAGCCGACCAGGTGGGCATCGACAAGGCCATGATCGCCCTCGACGGAACCCCCACCAAGTCGAAGCTCGGCGCAAACGCCATCCTCGGCGTGTCGCTGGCCGTTGCCCGCGCTGCCGCCGACTATTTCGGCATGCCGCTCTATCGCTATATCGGCGGCGCGAACGCCAAGACGCTGCCCGTTCCGATGATGAACATCATCAACGGCGGTTCGCACTCGGACGCTCCGATCGCATTCCAGGAGTTTATGATCCGTCCCGTGGGCGCTCCTTCGTTCAAGGAGGGCATCCGCATGGGCGCCGAGGTGTTCCACAACCTGAAGAAGGTGCTCCACAACCGTAACCTCTCGACGGCCGTAGGCGACGAGGGTGGTTTCGCTCCCGCGCTCAACGGCACGGAGGATGCCATCGAGTCGATCATCGAGGCCATCAAGATGGCCGGCTACAAGCCCGGCCGCAAGTGCGAGGGCGGCGACGTGTCGATCGGCATGGACTGCGCTTCGTCGGAGTTCTACAAGGACGGCGTTTACGACTACACCAAGTTCGAGGGCGAGAAGGGCGCCAAGCGTTCGTCGAAGGAGCAGGTGGAGTACCTGAAGGGACTCGTCGCCAAATACCCCATCGACTCGATCGAGGACGGCATGTCGGAGAACGACTGGGAAGGCTGGCAGATGCTGACCGCCGAGATCGGCGACAAGTGCCAGCTCGTGGGCGACGACCTGTTCGTCACCAACGTGGACTTCCTGAAGAAGGGTATCGAAATGGGCTGCGCCAACTCGATCCTGATCAAGGTAAACCAGATCGGTACGCTGACCGAGACGCTCGACGCCATCGAGATGGCTCACCGCGCCGGCTATACGTCGGTGACGTCGCACCGTTCGGGCGAGACCGAGGATTCGACCATCGCCGACATCGCCGTGGCTACGAATTCGGGTCAGATCAAGACCGGTTCGGCTTCGCGTTCGGACCGTATGGCCAAGTACAACCAGCTGCTCCGCATCGAGGAGGAACTCGGCGACGAGGCTATCTACGGCTACACGAAGATCTACCGCAAGTAATTTGCTGCCGGAATATAAAGAGAACCGGATGCCGCGAGGCGTCCGGTTTTTTTATGATGCAGCCCCGGGAACCGGAGCGCGGAGGCGATGTCGCCCGACGGATTCGTATCGCATGTTCCGTGTCGGCCAATTGAGCTGTCTGCACATGCCAACGAAAAAAGGTCTTCGCAAGAAGACCTTTTCGGGTGGAAGAAGGGGCTCGAACCCTCGACCTTCGGAACCACAATCCGACGCTCTAACCGACTGAGCTACATCCACCGTGTGATACGAGTTCGTCGTATCGGGATGCAAATGTAATACGATTTTTCGGTCCGTGCAAAAAAAACGGCTGAAAAATCGTCCGGAAATGGCGGAAATGACAAAATGGCAGTCGCCTCTGCTCGTTTGTCACGCAAAATCTGCCAAAAAACGGTTGGCACATCTATTGATGGGATAGAGGTTGCGAAAGCGAATGAAACATATTATATCAAACAAATTTAAAACACAAAGCTATGAACGTAAAACCATTATCGGACCGCGTGCTGATTCTCCCGAATCCCGCGGAGGAGAAGACGGCCGGCGGATTGATCATCCCCGACACGGCCAAGGAGAAACCGCTGGCAGGCAAAGTCGTTGCAGTAGGCCCCGGAACCTCGGAGGTCAAGATGGAGGTCAAGGAGGGCGACCAGGTGCTCTACGGCAAGTATGCCGGTCAGGAAATCCAGGTCGACGGCGTGGACTACCTCATTATGAAACAGAACGATATTTTGGCAATCATCTAAAATCGATAAACAGTCATGGCAAAGGATATTAAATATAACGTAGAGGCGCGCGAACTGCTCAAGGAGGGTGTCGACGCGCTGTCGAACGCCGTTAAGGTAACGCTCGGTCCCAAAGGCCGCAACGTGATCATCGACAAGAAATTCGGCGCTCCGCAGATCACCAAGGACGGTGTGACGGTGGCCAAGGAGGTGGAACTGGAGGACGCTTTCGCCAACATGGGCGCCCAGATGGTCCGCGAGGTCGCTTCGAAGACCAACGACGATGCGGGCGACGGTACGACCACCGCAACCGTGCTGGCGCAGTCGATCATCGGCGTCGGCCTGAAGAACGTGACGGCCGGAGCCAACCCGATGGACCTGAAACGCGGTATCGACAAGGCCGTTGCGACGGTCGTGGAGTCGCTGCGGAAGCAGAGCCAGGAGGTCGGTTCGGATTTCGCCAAGATCGAGCAGGTGGCCACCATTTCGGCCAACAACGACGAGACGATCGGTAAGCTGATCGCCGAGGCGATGGCCAAGGTCAACAACGAGGGAGTCATCACCGTCGAGGAGGCCAAGGGAACCGAGACCCATGTCGAGGTGGTCGAGGGCATGCAGTTCGACCGCGGTTACATTTCGGCTTACTTCATCACCGACACGGAAAAGATGGAGGCGCAGCTCGAAAAGCCCTATATCCTGATCACGGACAAGAAGGTTTCGACGATGAAGGAGCTGATGGGCGTGCTGGAGCCGGTGGCCCAGAGCGGCCGTGCGCTGCTGATCATCGCCGAGGATGTCGACGGCGAGGCCCTTTCGGCGCTGGTTGTCAACAAACTCCGCGGCACGCTGAAGATCGCCGCCTGCAAGGCTCCGGGCTTCGGTGACCGCCGCAAGGAGATGCTCGAAGACATCGCCGTCTTGACGGGTGCGACCGTGATCTCGGCCGACAAGGGCATGAAGATCGAGGATACGACGCTGGAGATGCTGGGTTCGGCCGACAAGGTGACGCTCAACAAGGAGAACACCACCATCGTCGACGGCGCCGGCAAGAAGGAGGAGATCGCAGCCCGTGTGGCCCAGATCCGCTCGTCGATCGACAAGGCTACGTCGGACTATGACAAGGAGAAGTTGCAGGAGCGTCTGGCCAAGCTGGCCGGCGGTGTCGCCGTGCTCTACGTCGGAGCCGCCACGGAGGTCGAGATGAAGGAGAAGAAGGACCGTGTCGACGACGCGCTGGCCGCAACGCGCGCAGCCGTCGAGGAAGGTATCGTTCCGGGCGGCGGCGTGGCTTACATCCGTGCCACGGCGGCTCTCGAAGGCCTGAAGGGCCAGAACGAGGACCAGACAACGGGTATCCAGATCGTGAAACGCGCCATCGAGGAGCCGCTCCGCCAGATCGTCGAGAACGCCGGCGGTGAAGGCTCGGTGGTCGTCAACAAGGTGAAGGAGGGCAAGGACGCCTTCGGTTACAACGCCCGCGACGACAAGTACGAGGACCTGCTGAAAGCCGGTATCATCGACCCGACGAAGGTGTCGCGCGTAGCGCTGGAGAACGCCGCGTCGATCGCCTCGATGTTCCTCACCACGGAGTGCGTGCTGGCCGAGAAGAAGTCCGACGCTCCCGCCGTGCCGGCGATGCCCGCAGGCGGTATGGGCGGCATGATGTAACGGATTCCCATTTATAAGCGGATATTTCCGCACATCCCTCGAACGGGGCGAATGGAATGTACCTCAAGTACTATCCGTTCGTCCCGTTCTTCACGATGCCTGGACGGATCCGGCTTAAAATCAGAATCCGCCCGGACCGGGACGCGGTATCCGGCATCTGCGCCGTTCCGGCGAATGCACGGCCTGCTCCCGGACCGGCCCGTCCATTTGCCCGGACCGGTTTCGTTTTGCCGGCCGTTTTTCGTACCTTTGCGGCGGAAAGATGCACGTTATGAAAAAAGGAATACTCTACGCCGTGCTGGCCTCGGTATTGTGGGCGATTGTCAATCCGTTCATCAAGCAGGGGTTGAGCTACGATTTCTCGCCGATGAATTTCGCGGGCCTGCGCTTCACCGTTGTCGGAATCATTCTCTTCGCCTACACCTGGCATCGCGGCATGTGGCGCGAGATCATGCAGCACCGGCGGCTTTTCGGCAACCTGATCCTGATCAATATGTTCATGGGCTATACGGCCTTCTATTTCGGTGTCGATTTCGTCAGCGGGGCCATCAGCTCGATCGTCATGGGCCTCACGCCGCTGATCAACGTGCTGCTGGCGCACCTCGTGGCCAGCAACGACCGCCTGAACCGTTACAAGGTCGTGAGTCTTGCGGTGAGCCTCGCGGGACTGCTGCTGATCGTCGGCACGGGCAGCGACGGTTCGCCGCTCGACTGGCGCGGCATCGGGGGTATCGTCCTGCTGCTGGCCTGCATCCTGTTTCAGGGCTATTCCGCGATTTCGGTTTCGGAGGACAAGGGCAAGGTCGATCCGATCTTCCTGAATGCCGTGCAGATGTTTTTCGGCGGCCTGCTGATTTACGGCGTGGGCATCGCGGCGGAGGGTTTCCACCCCTTCTGGGCCAAGCCCGTCGGGTTTTATGCGAGTCTCGGCGTGCTGGTCTTCATCTCGGTCTTCGCCTTCAGTTTCTGGTTCATGGCCCTGCGCACCGAGGGCACGAAGGTCAGCGACATCAATATGTGCCGTTTGATCAATCCTGTCCTGGGAGCCGTGCTGAGCTGGATCATGCTGCCCGGCGGAATACCCCGATTTTAGCACCGTGGCGGGCATGGCGGTCATCGTCAGTTCGCTGGTCATCTACTTCCGGGGCGAGACGATCGTGCAACGGTGGCGGCTGCGCCGGCATTGACGCAAAACGGACCGTCCCCCGAAAGGAACGGTCCGTTTTCTTTGAGGCTGCGGCGGTTATTTCTCCTTGCCGCATTTGCGGTTCAATGCTTTCCATATGCCGGCCGGCAGGGCCGTGCAGGGGAGCGGTGTTTCCGGCGGGCTTACGGCATCCATTCCAGAATGCCCTCGACGGGGTTCGCCGCACGCCATGCTTCGAACTCGGCATAGGTGCGCACGCCGTCGCGAAGGACCGCCTGGTAGTATTCGATGCCCATGATCTTCACCTCGTCGGGCGTGTCGTACTTGATTTGCAGGACGGCGCGGCGCGTCTCGTCGGTCAGTACGGCGCTGATTCGGTCGGCCACGCGTTCGAAATAGCCGTCCCAGGCCGAGCCGCGGGGCATGTGGATCATGTCGATCTGCCAGAGCCGTTCGTCGGCGTCGGCATACCACGCATGCCATTCGAGACACTGGTCCTGCGCGTCGAGCAGGTTTCCGTACTCGATGCGACGGATGCGGGGATTTTCGGCCAGCCGGGCCATGGCGGCGAAGCTGTCGGCCACGCGGAGCGGTGAGGAGTAGATGTGAAAGTCGATGTCGCGGTGCTTCATCAGCAGACCCGTGCGGAGCGAGCCTACGAGGTTCGCTTCGGCGCCCACCGAGCGCCAGATGGCCTCCAGATCGGTGTCGCGGATGACCTCGCGGGCGCGCTGCTGGTTGGCGGCCGCAATTTCGAGGATGTCGTTCATGTCGTGTTTTTTAGGGGTTATAATGGCGGGCGGAGCGGTCCGGCCGCTCCGTCACGGGTGAAATCGGTTTTGTACGGCTATTTGCCGAGCAGGATGCGGGCCTGGGCCACGGCGGCGTCGGTGATTTCCGAGCCGGAGAGCATCTTGGCGATCTCGGTCACGCGCTCCTCGTCGCCCAGGCGCGTGATGTCGGTGCGTCCGCCGCGCTTGTAGACCACGAAGTGCGCCGTGCCCTTCGAAGCGACCTGCGGCAGGTGGGTGATGTCCACCACCTGCATCGAGGCCGAGAGCGAGGCGATGATTTCGCCCATGGCGTCGGCGATGCGGCCCGAAACGCCCGTGTCGATCTCGTCGAAGATGATCGTCGGCAGCTGCATCCGTTCGGCCAGCAGGGCTTTCAGGGCTAGCATCACGCGCGAAAGCTCGCCGCCTGAGGCGATGCGCTCGACGGGCTGCGGCGTCATTCGCGGATTGGCCGTGAAGAGGAATTGCACGCTGTCGCGGCCCGTGCGTCCCGGCTCTGCGAGGGGTGTCAGGGCGATGCGGAAAACCGTCTCGGGCATGCCCAGCCGGGCGAGGGTCGAGAGGATGTGTTTCTCGAATCCCGCAGCGGCCTTCTCGCGCGTCTTGTGCAGACGGTCGGCCAGCGTCGCGGTCTTTTCGGCTGCTTCCGAGAGGGCTGCTTCCGCCTGGGCGATCTCCTCGTCGCTGTGGACGATGGCTGCGAGTTGTGCAGCGCAGCGGTCGCGCAGGGCGATCAGCTCCGCTTCGTCCGCCGCGCGGTGTTTCTGTTGCAGGGCGATCAGCGTGTCGAGCCGCGCCGAGCACTTCGCCAGCCGCTCGGGGTCGGCATCGAGCCGTTCGCATGCGGCGGCGGCCGAACCGTTGATGTCCTTCAGTTCCTCCAGCACCGAGCGCAGCCGTCCGGCATATTCCCCGGCGGCGGGGTAGTGGCTGCGGATATGGTTGAGTTCGTTCTCCGAATTCTTGAGCTGCGCCAGCACCCCGGTCTCGTCGGCGTCGAGGGCGTTGCGCAGGGAGGTCAGCGCCTCGCCGATGCGGTCGGCGTTTTCGAGCACCGCCAGCTCCTCCTCCAGCTCTGCCTGCTCGCCGGGACGCAGGTTGGCCGAGGTGAGTTCCTCGGTCTGGAACCGGAGCCACTCTTCGTCGCGGCGGCCGTTGGCGGCCTCTTCGCGCAGGGCCGCGAGACGGCGGCGCAGCTCCGTAAGCCGGGCATACTGCGCGGCGTACTGCGTCAGCAGTTCCCCGTTCGCAGCCACGGTGTCGAGCGCCGAAGTCCTGAACTCCTCCGACGAGAGGATCAGGTTCTGGTGCTGCGAGTGGATGTCCAGCAGGCGTGCGCCCAGTTCGCGCAGTTGCGCCAGCTGCACGGGTACGTCGTTGACGAAGGCGCGGCTCTTGCCCGCAGGGGTGATCATGCGCGTCAGGGTCGTTTCGGGGGCGTAGTCGAGGTCGTTCTCGGCGAAAAACGCTTCCAGGCTGCTTCCCGCGAGGTCGAAGGTCCCCTCCACCGTGCAGTTGCGCGTTGCGTCCTTCATCGCCTGCCCGTCGTTCTTGGCTCCGAGCAGCAGGCCCAGCGCGCCGAGCAGAATGGATTTTCCGGCCCCGGTCTCACCCGTGATGATGTTCAGGTGGGGGTCCAGCTCCATTTCGAGCTTGTCGATGAGCGCGTAGTTTTCGACCGACAGACGGCGTAGCATACCAATTCGGAATTAAGAATTCAAAATTAAGAATTAAAAATGAAAAAACGAAAACCGGGTGCGATTGCGCGCTATTCGGCGAAAAACTCTTCGATACGTTCGGCGATGCGTTCGGCGACTTCGCGCTTCGACAGCAGGGGAAGCTCTTCGCGGCCCGTGCGGTCGATGAAGGTCACCTTGTTCGTGTCGCCGCGGAAGCCGGCTCCGGCGTCGCGCAGCGAGTTGAGGACGATGAAGTCGAAATTCTTCTTTTCGAGTTTGGCTTCGGCGTGCGCCTGTTCGTCGTGGGTTTCCAGGGCGAATCCCACCAGCAGGCGGCCGTCCTTGTGCGCTCCAAGCTCGGCGGCGATGTCGCGCGTGCGGCGCAGGGTGATGCACATGTCGCCGTCGCATTTCTTGATTTTGGTGTCCGAAACCCGGTCGGGGGTGTAGTCGGCCACGGCGGCGCACATCACGGCCCCGTCGGACCCTTCGAAAGCCCGGACCGCGGCGTCGTACATCTCGGCGGCCGAGAGCACGTCCACGCGCTCGACGCCCGCGGGCGTCGGCAGCTCCGTGCGGCCCGTGACAAGCGTCACGCAGGCCCCTCTGTCGGCCAGCTCCCCGGCAATGGCATAGCCCATCTTGCCCGAGGAGTGGTTCGAGATGAACCGCACGGGGTCGATGGCTTCGATCGTGGCTCCTGCCGTGACGATCAGCCGTTTACCTTGCAGGCTCTTTTTTTTTTCACGGAGAAGGCCGCCGACGAATGCGGCGATCGCATCGGGTTCGGCCATGCGGCCCTTGCCTTGAAGACCGCTGGCCAGTTCGCCTTCGCCCGGCTCGACGATGTGCACGCCGCGTCGGGCGAGTGTCCGGAGGTTCTGCTGCGTGGCCTCGTGGGCGTACATGTCCAGGTCCATGGCGGGAGCCACGGCGACCGGGCAGCGGGCCGAGAGGTAGGTGGTCAGCAGCAGGTTGTCGGCGATGCCGGAGGCCATTTTGGCCAGGGTGTTGGCCGTGGCGGGGGCGATCAGGTAGCAGTCGGCCCATTCGCCCAACGACACGTGGGAGTTCCACGCGCCGTTTTCGGGGTCGAAGAACTCCACCAGAATCGGGTTCTTCGAGAGCGTGGCCATCGTCAGGGGCGTGATGAACTGCTTCGCCAGCGGAGTCATCACCACGCGCACGTCGGCGCCGGCCGTCTTCAATAAACGACAAAGCACGGCAGCCTTGTAGGCCGCTATGCTACCCGTGATACCCAGCAGTATGTGGCGTCCCGCCAGCGGGGGACACGTGCCCGGGGATGCCATTGCGTGCGGATTTTAAATCTCCTTCATCACGCCGTCCTTGCCCTCCTTGTAGACCAGCTCGTGGTCGAGGAACTCCTCGGTGGCGATGATCACCGGTTTGGGCAGGCGTTCGTAGTAACGCGAAATCTCGATCTGCTCGCGGTTCTCGAAGGTCTCCTCCATGGTGTCGGTGGGCGACGAGAAATCGGCGAGCTTGCGGTTAAGCTCCGTCTTGAGTTCGGTCGAGATCTGGTTGGCGCGGCGGGCGATGATATTGATGCTTTTGTAGACGTTGCCCGTCTCCCGGTCCAGATCCACCAGCTTGCGCGTGATGGTGTTGTTGGGAATGTTCTTCTTGATTTCCATCTTATATGTTGTTGTCTTTGTTATTGCGGTCGAGGTAGTCGCGTGCCTGCTGGGCCATGCGGTCGAGGCTCTTGATGTGCGTCGATTCGGGGAACTCCTCCTTGAACGAGAGGTAGGAGTCGAGCATCGACAGGTAGCGGTCGGTCTGCTTTTCGGAGATCGAGTTGCTGGCCAGGCGGTAGCCCGAATCGACGATCAGGTACATGATCTCTTCGCGGCGCTTGCTCTCGGGGTATTGTTTCAGCGCGTTCTTGAACGCCACGATCGCCGATTTGTATTTGCCCGTCTTATAATAGGTGTAGGCGTTCAGGTAAGCTTTCTCGTGGAGCCGTTCGGTCAGCTCGGTGTTGATCTTGCGGAAGTTCTCGACGCGGTCGCTCTGCGGATAGCGCGACATGAATTCGTTGATGGCGATCAGCGCGTGCCCGGTCATCGTCTGGTCGCGCGAGGGACCCGGCGAGAGGTAGTAGAAGCAGAGCGCGTACATGCCCTCGGCGTCTTCGATGAAGGCGCTGCGGCCGAATTTGCGGCGGAAGTCGTCCAGCAGGGTCGAAGCCGTGTCGAAATCGCGGTTCTTGTACTTGCAGCGGGCGTTGAAGAACGAGATGCTGTCTTCGCGCGACGAGCCCGTGTAGTAGTGCTGCACGCCTTCGAAAAGGGTCGAGGCGCGCTGCCATTTCTCCTTCTGGTAGTACTCCAGCGCCTTGCTGTAAATCAGTTCGGGCTGCCCGCTTTTCAGAAGGGCGTTCATCCCGGAGCATCCTCCGAGGATGATCGCAACCGCCACTCCGCAAAGGGCGTATAAAAAAGTCTGCTTCATTTATGAATCTTTTACGGCGCTTTATCGCGCAAAGTTACGCATAAATTAACGATTTGCAAAAAAAAATATTGCTCGCGGAGGCTGCGAAGATGCCGTGCGGGGCGTTTTTTCCGGCGGCGCGTGAAAAAGCCCCTGCCGGGGCGGGGGCTTGAGGGCGGGGCGAAGGTGCCGGAACGATGTTTCGGGGTGTGGATAAATGCCCGATTTGCAGCTTGTTGCGGTGGGTCGCGCCGTGCCGGGACGTTTTCGGCGACGGTGTCAGAAGAAAAATCCCAGGGACCCGCCGTAGACGATGTCGTGGGGTACTTTGACGCGCCGGGCGATTCCTTCGGAGGTGAAATCGTGCCAGACGCGCGAACGCGGGTAGCCCGAGATGCGGAAGTCGATGAAGAATTTGCGGACGTTGAAGCCCAGTCCGCCCATGACGCCCACGTCGCCGTTGTTGAAGCGGACCTTGAGCAGCTGCGGGACGCTGCTCCGCTCGGATTCCGTGACGCGGAACAGCGCGCCGCCGAACAGGCGCAGCACGCCGAACTGGAAGCCCAGCTGGACGGGGATTTCGAACCGCTCGGTGCGCAGCGCGATGCGGCGGCTCCCGGAGTTCTCGGCCAGCACGTTGTAATTGACGAAGGCGTAGTTCAGTTCCGATTGCAGGTGGAGGTGTTTCGAAAGGTTGAGCCGCAGGACGAAGCCCACGTCGTAACCGGCCCGGACGGCGCCGGGCGTGAAGCGGGTGTCGCCGATGCGGGTCGGGACGAACGAGTAGTCGGCGAAGTTGACGCCGCCGCGTACGCCGACCATCAGGCGTTGGGCGGAGGCCGCGCCGGAGAAGACGAGCGCGGCGAGGAGGGTGAAGACCAGGTGTTTCATAAGACGTTGATGTTTAGGACGGGATCACATCAGGGGTGACACGAGCCGGAGCACGTCGCCCAGCGTCCGGCGCCACAGCGGCGGCCTCCATTCGGCGCGCGTGATGCGGCGGCACGAGGCGAGGTCGTCGTCGAAGGTCGCCGCCAGCTGCCGGACCGTCTCGCGGTCGCGGATGAAGGCCGTGACTTCGAGGTTGTCCGTCAGACTGCGGTAGTCCATGTTCGCGGTTCCGACCGACGCCAGCGTGTCGTCGACGATCACCAGTTTGGCGTGCAGGAATCCGTTGTCGTAGCGGTAGAGTTCGACTCCGGCGTCGAGCAGGTCCGCGACGTAGGAGTCGGACACGAGGTCCGAGAACGGCGAGTCGCTGCACGTCGGGATCATCACTTCGACCCGGATGCCGCCCCGCGCCGCAAGGCGCAGCGCGTCGAGGATCAGCGTCGGGGGCAGGAAGTAGGGTGAGCAGATGCGCACCCGCTGTCTGGCCCGGACGACGGCCGCTGCGAAAGCCTCGGCGATGGTCAGCCGCGAGGGGCCCTCTTCGGACCAGGCCAGCTGGATCGGCAGGCGCTGCCGGATGCCGTGCGGGGCGACGTAACGGCGCAGGTCGAGACATTCGTCCGTGACCCGCGCCCAGTCGGCGATGAAGAGCCGCTGCAAGTCCTTCACGGCGTCGCCCTCGATGCGGAGGTGCTCGTCGCGCCACTTGCCCATGTAATCTCCGTCGAGGTAGTATTTCGCAATATTTATGCCACCCAGAAAGGCGACACGGCCGTCCGTGACGACTATTTTGCGGTGGTTGCGGCGCGAGACGCGCGTGGTGAACCACGGGAAGCGCACCGGCTCGAAGGCGGCCGTGCGTACCCCGGCGTCGTGCATGCGGCGCAATGTCGTGCGGCTCAGCCGCCACGAGCCTACGGCGTCGTAGATGACGCGCACTTCGAGTCCGGCGCGGGCTTTGCGGATCAGGATTTCGGCGATGGTGCGCCCGATGCGGTCGTCGCGGATGATGTAGTACTCCATGTGGATCGAGCGGACGGCGTGTTGCAGGGCGGCGATCAGCGCCGTGAAGGCGTTGCTGCCGTTGTGCAGCAGGCTGACGCTGTTGCGGGGCGCGGGGCGGGTTCCGCAGCCGCGGGCGACGATCTGCTCCACGGCGTCGCCCCGGCAGTCGTAGGGTTCTGCCGCCGGGACCGCGCGGCGGTATCCGGCCAGCACGTAAAGCAGCGTGCCGGCGACGGGAAGCAGGAAGACCAGCGCCAGCCAGGCGGCCGCCGAGGCCGGTATCCGTTGGCGACGCGTGATGACGGCGGCCGCGCCGAGCGTCCACAGCAGATGAAGCGTAAGGGCGATGTACATACCCCGCACGGCGGGCACGATCCGTGCCACGGGGCGCGAAAAAAGATTTGGAAATATGGATTTTACTTCCTATCTTTGTCTATGCAATAGCAACGGGGTTCTGGCCTTTTCGGGTCAGGATTCTTATTTTTTACGTTTTATTCGGTTTTTGGAATTTCCGGCTTCCGGCGGGAGATTCCGGAGAGTTATTGGATTATGGCACAAGAGATTATTTATCTGACAGCGGAGGGCTACAAGAAAATCAAGGACGAACTCGAGCACATGCGTTCCGTCGAGCGTCCGGCGATTTCGGCGGCGATCGCCGAAGCGCGCGACAAGGGCGACCTTTCGGAGAATGCGGAGTACGATGCCGCCCGTGAGGCACAGGGGCTGCTGGAGATGCGTATCGCCAAACTGGAGGATACGATGGCCAACGCCCGCGTGATCGACGAGTCGAAGATCGACAAGAGCAAAGTGCAGATTTTGAGCAAGGTGACGCTTCTGAACCACAACAATCAGAAGCAGATGACCTACACGATCGTCGCCGAGCACGAGGCGAATCTGCGCGAAGGCAAACTGGCGATCGGCACGCCTATCGCGAAGGCGCTGCTGGGCCGCAAGAAGGGCGACCGTGTGGACGTGGAGGTTCCGGCCGGCACGATCCATTTCGAGATCCTCGACATCAGCATTTGAACCGCCCGGCTTTTTCCGGGGGTGTCCGCTTCCCCCGGGGAGTGCCGGACAGGACATACATCCTCATTTGTAGGTGTTTTTGCAGGGGCCGCTTGTCGCGGTCCCTTTTTTTCGTATCTTCGCCACCGTGAAGACAATGCACCTCCGCCTCAAACAATGCCTCGCGGCCTTTATGCTGGCCGTTCTGCTCGCAGCCCATGCGGGTCAGAAGGTGCATATCTATTTGGAGGACCATGCCCATTTCGCGGCTTTCAGCGGCGATCTGGTTCCCGACAACGGCGCTGCCGAACAGGTCGTCGAATTCTGTGTCGTCGACGATTTCTATTTCTTCCCCTACCTGGCCGAGACCCAGCCTCCGCATGAATTCTACGCCGAGGTGCTGGCCGTGCTGCAACCCGAAGCCACGCGCTGCAAATGTGCGGTCGAGGTCCGGCGTTTCTCCCTGCGGGCGCCTCCGGCGGCGTAATTGCGTTTCGTAATATCGGCATGTCCGGCTGCATCGCGACAACTGCGGCGACAGGCGAGGGCCGACGATTTATCGTTTGCCGAGCCGTCAAAGCGGAAGCGGCGTGTGTTTTTACGCCGTAAGTCCCTTCCGAGGAGGGGATTCAGGGGTGGACCGGATTTGTAAACGCGGCCGGAAGCCGCAATCATCCGCATGCCGGAGCGGACTTACTTTCACCATTATTCAATACTTTCGTATGAAACGATATATTTTGTTGGCGCTGTCCGTGTGCCAGAGCCTTGTCGTGCTCGCGGCCGAAGCGCCGCGCAAAAGCACGGACGCGAATCTTTTCGGCCACGTCGTGGACCGTGAAACCCATGAACACATTCCCTACGCCTCGGTGGCCGTCGTCGGCACGGCTTTCGGTACGACGACCGACGCTTCGGGCCACTATTTCCTGAAAAACCTCCCTGTCGGCGAACTGACGCTCGAAGTCCGTGCGCTGGGCTATGCCTCCGGTCGGATGACCGTCGCTCTCGAACGGGGCGAGACCCGGGAACTCAACTTCGAGGTGGCGCAGAGCGGCATTTCGATGGACGAAGTGGTCGTCTCGGCCAGCCGTTCGGAGACGCTGCGGCGCGAAGCTCCGGCGCTGGTGAGCGTGCTGGACGCCGGCCTGTTCGAACGGGCCAACGCCTCGTGCCTGGCCCAGGGCCTTTCGTTCCAGCCCGGGGTGCGCGTCGAGGACGACTGCCAGAACTGCGGCTTCACGCAGGTCCGCATCAACGGTCTCGACGGCCACTATTCGCAGATTCTGGTCGACTCGCATCCGGTTTTCTCCTCCCTGACGGGTGTCTACGGGCTGGAGCAGATTCCGGCCAATATGATCGAGCGGGTCGAGGTGCTGCGCGGCGGCGGGTCGGCGCTCTACGGCTCGTCGGCCATCGGCGGCACGATCAACATCATCACCCGTGAGCCGACGCGCAGTTCGGCTCAGCTGTCGCATACGCTGACCTCGCTCGGAGGCAGCAACTCCTACGACAACAACACGATGCTCAACGCTTCGATCGTCTCCGAAAGCGGCCGTGCGGGCATCAGCGTCTTCGGCCAGAGCCGCCACCGTTCGGGCTACGACCACGACGGCGACGGATTCACCGAACTGCCCGTCATCAGCAGCCAGTCCGTGGGCATGCGCTCGTTCTTCCGCACGGGGGCCTATTCGCGCATCACGGCGCAGTACCACCACATCGACGAGTACCGCCGGGGCGGCGACCTGCTGAAGCAGCCGCCCCACGAAGCCTTCGTCGCCGAGCAGACCGACCATGCCATCGACGGCGGAAGCCTTTCGTTCGACATCTCGTCGGCCGACCGCAGCAACCACTTCAATGCCTACGCCTCGTTCCAGAACACGGCCCGCAAGAGTTATTACGGCAGCAAGCAGGACCTCGACGCCTACGGCACGACGCACGACCTGACCCTCGCCGCGGGCATGCAGTATGTCCATGCCTTCCGCAAACTGCTCTTCATGCCCTCGGAGCTGACGCTCGGCACGGAGTACAGCTACGACGACCTTTCGGACCGTTCGATCGGCTATGACATCCGCACCGACCAGACGGTGCACATCGTCGGGGCCTATCTCCAGAACGAATGGAAGACCCGGAAATGGTCGCTGCTCATCGGCGGCCGCCTCGACAAGCACAGCCTCGTGGACCATGCGATCTTCAGCCCCCGGGCCAATGTCCGCTTCAATCCTTCGGAGTCGGTCAACCTGCGTGTGAGCTATGCCGGGGGCTACCGCGCCCCGCAGGCCTTCGACGAGGACATGCACATCGCCATCGTGGGCGGCAAGCGGGTCCGCATCCGGCTTGCCGACGATCTGAAGGAGGAACGCTCGCACAGCGTGAGCCTCTCGGCCGACCTCTACCACACTTTCGGCCGGGTGCAGACCAACCTGCTCGTCGAGGGATTCTACACCCGTCTCGACGACGTGTTCGCCCTGCGCGACATCGAGGACACGGCCGACGGCGGCAAAATCAAGGAGCGTTACAACGGTTCGGGCGCCACGGTGAGGGGCCTGAACGCCGAAGGCCGGGCGGTTTTCACCCGCTGGTTCGAGTTGCAGGCGGGCGTGACGTGGCAGCGGAGCCGCTATGTCGAGCCTGAATACTGGAGCGAGGACAAAACGGTGCCTCCCGTGCGCCGGATGTTCCGCACGCCCGATCTGTACGGTTATTTCACGGCGTCGCTGAAGCCCTTGCGCAATTTCACGGCCGACGTGACGGGAACCTGCACGGGCGAGATGCTCGTGCAGCACATGGCCGGATCGGGCGTGGAGCGGGATGTGGCCGTCACGACGCCTGCGTTCTGCGACGTGAACCTGCGTCTGGCCTACGACCTGCGGGTCTACAAGGAGATCACCCTCCAGCTTTATGGCGGCGTGCAGAATCTGTTCAACGCTTACCAGAAGGATTTCGACAAGGGCGTGGACCGCGATTCGGGCTACATTTACGGACCTTCGTTGCCCCGCAGCTGGTTCATCGGCGCGAAGGTCAGCTTCTGATAGACGCTCCTTTCCGGATACGAAAAAGCCGCTCCGAATCGTCGGAGCGGCTTTTGTAAAGGAGTTCCCTGGGTTTTGCGGGACAGGCTTTCCGTATTCCGGTCCGCCACCCACCCCCGGTTTAGAGCGCCTTGATCTCGTGCAGGATGTTGTTCGTCTTGCGGACGGCCTCGGCCGAAGCGGCGAACTTCTCGGCCTCTTCCTTCGTGAGGTCGATCTTCACGATCTTCTCGATGCCCTTGCGGCCGATGATCGCGGGAACGCCGATGCAGATGTCCTTCTGGCCGTACTCGCCGTCGAGGTAGCAGCAGCAGGGAACCATCTTCTTCTGGTCGTTGAGGATAGCCTCGACCATCATCGCTGCGCCTGCGCCGGGAGCGTACCATGCCGAAGTGCCGATGAGTTTGGTCAGCGTGGCTCCGCCGACCATCGTGTTGGCGACAGCCTCTTCGAGTTTCTTCTTCGAAGCGAACTGCGAAACGGGAACGCCGTTGACCGTGGCTTTCGATACGAGCGGAATCATCGTCGTGTCGCCGTGGCCGCCGATGACCATGCCGTCGACGTTGTTGATGTTAGCGCCCGTGGCCTTGGCCAGGTAGCACTTGAAGCGGGCCGAGTCCAATGCGCCGCCCATGCCGATGATGCGGTTCTTCGGAAGTCCCGAAGCCTTCAGGGCCAGGTAGGTCAGCGTGTCCATCGGGTTGGCAACCACGATGATGATGGCGCGGGGCGAGTACTTGATGACGTTCTCGATCACGCCTTTCATAATGCCGGCGTTCGTGCCGATCAGCTCCTCGCGGGTCATGCCCGGCTTGCGGGGAATGCCCGAGGTGATGACCACCACGTCCGAATTGGCCGTCGTCTTGTAGTCGTTGGTTGCGCCTACGACCTTCGTGTCGAAATCCATCAGCGTCGAGCACTGGTACATGTCCAGCATCTTGCCTTCCGAGAGACCCTCCTTGATGTCGATGAGGACCACTTCGCTCGCCACCTCGCGGCAAGCCATCACGTTTGCACAGGTTGCACCTACGGCGCCTGCACCTACGACAGTAACTTTTGACATAATGTTTGTTTTTATTAAGTATGTTTGTTCTTTTTTAATCCCGCTCTCTGAAATCCTTGCCGCCTTGTCGCCGCCTTTGGCGTCGTTTGCAAGTCTGACCCCACCCCAAACCCCTCCCTCGGGAGGGGCTTATCGCATGCGGCCGGAATTTCAGCCCGAAAACCATCCGCCTTGGCGGGGACTTTATCCGAAGGCTTCCTTGTTTATTTTCGCCTGCGGTCGGAATTTCAGCCCGAAAACCATCCGCCTTGGCGGGGACTTTATCCGAAGGCTTCCTTGTTTATTTTCGCATGCGGCCGGAATTTCAGTCTGAAAATCATCCGCCTTGGCGGGGACTTTATCCGAAAGCTCCTTGTTTATTTTCGCCTGCGGCCGGATTTTCGACCGGAAAACGGACGGATAAACCGAAATGAAAAACTAATTTTTAATTCTTAATTTTTCATTTTTAATTCTCCTTCGGACTATCCGATCAGTTTCTCGTAGTCGGCGGCGCCGAGCAGGACATCGTATTCGGCCGGGTTCGACATTTTGACCTTCACGAGCCAGCCTTCGCCGTAGGCGTCGCGGTTGACGACGGCGGGATCGGCGTCCACGGCCTCGTTGAATTCCACGATCTCGCCGCCCACCGGAAGGAACGCGTCGCTCACGGTCTTCACGGCCTCGATCGAGCCGAAAACCTCGCCTGCGGCGAGCGTCTCGCCCACGGTCGGAACATCGACGAAAACGATGTCGCCCAACTGGCTCTGGGCAAAGTCGGTGATGCCGATAACGGCCGTGTCACCCTCGATGCGGCACCACTCGTGGTCGCTGGAGTATTTCAGATTTGCAGGTACGTTCATAATATCCTTAAAATTTGATTTGAATTAGGCTGTTTTACGATGCAAATATAACTGTTATTTCTGTAACAGCAAGAGGTTTCGGTTATTATTTCTGTACTTTTCGTCTGATTTTGCGCCCCGGATTTGGTGCGGCGGAGAATATCCGTTATCTTGTGTTGTCCAAAGGTGTGTTTGCGATGAAAAAACGGGTTACTCTGCTGGTTGCATTGTGCATCTGGAAGGTTGTTGCGGCGCAGACTCCGTACGGAGAGATGCCGGAGCGCTTCCGGCCGGACACGCTGCCGTGCCGGCTGGGCGGCGGCGTATGCTTCGGAATGGATGGGCTTGACGCGGCGATACCCCGGGGCGGGGGAGCCTCCTCCTGCCGCGATCCCCGGGTCGTGTTTGTCGCCGGCGATACGCTGATAACGTTCATCTCCGTTGCCGGAGTCGCGGATACGGCGCTCGGGGACCCTGTCTGCCGGTTTTACGGCAGGAACGTGGCGCGCGTCGTTTCCCGGACGCGCAGGATGACGGGCGGACGGATGGGCGCGGCCGACAACGATTTTCCGGACGATCCGGATTTTGCGGAGTTGCAGGGAGTCGTGATTGAAAATCAGAGGTATCCCTGGGAATCGTATGCCGCAGGCGATTCCGCCTACCGGCTGCCTGTGGTCCGGAGTCTCGTCGGGGGAAAGGAGGGCCCTCTTCTGGGATCGGATATGCGCCGCCGGTATGTTCGGTTGCTGACCGAAGTCTCCGTTGAATTGAAAGCGGGCGGGACGCGGCCTTTCGTGCACGTCGTCTACCTGCTGCCGGACCCCTGACGGGCTATTTCCCGGCAATCACGAATTCGATTTCCTTGAACAGATATTCCCGGAGCGTGCCGTCGGCGTGCCGCAGCAGCAGTTCGCCCGTGGGGCGCACGCCCTCGATCGAGGCCTCGGTCGGCGTGCCGTCGGGGTAGCGGAACGTATGCCGTTCGCCCAGTCGGTACATCCGTTCGCGGTAGTCGCGCTGGAGGGTTTCCCGTTCGTCCAGCTCGAGCTGGGCGTAGCGGATGCCGATGTGGCGGCGGAAGGCTTCGAGCACCTCGCCGCGGTCGAACGTGCGTCCCGCGACCATGGCCATCGACACGGGGTTCGGAAGCGCGGGGTCGAACTCCGTCTGGTTGACGTTGATGCCGATTCCGACGATCGTGCGGGCGAGCGTCTGCCCGGAGTAGCTGTGTTCGATCAGGATGCCGACCAGCTTTTTGTCCCCGGCATAGATGTCGTTGGTCCACTTGATGCGCGCCGCGATGCCGAACTGCGCGAAGGTGTCGGTGAGAGCGAGGGCCACGGCCTCGTTGAGCAGAAACTGTTCGCCGGCGGGCAGGAACCGGGGTTCGAGCACCAGCGAGAAGGTGAGGTTCAGACCCTCGGCGCTCGACCATTTATGGCCCCGCTGGCCGCGGCCGGCGGTCTGCCGCTCGGCCCAGACGATGTCGCCGTGGCGGTATTTCGCGTCGCGGGCGTCGTCGTTGGTCGAGGTGGTCTCTTCGATGCGGTGAATCATGTCTATACCGATACGCCGAAGTCGCGCAGGGCGTCGTTCAGCGAGGTTTTCTTGTCGGTGGATTCCTTGCGCCGGCCGATGATCAGCGCGCACGTGACGCTGTATTCTCCCGCCGGGAACTGTTTGCGGTAGCTGCCCGGGACGACCACCGAGCGGGGCGGCACGTAGCCCTTGTAGGTGACGGGTTCAGGCCCCGTGACGTCGATGATGTGCGTCGAGCCGGTGATCACGGTGTTCGAGCCGAGCACCGCTTCGCGGCAGACGTGCGCACCCTCGACCACGATGCAGCGCGAGCCGATGAAGCAGCTGTCCTCGATGATCACGGGCGCGGCCTGCACGGGTTCGAGCACGCCGCCGATGCCCACGCCGCCCGAGAGGTGGACGTGTTTGCCGATCTGGGCGCAGGAACCCACCGTGGCCCACGTGTCGACCATCGTGCCGGTGTCGACATAGGCGCCGATGTTCACGTACGAAGGCATCAGGATGGCTCCCGGGGCGATGTAGGCGCCGTAGCGCGCCACGGCCTGGGGCACGACCCGCACGCCCAGCTCCCCGTAGCCGTGCTTGAGTTCCATCTTGTCGTACCACTCCAGTTCGCCGGCCTCCATCTTGCGCATGGGCTGGATCGGGAAGTAGAGGATCACGGCCTTCTTGACCCACTCGTTGACCTTCCATTCGCTTTTGGCCGGGTCGACGGGTTCCGCCGTGCGGAGTTCGCCCTTGTCCACCAGTTCGACGACCTGTCGTACGGCCTGCTGCACGGCGGGGTTCTGAAGCAGCGCGCGGTTTTCCCACGCCTGCTCGATTATCGTTTTGAGTTCGTTGTGCATAGTCTGTTGTTTTCAATAGGCAAAATTACTGAAAATATTGAATTTTTCATAACTTTGTCCCGATCATTACCCAAACGGTTCAATTATGAAGCATTTATCCATCAAAGCCGCCCTTCTGCTCGGTGCAGCGGCGGCGGCAAGCTGCGGCAATATGAAACAGATAAAACATCAGCCTTACCCCGAGACCGTGCGCGGCGACGTGGTGGACAACTATTTCGGCACGGAGGTTCCCGATCCCTACCGCTGGCTCGAGGACGACAACTCGGAGGCCACGGCCGCGTGGGTCGCCGCCGAGAACGCCGTGACGCAGGACTACCTCTCGCAAATTCCGTTCCGCGGGGCCATCCGCGAGCGGCTGACCGAAGTGTGGAACTACGCCAAGGAGAGCGCCCCGCGCAAGCACGGCGACTGGTGGTACTACACTTATAACGACGGTTTGCAGAACCAGTCGGTGATCTACCGCACGAAGGAGCCGGGCGAGGCCGGCGAGGTGTTCCTCGACCCCAATAAGCTCTCCGACGACGGGACGGTGGCCCTGACCGACATGTCCTTCTCGAAGGACGGCCGCTGGTTTGCCTATTCGGCCGCCGCGTCGGGTTCGGACTGGGTGGAGATCCGCGTGATGGACACCGCCGACAAGTCGCTCGCTGCCGACAAGATCGAGTGGGTGAAATTCTCGGGCGCACGGTGGGCGCCCGATTCCAAGGGATTCTATTACAGCGCCTACGATGCCCCGAAGCAAAACGCCTACTCTTCCAAGAACGAGTTCCAGAAGGTTTATTACCATGCGCTGGGTACGCCCCAGTCGGCCGACAGGCTCATTTACGAGGACCGGGAACATCCGCTGCGTTACTTCTCGGCATGGCCTTCGGAGGACGGCAAATGGCTCTTCGTCATAGCTTCGGAGGGCACGTCGGGAACGGAGGTCCTCTATAAAAGGGTGTCGGACCCGAAATTCCGCGTCCTGCTGCCGGGCTTCGATGCCGATTATTCGCCCGTCGACTGCAAGGACGACCGGCTTTATTACGTGACCAACAGGGATGCGTCGAACTACGCGCTGATGAAGGTCGATCTGAACCGTCCCGGGATGATCGAAACGGTGATTCCCGAGAGTGAAAGGAACCTGCTCGAAGGCGTGGGCACGGCGGGCGGCAGCCTGTTCGCCTACTACCTGCAGGATGCGCAGAGCCGGATTTACCAGTACGACTACGCCGGCAAGCAGGTGCGCGAAGTGGCGCTTCCGGCCATCGGCTCGGTCGGCGGATTCGACGGCCGGGAGGAGGACTCGGAACTTTACTATACGCTGGCCAACTACACGGCTCCGGCCACGATCTACAAATACGACATCGCTTCGGGCGAATCGACGCTCTACAAGGCTCCGGAGGTGAATTTCGATCCCGAACTGTTCACGACCGAGCAGGTGTTCTACACCTCGAAGGACGGCACGAAGGTCCCGATGTTCATCACCCGCCGCAAGGACATGAAGCGCGACGGCAAGAATCCCTGCCTGCTTTACGCTTACGGCGGTTTTCAGATCAACCTCACGCCCGGCTTCAACCCCTCTGCGCTGATGTTCGTCGAGCAGGGCGGCATCTACTGCGTCGCCAACCTGCGCGGCGGCTCGGAGTACGGCGAGGAGTGGCACAAGGCCGGCATGCTCGAAAACAAGCAGAACGTCTTCGACGACTTCATCGCCGCCGCCGAGTACCTGATCGCCGGGAAATACACGTCGACGGACAAGCTGGCCATCCACGGCGGCTCGAACGGCGGCCTGCTGGTCGGCGCCTGCGAGGTGCAGCGCCCGGACCTCTATGCCGTGTGCCTTCCGGCCGTGGGCGTGATGGACATGCTCCGCTACCACAAGTTCACCATCGGCTGGGGCTGGGCCGTGGAGTACGGTTCGTCGGAGAACGAGGAGCAGTTTTCCTATATTTACAAGTACTCTCCGCTGCACAATATAAAGGAGGGCGTGAAATACCCCGCGACGCTGGTGACTACCGCGGACCACGACGACCGCGTCGTTCCGGCCCACTCGTTCAAGTTCGCCGCTGCGATGCAGCATGCCCAGGCGGGCGACGCCCCGATTCTGATCCGCATCGAGTCGAAAGCGGGCCACGGCGCCGGCAAACCCACTTCGAAGCGTATCGACGAGGCGGCCGACATGTACGCGTTCCTGTTCCAGAACATCGGCGTTCCGTATCGGGAAATTGAGAATTAAAAATTGGTTTTTCATTTCGGGATATTCGGTTGTAAATCCGGTCGAAATCCCGGTCGAAATCCCGGTTGCGTCGCGACAAGCCCCTCCCGCGGGAGGGGTTTGGGGTGGGGTAGATTTGTAAACGCGGCCATCGGCCGCGAGAGTACAGCGGTCAACTGTGCAAAAGGTAAAGGAAGGTACGTTAGGTTAATAAGCGAAATAACATGAAAGTCTATAAATTCGGAGGTGCGTCGGTGCGGAATGCCGACGGAGTGAGGAATCTGCGCAAGATCATCGACGACGAGCAGAACCTGTTCATCATCGTTTCGGCGATGGGCAAAACGACCAATGCCCTGGAAAAGGTGTTCGAGGGGCTTCAGAAAGGCGATAAACAGCTCTCGCTGGAGCATGTCGAATCGTTGCGGAAGTACCATGCGGAGATCATCGACGAGCTGTGGCACGAGCCGAAGCGGCTGCCGGCGGTCGACGCGCTGTTCGGCGAACTGGAAAAGGTCGCGACGGAGACCGTCTACAAACCCGGCGACGCCGAACTGTGGTACGACACGATCGTGGCCTACGGCGAGCTGGTCTCGACGACGATTATCTCCGAGTACCTGAACTACGCCGGGGTGTCGAACCGCTGGATCGACATGCGCCGCTGTTTTCTCACCGAGCAGCGCCACAAGGACGCCGGGGTGAACATCGAGGCTTCGGCTTCGCTGCTGAAAAACGCGCTGGGCAAATGCGTCGAGAACATCTTCATCGGACAGGGCTTCATCGGCGGCGCGCCCGACGGCACGACCACGACCCTGGGGCGCGAAGGCTCGGACTACTCGGCGGCCGTGGTGGCCAACATTCTCGACGCCGAGTCGATGTCGGTGTGGAAGGATGTGGACGGCGTGATGAACGCCGATCCGAAAGCATTCCCCGATGCCGTGCAGATCGCCGAGCTGAACTACCTCGACACCATCGAACTGGCTTACAGCGGCGCGCAGATCATCCATCCGAAGACGATCAAGCCGCTTCAGAACAAGAATATTCCGCTTTACGTGCGGCCCTTCGGCGACAAGCGCAAACCCGGCACGGTGATCCGAGGCATGTCGGCCCCGGTCGACGTTCCGATCCTGATCCTCAAGAAGGACCAGGTGCTGCTGACCATCCGGTCGCGGGATTTCTCCTTCGTGTTGGAAGAGAAGTTCGCCACGATCTTCTCGCTGCTGGAGCGTTTCCGCATCAAGGCCAACCTGATCCACAATTCGGCCGTGAACCTGAGCCTGTGCGTCGACAACTCGTGGCATATCGACGAGGCCATCGAGGCGCTGCGCGAGGCGGGTTTCGACGTGATGAAAGCCGAGAACATGGAGCTGCTCACGGTGCGCGGCTATACCGACGAGCTGTGGCGGCGTTACGCCCGCGGTCCGCAGGTCTTCGTGCGGCAGGCCACGCAGTCCACCGTGCGCGTGGTCCGCAAACGGGAATAACCGGTCCCAAGGGCCGGATTCATGGGCGGGAGTCGCCGGATGCGTTTCGAGCGTGTCCGCGTTCCCGCCCCTCTTTTTTCCGTTATTGCTGTCCGGTGCGGAGTTTGTGGATAATGCCGATCATCGACGTGTCGCGGATTTCGCCGTTGCGCTTCATGTTCCAGATCGTGCGGGCGATATACCGCTCGATGTCGCGTTCCAACCGTTTGTAAAGCGGGCTTTTGGTGTAGTTTTCGTTGTCGAGCAGCACGTCGCGGATCGAGCGCAGCGAGTTGGTGTAGTTCGACATCTCGTTCTTGAGCGCCACGCCCTGCTTCTTCGAGGCGGTGATCTTGGCGATCGACATGGCCCGCAGCTTCTCGCACACGGTGTTGAGCATGATCAGCACCACGTTGTCCATCAGCGTGTGGCCGTGCATGAACAGGTAGGCGTTTTCGGGCGTCAGGCCGCGTCCGCGGAGCTGCACCTCGAACTCCTTCATGGGTTCGATCATCCGCGGGTTGCGCTGGCGGAGCAGGTTCTCGCGCTTCGAGACGTTGCGCCGCAGCCACTCGATCGTCTTTGAGCCGTTGTCCTCGATGTCGAGGTAGCCGATGCGCACCGACTGCTTGAAGTCGATCAGCGGAAAGACGTTTTCCGTGGCCAGCTGCGCCGAGTAGGCGTACCAGAGGAACAGCGGGTAGATCGTGCACGAATATTCGTGCATGAACTTCACGAAGTCGAAGATGCGCGTGTCGTTCTTGGTGGCCTTGACGCAGACGTTGTGCAGCGAGGGGGCGTAGCAGAGGTAGTTCTCGGTGGCGTAGGCGTAGGTGTGGAACATGAATTTGGCCTCGGCGACCTCCTTCGACTGGGGCGTTCGCCCGGCGAAGAGGTAGTCGAAGTCGGAGTCGACGCAGAGGAGCAGTTCCTCCGACGAACGGGGGATCATGCCCATGAGGACCTTCTTGCCCTTGGGCAGGTCGCCGCGGTCGGGGACCGAGATTTCGAAACGCAGGTAGGGATTCTGGAAATGGTCGAAGATGCCGCGCCAGAAGGCCACGTCTTCGTAGCCTTCGACATAGACCTTCACCAGCCGCTGGTCGGGGTTGGCCGGCAGCGGTTTGGGCAGTTCGTCGAGCGTCATCGGACGCGTGAAGGGGTTGAACTTGCGCAGTTTTTCGCGGAACTTCTTTGCCATGCGTTAACAAAGATAAATATTTTGCTAATTTTGCGCAATAAATGACGCCGCTTTCGGCGTTTAATTTCAACCATTCGAACAACTATGGCCGACAACGACTGGAAATCACGGCTCGGGATGGTCTATTCGACCGACCCGGGTTTCAACTACGAAACGGACGACGAACCCGAAGCCGAGACGCTGCCTGCGGGGCAGCAGGACCTGCGCGTGTGGCTCGACCGCAAACAGCGGGCGGGCAAGGTCGTGACCCTCGTCAAAGGTTTCGTGGGCCGAGATGCCGACCTTCAGGAGCTGGCGCGCATGCTGAAATCCAGGTGCGGCGTCGGCGGTTCGGCGAAGGCGGGCGAAATCATCATCCAGGGCGACCACCGCGACCGTGTGGCCGAACTGCTCATCCGCAGCGGCTACCGCTGCAAAAAAGCCGGTTCGTAGCGTGCGCCGGCAGCTTCTCCTCTTGGCGTTGCTGTGCGCGCTGTGCGGTGCCGAACGCGCCGCGGCCCAGTATTACACCTGGGGTTCGGACCCTCCGCAGAAGTGGTCGGCGATCCGCACGCCCGACGTGCGGATGATCTATCCCGATACGGTCGCCGGCATCGCCCGGCGCACGCTGTTCTACATCCGCTCGGTCCGGCCCGACATCGGTTACGGGTTCCGCCACGGCCCGATGCGCATTCCCTTCGTCATGCATCCCGAGAATTTCCAGTCGAACGGACTGGTGATGTACCTTCCCAAGCGCGTGGAATTCCTCACCTCGCCCGCCGTCGACAGCTATTCGATGCCGTGGTACAAGCAGCTCGTGGCCCACGAGTACCGCCACGCCGTGCAGTACAACAACCTCGACCGGGGCGTCATCCGCGCCTTGAGTTACGTGCTCGGACAGCAGGGGGCGACCATCGGTCTGCTGTGCATGCCGATCTGGGCCATGGAGGGCGACGCCGTGATGTCCGAAACGATGCACTCGTCGTTCGGCCGCGGTCTCCAGCCTTCGTTTTCGATGGCCTACCGCGCCATGGGCAGCGTCGGCCGCGACCGCCGCAACATCGACCGCTGGTTCTGCGGCTCCTACCGCGACTACATTCCCGACCACTACGAGCTGGGCTATCAGATCTGCTCCTACGCCTGGGAACGCTACGGCGAGAACATCTGGGACAAGGTCGCGTGGTACGGGTCGCGCAACCCCTACGTGCTGGCCACCACGCGCGTGGCGCTGGGCAAATTCTACAAGACCAACGTCATAAAGCTCTTCCGCGAAACCTTCGACGAACTGGAACGCTACTGGGATTCGCTGCCGGAAACCGGGGACAGCGCCGTGCCGCTCACCGCGCTGCCCGAAAAGAACCACACGACCTACCAGTGGCCCCTGCCGCTGGGCGACACGGCCGTCGTGGCGCTGAAAACCGACCTCGACCGCGTTTCGCGTTTCGTCGTGATCGACCGCCGTACGGGCGGGGAACGGACGGTCTGCCATACAGGGCTGGTCTCGACCCGTCCGTCGATGGCCGACGGCCGCGTCTGGTGGACCGAGTACCGCCGTTCCACGCTTTTCGAACAGCGCGTCAACTCGCAACTGTGTTACATGGACCTCGCCGACGGTGTGCCCCGCACGGCGGAACGGCAGCGAAATACGCTCTATCCCACGGCTTCGGGCGAGGAGTTCGGATGGGTCGAGTACAATCCCGACGGCCGTTATACGGTCGTGGTGCGGCACGGCGAGGGTCCCGAACGGCGGTTCGAAACGCCCGTCCGGTCGGAGATTCACGGATTGGCGTGGGACGATCGTACGGTGGCGTGGTACGTCCTCGTCACGGACGACAGCGGCATGTGGATCGGCCGCATCGACTCCGACGGCCTGCACCCGATTACCGAGGGGGCTTACATCACCCTTTCGAACCTGCGGGCTGGGGGCGGCAAGCTCTATTACGGCTCGATCGCCTCGGGCCGCGACGAGGCCCACTGTTACGACCTGATGGCCCGCCGCGAATACCGCATCACCACCTCGGCCTACGGCTCCTTCGCGCCCGCCCCGGCGGACGGAGGGGTGCTGCTGACGACCTACGACCGCCTCGGCTACCGCGTCGCGGAGCAGCGGGTCGCCGCCGATGACAGCCTGCTGATTCCCGTCACGCCTTCGCGGCTGCCCGTCAACCTGGTGAACCCGCCCCGCAAACGCTGGGACGTGGTGAACCTCGACACGGTGCGCTATACGCGCGCCGATTCGGTCGGACAGTCCGGCGAGTTCCGCGCGAAGCGGTATCGCAAGGTGCCCAATCTGGTGAACGCCCACAGCTGGATGCCCGTGGCGTTCAACCCTTTTGCGGCGGTCGACGAACACGTGATCGACCTCAATGTGGGCCTTACGCTGATCTCGCAGAACCTGCTTTCGAGCGCCGAGGCCTACGCCTCCTACGGCTGGAACCGGCACGAAGGCTCGCTCGTGAATCTGGGCGTGCGCTATTTCGGGCTGGGCGTGCGTTTCGACCTGGACGCCTCCTACGGCGGCAACCAGCTCTTCTACTCGCTGGCCGGCCGCGACGGGCAGGGCAATCCGGTCTACCAAAGCCGTCCTGCTCCCGACAAATATTACTCCGTGGGGCTGTCGGCCACGCTGCCGCTCTATTTCCAGCGGGGGTATCACACGCGCCAGCTCTCCCTCTCGGCGGGCTGGAACTACTCCAACGGCATGGTTGCCGATCTGGGCAAGATCGAATGGGAGAACGGCAGCATCTCCAACATTCAGCGGGTCGGTTTCCGCGAGGGGCTGCACAAGGTTTCGTTCGGAGCCGGATTCTCCGACCAGGTGCGTATGGCGCACCGCGACATCGCGCCCCGCTGGGGCTACACCTTCAGCGCGAACTACACGTTCAACCCCGAGAACACCCATTTCAGCGACCTGATTTCGTTCTACGGACAGGCTTATCTGCCGGGATTCGCGCCCCACAACTCGGTGCTGGTGGCCGCGACCTACCAGACCTCGATCGGCGGCTACAAGTTTCCGTCGGGATATGCTCCGTTGAGCTACAAATCCACGCGGCTGGTTCCGCGCGGGTTCACCTCCGCGGACATCGTGTCGAACAACTACACGGCTTTTCAGGCCAACTACCAGCTGCCGGTGTGGTATCCCGAGGGCGGCATCGGCTCGGTGATCTACATCAAGCGCATCCGGCTCAACGCCGGAGGCGACTACGCGCAGTTCCGCGACGTGGGCCGCGGAGGAATGACGTGGCGGCGGATCTGGTCGGTGGGCGGAGACATCGTTTTCGACTTCAACGCCTTCCGGCAGCCGGCGTCGGCCACTTCGACCTTCAAGCTGTCGTGCTACCATCCGTCGAGCGGCGGGCTGTACGTCGCAGCGTCGGTGGGACTGCCGTTTTAAGGTGAAAGGTTAAAGGTTAAAAGTGAAAGGTTAAAAGTAAAAGGTGAAAATTTCGTATCTTTGTCGCAAATATCGTCGTATGGGACAGAAAAAAAAGACGGGTGTCAGCCCGAAAACGATAAAATGGATCTGGTACGCGGCTTTCGCACCCTTTGCGCTCGTGGCGCTGATGCTGGTGCTCACGGTCTTCGGCGTGTTCGGCCGCATGCCCTCGTTCGAGGAGCTGGAGAATCCCCGCAGCAACCTCGCCACGGAGATCTACTCCGAGGACGGCAAGGTGATCGGAACCTTCTTCGTGCAGAACCGCTCCTATGTGCAGTACGCCGACCTCTATCCGTCGGATTCGACGCTTCACATCCGGCTGGCCGGGCATGAGGTTCCGCCCATCGTCGCGGCGCTCATTGCGACCGAGGACGTCCGTTTCCGCACCCACTCGGGCATCGACATTCCTTCGCTGGCGCGTGTGGCCGTGAAGACCCTGCTGTTGCAGAACACCTCGCAGGGCGGCGGCTCGACCATCACGCAGCAGCTGGCCAAGAACCTCTTTCCGCGCGATACGGTCCGCAACCGCGGCGTCGTCGTCCGCAAGGCCAAACTCGTGACCTCGAAGTTCAAGGAGTGGATCACGGCCCTCAAACTCGAATACAACTACACCAAGGAGGAGATCGCCGCCATGTACCTCAATACGGTGGAGTTCGGCTCGAACGCCTTCGGCATCAAGTCGGCGGCCCACACCTTCTTCAACAAGGAGCCGGACGAACTCAACGTGCAGGAGGCGGCCGTGCTGGTGGGGGTGGTGAACGCCCCGACGCGCTATTCGCCCATCCTGAATCCCAAGAACGCCCTCGTGCGCCGCAACCTCGTGCTTTCACGCATGGAGGAGGCCGGGGCGTTGACCCGCAGGCAGCGCGATTCGCTGGCGGCGCTGCCGATCGTGACCAACTACAAGCCCGTGTCGCACAACGAGGGTGCGGCGACCTATTTCCGCGAGATGCTGCGGCTGGTGATGAACGCCCGGCCTCCCAAGCGCAGCCAGTTCTACAACGAGTGGGACTATGACCAGGCGGTGAAGGAGTACAACGAGAATCCGCTCTATGGCTGGTGTCACAAGAACCGCAAGGCCGACGGCACGCCCTACAATATCTACCGCGACGGGTTGAAAATCTATACCACGATCAACTCCGTGATGCAGACCTATGCCGAGCAGGCCGTGCAGCGGCAGATGGAGAAGGAGATTCAGCCCAAGATGGACGCGCAGTTCCGGGCGACGAAGACGCTTTTCGTCGATGCCGACAAGGAGGAGCGCGACCGGATCATGCGCCATGCCGTCCGTTATTCGGACCGTTACCGCGAGATGAAGCACGCCGGGGCGGGCGAGAAGGAGATCAACGCCGCTTTCGACAAACCCTGCAACATGCGGGTGTTCACCTACAAGGGCGAGCGCGACACGCTGATGACGCCGCGCGACTCGATCCTCCACCACAAGCGTATCATGCGTGCCGCGATGGTGTCGATCGATCCTGCCACGGGCTTCGTAAAAGCCTATGTCGGAGGGCCTAATTTCCGTTACTTCAAGTACGACATGGCCAAGCAGGGCAAACGCCAGATCGGCTCGACGATCAAGCCCTTCGTTTACACCTTCGCCATCGACCATCTGGGCCTGACGCCCTGCACGATGGTTCCCAACCTGCCGACGACCATTGAGACGGCCAACGGTACGGCCTGGTCGCCCAAGGAGGCCGGCAATGTCGAGTACGACGGGGTGCTGCACCCCCTCAAGTGGGGACTTGCGCGCAGCCGCAACAACTACTCGGCGTGGATTATGAAGCAGGCCAAGCAGCCGGCTGCCGTGGCCGATTTCATTCACAACATGGGCATCCGCAGCTACATAGACCCCGTTCCGGCGCTGGCTCTCGGCTCTTCGGAATCGAACGTTTACGAGTTGGTGAGCGCCTTTTCGACCTTTGCCAATCAGGGCGTGCACACCGATCCGATCTTCGTGACGCGCATCGAGGACCGTCAGGGCAACCTGATCGCCAGTTTCATTCCCCAGTCGCAGGACGCCGTCAGCGAACGCACGGCCTACACGATGCTCACGATGCTTCAGGACGTGGTCAACTCGGGGACGGCGGGCCGTCTGCGGTGGCAGTTCGGGCTGACCGACATGGAGATCGGCGGTAAGACCGGAACTTCGAACAAGAACCGCGACGCGTGGTTCATGTGCGTGACCCCGAAGCTGGTGACCGGCGCCTGGGTCGGCGGCGAGGACCAGTCGGTGCACTTCATCCGCGGCGGCGAGGGCAGCGTGATGGCGCTGCCGATCGTGGGCGAATATATGAAAAAGATCTACGACGACGGTCGTTTCGGCATCAGCCGTACGGACCAGTTCGTGCGTCCGGCGATGATGCCCCGTTACGACTGCGAGGACGAAGTCGACTCCGAGGGGCGGAACAACCCCGAGGACGACAATTTCTTCGACTGACACGGACCGGGTTTTCTGTATCCGATAAAAGTCCGGGCCGCCCTCAATGGGCGGCCCGGACTTATTTGAGGATCGAACCGGTTTCGCTTATTCGGCCGGGGTGCCGGTGGTGAGGTCGTTCCCGTCGGCGTCTATCAGCTGAACCCACGTGAAGGGACCCACCGGGAAGTCTTTGGCCGTATAGCCCGGACGGACAGCCGGCGAGGTGTAGTAGGATGCCTGGTTTTCCGTCCATCTGAAGAATTCTATGCCGACGTAATCGGTGCCGGTATTGTAGCCGGAACCGTACATCGTTGCCTGGCCTGCCTGCGCCTCGTCGTAAATGCCGACGAGTTTGGGCGAGGTCTGGGTCGTCGTAAATGACGAGTAGGCTCCGGTCGAGTGGGTTATACGGGAGTAGCGAGTCCGGATCGGGTAGACTCCGTCGTAGCCGTAAATCGCATTGTCGGTTTTCGTGTAGAGAATGCCGGTCGACTTCGGAATCGGGATAGCCGGAGTGGAGGCGCCATTATAGGATGCCTGGTAATATGCCCGCAGGTCGTACCTGTTTCCGTAGATCGTGATGCCCCAGCCCCGGATCATGTAGGACGAGTTGACGGTGCCCGGTTTTACGATAACCTCGAATGTTACGGGAGCTTCGTTTACCTGCGAGGTGGTGCTCGTAACTCTCCATTTGCCCAGCCATCTCTTGTAGAGAGGATCGGTATTGTCCGGCAAGAGCGAGGCGTCGATCGAAACCGGAAGCGACGTGATGGGCGTGGTGGAGACGATGAATCCGTTGGAGACGGCGCATCCGAATACGACGGCTACGTACTCGTCGTAGAAACTCGGATAGTTGAGCGTATAGGTGTCCGCACCTTTGTGGAGCAGGCTGGCTGCGATCGCTTCGGGATCGTCGCCTGCGCCGATGTTGCCGTTGAGCGTGCCGACCAGGCTTTGCAGGAGCTTTTTCTCGCGCTGGGCCTCGAATTCGGACTTCAGCATCAGTCCCATGTAGTAGTACTCCGTATCCGTTGATGGAACTGTATTCACCGTAACGCTGTTGTAGGTCTTCGTGGCATCAGGAACGGTCACTTCGAACGTGATGTCCGACCGGACCGGCTCGGGCGTCATAATCTTGAAATCGGCGCCGTTGACTTCGGCGAAATAGTAGTCGTCGACAAAGGTGAAGTTCTGTGCGGTCACTCCGTCGATCTCGACCGGCATGTAGAAACTGATGCCGGCCTTGGTGTAGATGAACGGTGCGTACACGGTGGTTTCACTGTCGATCTTGACCGCAAAGCGACGGTTCGTGAGCGTTGCCGAATACGTCTTGTCTTTCACGACGAAGGAATAGGTGTTGAATGACATGTCTTCCGCATTATTCCGGTAGGTCTCCAGGTCTTCCGACCAGTCGGTGTCCGCGGAAACGGGGGTCAGGATGTAGTAATTCCCCGTGATGATGCCGCGCAGGACGACCATTGCCGCGGATGTCTCCATCACCGTGAATTTGTAGTCGCCCTCCATGCCCTTGTAGGTCGATCCGATGTTGTCGGGATTTTTCGGGTGTACGAAGTAATTGATGAGCGAGTTTTTCGTATCGAAATTGAGCGTGACGCCCAGATCCTCGCCGAGCGAATAGAGGCTCGTCTCGGTGATGGACGGGTTGCTTTCGATCTCGGAGGCAACGGTGACGCTGCCTTCGGAGAATTTGAAAAACAGGTTGTATCCGCCGAACTCCTGGGTCGGGGAGGGGAAATAGCGCACGTGCCATCCGTTTTCAGCGCTTTCGAGCACGGTCTTGGCCTCCTGCTTGGCGGCTTCGATGCGTTCGGAGGCGGACTTGTCGAAAAGATCCTCCTCGTCGAACAGGCATGAGGTGAGCAGGGCAGGAATGGCCAGAACCAGAAATAGTATGATTGCTGTTTTTTTCATATTCGGTGTCGCTTATTCGTTTGTACCGGAATTTTCGGGCGTGTCCGTATCTTCGTCATCCAGCGAGTCGAAGTCGAGGTTGGGCGCTTCTTCCGCACGGCGCAGTACGATTTCCCGCAGTTCGTTCAGGTCGATGTTCCAGGTGCTTTTCATGTAGTTGGAGACGATTTCGAATTTGGCTTCGATTTTCGGCCGTCCCGTGTCGCCGGCCGTCGTCAGCATCTCCTCCCACTCTTCTGCGCTCCGGTTGACGTAGAGGGCGATGAGTTCCACGAAATCCTCGCCGTCGGCTTTCGATGCATACGGGGAAATGAATCCTTTTTGCAGTGCCGATTCGGTGGTCTTGTAGATTTCGAAGCATTGGTCCTGTACGTAATCCGGGCCGGAAATCTCCGCGAAATCGGTGGGGTAAGGTTTCGTCTGATTGAGGATATGCCCGAATTCGTGGTGGATCGTCTTGAAATAGGCCGTCTTCGCATTGACGGTCTTGGGGTTCAGGTTGTCGAGGTTGTAGAGCGTGATCTTCGCCCCGGCTTCGGCCGTTCCCAGCACCATCGCTCCGTTGGTCTTGTAGGCATACGAGCCGACCAGGAAGAGGATTTTCGGGAAATAGGCCTTGATGAAATCCGTGCTGCCGGTTATCTCGTCGTAGGCTTCCAGGCACATGTGGCGCACCAGTTTGGCCATGGCGACCGACTGCTTGTAGCTGGCGGGTGTGAGGTAGTAGCCCATGCTCGACTCGATGTCCTCGAACCGGTATTTGAGCTGGATGTTGTAGGTTTCGACGTAGTTGCGCTTGAGCCAGCGGTCGAGGTCGTTCTGTTCGGTGGTCGTCGGCCGGACCACGCTGGTGGAATCCAGATCGTCGTTGTCCGAACAGGCTGTCAGCGCTGCGCAGAGCAGCGTGACGGAAAAGAGCAGATATATCAGATTCTTTTTCATACGCACTTTGGTTTGTTATTTTCTCGGGTTGGGGGTCAGGCCGGCGGCAATAACGTCGGCCGGGAGTTGCAGGGCGCGGCGCGGATCGGCCGTACCGTTCTCGTCGCTGATCTGATCGGTGATTTGCACGACGGTTTCGGCATCTTCATCGAGCAGGTAGCGGTAGACCGTGATGCCGAAGCGACGGGTGTCGAACCACCGCATGCCTTCGTGGAGGAACTGGTAGCGGCGCATGAAGATGAGCGCCTGAAGCATGCTCTCCTGCGGGCCGCCCTCTTCGAGCGTGTTGTAGGGGGCCGCATGGAGCTTTTTCTTGGGATTGAGCGTCTGCGGGCTGCTGACCGAGGTCTTTCCGACGTAGAGTTCGGAGTAGTCGGGGTAGGTTTCCGTAGCCCATTTGATGATCGAAGCCTCCGTCATGGATTTGAACCCTGCCGAGAAGAGGTTCGCGGCGTAGAGGTTTATATCCTCCAGGGCCTTGTCGAGCGCCGTCGGGTCTTCGTTCATCTTCATAATATAGGCTTCGGCGCGGTTGAGCAACGCCTCCTCGGAGGTGAAGAGAACGGAAATCGCTTTGTTGAATCCGGTTCCGGCGACCGGGTCGGTGTATTGGAACACGCGCCATGTCCGGGGAAGAACGTATTTGCCCGATGAGGCAAGCACTGCATGCGGCGCTTTGAAAGTCACGCTGCTGCCCCACGGACCGCCTTTTTTCGGCTGAACGGTTTCATAGATTCCTTGCAGTTTGCCGTGCGAATAGCGGCCGGCGGTGGAGTACCAGTCGAAAAGCAGTCCGCTGTTCGATGTCGCGGCCTGGAGGAGGAAGTTGGCCGTGCTGGCCGAATTGACATATTCCTGATGCCTGCTGGTGCCCTTCGGCAGAGCGGCGATCGCACTGTAATCGCGCAGCAGCGACGACGGGTTGGAGGTCAGGGCCATCGTCGCGTATTTGATGGCATTGCCCCAGTCCTGCATGAACAGGTAGTAGCGCGAGGCGAAGCAGCAGGCGGCCTTGTAGTTGAAGTGGTATTTCGGAACCGAATAGGCCGTGTCGTCGATCAGGGGGATGCCCGCTTCGATGTCTTTGCCGATCATCTCGTAGACCTCCTGGAGCGTTCCGCGTTCGTACCTGGGGTTGAGGTCGGTTTCGGCGTGGTCCATATAGGGTATGCCCAGGCAGTTCCCTGCTGTTGCCGGGTTGTAGGGCATGCAGAACATGTTTGCCAGTACGAAATGGGAATAAGCCCGGCAAATCAGCGCTTCGCCTTTGCTGGCCTTGAGCCTCGTGGTGGTAGGTCCTCCCAGCTCCTCGATGGCCGAAAGCGCCTGGTTGGCGTTGGCGATGTTGTTGTAGTTGGAACTCCAGATGTTCCGCGGGGCGTCGTTGTTGCTGGTAACCTCTTCGGCCCATTCGTAGACATCCTGATAGAACTGGTTGTAATTCTTTGTGATGCCGTAGTCGCAGACGTTGTCCGAGGAGAGTTCCGCAACGAGCTGGTAGCTGCCTGCCCCGCTGATGTAGGCCGAGACGAGTATGTTGGCGATCTTCTCTTCGGAATCCAGCGTCGTGCGCAGATCGGGATTCTGATCCAGAAAATCGCTGCACGACATGAATGCCGGAATGACGACCGCTATGCCCAGTAAATATATGATGCTTTTTTTCATAGGAATCTTTTTAAGATAAATCAGATTTTACAGTCCGATTCGGATTGTGAGCGTGAACTGCCGCGGCACGGGGGCTGCGACGCCGCCGGTGTTGTAGAACTCGGGGTCCTGGCCGTTGAGCTTCTTGTCGGCGTAGATCAGGAAGAGGTTCGTGGCTTGCAGTTTGAGCGAAAGCGAAGAGAACCGCAGTTTCGAAATGAGTCTCTTCGGGAAGTCGTACGAAAGCGAAATCTCCTTCATGCGGATGAAGTCGCCCTTGGCGATGCGTGCCGTCGAGTAGTTGTAGGCGCTGTACCCGTACGAAATCGAGGAGTTTAGCTGGCGCTGGCGCTTCGAGGCGATGGCCGGGATGTTCGTGACGGCTTCGTCGCCGGAGACCATCCAGCGGTTCTTGAATTCCCGCGGCATGGCGTCGAGGTCCGAGTAAATGCTGCTGAAGACCGGGTTGAGCCGCACGACGTTGCCGAACGAGTAGGTCATAAAGACGTTCAGACGCCATCCCTTGTACTGGAACGTATTGCCGAAACTGCCCAGGTCGGTCGGATCGACCGGTCCGGAGTAGACCAGATTCGTTTTCAGGTTGTTCTCGTTGCTGTCCTGGAAATTGAAGGAGCTGGAGCTGAGTTTGCCTTCCGTGTTGACCACGACCGGCAGTCCGACTTCGTTCAATCCTGCGAACTGGAACGAGAAGAGCGAGCGGGCGGGATACCCCTCCATCGTGAATCCGGTTCCCGAAACCAGCGTCATTGCGCGCGTGGAGGTTTCGAGTTTGGTCACTTCGTTGTGGATGTGCGAGTAGATGAAGTTGGTGGTCCAGCTGAAGTTCTTGGTCTGGACGTTCTTGGTCGAAAGGCTGATTTCGACGCCGTTCGATTTCATCTCCGCGACGTTGCCGTATTTGGAGATCTCGCCGCCGATACCCTGGGTCGTGACCGTGCCGATCAGGTCGAAGTTGTTGCGTTTGTACCAGTCGAAGGCCAGGTTGATCCGGTTGTTGACGAACCCGACGTCGAGTCCGAGGTTCAGCTCGTGCTTCTTCTCGTAGGTGAGCTGCGCATTTTCGAGGCTCGAAACCTTGAGACCGGTTTCGGTATCGCCGCTGGTCGGACGCCACGGGGTCGAGGCTTTGATGACGGCCAGCGAGTTGGTGACGTAAGACGGGCCGCGGTCGGCGGTCAGCGAGTAGGAGGCTTTGAGCGACAGGTGCGACAGGGCGGGCTGTACGTGGCTGAAGAACTTCTCCTCGTGGACGTTCCATGCCCCGGAGATATTCCACGTCGGCAGCCAGCGGGCTTTGCGGCTCTTGCCCATCTTGTTGGTCCCTTCGTAGCGGTAGGTTCCGTTGATGGTGTAGCGTCCCTTGTAAGAATAGGTTCCGTTGAAGAAGAAGGCCACTTCGCGATAGAACGAGTCGCCGATCGTGTAGTACTTGCTGCCGCTCTCCATGCCCTGCTTGAAGGCCAGGTAATCGTAGTAAGGCTCCATACCCATATCGTACTGGAGTCCCCAGCCGCGGAACCAGGTGTTGTGCCGGTCGATCTTGTTCACCGACATACCGCCGTAGAGGTTGATGATATGCGTGTTGTTGAACGTTTTGTTGTAGGTCGCCGACGCGCGGAAGTCGTACGAAAGCATTTTGTTGTCCGTGCGTTCGTAGATACCGCCCTTGGGCAGCACGGTCACCGGAACGGCGTAGGGGTTGTCCGGATCGGTGTAAAGGAACGGGTTGTTGTCCCGGACGGTGGTCGGTTCGACGGTCCGGTAAGCAACGGACTGGTTTGAGGACTCGGTGATGTTATGCTCCTGGATCGAGGCCTGGTATTTTACCGCGCCCAGGGCGCTCAAGTCGAGGCCCTCGACGGGCGACCACTTCAGTTCGGCCTGGAATTTGGTCTCGACGACCGAAAGGTCGATGTAGTTGTTGTCCAGTTCGTGCAGAATGTTGAAGCTCGCGTAGTTTCGCGTGTAGAATTCGTCGGGGTCGAGCGTGCGCGACGTATTGAGCGCATAGGAATAGGGGTTGATGTCGAATTCGCGCTTCACTTCGCCCGTCACGTAGTTGGTTGCCGACGACAGGGTTCCCGGCGCCTTCTGCTTCCGGTAGGAGCCGTTGGAAATCAGGTTCAGCGACAGGTTTTTGAAGATGTTGTAGGTGGCGTTGATGTTGGCCGTGTAGCGTTCCACCTTGCTGGTCTTCGTCCAGCCCGGGTCGCTCATGGCGCTCAGCGACGCATAGTAGGACGATTTGTCGGTTCCGGACGTGAGGCTCACCGAGTGGGTGTGCATGACGTTGTTGTTGAACAGCTCGCTGAACCAGTTCGTGTTGCGGAACTCCGCCGCGCGCAGGTAATTCCCGATGCTCGCGTCGTCGTTTTGCAATTGTCCGGCCGCAATCATCTGGTACATCTTTCCGAATACGCCGCTTTCCGAATCGGTGATGGTTTCGGCGAGGTTGAGCCAGCCTTTTTTCTGCATGTCCATGTACACCGACATCTGGTCCTGCGAGTTCATAATGTTGAAATCCCGGTAGGACGGAATCATGCGGTAGGTGAATTCGCCGGTGTAGTTGATGGTGCTCACGCCGGCGCGGCCGCGTTTGGTGGTGATGACGATGACGCCCGCCATGGCGCGCGCTCCGTAGATGGAGGTGGCGGAGCCGTCTTTCAGAATGTTGAAGCTCTCGATGTCTTCGGCATTGAGTCCGGCGATGGCCGATGCGATGAGCGTCGTGGCGTCGCCCGAGGAGAGGTCGTCGGCGTCGATGTCGACGATGTCCTCCATGATGACGCCGTCCACGACCCACAGCGGCTTCGAACTGCCGTAAATTGATGTGGCGCCGCGCACGCGGATTTTCGGGGCGGTTCCGAACGTACCGGATACGTTCTGGACGGATACGCCGGCCGACCGGCCTTCCAGGCCGCGGCTGATGTCGGCCATACCGGCCAGTTTCACGTCGTCGGCAACCAGCTGGTCTGCGGCTCCCGTGAACAGCCGCTTGTCCATCTTGGTCATACCCGTCACCACGACGGCCTCTACGGCCTGGGCGTCGGGTTCGAGTTTTACCCGGATGTCGGGTGCAATGTCAACATCCTGGGTTTTGTAGCCTACATAAGAGATTTGGAGTTTCCCCCCCCCTCCTTTCGGGACTCCTTGAAGTGCGAATTCTCCCTTGACATCGGTCGAAGTGCCGATTGTCGGGCGGTTCTTGACGACAACGGTCGCACCGATGACCGGTGCGTTGTTCTCATCGACGACACGGCCTTTGACCGTCTGGGTCTGGGCCGAAGCTGCCGTCATACAGAAAACCGCCGATAGCGATAAGAGCAATTTTTTTATCATAGGCGAAAATTTAAATGGGTTTGGTACGAGGTTCGGGCCGGCTGCCTTTCCGATGGGCCGTCGGCTATCGGAAAAGGAACGGTGCGTTTGAATAAGCGTGCAGCGGGTATGGGTAGGGATGCTGCGGGAGGGTGCGAACGTAAGAGAGAGGGCGATACGGCGGATCAGCCGAAGAGCGGGTCGTTCGGATGCCGTTGCTTCCGGTATTTCGACCGGCGGAACTGGAATACGGAAAACGATGCGGAGACTGCCCGGAATGATTTTCCGGCGATCGTCCGATTTGGATGCGAATACCTCTGATGCCGAAACAAGTGCGTTTTCTTCATAGCATGCGGGTTTTATATATAGGTGTCGCAAATAAGCCTTTCGGGAAGCGGAAACTTTCGTCAGGGCTTCTACAAAAATATCGGAAAACGGCATTGTGCGAGTATATTTTCTTGTAAAAGAAGTATGATTTCATATCATAGCGCCCAAGATCGCTCTTTGCCGCCCGCCGGAAAAGCCATCCGGCGTATCCGGGAAAAAGCCCTTGTACCAAGGGGAATCGGCGTTGTCGCTAAATGGGATATTTTGTTTTGAAATCCGGTTTTTTTGTATATATTTACATAGATATTCCGGTCTGTTTTTATCTAATTCCCCTGCTATGTATTTCAGATGCGTATTCCTTCTCCTCGCGGTCGCGGTCGTCCGGAGTGCATTCCCGCAGAATATCCGCCGCATTACCCACCGCGACGGGCTGTCGAACAGTTCGATTCTGTCGCTGGCGCAGGATGCGGACGGGTATATCTGGGCGGGCAGTTGCGACGGACTGAATCTGTGGGACGGCAATTCCGCCCGGCATTTCCGGCTCTCGGGCAACCTGATTCAGGAGATCGTAGCCACGGACGACGGTTACCTCTGGGTGCGGACCAACTACGGTGTCGACCGCTTCGACACGCGCGACCGGCGGATCGAAATGCTTGCCGGATTCCAGCGGGTCTATAAATTCGCGGCCCGCAGCCGGGACGAGGCGTTTTTCCTGCATGGCAACAAGTTGTACGGATATGTGGCGTCGCAGGGTGCGTTCGAGCCGGTCGATGTCCGCGGGGAGGAGCTTAACGGGGTGCTGCGCATGTGCCTCGACGGCGACGGCGTATTGTGGCTGGTGCGTTCGGAGGATATTCGTTGTGCGCAGGTGGCCTATGACGCCGGCGGCAGGGCTTCGGTGGGGGAGTGGGAGCGGATGCCGCTGCCGGACGGGGTGGTGTTCACCCGTTACGACGGCGACCGGACGATCTTTTTCACCGACCGGAACGGCATGTTGTTCCGCTTCGACACCGGGCAGCGGCGGGCTTTCCCGATTTTCGACCTGCGGGAGGAGCTCGGACGGCGCGGCACCCTTTCGTCGGTGATCAGCGACAAGGACGATTACGTGCTGGCCTTCGGGATGAGCGGCGTGCTGCGGCTCCGTTCGACCGATCCGATCGAGGGGCGTTACGAGTTGCAGGAGATCGACGTCAACTGCGGCGTTTTTGCGCTGCTGAAGGACTGTAACCAGGATATTGTCTGGATCGGAACCGACGGCAGCGGGTTGCTGCGGCAGGCGGTCGGGGAGGTCGCGATCCGTTCGGTCACCTACGAAACGCTGCCCTACCTGCTGACCAAACCGATCAAGGCGCTCCATGTCGACCCGGAGGGCGACCTCTGGATCGGGACCAAGAACGACGGCATCCTGCGCATCCGCGATTTCTACTCCCGGCGGACCTTTACGCGGGAGAATACCGACAGCTATACGGCCGCCGATTCGCCGCTGGGGAAAAATTCGGTCTATACGTTTGCCGGAAGCCGCCGCAATGTGCTGTGGATCGGCGGCGACGGCGGCGTGTGCTACTACTCGTACCGGCACAGGCGGATTTTCGAACTGCCGCGGAGCGGGGCGCTGCGGCGCATTCACGGGCTTTACGAGGACCGGGACGGGGTGCTGTGGGCTGCGAGCGTGGGCTACGGGGTCTGGCGCATCGAACTGTCCGGGAGCGCCGACGCGCCCGTCGCCGCGAATGTCGAACCGGTGGAGCTGGGACTCAAGGCGCGGAGCCGGAACTTCTTTTTCTCCGTTTGCGAGGAGTCCGATTCCACCCTCTGGTTCTGCAACCACGGTATCGGCGTCGTACACTATAACAGGCGCACCCGGGAGGGCTGGACCGTCGGGTTTGACACCCGCCGGGGGCTGGCCGTGAACGACGTGACGGCGGGCGTGTGCCGTTCGGACGGCTCGTCGTGGTTCGGGACCGGCTGCGGCCTGGTGCGTTACGATCCGGCGGGCGGCGGCGCGGAACCCGATTACAGCAACGACCAGCTGCGCTGCGGGGTGATCCACGGCCTGCTGGTCGATTCGCTCGACAACATCTGGGTCGGGACCAATGCCGGCATCGTGCGCTACGACCCGGCGACGAACCGTTCGGTGGTTTACGGCGCTTCGTACGGACTTGACGTGGTCGAGTTCAGCGACGGAGCCTATTTTTACGACCGGGAGCGGGGAAAACTGCTTTTCGGCGGGATCAACGGCTTCGTGGTCATCTCCGACAGCGGGGATTTCGAAGCGGCCTCCTACATGCCGCCCATCCGGTTCCGCGAGGTGAGGGCCAACGGCGAGTCGTACGATGTCGGGGCGCTGATGCGCCGGGGGCGGATGGTGCTGCGGCATCATCAGAATGCTTTCAGTCTTTCGATCGCGGCACTGGATTACGTCAACGGCAGCAATTATTCCTATTTTTACAATATCGAGGGGCTGGACGGCGACTGGCACGACAATTACCACAGCAACACGCTGGCTTTCGCTGCGTTTCCCGCGGGCCGCTATACGCTCGGGGTGCGCTACCGGAACAATACGACCGGGGAGTGGAGTCCCGTCAGCCGCCTGCCGATCCGCGTGCTGGCTCCGCCCTACGCCTCGACCTGGGCCTGGATCGGGTATCTCGCCGCAACGCTGGGCGTCGTTATCGGCGTGTCGGGATACCTGATCCGCCGCCGCCGGCTCCGGGCGCGGCTCCGGCAGTCGCTCTACGAACAGCGGCAGCGGGAACTGGTCTATGAGTCGTGCATCTGGTCGTTCTCCAACCTGACCAACGAACTCTCGATCCCCGTGACGCTGATAAACGGTCCCTGCCAGCAGATCATGGGCTGCAAGTCGGCCGACGCGTTCGTCCGCCGGCAGGCGGAACTGATCCGGCACAATGCGCAGAAGATCAACGATCTGATCTATATGCTCAACGAATTCCAGTCGACCGATCCCGTCGACGGTTCGGACGATATCGAGATGCTGGACGTTTCACGCACGGCCGGCGGCATCGCGCAGACATTCGCCGATTATGCCGGGGAGAACCGCATCGCCTACCGGACGGCCGTAGGCAGCGGCGTGCTGTTCCCTTCGGTGCGCAATATCCTGATGATGATCTTCAATATCCTGCTGTCCAATGCGTTCCGCCGGACGGAGCCGGGCGGCGAGGTGAGCGTTTCGGTCGGAATCTGTTCCGTGCCGCGTCCGGACGGGGCGGCTTCCGGCGCCGGGGAGGAGACTTCCGGCGCGGCGGAACGGCTTCGGATCGAGGTCTCGAACCGGGGCGTGGAACTCGACGCCGGGCAGATCGAACTGATTTTCGACCGTTACAAACTGCTCAACCACCTGGGGGCGCTGAGCCGCCAGGGCGTGTCGCTGAAGGAAGACCTGGAGCTGGCGATCTGCTACAACCTCGTGACCAAGCTCCAGGGCGAATTCCGGGTGGAGAGCCGCGACGGGCTGACGACCTTTACGCTGTCGCTGCCGCGGCTCGAGATCACCCGTGCGGCCCGGTCCGCCGCACAGCCCGACATCGCTCCCGGACAGCGGTTCAGCCAGCCCGTGCCGGTTCCCGAAGCCTCCGTGATGACGTTCGGTGACATGCTCCCGACGATGCTCGTCATCAACGAGGACCGGGATATGGCCGATTTCATCGCCGGTCTGTTCAGCGGCGGCTACAACGTGCGGATCGTCTCCGACCTGAAATGCCCGCAGGAGAAACTGGCCGAAGCGCAGCCGCAGATCATCATCTGCGGGACGGTGTCGCTCAATGCGGCGATGATCGGGCTGATCCGCAGCATCCGGGAAACCAAGCAGCTGATGCAGGTCCCGATTATCCTGTTGACGGCGGTTTCCCGTACGGACGTGAAGGTCGAGGGGCTGGAACTGGGCGTGGACATCTGCCTGAAGATCCCCTTCGACATTACCCATTTGCAGAGTGTCGTCGACCAGCTGCTGCGCCGTTACGAATCGCTGAAAAGCTACGGACGCTCGGTTTACAGCGCCTTCGACCTCACGCAGGGGCGGTTGCTGCACAAGGACGACAAGGCGTTTCTGGAGCGGATGCTCGACATCATCAACCGGAACATTCTCGATCCGGGATTCTCGACGCAGTTCATCGCCCGAGAACTCGGCATGAGCCTCTGCAATTTCTACCGGCGGCTGGGGACGATCACCGGCCAGACCCCGGCGGGAATCATCCGGGAGTACCGGCTGAACCTGGCCGAGCAGTTGCTGGTGACCACGCGGCTCTCGATCGACGAGATTATCTACAAGTCGGGGTTCGCCAACCGCAGTACCTTTTTCCGGGGATTCATCGCCCGGTTCGGGGCGACGCTGAAGGTCTATCGCGAGCGGAAGCTCGAGGAGGCGCTGCGGGAAAAGGACGCCCGGGCGGAGGAATCGGACCGGGCGTAAGCGAAGCCCTCGGCAGCGCGGGTGCCGGGGTGTCGGGTGCCGGGTGCGTGCCGGGTGGATGCTGCGCAGGTGTGCGGTGCCGGGTGCGGGCGAAAGCGGGCGGCAGTCGTTGCGGGGGCGTTTCTGCGGATGTTTTCGGGCGGTTGCTGCGGCGGCGGTGCGGGCGGAACGGTTCGTGCGCAGTCGTTTTCCGGTGTCCGGATCGTGTGCCTGCGTTCCGGATTTTGCCGATTTCCAGGCCGGAAGGAGGATTTTTCCCGGAAAATCGTTATTTTTGCCTCCGGAGCTTCCGTGTACGGTTCGTCCGAGCGGAAACGATGATCACTTTATAACTTTATCGAGATGAAAATTGCTATTGTGGGCGTCAGCGGCGCTGTGGGCCAGGAGTTTTTGCGGATTTTGGAGGAGCGCCGGCTTCCGATCGACGAACTGGTGCTGTTCGGTTCGCAGCGCAGCGCGGGCCGTACCTATAAATTCCGCGGGGAGGAGCTTACCGTCAAACTGCTGCAACACAACGACGATTTCAAGGGAATCGACTTCGCCCTGACGTCGGCCGGAGCGGGTACGTCGAAGGAGTTCGCCGAGACGATCACCCGGCACGGGACCGTTATGATTGATAATTCGAGCGCTTTCCGCATGGATGCCGACGTGCCCCTCGTCGTGCCGGAGGTCAACCCCGGGGATGCGAAGAACGCGCCCCGCCGCATCATCGCCAATCCCAACTGCACGACGATCCAGATGGTCGTGGCGCTGAAGGCGATCGAGGACGTGTCGCATATCCGCCGCGTGCACGTGTCGACGTACCAGTCGGCCAGCGGCGCCGGGGCGGCCGCCATGGCGGAACTGGAGACGCAGTATGCCGAACTGGGCGCGGGCAAGGAACCGACGGTGGCGAAATTCGCCTTCCAGCTGGCCTACAACGTGATTCCGCATATCGACGTCTTTACCGACAACGACTATACGAAGGAGGAGATGAAGATGTTCCACGAGACGCGCAAGATCATGCATTCGGACATCGCCGTGTCGGCGACCTGCGTGCGCGTCCCGGTGATGCGCGCCCATTCGGAGAGCGTGTGGCTCGAAACCGAGCGTCCCGTCTCCGTGTCCGAAGCCCGCGAAGCCTTCTCGAAGGCCGAAGGCGTGGTGCTGATGGACGATCCCGCCGGCAAGGTCTACCCGATGCCGCTCTTCATAGCCGGCAAGGACCCCGTGTACGTGGGGCGTATCCGCAAGGACCTGACGTGCGACAACGGCCTGGCGTTCTGGTGCGTGAGCGACCAGATCAAGAAGGGTGCGGCGCTCAATGCCGTGCAGATCCTCGAAACGCTGATTTAGCTTTCGGCCGGCGGCTGTCCGGGAGTTGCTTCGGGCGGAAAGCCGACTGAAGAACTGACGGCCTGCGCTGCCGATGACCGCATTGATTGCGGTTTGCGCGTAGAGCGGCGGTTTTGTCGCAAGAACAGGCCCGGGACGAAATCCCGGGCCTGCTCTGTATCGGGAAATCCGGATAAAGCAGGTCGCTTACCCGATTAAGCGGGGGTGGGCATGTGCGCGAAACAGAGGATAATTGCGACCTTTCGGAACAAATCCCATACTGTTATGATCACTTCCGTAAAGGTAAAATTCCGCGCATCGCGCGTATCCGGCAAGGCCGGAACCATCTACTATCAGTTGACCCATCTCCGCCGGACCCGCTGCATTACGACCGGCATCCGTTTGATGCCCGGCGAGTGGGACGCTTCGGCGCAGCGGGCCGTCTCTCCGGAGCCGGGCCGCATTCCGGTCTGGCAGTGCCGCATAGAGTGCGACGTGGACCGGCTGCACCGGATCATCCGCGACCTGGGCCGCGAGGGGCGGCCCTATACGGTCGACGAGGTTGCCGACCGCTTCTGCGCACAGTCCTGCGGCGTGGGCGTGACGGCGTTCATGCGCGAGCAGATCGCGCAGCTGACAGCCGACAACCGGCTGGGCACGGCCCGCAACTACACGCGCACGCTCCGCAGTTTTTCGGGCTTTCTCGGCGGCGGCGAACTGCCTTTCGCCGCGTTCACCGAGCGGTTGGTCGAGGAGTACAACGCTTATCTGCTGCGCCGCGGGGTCGTCCGGAACACCGTGTCGTTCTACATGCGCATCCTGCGCTCGGTTTACAACAAGGCGGTCCGCAGGCGGCTGGCCGAGCCGGCGTCGCCGTTCGGCGGTGTCTATACGGGCGTCGACCGCACGCGCAAACGGGCCATCGACGAGCGGCTCATCGCCCCTCTGAAGAGCCTCGACCTGCCGGTTTCGGGTGCGTTGCCGCTGGCCCGCGACCTGTTCGTTTTCAGCTACTGCATGCGTGGCATGGCGTTCGTCGACATGGCTTTTCTCCGGAAAAAGGACATGAGGGACGGGGCGATCCACTACGTGCGCCGCAAGACGGGGCAGCGGATGACCGTGCATCTGGAGCCGTGCATGCGCGAGATCATCGGCCGGTACGCTCCGCGCACGCGCGATACGCCCTATCTTTTCCCGGTGCTGACGGCCGAGGACCCGGCCCGGGCCTATGCGCAGTATCAGGTCGCGCTGAACTACTACAACCGTCTGCTGAAAAAGCTCGCGTCGCTGCTGGGGCTGGACTCCGGGCTTTCGTCCTACACCTCGCGTCACAGCTGGGCGACGGCGGCCCGCAACCACAATGTGCCGCTGCCGGTGATCAGCGCCGGAATGGGGCACACCTCCGAGCGCACGACGCAGATTTACCTCTCGGCGCTGGAAACCTCGGTCATCGACTCCGCCAACCGGAAAATCCTCGCTTCGCTGAACCGCTGCGTCTCCTGCTGACGTGTCCGGAGATGCGGGTCTGAAAAAATCCGGCCGCGGAGGTCTGTCCCCGCGGCCGGATCGGTCGGTTGGAACATGCGTTTACTTCACCTCCCAGTCGTCGGTGCGGAACGAGGAGGCGGGGATGCCGGAGGTGTTGAAAAGGGTGGCTTCGGGAACGTTGCGGAAGGCGTAGCGCACGGCGACCGGTTTCGGAACGGCGTCGCACGCGACGATCAGGCGGCTTTTGCCCTTCTCGATCCGGGCTGTGGCCGGGTGGAAGACGCGGTCGGCGCCCGCCATTTCGAAGCCCGTGAGCGTGCGGCCGTAGGGCGCCAGGCCGTCGGGACCTGTCGCGAAGGTCAGGTAGGCCTTGCCGTCGGCGACCTCCATCTTTTCGCAGACGGGCGTATCGGCGTCGATGCCTTTCATGCCGTAGGTTTTCGACAGCGCCAGCCAGGCCAGACGTGTTCCGACCTCTTCTTTTTTGGCCGGATGGATGCAGCCCTCGTCGCCGATGTCGAGTGTTACGGCCATGCCGCTCGATGGAATATCCTTCAGATTATGCAGCTGGGCTTCGCGCAGCAAGGCTCCGCTGATGGCGTCGGGTCCGTCATAGCGGTAGGGTGCGATCTGCACGTAGTAGAACGGCAGCTCGCCCTGCGCCCAGCGCTCGCGGAGCATCTTCACGAAGGCCGGCATCAGCGCCCGGTACTGGGTGGGATTCGGCCTGTTCGACTCGCCCTGATACCAGAGGAATCCCTTCACGGTGTAGGGTACGAGCGGTGCGATCATGCCGTTGTAAAGTCCGCAGGGTTTGTACTGGGGGCGGTCGATTTGGTCCGGGTTGTCAAGGAACGAGAGGTCGAATTCCTTGAATCCGGACATCGTTTCGCGGTCCATCCACGCCTCGACCGGGGTGCCGCCCCAGCAGGTGACGATGACACCCACGGGGACGTCCAGCACGCTCTGCAAGTAGCGGGCGAAGTAGTAGGCCGTGGCGCTGGTTCCGGCGACCGCTTCGGGGGTGTGCTTCAGCCATTGTGCCGCGCACTCCTCCTGCGGCGTGCGTGCCGTGCTGCGTTTGACGGTGCAGAGGCGGATCGGCGTTGCGGCCCTGGCCCGGATGATCGCCTCCGCCGAACCTTCGACGGGCTGGTTGGGGAATCCGTGTACCGGCATCTCCATGTTCGATTGTCCGGAGCAGAGCCACACCTCGCCGATCAGCACGTCGCGGAGCGTCAGCCGCTCGCCGTCGCTCAATTCGATCGTGTAGGGACCTCCGGCCTCCGGGGTGGGCACGGCGGCCCGCCAGCGGCCGTCTTTGCCGACGTTGGCCGTAATGCCTTGCGTGCTCCACGAGGGGCGGATCGTGACCTTCTTGCCGGGCGCGGCCTTGCCCCAGAACTGCGCTTCGGACTGCTGCTGGAGCACCATGTTGTCGCCGAAAATGCCGGGCAGGACGACTTTCGCTTGCATCGTGAGGGCTGTGCCGAGCGCGGCCAGTGTGAGAAGGATTCGTTTCATCGTTAACGGATTTTATCGAGTTCGACGGTGAAGTGGCGCAGGATCGGCGCCTCGAAGGTGATGCGGTAACCCGTGGTGATCTCCGCGCGGCGCTCGAAGATGTTGCGGCATGCGGCGGCGATCACCCGGATGTGGTTGTCGGTGTAGACGCGGCGCGGGATGGCCAGGCGCAGCAGTTCGAGCGCGGGGTAGCGGTTCTCGTGTGTCTCGGGGTCGCGGTCGGCGAGGATCGAGCCGATCTCCACGCCGCGGATGCCCGCTTCGAGGTAGAGTTCCACGGCCAGCGTCTGGGCGATGAACTGCTCCTTCGGGAGGTTCGGAAGCACCTTCTTCGCATCCACGAAGATCGCGTGCCCGCCTGCCGGACGCTGGTAGGGGACGCCGTACTGGTCCAGCAGGTCGCCCAGCAGCCGCACCTGCCGGATGCGGGCGTCGAGCTGTCCGAATTCCGTGTTCTCGTCCAGTCCCACGGCCAGCGCGTCCATGTCGCGGCCCGACATGCCGCCGTAGGTGACGTAGCCTTCGAACATGATGCTGAACGACATCGCCTTTTTGTAGAGTTCCTCGGAGCGCATCGCCACGAAGCCGCCCATGTTCACCACGCCGTCCTTCTTGGCCGAGATGGTCATAATGTCGGCCCAGTCGTACATTTCGCGGACGATCTCCTTGATCGTCTTCGAGGCGTAGCCCTCCTCGCGGGTTTTGATGAAGTAGGCGTTCTCGGCGAAGCGCGCCGAGTCCATCAGCAGGGGCACGCCGTAGCGGCGGCACAGTTCGGCCGTTTCGCGGATGTTGCGCATCGACACGGGTTGGCCTCCGGCCGTGTTGTTGGTGACGGTGAGCACCACGCACGGAATCTTTTCGCGCGGGTTTTTGGCGAGGACCTTTTCGAGTTTCGCAAGGTCCATCTCGCCTTTGAACGGCAGTTCGAGCTGCGTGTCGGCCGCGGCGTCGATCGTGCAGTCCACGGCGTGGCAGCGGCGGAATTCGATGTGCCCCTTCGTGGTGTCGAAGTGCGAGTTGCCCGGCACGATGTCGCCCTCCTTGAGCAGCGCCGAGAAGATCACGTTCTCCGCGGCGCGCCCCTGGTGCGTGGGCAGGAACCACGGCATGCCGAACAGCTCCGCGACCGTCGTTTTGAGCCGGAAATAGGACGAGGCCCCGGCGTAGCTTTCGTCGCCGGTCATCATCGCCGCCCACTGGCGGTCGGACATCGACCCCGTGCCCGAATCGGTCAGCAGGTCGATCGTCACCTGGTCCGAGCGCAGTTTGAAAAGGTTGTAGCGGGCTTCGCGAATCCACGCTTCGCGCTCTTCGCGCGTGGAAGTGCGGATGGCCTCGGTCATCTTGATCTTGTAGGGTTCGGCATAAGGAAGTGTCATCATATAGTTGGTTTTAGGTTGCAATTCGTCGGTATTCCGATCAAAATTACGAAAAATTTTCCGAAACCGGAACTCGGGTACGTTATTTGTTCGGGGTCCTGCTGAATTTAACCTTCCGAATGCGATGCAAAAATACCGCTGCACCTACTGCGAATACATCTATGATCCCGTGTCGGGCGATCCGGAACACAACGTGGGCCGGTATACGCCGTTCGACGCGCTGCCCGACGACTGGGTATGTCCCGTCTGCGGCCGGGGAAAATGGGCTTTCGATGCGATGAAGGAACAAAAAACAAGCGACATATGATTTTGTATCTCAACTTATTAACATCTTTGATTATGGCAACGACCGATACCGCGTCCTCGCCGCGTTTCACCCCGCAGGACCTGCCTTATGCCTACGACGCGCTTGCGCCCGCAATCTCCGAGGAGACGATGCACTACCACCACGACAAGCATTATGCTGGTTATGTCGACAAACTGAACGAGCTGATCGTCGACACGCCCTTTGCCGGGCAGCCGCTGGAAGACATCATCCTTTCGGCCGACGGGCCGGTCTACAACAACGCCGCGCAGGCGTGGAACCACGCGTTCTTCTTCGGACGGCTCTCGCCGAAACCCCAAAAGGAGCCTTCGGGCGAGCTGCTGGAGGCCATCAACCGCAATTTCGGCTCGCTCGACGAACTGAAGGTGCAGATCGGCCGCGCCGCCGCGGGCCTTTTCGGTTCGGGGTGGGTGTGGCTGGCCGAGGACCCCTCGGGGCGTCTGGCCGTCGTCAGCGAGCAGAACGCCGGCAACCCCATGCGTCACGGCATGAAGCCGCTGCTGGCGATCGACGTCTGGGAGCATGCGTATTACATCGACTACCGGAACCGCCGCGCCGATGCCGTCGAGGCCCTCTGGGGCGTCGTCGACTGGAAGGTCGTGGGCGACCGATACGCTGAAAAATAGGCGGTTCCCGCCGGTGTTCGAATGCCGTTTCCTACATAGGAAACGGTATTTTTTGCGGGCCGCGGATTCGTGGATTTGTAATCAAAATTCGTCATTTTGTGATCTTTTTGGTTTGCCAATGTGCTTTTCTGCGTAAAAGAGTGTATCTTCGCAGCGTAGAAATTTATGATTCGGACCGGATGCAGGAGAGAATTCAATTGGCATTGATCCTGTTGCTCTTCGCCTTGGCGGGGAGTCTGGAGGATACGTCGTTCCGCAGCGGCGCGGAGAGCGTGCGCCCTGCCCTGACGCAATCCTCGGTTGCCGGTTCGCACGCCGCGGCATGCAATTATTTCTCCGCCGCGATCTGTCCCTGCGCCGTCTCGATCGAGGCTCCCGCAGCTCCTTCGGACCATAAGGCCGCCGTGCGGCAGCTTGCCGGCGCGCGCGTCGCCTGTGATGCCGCTTTCGGCCTCCGTACCGCAATGCGGACCTATTCCCCGGCTTTGCACCCCGACGCCGTGGATTACTACGTCTTCTCTCTGGGGCGCATTCTGATTTAGCCTTTTCCGCCGTTTTACCTGCCGCATGTTTCCGGGGCTTTGCCGTCCGCGGGGCGTGCGTGCGTTCGTCGTGCCGGAATTAAAAATCGTAAAACAACATATCTATGTATTTCACGCTATTGGTGGTCGTCATCCTTACGGCCATTGCGCTGGTCGCAGTCGCGCTGGGCATCGCCCGCGCCGTGTCGCCGCGTTCGTACAACCCCCAGAAGGGCGAGGCTTACGAGTGCGGCATCCCGACGCGCGGACGTTCGTGGATGCAGTTCAAGGTGGGTTACTACCTCTTCGCCATCCTCTTCCTGATGTTCGACGTCGAGACGGTGTTCCTCTTTTCGTGGGCCGTCGTCGTGCAGGAACTGGGCGTCTACGGACTGGTGAGCATTCTCTTCTTTTTGGTGGTACTGATTCTGGGCCTTGCCTACGCATGGCGGAAAGGAGCTTTGGAATGGAAATAAAGAGACCGAAAATCAAGTCGATGAAGTACGAAGACTTCAACGACAACGAATACCTCGAACAGATGGTGCGCGAACTGCGCGAGAACGGAACCCATGTGGTGGCGGGATGTCTCGACGAGGTGATCAACTGGGGGCGCAGCAACAGCCTCTGGCCCCTGACGTTCGCCACGAGCTGCTGCGGCATCGAATTCATGGCCGTGGGCGCCGCGCGCTACGACTTCGCCCGGTTCGGGTTCGAAGTGGCCCGCGCCTCCCCGCGCCAGGCCGACTTCATCATGGTCGCCGGAACCATCACGCACAAGATGGCCCCGGTGCTCAGGCGCCTTTACGACCAGATGGCCGATCCCAAATACGTGATCGCCGTGGGCGGCTGCGCCATCAGCGGCGGTCCGTTCAAGAAGTCGTACCACGTGGTCAACGGCGTGGACCGGATTCTGCCCGTCGACGTTTACATCCCCGGATGTCCGCCGCGTCCCGAGGCGATGCTCTACGGACTGATGCAGCTCCAGCGCAAGGTGAAACTGCAACGCTTCTTCGGCGGCGTGAACCGGCAGATCGGCCGCGAGGAGTACGAACGGCTGCTGCGGAGCGACCTGACGGCGGAGAAGAACGATTTGAATGTGGACGAAGAAAAACGAGAATTATGACCCTGACAGATAAAATGAAGGCCTGGGAGCCTGCGGCCGTGTGGTCGGAGGCCGGCGAGGGGATGTTCACCGTGCCGGCGGAAGCTTTCCGCGGGGTGGCCGAACGCCTGAAGGCCGAAGGCTTCGATTTCCTGCGCAGCCTCACGGGCATGGACTGGGGCGAAGAGGGCTTCGGCGTGGTGTACCACCTCGAAGCCTCCTCGACGGGCGAGAACGTCGTGGTGCGGACGCTGACTCCGGAACGCGAACGCCCGGTCCTGCCCTCGGTGTGCGACCTGTGGAGGGCCGCCGAGCTGAACGAGCGCGAGGCGTTCGACTACTTCGGCATCCGTTTCCTGAACCATCCCGACATGCGGCGGCTGTACCTGCGCGACGATTGGGTGGGACACCCCCTGCGCAAGGACTACGATCCGGCGTCGAACCCGCTCCGCATGAGCAACGAGGTGTCGAAGGACAGCGCCCCGACCTTCGAGTTGCAGCCCGACGGCAGTTTCATACGCGGGCGCAACGTGCTTTTCGAGGAGGAGGAGTACGTCATCAACGTCGGTCCCCAGCACCCGGCCACGCACGGCGTGCTGCGCTTCCGCGTGTCGCTCGAAGGCGAGATCATTAAAAAACTCGACGTGCACTGCGGCTACATCCACCGCGGCATCGAGAAGATGTGCGAGGAGCTGACCTATCCCCAGACCCTTGCCCTGACGGACCGTCTCGACTACCTCGGGGCGTCGCAGAACCGCCACGCCCTCTGCATGTGCATCGAAAAGGGGCTGGGCGTCGAGGTGCCGGAGCGCGTGCAGTACATCCGCACGATCATGGACGAGTTGCAGCGCATTGATTCGCACCTGCTCTTCTTCGCCTGCCTGTGCATGGACATGGGCGCGCTGACGGCCTTCTTCTACGGTTTCCGCGACCGCGAGAAGGTGCTCGACATCCTGGAGCAGACCACCGGCGGCCGCCTGATCCAGACTTACAACACCATCGGCGGCGTGCAGGCCGACATCCATCCCGATTTCGTGCGCAAGGTCAAGGAGTTCATCGCCTACATGCGTCCCGTGCTGCGCGAGTACCACGAGATTTTCACGGGCAACGTCATCGCGCAGGAGCGTCTGAAAGGCACCGGCGTGCTGACGCGCGAGGATGCCATTTCGTTCGGCGCCACGGGCGGCACGGGCCGCGCCGCAGGGTGGGCCTGCGACGTGCGCAAACGCCATCCCTACGCCGTTTACGGCAAGGTGGATTTCGAAGAGGCGCTCTTCACCGAGGGCGACTGCCTGGCCCGCTACATGGTCCGCATGCGGGAGATCGAGCAGAGCATGAACATCATCGAGCAGTTGATCGACAACATTCCCGAAGGCGAATACCAGTTGAAGATGAAGCCCGTGATCCGCATTCCCGAGGGCAGCTACTACGCCGCCGTCGAGGGAAGCCGCGGCGAGTTCGGGGTCTTCATCGAGAGCCGGGGCGACAAGTTCCCCTACCGCATGAAGTTCCGCTCGACGGGTCTGCCGCTCGTCTCGTGCCTGGAGACCATCGCCCGGGGGACGAAGATCGCCGACCTGATCGCCATCGGCGGCACGCTGGATTACGTGGTTCCGGATATTGACAGATAAAAGAGACTCTATGACCATGATGCATCATATCACGCTGTCGAATGGCGTTTTCGCCGCCTGCGGCGTCGTTTGCAAGTCCGACCCCACCCCAAGTCCCTCCCCGAGGGAGGGACTTGGTGCCGCTGCGCGGCAAAATCGGCGTTTCGGACGGTTGTGCCATAATCTGTAATAGCGAAAAATTGTATTGCTATGTTCGACTTTTCTATAATTACGAGCTGGGTCCACGGGCTGCTGACCTCGCTGATGCCCCTCGGGCTGGCCGTTTTCATCGAATGCGTGATCGTCGGCGGCTGTCTGCTGCTGATGTACACCGTGATCGCCATCCTGATGATCTTCATGGAACGCAAGGTCTGCGCGGCCTTCCAATGCCGCCTCGGGCCGATGCGCGTGGGTCCGTGGGGTACGGTGCAGGTCATCTGCGATGTCTTCAAGATGCTCACCAAGGAGATCATCACCATCCGCCGTTCGGACAAGTTCCTCTACAACCTCGCGCCCTATATCGTCATCCTCGCCTCGGTGCTGGCCTTCGCCTGTCTGCCGGTCAACAAGGGGCTGGAGGTGCTGGATTTCAACGTGGGTATCTTCTTTATGATGGCCGCCTCGTCGATCGGCGTGGTCGGCATTCTGCTGGCGGGGTGGAGTTCCAACAACAAGTATTCGCTCATCGGCGCCATGCGCAGCGGTGCGCAGATGATCTCCTACGAGCTTTCCATCGGCCTCTCGATCCTTACGATCATCGTGCTGACCGACACCATGCAGTTCTCCGAGATCGTGGCCCGGCAGGCCGACGGGTGGTTCCTTTTCAAGGGCCACATTCCGGCGCTGATCGCCTTCGTGATCTACCTCATCGCCGGCAACGCCGAGGTCAACCGCGGCCCGTTCGACCTCCCGGAGGCCGAGTCGGAGCTGACGGCGGGCTACCACACCGAGTATTCGGGCATGCACTTCGGGCTGTTCTACGTCGCCGAGTTCGTCAACCTGTTCATCGTCGCGGGCGTCGCCGCCACCATCTTCCTCGGAGGCTGGATGCCGCTGCACATTGCGGGCTGGGAGGGCTTCAACGCCGTGATGGACTGCATTCCGGGTTTCGTGTGGTTCTTCGCCAAGGCGTTTTTCGTGGTGTGGCTGCTCATGTGGATCAAGTGGACCTTTCCGCGCCTGCGCATCGACCAGATCCTGACGCTCGAATGGAAATACCTCGTTCCCATCGGGCTGGCGAACCTGCTGCTGATGGTCATTGTCGTCGTCTTTAAACTGCATTTTTAGTTATGAGTAGCTATATCAAAGGCCTTTTCCACGGACTGGGAACCCTTTTGACCGGACTTAAAGTGACGGGGCGCGAGTTCTTCACGCCCAAGATCACCGAGCAGTATCCCGAAAACCGGGCCACGCTGAAGATGTACGACCGTTTCTGCGGCTCTCTGACGATGCCCCACGACGCCGAGGGGCGCAACAGGTGCATCGCCTGCGGGCTGTGCCAGTCGGCCTGCCCCAACGGGACCATCCGCCTCACGACCGAGACGGTCGCCGACCCCGGGACGGGCAAGACCAAAAAACGGCTGGTGCGCTACGAGTACGACCTGGGGTCGTGCATGTTCTGCCACCTGTGCGTCAACGCCTGCCCGACCGGCGCGATCCGCTTCTCGACCGATTTCGAGCACGCCGTCTACACGCGCGAAAAGCTCGTCAAACAACTCAACAAACAGTAAGTCATGGAAATAACACTCGAATTGATCGTTTTCACGGTCCTGGCGCTGTTCATCGGCGTCAGCGCGATTCTCGCCGTGACGACCCGGCGCATCCTGCGCGCCGCGACCTACCTGCTGTTCGTGCTCTTCGGTACGGCGGGCATCTACTTCCAGCTCAACTACTCGTTCCTCGGGGCGGTGCAGCTGCTGATCTACGCCGGCGGCATCACGGTGCTCTACGTCTTCTCGATCCTCCTGACGTCGAGCCAGGGCGACAAGGCCGAGGACCTGAAGGGCTACAAGCTCTTCGTGGGGCTGGGCGCCGCGCTGGCCAGCCTGGGCATCTGCCTCTGGATAACGCTCCGCCACGACTTCCTGCCCTCGCATTTCGAGCACGGCGAACTGCACGTGCGGACCATCGGCCACGCGCTGATGAGCAGCGGAAAATACGGTTACATCCTGCCGTTCGAGGTGATCAGCCTGCTGCTGCTGGCCTGCATCGTCGGCGGCATCCTCATCGCGCGCAAACGCTAAAAAACACGACTATGATACACATGGAATATTACCTGATTGTCTCCACGGTGATGATGTTCGTGGGCATTTACGGATTCGTCACGCGCCGCAACCTGCTGGCGATGCTGATTTCGGTCGAGCTGATTCTCAACTCGGTGGACATCAATTTCGTGGTCTTCAACCGCTTCCTCTTCCCCGAGCAGCTCGAAGGGTTCTTCTTCGCCCTGTTCGCCATCGGAATCAGCGCTGCGGAGACCGCCGTGGCCATCGCCATCATCATCAATATCTACCGCAACATCCGCAACATCGGCGCCCGGAGCCTGCGGGAAATGAAGTGGTAACGGTGCGAAAAAACGATCTTCTATGGAATATACGATTCTGATTCTGTTGCTTCCGCTGGCGAGTTTCCTCGTGCTGGGGCTTGCGGGCATGAAGATGCGTCCCGCGGCGGCGGGCGCCGTGGGCACGGCCGTGCTGGCCGTCGTGGCGCTGTTGAGCTATTGGACGGCTTTCGAATACTTCTCGGCCGGGCGCGATGTCGCGGGCGTGTTTCCGACGCTGATCCCCTGGAACGCCGTGTGGCTGCCCATTGGCGGTGCGCTGCACATCGACCTGGGCATTCTGCTCGACCCGATCTCGGTGATGATGCTCGTGGTGATCTCCACGGTGTCGCTGATGGTCCACATTTACTCGCTGGGCTACATGAAGGGCGAGCGGGGCTTCCAGCGTTACTATGCCTTTCTGTCGCTCTTCACGATGAGCATGATCGGGCTGGTCGTGGCGACCAACATCTTTCAGATGTACCTCTTCTGGGAGCTGGTGGGCGTCAGCTCCTACCTGCTGATCGGCTTCTACTATACGAAGAAGGAGGCCGTGGCCGCCTCGAAAAAGGCCTTTATCGTCACGCGCTTCGCCGACCTGGGTTTCCTCATCGGTATCCTCGTCTACGGCTATTACGCCGGAACCTTCTCCTTCACGCCCGAGGCGCATGCGCTGGCCGCCGCCGGGACGATGATTCCGCTGGCGCTGGGACTGATGTTCGTCGGCGGCGCGGGCAAGAGCGCCATGTTCCCGCTGCACATCTGGCTGCCCGACGCCATGGAGGGCCCCACGCCCGTGTCGGCGCTGATTCATGCCGCCACGATGGTCGTGGCGGGCGTCTACCTCGTAGCGCGAATGTTCCCGCTGTTTATCGGCTATGCGCCCGAGGTGCTGCATTGGACGGCCTATATCGGGGCCTTCACGGCGCTGTACGCCGCCGTCGTGGCCTGCGTGCAGAGCGACATCAAGCGTGTGCTGGCGTTCAGCACCATTTCGCAGATCGGATTCATGCTCGTGGCGCTGGGCGTCTCGACCTCGGCCGACCCGCACGCCGGAGGGCTGGGTTACATGGCCTCGATGTTCCACCTCTTCACCCACGCCATGTTCAAGGCCCTGCTGTTCCTCGGCGCGGGGTGCATCATCCATGCCGTGCACTCCAACGAGATGTCGGCCATGGGCGGCCTGCGCCGCTACATGCCGCTGACCCACTTGACGTTCCTCGTGGCGTGCCTCGCCATCGCGGGGATCTGGCCCTTGAGCGGTTTCTTCTCGAAGGACGAGATCCTGACGGCCTGCTTCGCCTTCTCACCCGTCATGGGGTGGGTGATGACCGCCATCGCGGGACTTACGGCCTTCTACATGTTCCGGCTCTATTACGGTGTTTTCTGGGGCGCGGAGAACCGCGAACTGCATGCGGCGCACAAGCCGCACGAGGCTCCGCTGACGATGACCCTGCCGCTGGTGTTTCTGGCGGCGGTGACCTGCGTGGCGGGATTCATCCCCTTCGGGGAGTTCGTGTCGAGTGACGGCGCGCCCTATGTCATCCATATCGACCGGAGCGTTGCCGCCGTGAGCCTCTGCGTCGCCGCTGCGGCCATCGCGCTGGCGACGTGGATGTACGCCCGCGACCGGCAGCCCGTGGCCGACAGGCTGGCCGCGACGTTCAGCGGCCTGCACCGCGCGGCCTATCGCCGGTTCTACATCGACGAGGTCTACCAGTTCATCACCCACCGGGTGATTTTCGCCTGCATCTCGACGCCCATTGCGTGGTTCGACCGCCATGTGGTCGACGGCTTTATGAATCTCCTCGCCTGGGGCGCCAACGGCGCCGCCTGGCTCATCCGCGACATGCAGAGCGGCAGCGTGCAGCGTTACTGCATCTGGTTCCTCGGCGGTGCGCTGGGCCTCACGATCCTGATTCTTCTAATCTGTTAATCCGAACGAGTTATGAATATACTATCTCTGTTTCCCGCCGTTCCGCTCGTGATGATGCTGGGTCTGTGGCTCTCGAAGTCCACGCGGCAGATTCACACGGTGATGGTCGCAGGCTCTTCGCTGCTCGTGGCGCTGGCCGTCGTGCTCGTGGTGCAGTACCTCGGGCTGCGCGGCGCGGGCGAGACGGCGCAGATGCTCTTCACCGAAAGCTGCGTCTGGTATGCGCCGCTCAACATCCACTACGCCGTGGGCGTCGACGGCATTTCGGTGGCGATGCTCCTGCTGTCGGCCGTCATCGTCTTCACGGGCACGTTCGCCTCGTGGCAGATGAAGACCGACGTCAAAGCCTACTTCCTCTGGTTCTGCCTGTTGAGCGTGGGGGTGTTCGGGTTCTTCATTTCGGTCGACCTCTTCACGATGTTCCTGTTCTACGAGGTGGCGCTGATCCCGATGTACCTGCTGATCGGCGTCTGGGGCAGCGGGCGCAAGGAATACGCCGCCATGAAGCTGACGCTGATGCTCATGGGCGGTTCGGCGTTGCTGCTGATCGGCATTCTGGGCATCTACTTCGGTGCGGGCGCCACGACGATGAACATTCAGGAGATCGCCGCGCTGAACAACATTCCCGTTGCCCAGCAGCGCATCTGGTTCCCGCTGGTGTTCGTGGGTTTCGGCGTGCTGGGCGCGCTGTTCCCGTTCCATACGTGGAGCCCCGACGGCCACGCCTCGGCCCCGACGGCCGTGTCGATGCTCCACGCCGGGGTGCTGATGAAGCTGGGCGGATACGGCTGTTTCCGGGTTGCTATGTATCTTTTACCCGAAGCGGCGCATGAATTGAGCTGGGTATTTATCATCCTGACAACGATTTCCGTCGTCTACGGCGCCTTCTCGGCCTGCGTGCAGACCGACCTCAAGTACATCAACGCCTACTCCTCGGTGTCGCACTGCGGACTGGTGCTGTTCGCCGTTTTGATGATGAACACCACGGCCGGTACGGGCGCCGTGCTCCAGATGTTGAGCCACGGCCTGATGACGGCCCTCTTCTTCGCGCTGATCGGCATGATCTACGGCCGCACCCACACGCGGGACATCCGCCAGCTGGGCGGGCTGATGAAGGTGATGCCGTTCCTCGCGGTCGGGTATGTGATCGCGGGTCTGGCCAACCTCGGGCTGCCGGGCCTGAGCGGCTTCGTGGCCGAAATGACCATCTTCAACGGCGCGTTTATGAACGCCGACACGTTCCACCGCGTGGTGACCGTCATCGCCTGCACGTCGATCGTCATCACGGCGGTCTACATCCTGCGCGTCGTCGGGAAAATCCTTTACGGCACGTGCGACAATCCCGAACACCTGAAGCTTTCGGACGCCACGTGGGACGAGCGGCTGTCGGTCGTTTGCCTCGTCGTCGCCATCGCCGGCATGGGTCTGGCGCCGCTGTGGGTGAGCGACATGATCCGCGGCAGCGTCGCGGAGATCATTGCACATATTTTGAGTTAAGCGACTATGGATTACACCTCGATATTTACGCTGATGCGGGCCGAAGTGACCCTCACGGCGATTCTCGTCTTCGTGTTCCTCTACGACCTCATGGCCGGGGAGCGCGCACGCCGCCGCTTTTCGGCCGTGGTCTGCTGCCTGATGGTCGTGCAGGTGGTTGTGAACCTTGTTCCGGCTGCGGGGGGCGAACTCTTCGGCGGCATGTTCTGCCATACGCCGATGGACGGCATCGTTAAAAGCATGCTCTCCGTCGGGGCGCTGATCGTCTTCCTGCAGTCCGACACGTGGCTGCGCCGCGAGGACACGCGCCACAAGCAGGGCGAATTCTACATCCTGACCCTCTCGACGCTGCTGGGCATGTATTTTATGATCGGCGCGGGCAACTTCCTGCTGTTCTTCATCGGTCTGGAGCTGGCTTCGGTCCCGATGGCCTGTCTGGTGGCCTTCGACAAATACAAACGCTATTCGGCCGAGGCGGGGGCCAAATACATCCTCTGCGCGCTGTTCTCGAGCGGACTGATGCTCTACGGCATCTCGTTCCTCTACGGAACGACCGGGACGCTCTATTTCGGCGACATGGCCGCCCGCATCGACGGTTCGCCGTTGCAGGTGATGGCCCTGGTCTTCTTCCTCTCGGGGCTTGGCTTCAAGATTTCGCTCGTGCCCTTCCACCTCTGGACGGCGGACGCCTACCAGGGCGCGCCGACGAACGTGACCGCCTATCTTTCGGTGGTCTCGAAGGGCGCTGCGGCGTTCGTGCTGCTGACGGTGCTCGTGAAGGTGTTCGCCCCGATGACCGAACAGTGGCAGACGCTGCTCTGGATCGTGACGGTGTCGAGCATCACCGTTGCGAACCTCTTCGCCATCCGGCAGAAGGACCTCAAGCGTTTCATGGCCTTCTCGTCCATCTCGCAGGCCGGATACATCATGCTGGCCGTCATCGGCGGCAGCGCCATCGGCATGACCTCGCTGGTCTTTTACGTGCTGGTCTACATGGCCGCCAACCTCGCGGTGTTCGGCGTGCTGTCCGCCGTCGAGCAGCACAGCGGCGGTAGGGTCTCGCTGGAGGACTACAACGGGTTTTCCCGCACCAATCCCCGCCTGGCGCTGCTGATGACCCTGGCGTTGTTCTCGCTGGCGGGAATCCCGCCCTTCGCCGGGTTCTTCTCGAAATTCTTCGTCTTCGCCGCGGCTTTCAGTGGCGGATTCCACCTGCTGGTCTTCATCGCGCTGGTCAACACGGTCGTGTCGCTCTATTACTACCTGTTGATCGTCAAGGCGATGTACATTATGCCCGGCGACGCGCCGATCGCGGCGTTCCGCAGCGACCGTTACACGCGCGTCAGCCTCGCGCTCTGCATGGCAGGCGTCCTGCTGCTGGGCATCGTCAGCGCGGTTTACGACGGCATCAACGCCTTTGCGTTCGGGCTTTGACCCGGCGGGATATGCAGATGCGGGGCGCGGGAGACCGTGCCCCGCATTTTTTCGTGCGGGTGCGATTGGGGTTTGCGGGCCTGCCGCCGGGGTGCGTTATCGCCGCTTTTCCAGGGCGAGCAGCCGCTCCTTGATGTCGAGCCCTCCGGCGTAGCCCGTGAGCTTGCCGTCGTAACCCAGGACGCGGTGGCAGGGAATGACGATGACGATGGGGTTGCGGTTGTTGGCCATGCCGACGGCGCGGAACGATTTGTTGTGGCCGATCTGCATGGCGATATGTCCGTAGGTGCGGGTTTCGCCGTAGAGGATGGTTTGCAACGCCTGCCAGACGGATTGCTGGAAGGGCGTTCCGGCGGGTGCGAGCGGCAGCGAGAAGTCGCGGCGCGTGCCGGCGAAATACTCCCGGAGCTGCGCCGCCGCCTTCAGCAGCAGGGGTGTGGCGGCGGTTTCGGGGACGGCCGCGGAGCCTTCCGGAACTGCCGTGCCGAAACGGATCTGCGTCACAGCCTCGCCCGTAGCCGTGATCGTCACGGGGCCGACGGGCGTTTCGAGTTGCAATGTGTACGTCATAAATTCTTCAGAGTGTAGTCGATCATCTTTTGTCTTATGTGTGCCGTTGCGTCGGGCAACATCGAATGGTTCTGGTCGGGGTACACCATCATGTCGTACTGTTTGCCGGCGCGGTTGAGCGCCCGGGTCATCTCGACGGTGTTCTGGAAATGGACGTTATCGTCGGCCGTGCCGTGGATGATCAGCAGCCGCGTGCGCCGGTCGTCGAGCATCCGCGCGAAATTGATCGGCGAATTGTCGTCGTAGCCCGCGGCGTTGTACTGCGGAAGGTTGTTGTAGATCTCGGTGTAGATCGTGTCGTAATAACGCCACGAGGTGACGGGAGCCACGGCGATGGCCATTTTGAACAGCCCGAGGCCCTTCATCGCACAGCTCAGGGCCATGAATCCGCCGTAGGACCAGCCGTAGATGCCGATGCGCGCAGGGTCGACCCAGGGCTGCGCCGCCATGTGGCGGGCGGTCGAAAGCTGGTCCTCGACCTCCAGCGCCCCCAGGCGTCCGTAGGTGAGTTTCTTGAACTTTTCGCCCCGGAATCCCGTGCCGCGGCCGTCGGCGCAGACCACGATGTAGCCTTTGTCGGCGAGGGCGTCCTCCCAGTCCAGCGACCAGCGGTCGCGCACGGACTGCGAGCCGGGACCCGAATACTGGGTCAGCAATACGGGGTAACGCTGCGAGGGATCGAAGCCGCGGGGCTTGATCATATAGGCGTTGAGCGTGTCGCCGCGCTCGGTCGTGAAGGTGAAGAACTCCTTCACGGGGCGGTCGGCGGCGGCCAGTTCTTCGCGCAGGCGGCGACTGTCGGCCAGCGTGCGGACGGGTTTCCCGGCGGCGTCGCAGACCTCCGTGACGTTGGGGGTCGAGGCGTTGGAAAAGGTGGTGATGAAGTATTTCATCCCGGCGCTCGGGGCTGCGGTGTAGTAGCCCTCGCCCGTGGTGAGACGCTGTTTGTCCTTGCCGTCGAGGCGCACGCTGTACAGGTTGCGGCGCAGCGGCGAGGTCTCGGTCGAGAGGAACCACACGCGCCTGCCGTCGGTTCCCACAACCTGGGTCACCTCCCACGGGCCTTTGGTCACCTGTTCGAGGATGCCCCGGCGGAGGCTGTACAGGTAGAGGTGCATGAAGCCCGTGTGGCTCTCCTGCCGCACGAGGAAACGGTCGCGGTCGACGAAGGTCACGGTCCCGTCGTCCACGCGCTCGACATATTGCTGCGCCCGCTCCTCGTAGACCGTGCGCTGAGCTCCGTGGGGTTCGCAGACGATCATCTCGAAGGTGTTCTGGCGGCGGTTGAGGCGGTAGTACCACGGCCGTCCGTCGGGCGTCCAGCCGATGCGGGGAATGTACTGGTCGGTCTCCTCGCCCGTGTCGATGCGCTCCCTGGCGCCGGTCTCGAGGTCGGCGATCCAGAGCTGGACCTCGGAGTTGCGCTCCCCGGCCTTGGGGTATTTGAACGAATAGGCCCTGTTGTAGAGTTTGCCGTCGAAGCGCATCATCTCCATCAGCGGCACTTCGCTCTCGTCGAAACGCAGGTAGGCGATGCGGCGGCTGTCGGGCGAGAAGGCGTAGGCCCGCGTTGCGCCGAACTCCTCTTCGTAGACCCAGTCGGTCGTGCCGTTGATCACCTCGTTCCACGCCCCGTCGTCGGTGATGCGGCGCGTGGTCTGGGAGGCGATGTCGTAGACGTAGAGATCGTTGCGGTCCGAGTAGGCGATCTTCTGCCCGTCGGGCGAGAAGGAGGCGTCGCGCGGCGCTTCGGCGTCGCGCAGGACGGGGCGCACGGCGTTGTCGCGCACGAGTGAATAGCTGGTGGTGTACGAATGGCGGTAGATCGGCTTGCGGCCCGAGGCAATGAGGATCGACCGCTCGTCGGGCGAGAAGGCGTAGTCGGTGATGACGAGGTTCGGCGCGGGCGCGGGGAGCATGCTCTCGCCGGGAGCCGCGGAGGCGTAGCTGTAACGGACGATGTCGTTCGATTCGAGCGTGGTGTAGTGTTCGCCGTCGGCCATCGAGCGGATGCCGCGCACCGATTCGTTCAGCCCCCGCAGCCGGGCGATTTCGGCGTATTCGTTCTGGGCGCGGACGCTGCCCGTCAGGAGCGCCGCTGCGGTTATTAGCGGGAAAAGAATGGTTTTCAAGAGAAAATGACGTGTTGAAAGTTGTGTTCGATGCGTGGGGCGCGGTACGGCAAGTTCCCTCCGGGGGAGGGGTTCGAGGAAGGGCCGGATTTACGGCGTGCCGCTAAAGCGGCGATCATGTGCCGCAACGGCCGTTGCGGCACGCGGGACCCGGTGAAAATCGGAAGCCCCTCCCGTGTTCGGCCCGTTAAATGTCCTCTACGTCGAAGTCGTAGCCGAGGCGTTTGCCCGTCACGAACTTCGAGTTGTCCATCTTGGTGTTGAACTGGTCCACCGTCACGCGTTTGTTCTCCTCGTAGGGCGGCATCAGCAGGTCGAAGTTCAGCGCGAAGCCGATCGCCGATTCGAGAATCGCGACCAGCGCCTCCTGGCCGATCTCCGACTTGCCGAAATCCATCGCCCGCATCGAGTTCTGCTGCTTGCCTTCGGCGAAGTAGCGGCGTTCGCGGTTGATGAAGATGCGGCCGATCAGGTAGCCTTCGTCGGCGTTGCGGTTGAATTTGAACGAGTCGGACAGGAAGTTGTAGATGTTGATAAGTCCGCAGTAGGAGTTGTCGCGGTCGGCCTGCACGTAGGGGTTTTGCCAGATGAGGTGGTCGGAGCCGAACTCGAAGACGTCGGTGTGCATCTGGAAGATTAGGATGTCGTTGGCTACCTGCAACTGGGCCTCGAACTTGCCGCGGTCGCGGTATTCGAGCCTCACGCGGCGGTCGAGTTTGCCGTCCAGTTCGTCGTCCATCTCCGAGGCCATCTCCAGCAGCGTCTCCTTCAGGGAGTTGAACGCTCCGAAGGTGTTGTCGAAAACCCGTTGTTTGAGTGTCGACTTGCGGATGATGGTGTCGAGAATCTGTGCTCTCAGCGGGGTTGTTTCCATGGTATGTAGGTTTTATTTTATGCGTATTTCGCGTCCTGCGGCCAGCTCCTCGTCCTTGCGGAGCTTGTTGAGTTTCTCGATCGACCGCGTGCGGATGGCGTAGGACTGGCCCACGGAGTAGGCCGTTTCGCCCTGGCGGCAGATGTGGTGCCGGGAGTTGCCCTCCCAGCGTTTCCGCTTGCGTTCGATGTAGACCGCCTCGCCCGGCACCGGCTGGGCCTTCTTGTCCTTCAGATCGTTGAATTTGCGCAGGTTGCGCGGCGAGAGGCGGAACTTCCGCCCGATGTTCTCGAACGTGTCGTTCTCCTTGGCCAGCACGTAGTGCACGCCGTTGGTGACGTAGACGTTGTAACCCTGGTGGGCGTTGATCGTCACGCGGTAGTTGTCCGGGTCGACGGCCCCCTCGGTCCGGGCCAGTTCCTCCACGCTGCTCTGCGACGAGAACCACTCTTCGGGGTCGCGTTTCAGGCCGTAGCGCGAGGCGTAGAGCCGTGCGCCGTCGGGCCGGTCGAGCAGGAAGAGCTGGTTCTCCTCGATGATGCGGATGAGCCGCTGCGCGTAGTCGGGGGCCGTGGCGTAGCCCGCGGCCTTGAGACCCCGCGCCCAGCTCTTGTAATCGTCGGAGGAGTAGGCGAACAGCGAGTCGTAGCGGGGCTGCGAGTCGAGGAATTCGGCGTGGTCCCGGTACGACGCCTCGACCGAGGGGTAGGAGCGGAAGCATTCGCCCTTGGCGTCGTCGTCGTGGTAGACCTTGTCGCCCGTCCAGTTGCGCTTGCACTTGATGCCGAAGTGGTTGTTCGACTTCATCGACAGCAGGCTGTTGCCGCAGTCCGATTCGAGGATTCCCTGCGCCATGGTGATGCTCGCGGGGATTCCGTAGCGCTCCATGTGGGCGATGGCGATGGGCATGTAGCGGCTGATGTACTCTTCGCGCGTCTGGCGCACCTGCGCCCCGAGCTGCACGGAGATGCAGAGGAGGATTCCGGAGAGGAGTATTGCTTTTTTGGAAAAAGTCATTATCTTTGTTTAATCGTTACCGACAAAGGTATGATTTTCCGGTGAAAAATCCAATAATACTATAAAACCGCAAGCTATGTTTACCGAAAACGCGAATCGTATTTTCAACCGGTCCATCGAGGAGTATCACCGCTGGGACGATGTGGACCATCCCATCGACAATCCCTACGCGCCGGGCACGATCGACCATTTGCTCTACCACAAGAACTGGATCGACACGGTGCAGTGGCACTTGGAGGACATTATCCGCGACCCGGCCATCGACCCCGCGGAGGCGCTTCTCATCAAGCGCCGCATCGACAAATCGAATCAGGACCGTACGGACATGGTGGAGTACGTGGACTCCTACCTGCTGGACAAATACAAGGACGTAACGCCCGTCGAAGGCGCCCGGCTCAACACCGAGACCCCGGCGTGGGCCATCGACCGCCTGTCGATCCTCGCCCTGAAGATTTACCACATGGCGCGCGAGGCGGAGCGTACGGACGTGGACGACGCGCATCGCGCGGCCTGCCGGAAGAAGCTGGACGTGCTGCTCGCGCAGCAGGTCGACCTTTCGCAGGCCATCGAAGAGCTGATCGAGGACATCGAGGCGGGCCGCAAGTACATGAAGACCTACAAACAGATGAAAATGTACAACGACCCGGCACTGAATCCGGTGCTCTATGGGCAGAAAAAATAGCGTGGGGACGGCGAACGGCCTCCCGAACGGGGAACGAGCGGGCGGTGCGGCGGCCGGGAGCGGCGCGCCGGTTCCGTGTCACCTGCTGGTGATGCGCACCTCGGCGATGGGCGACGTGGCGATGCTGCCGCATGCGCTCCGTGCGCTGACGGCCGCTTATCCCGATCTGCGGGTCACGGTGGCCACGCAGGCCATGTTCAGGCCCTTTTTCGCGGGGCTAGATGTCGGGTTTCTCGACGTCGATGTAAAAGGCGCCCATCACTCCCTGGCGGGAATGTGGCGGCTGGCCGCCCAGGCCCGGAGGCTGGGCGTGGACGCCGTGGCCGACGTGCACGACGTGCTGCGCTCGAAGGCGTTCCGCCTCGCGATGCGTCTGCACGGCGTTCCGGCGGCGCATATCGACAAGGGGCGCGCCGGGAAACGGGCGTTCATCCGCTGCGGCGGCCGCGGCATGGAGCCGTTGCGCCACACGGTGCTGCGCTACTGCGACGTTTTCCGGAAGCTGGGATTCGTGCTGGACGACCCTGCGCCCGCCGTGCGCCGGGACCGCCCCAATCCCTTCGGGGAGAAACACGGCGTGTGGGTGGGCTTCGCACCCTTCTCCGCACACCGGGGCAAGACCTATCCCGAGGAGCAGAGCCGCGAACTCGTGCGGATGCTCTCGGAGCGTTACGGGCGGGTTTTCATCCACGGAGGCGGAGGCGCCGAACAGGCGTTCGCCGAGGAGATGGAACGCACGTATCCCAACGTCACGGCCTTGTACGGCAAGGTCCGTTTCGCCGGGGAGATGGACCTTATCGCCAACCTGGACTGCGTGGTGACGATGGATTCGCTGGTGATGCACCTGGCGTCGCTCGTCGCGACGCCCGTGGTGTCGGTATGGGGCGCGACGCATCCCGGGCTGGGTTTTCTGGGCTACGGGGTTTCGTCCGGGAACGTTTTGCAGGCCGACATGGCGTGCCGTCCCTGCTCGGTCTTCGGCAACAAGCCCTGCCGCTACGGCGACTACCGCTGCCTGAAAGCCGTTACGCCCGAAATGGCGGCCCGGCGGGTGGCCGAAATCACCGGCAGCTTGCCGGAATGTTCCGGAAACGGATAAACCGATTGAATCCATAATCCGTTTGGGGATGACCTTACGGAGCGATCGGACGGGAACCGGGGCTGAAAGCAGGCCTCCGGTTCCCGTCCGGAGTTTTATTTCGCCTTATTCACCGCTCCGGTTCCGGGGGCCGTGTTTCATTTCCGTGAAATTGCATTTTCGGTTACGTAGAGGGTTCGCCTCATTCGTACTTATTATAACCGACCTGATGAACTTATGAAGAAACTTCTTTTTCACCTGCTGATTTTCACCTTGTTTGCGGCCGCCGCCGGCTGCTCTTCCGGCAAGGACGACGACGGAAATCCCGATGTCAGATTCTATGCAGTTCCGGCTTCGCTGAATTTCGAGGCCGGGAAAACGACCTTGCAGTTGAGCATCTCGACGACGGGGCATTGGACGATCGTGTGCGACGACGAGTGGCTGGAAGCCGTTCCGGCGGAAGGCACGGGGAGTGCGAAGGTCGGAATCACCGCGCAGGCGAATCCTTTGGCGCAGCAGCGCACCTCGTCGCTGACGATCGCATACGGCGGTGCGGAACCGGCCGTCGTGCCCGTCACCCAAAAGGTCTCCGGGGAGGAGTCGGTCGACCTGTTCGGCTCGACCGATGAGATGAAAGCCTACCTGAAAGCGCGCGTTGAAGCCTGCAATTACGCCGAGTCGGTGACGACGACCGCCGGAGGGGTGCTGAAGTTCGGCTTCAAGGGCGCCGCGACGCGGGGCGTTCGGAAAGAGGCGATTCCCTTCTTTACGGTGAACGGCGGCGGTTACTGGGCGGCCGACGGCGTTGCGACGCCGGTGAAAGCCGACGCGGAGGCCCTGCGGGGCGGGGCGTCGCCCGCGGTGACGCTGACGGCCGGCGGAACGATCGCTTTCGACGGGGCCGACACGGGCACGGCCGCTCCTGCGGGCGGAGCCGTTGCGCTGCGCTGCGTGCTCGACACGGGGAAATACGTCTGCTTCGTCTTCGCCGACGGCGAGGTGATCCGGATCGGGAGCGAGCTTAACGGCTCGTTCAACCCGCCGCTGCCGGCGGGAGGCAAATCCCTCAAGATACTCTTTATCGGCAACAGTTTTACGGTCGATGCCACGGAGCATCTGCCGGGCATGTTGAAAAGCGCCGGAATCACCCATGTCCGGATGGTGCGGGCCTATCACGGCGGCTATAAGCTGCCCGAATTTTTCGAGAACTATGCCGCACCGGACATCTGCACCTATTATTACTGCGAGCCGGGAGCGACGAAGTGGGAGAACGAAGGGACGCTGAACCGTTCGCTCAAGAGCATCGTCGAGTCGGATACGTGGGACATCGTGACGTTGCAGGAGCACACCGGTTCGTACTATGCGTGGGAGTGGGACGAGACCGAGCGGGGCGCGATTTCCGGACTTTGCGACTACATCCAGCAGGCGCAGCCCCTCGACCGGCCCACGATCGGCTACATCATGGCCCAGGCCTACGGAGCCTACCACTCCCATTATCCGAAGTATTTCGCCAACCAGCAGGCGATGTTCGAGGCGATCGTGGCCCAGGTGCGGAAAATCACCGCCCAGACCTGTATCGACATCGTGATCCCCTCGGGAACGTCGCTCCAGAATCTGCGGACCTCGTCGCTGAACAGGGACAACGGGATGGACCTCACGCGCGACTCCTACCACATGGACTACGGAATCAGCCGTTACGCGGCCGCCGCGACGGTGTTCCGGACGCTCGTCACGCCCTGCACGGGCGTCAGCGTCGAGGGAAACGGCTACCGCTATTCGACCTCCAGCACCTCGACGACGGGTTATTCGACGCCGGTTACCGACGCCAACGCCCCGGTGGCGATCCGGGCGGCGCTGGAGGCCTGCCGGACGCCCTATGCGGTTACGGACATGAGCAAATACTGACGGGCATGCAGAATCGTTTACGGGATTCGGAGCTTGTCGTGATGATGCGCGGCGGCGACAAGGCAGCCTTCGGAGTGCTTTTCGACCGCTACTACGACCTGCTGCACACCTTCGCCAGGCATATCGTCAAGGACTCTTCCGTGGCGGAGGACATCATCCAGAACGTCTTCGTCAAAATGTGGATGCGCAAGGAGCAGGTCAATCCCGAACTGTCGGTGCGCAATTACCTGCTGGTCGCCACGCGCAACGAACTTTTCGACTACATGCGGCTGCGGTACAACATGCTGCGCAGCGACATCAACGATGCGATGCTCAACGTCGCCGACGGCGATACGGACATTTACGACTACGTGGACGTGCGCGAACGGGTCGGGTTCATCGACTCGGTGATGCGTTCGATGCCCGACAAGCGGCGCGAGATATTCGCCATGCGCTACGACCGCAACATGACCAATGCCGAGATCGCCCGGGCGCTGAACCTCTCGATCCGCACGGTCGAAAAGCATGTCGACCTGGCGATCAAGCAGATCCGCAAGACGATCTCCGTCGTGACGCTCTTTTTTGTGCTGTTCTTCTGAAAACAAGACGAAACCTATGGATACCAAGAAAAATATGTCGCGTGAACAGCTGCTTGCCTACATGCGGGACAACTGCACGGAAGCCGAGGCGCAGCAGGTGCGCATGTGGCTGCGGGAGCGGCTGAAGGACCCGGGGCTGGACCAGCTGTTCAGCGACCTGCTGGACGCCACCGAGACCGAGTACGATCCCGAGGGCAAGGAGCGCGTGCGGCGTAAGCTGGACTCGATCCTCGCGGCATGCCCCGCCCCGAATTCCCCCCCCCGCAGCGGTAACCTCCGGCGGTGGCGGTGGTCCCTCCGTATAATCGAATACGCCGCCGCCGTTGCCGCCGTCGTTCTGGCGCTCCATTACAGGCATCAGGCCAACACCCCGCGCGAGTGGGTGGAGGTCTATGCCGGCATGGGCGAGCGCCGCGAGATCGTGCTGCCCGACAGCACGCACGTGTGGCTCAACGCCGGTACGAAACTCATCTATCCCAAGCAGTTCAACCGCTCGATGAGGCAGGTCTACCTGTCGGGCGAGATGTTCGCCGACGTCCGCCGCGACGAGGACCGCCCGTTCATCGTCTCCGCCGACCGGCTGGAGGTGAAGGTGCTCGGCACGCAGTTCAACCTCAAATCCTACCAGGAGGACGCCAAGTCGGAGGTGAGTCTGGTGCGCGGCAAGGTGTCGGTAGGCATCAAGGCGTCGAAGATGAACGGGAAACTCACCCTCGCGCCCGGAGACATCCTCCGTTTCAACAAGACCAACAATCACATCGACTTCCTCAATTTCGATCCCGATTCCTATGCGAACTGGATCGACAACGACAACTTCTTCTTCGTGGAGCAGACCCTGGGCGACATCGTCGCCGACCTGCGCCGCCACTTCGCCGTCGAGATCGTCGTCACGGACAAATCGCTGTGCGACGAGACCTACTACGCCTCGTTCGTCAACGAGGAGTCGCTCGACGAAATCCTCGATGCGCTCAACAAGGATCGCCTTTTCTCGGTGCGCAGGGAAGCCGAGGTATATTACATATCGCCACCCCTAAAATAACCATATCATGTAGTACACAGAACGAACGGAATCTTTAATGACCTATTTCTCAAAACTTCAAATCTTAACGTAATGAATAAACTTTTACCTTCCGTCAAAAGTTTGATCACGCTTGCCGCACTTCTGTGCTTCCTGTTCCAGGCCTCCGCGGCCTCGGCCCAGAAGGTGAGCCTGTCGGTCCGCAATGCGACCGTCAAGGCGGCGATCGAACGCCTGCAAAAGGATTACGGCTACTCGTTCGTCATCAAGACGAAGGATGCCGATGTGAACAAGAAGATCACCCTCGATGTCAAAAACGAGGAGATCGGCGCGGTCGTCGGGAAGATGTTCGCCGGACAGAACGTCGTGAGCAGCGTCGAGGGCAAGATGATCGCCATCATGTCCGTCCCCGCGAAGCGGGACGCCGCGGCCCGCGCTTCGGTCAATGCCGTCGTGAAGGGCGTCGTGAAAGACAGCGCCGGGAATCCGATCACCGGCGCCACGGTGATCGTCGACGGCACGACGATCGGCGCCACCACCGACCTCGACGGCTCGTTCTCCGTACGGATCGGGGCGCGCACGGATGTCCGCCTGATCGTCTCCTACCTCGGCCTGAAGACCAGGGAGGTTGCGGTGGACGATCCGGCACGGTTCTATGAGGTCCGGCTCGAAAACGACAACATGGCCCTCGACGAGGTGGTCGTGGTCGGTTACGGCACGCAGCGCCGCAGCCTGGTGACCAACGCCATCAGCCAGTTCAAGCCCACCGAGGAGAACATGCGCAGCGTGATGTCGCCCTCGGAACTCCTTCAGGGTCGCATCGCCGGCGTGTCGATCTCGACCAGTTCGGGTAACCTCGGCTCGGCCGAGAAGATGAGCATCCGCGGTTCGTCGTCGCTCAGCGCCAGCAACGAGCCGCTTTACGTGATCGACGGCATTCCGCTGTCGAACAACTCGGCGTCGCTCTATTCGTTCGGCGAGAACATGAGTTCGCTGGCGACGCTCAACCTCACGGACATCGAGTCGATCGAGGTGCTGAAGGACGCCGCTTCGGCCGCGATCTACGGCTCGCGCGCCACCAACGGCGTCGTGCTGATCACCACCAAGCAGGGCCGCGAGGGCAAATCGGAGGTCAAGGTCAACTACGGCTTCAGCATCACGCAGTTTCCCAACACCGGGCGCCGCGAATACGTCGGTTCGAAGCAGTACGTCGAGGTCTTCAACGAGGGCGTCGACAACTACAACCGCCAGAACGGCTTCACGGTCAACAGCTCGGGATATGTCAAGCCCATCCGCAATCCCTACGGAGACATGCCCGACACCGACTGGCTCGACCTGATCACCCGGCTCGGGCAGTCGCACTACCTCGACCTGTCGTTTTCGGGCGGCAACGCCAAGACCAAATACTACCTTTCGGGCAGCTACAACTACCAGGAGGGCGTCATCAAGACGAACGACATCTCGAAGGTCAACCTCAAGTCGAACATCAACCACGAAATGTTCAAATGGCTGAAGGTGGGCGCCAACATCAGCGGCAACTACCTGCACAACAACCGTATCCCGGGAGCCAACCTCGGATCGACGATCATCGGACGCGCCGTGCAGCAGCGCCCCTTCGACCGTCCCTACAAACCCAACGGCGGCTATTACACGGGCGGAACCGACGAACTGCTGCTGCACAATGCCGTGCAGATTCTCTCCGAGGAGACCTCCTATACGGACAACTACCGCTTCATCGGTTCGTTCTGGGCCGAGGCGCAGATCATCAAGGGGCTGACGGTCAGGGCGTCGTACAACAATGACTCGGCCTACACCTATGACTACATCTATTACAATCAGAACCACCCCTATGCCGCCGACAAGGGCCGCATCCTGGACCGGAACCGGTTCGTGATGACCAACACGATCGACCTCTACGCCAACTATAACCGCAAGATCGGCGAAGATTTCGAACTCGGGGCCATGGTGGGTCACTCGTTCCTCAAGACCAGGAGCCGCACGTCGTACATTGATGCGCAGAACTATCCCTCGCCGGCGTTCGACGTGGCGAGCGTGGCCGCCAACATCGTCGATGCCAGCGCCGGACTGTCGGAATATGCCATCGAATCCTATTTCGCCCGTTTGAGCCTCGCCTACAAGGACCGTTACGTGGTCAATGCCACGATCCGTACCGACGGTTCGTCGCGCTTCGCGCCCGACTGCCGCTGGGGCTGGTTCCCCTCGGTGTCGGTCGGCTGGAACGTCTCGAACGAGTCGTTCTGGAACGCCGAGAAGACCGACCTGAAGATCCGCGCCAGCTACGGCCGCACGGGTAACCAGGACGGAATCAGCAACTACGGCTGGCAGGCCCTGATCAGCGGCGGCGTCAACTACGGCGGCCAGAGCGGCATTGCCATTTCGTCGAGCGGCAACGACCGTCTGACGTGGGAGACCGCCGACCAGTACAACGCCGGATTCGACCTGAGCTTCCTGGGCGGCAAGATCAACATGATCGCCGACGTTTACCTGAAGAACACGAACAACCTGCTCTACTCGAAGCCCGTGCACGCCACGACGGGCGAGACCTCGATCTTGAGCAACATCGGGTCGATGCGCAACAAGGGTGTCGAGTTCACGATCAACACCCACCTCAATCTGGGCAAGGTGCTGTGGAGTTCGTCGTTCAATATCGCCCGCAACGTCAACAAGCTGACGTCGCTGCTCGAAGACGACCTGCTGTCGATCGGCGCCAACCGCGCGCTGAAACTCGGCCGGACGGTGGGTTCGTGGTACATCTTCCGCACGGACGGCATCTACCAGTACGACGGCGAGGTGCCGCAGGCGCTCTACGACAAGGGCGTGCGTGCCGGCGACGTCAAGTACTGGGACCGCAACGGCGACGGGAACATCACGGACGACGACCGTATCGTCACGGGCAACCCCAACCCCAAATTCTCGGGCGGCTGGAACAACACCTTCAAGTACAAAGGGCTGGAATTGAGCCTCTTCTTTACGTACAGCTACGGAAACGACGTGTATGCGTCGTGGATGATCCCCGGCTCCAAGCCCGGCCATACCCGCTCGCTGCTGAAAGCCTATGCCGACAACCGCTGGACGGGACCCGGCACGTCGGACAAATACCCGCGCGCGATCTACTCGTACAGCGGCTGGAACGGCAAGAACTCGACGATGTACCTGACCGACGGTTCGTTCATCCGCCTGCGCTCGGTGACGCTGGGATACACCTTCCCGCAGCGGCTGGTTTCGAAAATCCACCTCAAGGGACTCCGGGTCTATGCCCAGGGCGACAACGTCTTCCTCTGCTCGCGCTATCCCGGCTGGGACCCCGAGACGAGCGTCAATCTCGATCCGCGCTTCTACGGCGAGGATAACGACGGCGTTCCCCAGCCGCGCATCTTCAAGTTAGGCGTAAACATCACTTTCTAAATCCGACAATCATGAAATCGTTGCATAAAATCATCTTGTTTGCCCTGCTGCCCCTGATGGGTGCTTGCAGCGGCATGCTCGACATCGAGCCGCATTCGGCGGTCTCCCCGACGGTGGTCGGCTCCGACGACATCGAGGCGCTGCGCATCGGAATGTACAATAAGGTTCAGGAGGGACCTACCTACTACTCCTACATCGCGTTCGACCTCTTCGGCGGTGAGCTGATGACCAGCACGGGCCGCCCGATCGACCTGATCAACTCGCTTTCCAATGCGCTGCATACGTTTGTCAGCAGCCAGTGGAACGGCTACTACAAGGCGCTTTTGCAGGTGAACAACGTCATGTCGATCGCCGAGGGGCTGGCCGACAGCCCCACGCGGAACCGGGTGCTGGGCGAGTGCCGCTATTTCCGGGCGTATATTTACCTCTGTCTGGTGACCCGCTTCGGCGACGTGCCCGTCCTGCGGCAGAACACCCAGGCCAAGGTTTCGCGCGACCCGGCCTCGATGGCCTGGGAACTGGTCGAGGAGGACCTCGACGCGGCTTCGGGCTTCCTGAACGGGTTGAGCGCCGACAGTTTCTACTACGTGTCGCCCGCCGCCGTGACGGCCCTGAAAGCGCGCGTGAAACTCTATCTGGGCAAGAAGGGAGAGGCCAAGGAGCTGGCCGAGAGCCTGATCGCCAATCCGAACTACGCACTCGACGACTTCGACAAGATTTTCCGCTCGAAGGCCAACAAGGAGGTGATCTTCGCCTTCTCGTGCCTGACCGAGGACGGTTCGTCGATCAAGATTTCCAACCAGTTCTACTCCTACAACCACCCCAACAAGGGCAGTTACAACTACCGTCCCGCGGGCGACGTGATGACGATGTACGCCGACAACGACCTGCGCAAGGAGGTGTCGATCACCACGCTCGACAACCTGAACTTCGTCAACAAATACCCCAGCGGGCAGACCGGGTCGGACCCCGTGGTGATTTCGCGTCTGGCCGAAATGTACCTGATCAGCGCCGAGGCGCAGGGGCTGAACGGAGGTCTGGATCGTCTCAACGAACTGCGGGAAAAGCGCGGCCTCGACAGGGTGAGTCCGGGGAACGAAGCCGATTTTCTCGACGCGGTGCTTCAGGAGCGCCGTCTGGAGTTCCTCGCCGAGGGTTTCCGCTGGTACGACCTCGTGCGGACCGGAAAGGCTACGCAGACGCTCGGCACGAAGGACTACCAGTGCCTGATGCCGCTTCCGAGCCGGGAGTTGCTTTACAATCCGAACCTCAAACCGAATAATCCGGGTTATTAGCGGGATTGTCCAATATGCATAAAACGATAAAACGATGAAAACATACAGATATATGATCGGAATGCTGTTGTGCGTGTGGCTGCTTGCTGCGTGCGACAATTCGAATGCTTTCGACGAATACGCCAAGTTCGACACGACCGCCCAGACGGCCTGGGGACAGAGCATCGTCGACGGATCGAACGGGTATGTGGCTCACGTGAAGAGCGACAGGACCTACAACCTGGCCGACGGCGTGGACGTGCTGGAGATGGCATTTCTGGCCGACGACGGACTGGCCATGCAGCTGTTCCTGTTCAAGATCGCCCTGAGCGACAAAATCACCCTGCGCACGACGCTCGCCGACGACAAGAACCAGGTGGGCACCGGCCAGACGATTATGAAGCAGCTCGAAGCGATGCAGAAGAACGGGAAGAAGGTCTTGGGCGGCACGAACGCCGACTTCTTCAATACGACCTACATCCCCTACGGCGTATGTTACCGCGACGGCGTGGCGGTGAAGACTTCGTTCAGCCGTACGGACTGCAACGTCTTCGTGATCACGAAGGACAACGAGGCCTGCTGCTTCACGGAGGAGGAGTACGCTCTTCACAAGGACATCGTCCGCGAAGCAGTCTGCGGCCTCGGCACGCTGCTGCTCAAGAACGGCGAGCAGCTGGACCAGAGCGGCAACACGATGCCGGTGGCGAACATGGAACCGCGTACGGCGATCGGCGTGTCGCAGGACGGCAAGGAGGTCTACCTGATGGTGGTCGACGGCCGTAACTTCTACTATTCGAACGGCGCCGACCTGCTGGACCTGATGAACCTGATGTCGGCCTGCGGAGCCTGCGACGCGCTCAACCTCGACGGCGGCGGCTCGTCGACCTTCATCGCTCGCGACGGCGCGGAGGGCGAACTCAAACTGCTGAACTGGCCGACCGACCAGGGCGGGGTCATGCGCAAGGTGGCGACCGGATTGGCGATTGTTGAACAATAAAAGACGGAACCGATGAAAACGATATTTCAATACCTGCTCCTGACGGCCGCATGCGCGGCGCTGGGAGCCTGCCAGGATTTTAGCGACGATACGGCCTTTACTCCCGAGACGCCCGAACTGTCGTTCGTGGAGACGAGCATCACCGCGGAGAAGGCCACCAAGGACTACGAACTTTCGATCAAATCGAACCTTCCGTGGCGCATCGAATGCGACAAGGACTGGGTGTCGTTCGATCCGTCGTACGGACAGGGCGACGCCACGATCACGGTGACCGTGGCCGCAAACCGTACGCTCGACGAACGCACGGCGACGATCTCGGCCTATGTCATCAAGGACGAGAACGTCACGCTGCCCGTGACGCAGGCCGCTGCGAGCGCTTCGGACCTGGCGACGCACTACTATGTCAAGACCGACGGCTCGGCCGACAAGGACGGCCTGACATGGGAGACGGCGACCACGCTGGCCAACGCGATCGACCAGGCGATGAACGGCGATGTGATCCATGTGGCTGCGGGTTCCTACGTGCCTTCGGTTCCGCTGACGGGCATGAAGACCGCGCTGGACAACACGTTCGAAATCCACAGCAACTTCTCGATGATCGGCGGCTATCCGGCCGATGCGGCCGAGGGCGCCGTGGCTGATCCCGTGGCGAACGAGACGATTCTGGACGGCGACCACGCCGTATGCCACGTGGTTGCGGTGACGGCGGCCAAGATGAACGGCATGAAGGCTTCGCTCGACGGATTCACGATCAAGAACGGTTCGTCGCAGTTCAGCTCGGTGGGCAGCACGACGATAGGCGGCGTGAAGTTCTACCAGAGTTACGGCGCGGGCATTTTCATCGGCAACGCGACGGTGGACATCCTCAACTGCAAGATCGTCGACAATACGGACATCCGCATGGGCGCCATCCGTGTCGACGCCGGAGCCGAGGCGTTGTTCGACAACTGCGTGGTTGCCGACAATGCGACCAAGTCGACGACGACGTACAACTGCGGCGGCCTGTGGGCCGACGGAGCCAAACTGCTGCGGATCAACAACTGTACGTTCAGCAACAACAAGGCGTCGGGCGTAGCTCCCTGTATCTACGTCTTCGGCGACACGGGCGGCAAGACCAATGTGCTGATCAGCAACACCACGATTTCGGGCAACAGCGTCAATCCCGAGCATGCGACCCTAAACGGCGGCGGTATCTACGTCCGCGAAAACGGCAACCTGGTGATCGTCAATTCGACGGTCTGCGGCAACCATTCCGGAAAGGGCGGCGGTATCGCGGTCTACGGCAAGGCGGCCAAGCCGAGCAAGGCGGTGATCGTCAGCTGTACGATTGCCGGCAACACGACGGTGACGGCCGGAAACGGTGCGGGATTGCAGCAGGCTGCCGTCGGAGGGGCCATCGAGGTCTACAATACGCTGATCTCGGGCAATACGACGGACGGCGCGGCTGACGATGTCGCCTGGTTCAAGGACGCCAGCTACAAGGTCGCCAACTCCATTATCGGAGGCACGGTCTACAATGCCGACGGTATGGCTGTCGCAGGCGCGGCGTTCGATCCTGCCTCGATGCTCAGCCCGCTGGGCGACAACGGCGGTGCGACGAAGACCTGCGTGCTGCTCGGCGACGCGAATCCGGCGCGCCAGTACGGCATGTCCGCTTCGGAGCTGAAGATCCTGGGCGAGACGCTCGATCCGGCCTTCGGCGAGGCGGTCAGCGCCATCGACCAGACCGGCGCTTCGCGCACGGGCAAGACGGTGATCGGAGCCGTCGTGAAATAAATCTGTTCACAGGGGGCGTGCTTTCATCGGTGCGCCCCTTTTTTTGTATCTTTGGGGTCGTAACGCCCCTTTTATCTGTCGCGGCGTCCGGCCGCCCCCCCCCGCAAGGAGGTGCGGTTTTGCATCGGCCCGACTTTTTTATGATCTTTACAGTTATGAAACTTTACAGAACCGGACTGCTGCTGCTTGCAGTCCTATGCACAATCCCGGTGTTTGCCGGGCAGCCGCCGCGGCTGAAGGTGGGTTCCTCGTCCGGGATTTTCGGCCCGGTGACGAACTGGACCTACGAAACCTTCGCCGAGGCGAAGAGGGCTGGCATCGACGCCATCGAGATCAGCGCGTCGACGTTGTTCCTGAACAAGGAGATGACCGACGATCGGCAGATCGAGGCGCGCTGCCGTCAGCTGAAGCGCGACCTCAAGCGCGCCGGAATCGAAATCTGGTCGGTGCACATGCCTTTCGGCCGCGAGATCGACCTCTCGCAGACGGACGAGGCCGTGCGGCAGCGGAGTGTCGAACTGCACCGCCGCGTGCTGCGCTTCTGCAAGATCCTGTCGCCGCGGATCGTGCTGTTCCACCCGAGCTGGTATCTCGGGCACGGGGAGCGCGACGCGCGGATCGCGCAGCTGGTGCGCTCGGTCGGGGAGCTGCTTCCCGATGCGAAGAAGATCGGCGCCCGGGTGGTGATCGAGAACATGCTGGGCTACGAACTGGTCAAGGACGGGAACTACGAACGCCCGCTGGGCCGTACGGTCGAAGAGGCGCTGCACATCATGTCGCTCGTGCCCCGGGAGGTGGACGCTGCGGTCGACACCAACCACATCGACAATCCCGAACTGCTGATCAGTGCGCTCGGACGCCGGGTGAGGACGATTCACGTCAGCGACGGCGACGGCCGCAACGAGTGTCACGAACTGCCGGGCCAGGGCCGGGGCGACAACGACTGGACGGCGATCCTGAAGGCCCTGTACGAGGATGCGCACTACCGGGGCGTCTTCATGTACGAGGTGAAGAAGGCGGAGTTCCCGCAGTTGAAGGCTTGTTACGACCGGTTGTACGAACAGTACGTGCAGTCGAAGCAATAAGGACGGTCGGGTTAAATGAGAACGCGGTTTGATGCAACTTCATCAAACCGCGTTCTTTGATTCAGGGCCGCTGGCCGGTCACCTGCGGACCACGATGCAGTTGGGGACCCCGCGCTCGCCCTCGTGGTCGAAGCGGCGGTTGTCGTAGGGATGGTTGAGGACGCCTTCCTGCGCCGTCCAGAGCGTCGAGGAGCCGCCGCCGTCGAGGTTCAGCGCCTCGGTAAGACCTAACTGGCGTGCGATGTAGGCTGTTTCGGCGATGGTCGCGCCGTCGCCCTGGCCTTTGAAACGCCCGTCGATCACGGCCATCACCACCGTGCCGTCGGCCCGTTTGCCGATCAGCGTCCGGGGATGGCGGCGCGTGTAGAAACTGCTCCCGGAGGTGTATTCGACCACCTTGCCGCCGTCGATCAGCACCGGGCCTGCGGCCAGCGCCGAGCGGTAGCGGCGCGCCACGTCGGCATACTGCGTCGTGTCGCACGGGAAGATCTCCATCCGGCGGCCCTTGCGGTCCTTGAAGGCGATGACGCCGTTGGTGCGGAATGCCTCCTCGGGGGTGGTGCGTCCCACGATCTTCCTGTCGAGCAGGACGAAGGTGACCGGTTCGAAGGTTTTGACGTTGAAGTAGCTGCCGTTGACGGCGATCTCCGCGCCGGCGGCCTTCCCCAGATCGCTCGTGGACTCGGCCCTGCGGTCGAGGTGGACGATCGAGGTGGTGAACCTGCGTCCGGGGTAGGTGGCGACGGAGATGCTCTGCCGCGACCCGAACATGTCGATCTGGGCGTAGCGGCATTCGGCGCCGCCGCCGAGATCGGCCGTGCGCCATTGGGCGGTGGCGAATGCAATCGAGTCGCGGGGAGTCTGCGCCGCGGCGCTGGAGGAAAAGAGGAGCAGCAAGGCTCCCGTCAGAATTTTGTTCATGGTTCGGATAAACGGGTTAGTAGCCACAAATTTACGCATTTAGCACGGATTTAGCAAGCGTCGGAGCCGCTATTTTCGGGGAAAAACGGACGCCGGACCCTCCCGGAAACGAAAGCGCCCCCGGAAGTCCGGAGGCGCTGGTTTTTCGGGGCGGAAAAGCTGTTTACTGCCTGGCCTTGGTGTAGACCGTGCCCGTGCCCTCGATCGTGAGGGTGTAGTTCCCGTCGGCCGTTTTGGCGATCATGCCCGTCTGGGTGAAGTCGATGGTCTGGCCGTTGCCGAGGCTCTGGCCCTTGAGCAGGATTTTGTCCGCCTCGCCCTGAAGCTCCCACGAGGTGTAGACCAGCGTCGCCATGTTGATCGACCTGGCTGCGCCTTCGACCATGATCTCGACGCCCATGACGCCTTCGGGAGCAATCGGGTCGGGCATCGTCCATTTGCCGACGGCTTCGGCGTAGGTGGGATCGGTCGCAATCTTCGTGGCGGCGGCGCCGTCCTTCAGCTTGCCCGTGTAGTCTACGGTGACGGGGGCGCCGAGCAGCAGGCCGTTGGCGTCGCTCTTGTCGGCGGCCGTGGTCGCGAAGGTGCAGGTGCTCTCGTCGGTCAGTGCACGGACGGTGACGGTGTTCATCGAGGCGTCGGTGATGAATCCCGAGAAGGTTTTGGGGCTGTTGTCGGCGCAGGCCGTCAGGCCGGCGAAAGCCAGTGCGGCGATCAGGGATTTGATGTTGTTCATGGTGTCGGATTTATCGGATTTGCATGTTGCAGCTAATATACGGAACTCTCGCTTAATGTGTGCCGTTTGCACGTGATTTTACATATTCGTCGATGGCTTTGGCCGCGGTGCGTCCCGCTCCCATGGCCAGGATGACCGTCGCGGCGCCCGTCACGGCGTCGCCGCCTGCGAAGACGCCCGGACGGGTCGTCGCGCCGCGCTCGTCGGCCGTGATGCAGCCGCGGTGGGTGGTTTCCAGACCGGCGGTCGTGGCGGCCAGCAGCGGATTGGGCGAGGTTCCCAGCGCCATGATCACCACGTCGCATTCGATTTCGAACTCCGAGCCCTCCTTCACCACCGGCGAGCGGCGGCCGCTTTCGTCGGGTTCGCCCAGCTCCATCTCCACGCACCGCAGGCCCGTCACCCAGCCTTTTTCGTCGCCGAGGACTGCGGTGGGGTTGGTCAGCATGCGGAAGCGGATGCCCTCCTCCTTGGCGTGGTGGACCTCCTCGACGCGCGCCGGAAGCTCTTTTTCCGAACGGCGGTAGACGATCGTGGCCTCTGCACCCAGCCGTTTGGCCGTGCGCACGGCGTCCATCGCCACGTTGCCGCCGCCTACGACCACGACGCGCTGTCCGACGTAGATCGGGGTGTCGTACGCCTTGTCGTAGGCATGCATCAGGTTGGCCCGCGTGAGGAACTCGTTGGCCGAAACCACGCCGTTGAGGTTCTCGCCCGGGATGCCCATGAAGCGGGGCAGCCCGGCGCCCGAGCCGATGAATACGGCGTCATAGCCTTCGTCGTCCAGCAGCGAGTCGATCGTCACGGTGCGGCCCACGATCACGTCGGTCTCGATCCCGACGCCCAGCCGTTCGACCTGGGCGATCTCGCGCGCCACGATCCGCTCCTTCGGGAGGCGGAATTCGGGAATGCCGTAAACCAGCACGCCGCCCACCTTGTGCAGCGCCTCGAAAATCTTCACTTCGTAGCCCATGCGGGCCAGGTCGCTGGCGCAGGCCAGCCCGGCCGGGCCGCTGCCGATGACGGCGACCTTGCGGCCGTTGCGCACGGCGGCGGGCTGCACGGGGGCGCCGTGTTCGAGTTTCCAGTCGCCGACGAAGCGTTCGAGCTTGCCCACGGCGACCGGTTCGCTCTTGATGCCCAGGATGCACGAGCCTTCGCACTGGCTCTCCTGCGGGCAGACGCGGCCGCAGATCGACGGCAGCGAACTGTCCTCGGAGATGATGTCGGCTGCCTCCTGCAACCGCCCTTCGTGCAGGGCGGCGATGAAGTCGGGGATGCGGATGCCTACGGGGCAGGCCGCCACGCAGCGGGGATTCTTGCAGCGCAGGCAGCGCGAAGCTTCGAGTGTGGCCTCTTCGAGGTCGTAGCCGTAGCAGACCTCCTCGAAATTGGTCGCACGGATCGCCGGGTCCTGTTCGCGCACCGGCACGCGGGGTATTTTGTTTGCCATGTGATAGCAGGTTAAAGGTTAAAAGTGAAAGGTGAAAGGTGAAAAGCGGGAAGTTCTATGCGGGAGATAATTATATATTCTGCATGGTCTCCGTCGCTAAAATACCTTTCTACTTGTCCAATCCGATCTTACATACGTGTCCGGCCTCGCGCTCGGCCTCGATCGCCGCGGCGCGCTGCTCCTGGGTGCGGTACATGCCCTGCCGGCGCATCGCCTCGTCGAAATCGACCTCGTGGGCGTTGAACTCCGGGCCGTCGACGCACGTGAAGCGCGTCCGGCCGCCGACCGTCACGCGGCAGGCGCCGCACATGCCCGTGCCGTCGACCATCAGCGCATTGAGCGACACGGTGGTTTTCAGCGCGTACTTCTTCGTGGTGAGGGCCACGAACTTCATCATAATCATCGGGCCGATGGCCACGCATTCGTCGTAGTGTCTGCCCTCTTTTTCGATCAGTTCCCCGATCAGCGCCGTCACGAGTCCCTTGAAACCCTCCGAACCGTCGTCGGTGGCGATGTGGAGGTTTTCGGCTACGGCGCGCATGGCGTCGGTGTAGATCAGCATGTCGCGTGTCTTGGCGCCGATGATGACGTCGGCCTTCACGCCGTGTTTCCGAAGCCATTTGACCTGCGGGTAGACCGGGGCCGTGCCCACGCCGCCCGCCACGAAGAGGTAGCGGCGTGGGCGCAGCTCTTCGACGGGCATTTTGACGAATTCCGAAGGGTGGCCCAGCGGACCTGCGAAGTCGGCGAGGGCATCGCCCTCGTTCAGTGCGCAGATTTTGCGCGTCGAGGCGCCGATGGCCTGCGTGACGATGGTCACGCTGCCCTCCGCAGCGTCGAAATCGGAGATCGTGAGCGGAATGCGCTCGCCGTGTTCGTCGACGCGCACGATGACGAATTGTCCGGGCTGCGCCGAGCGGGCCACGCGCGGTGCGAGGACCTTCATCAGCCAGATGCCCTCTGCGAGGAGTCTTTTTTCAAGAATGGGGTACATTATATCCGTTGTGTGTTTGTGTGTCACTCTTCGATGATTGCCGTCACCCGGATGCGCCGCATGGGCCGCACGGGGTCGTTGGTCACCACCACGAGGTGTTCGGTCACGATGCCGTAGTCCTGCGTCCGGGGATCGAGCAGAATTTCGCAGCGCAGCGAATCTCCGGGGGCGATTTTCTGCCCCGGGGCGAGTGTCGTGGCCACGTGTCCCTCGCCTTCGACGGCCCGCACGATCAGCTCCGCGCCGCCCGCGTTCGAAAGCGTAAAGTGCTTTTTCCGGACTGGTCCCGCATGTTTGACCGGTCCAAATTTAAGGATATTTTCCGAAAAATCGGCTTTCGGGGCGTTTTGTGTTGTATCCGCGGGCTGCGGATCGACGCCGATGCCGTGGGTGACGAGCGTCGTGCCGTTGCTCCGTCCGTCGATCAGGACCTCCAGCGCGTCGCGCACGGTCCCGTAGCGGGGTTTGTCGGCGGGGATGAGGTAGGTGAAGTTGATTTCACCCCGTTCGCCCGGCGCGATCTGTTTCGGATAGTCGGTCCGAAGCGCTCCGCTCGTGGTTTCGGGCCGCAGTTCGAGGCGGACCGGGCGTTTCGAGGTGTTCGCGTAGCCGATCGCCGCCTGCACCTGCCGCCCCGGATAAATATAGGAGAAGGCGTTGAGCGTCGAGGCCAGCCGCAGCCCTCCGCCGGCATCGACGGGGTAGAGCTCCTCGACGGTTTTCTGCCGCGGGATGACGCTCCCCTGCACGGTGAGCGTGGCGATTTTCCGCTTCTCCGAAGAGTAGACCCACAGCTCCTTGGTGAATGAGCCGGGGCGGTTGGCGGGGTCGTAGGTGACGATGATCTGCGTCTTTTCGCCCGGAAGGATCGGTTTCTTCGAGAAATCGGGGACCGTGCAGCCGCAGGTGGTCACCACGTCGAGGATCACCAGAGGGCTGTCGCCGCGGTTGACACCCGTGAACGTGTGGCTGACGCGGCCGTCGGTTTCGCGGATCGTGCCGAAGTCCCACGTATCGGGCCGAAAAGACAGATGTTCCTGCGCCGAGGCCGTTAAGGCGCATAGCGTCAAGAGAATAAGGAAAATAACGCGATTCGGGATCATTTCTTTATGATTTGTGCGACATGCAAAGATACTTTTTTTGCGAAAAAATCGTGCAATAATTTTGCGGGAATGAAAAATTGCTATATATTTGCACTCCGAAACGACGGGATAACCCGTTTCGAAATGCCTGAATAGCTCAGTTGGTTAGAGCACATGACTGTTAATCATGGGGTCCTAGGTTCAAGTCCTTGTTCAGGCGCAGATGCGCGAGGGTTGCGTAAGGTTCTTTCAGAAACGCCTGCAGGGTAGGTGATAAAAAGAATGAAAAATTTCGATGAAAAATTTGGAATTCATGTATTTTGAATTACCTTTGCAGTCCCAAGCCATTCACTACGGGAGCTTAGCTCAGCTGGTTCAGAGCGTCTGCCTTACAAGCAGAGGGTCGGGGGTTCGAATCCCTCAGCTCCCACAACTGAAAATCAACGACTTACAGCAATGTAGGTCGTTTTTCTTTTGTGTGCCTCCGTGGTCGGTTTACACGTTTTTTGCCCGTTTGTGTTAACCAATGTGTCAACCGAAATGACGCATGAAAGCAAACATCGAGGTCATTTGTTACAAGTACAAACCTCTCAAAGACGGAACGCTTCCTTTAATGCTCCGAGTTACGAAAGACCGCAAACGCAAATATGTTTCGCTCGGCCTTTCCCTGCACGAAAAGTTTTGGGATTTCGAGAAAGGCAAGCCCAAACGGAATTGTCCCAACAAGGAACAAATCGAACGGCTGATAGCTGCAAAAACGGCGGAATACAACGATTTGATTCTCGAAATGACCTCCCAGCAACGCGAATACACGGTGGAAACGCTCGTGTCTCATTTTCATAACCAAGTCCGTTGCGCTACGGTGGTCGAATTGTACGATAAACTGATTGACGACATGAAACGCGGCGGTAAACTTGGCAATGCAGGCGTTTACAAATACTCCCGTACATCGTTGCTGAAATTCACGGGACAGCGGTTGCAAATCCCGTTCAGCGACATTGACGCCGTGTGGTTGCGTCGTTACGAGAATTGGTTACGGACGAGCGGTTGCGGTGATACGACCATCAGCCAACTCTTTCGAACGTTGCGTAGCGTGTTTAACAAGGCGGTAGAATTGCAGTTGGTGAAACGGGATTATTACCCGTTCGATGCCTATAAAGTCAGCAAATTCGATACGCGGACGAAGAAACGGGCCATTACGAAAGAGGACGTGCGCAAGGTTATTGCACTCGATTTGTCGCAAGGCTATCCCTCCGAACGATTGGCACGGGATATTTTCGTGTTCAGCTATTTCGGAGCAGGGATTAACTTTGCAGACATCGCCCTGCTGAAATACGGGAATGTACGGGACGGACGGGTGCAATACGTTCGCAAGAAAACGGGCAAGCCTATCAATTTTCTGCTGACGGAGGAAATGCGGAATATCATTGTCAAATACCAGCAACAAGGACAGACTTGGACGAGGGGGCTATTTTAATACCCTGCGACCAAGTTTGTCCTTTGATTTACCGAAAGAGGAGACATCTTTCGGCTTATTCTTTATAATTCAATCTGCAACAGTTCCGAGAAATCGGAAAGATGTTTTGCTTTTTAGTTTGTCTTGTCTATCTTTGTGGGACATACGACAAACACGGAAAGTGTTGCTTGTTCTCGAAAGTCGAACGTAGGAAATTCACTTTTTAGCAGAGAAAGGCAGACATTTTGCCGCGTCATATCCATTCGTGGATATAGGCGTGGGGCTGTTGCTTATTTATGCTATAAGGTTTCCTACGACCTACTCTAATAAGATAAGTTTTCGGCACCACACTTTCTGTTTTACTTAAATCCAAAAATTAACCGTCGCGGTGGTGCGTAGCGACAAACTAAACTTATTACAACTATGAAAAAGTTGTTTTCAACTATTATCACCCTTATTGGATCATTATGTGCGTATGGACAAGATACCGATTCTTTACAAAAGGTTATTGTAGAACCTTTAACAGAGATTCAGCGCGATAGTTTGTTAACGAACTTAGAGAAACGAGTACACCAAATTGCAGATGAGGTTTTCTGGATAAGGTGTTTCGCGAGATATAAAGTATACAGAACATTCAATATTTATACTTCTCTAAAATTGGACACAGCAACAGGTCGTATAACAGCTCTCCAAATTGGGATGAATGATAAAGCCGCTCGCCATGAATATTCCGTTTGTGATGCTCTTATTCCAAGTGGTGAAATCAATGGCAGATTTGAATTGTATCCGACAGGGAATGACTATAACTTTATCCTTATGGATAATATGACGGGTGTAGCAAGTCAAGTACAATGGAGTTATAAACGCGAAGAATGTGGCTTCAGAGGGCCAATATGGTAGACTTGTGCAAAAGGGTTAACTTTTAGACTCTCTGCACAAGTTTGTCCTTTCTATTTTACTTGCATAAGTCATAAATTTCCCTATATTTATATCATAATCAAAGATTTAATGACAACGTAAATTTTAGCTAAAATGTATAAAACACCAAAAACCGAATGACGGCAGGGTAGCGATGAACGGCGCATGATGATTTGAAAAGTCGTCGCCTATGATAACTTTTGCGGGATGTGCCTGATGTTTTAGGTATATTCTACCTGATGATACAGATAAGGATATACCCGTAACACGAGCCTTTTAGCGCAGAGGGCGTATAACCAATATCCTTGGATGGGGACACGATAAGGTAAACCTATTCGAATTACATATAAAAAGCGATACGGTTATTATCCGCTATACGACAACAGAGGGCAAGCAAAGAGATTTCAAATTCCCGTTGGCAGGGTTTAAGGAGAAATATTTGGAGCAATTCGTGCAAGGATCAACATTAAGATTCTTTAAAGTTTTTTAAGTATTTTAAAGAATTTTATTACATTTGTACATGCAAAAATTATATGAGATATGATAGAATCTCCTCCGAAAATACGCAAAGAAGATTTCGATAAAGCGCTCCGTCTGAGTTGTGATCCGAAAATTGCCGATGTGGTCAACGAGATCAATAGGCAGTACCAATATTGGACAGAGATTAAATATAAACATCTTCCAGATAAAGTGCTCGCACAAGATGTATGGGCTTGCGTTAAGTTGTCACGTATGTTTGCCAAAACATTGGAAATAGGCAATTATCGGTTCAAATTATATGTGACAGACCACATGCAGCAGTTGTGCCATGAATTTGACATGAATCTGGGCGGGTATTTGGGGACACAAAGTTTTATCCCCGAAGCAGATAAGAATCGTTATCTTAGTTCCAATATGGAGGAAGCAATTGCTTCCAGTCAAATGGAAGGAGCAGCTACGACTCGAAAAATTGCAAAAGATATGTTGCGGAAATCTATTTCTCCACGGACGCGGGGGGAACAGATGATTCATAACAATTATGAAACGATCCGTTTCATTCTTCAGCACAAAGACGAGGAATTTACGAAAGAGACATTATTGCATATTCACCAACTGATGACTTATAGGACATTGGATGATAGCAATGATGAAGGTCGATTCCGTACAGACAATAATGTGGTCGTTGAAGACGGGATTACTCACGAAACAATTCACACTCCGCCCGATTGCTGCGAGATTGAGGGACTGATTGACAGCATATGTAGACTTTTTAATGATGATAATTTTAATGGTGTATTCATTCATCCCATTGTTAAGGGAATCATAATTCATTTTTTAATCGCATTCATTCATCCATTCGTAGATGGAAATGGGCGTACTGCCCGTGCCATATTCTACTGGTATATGCTTCGTAAAGGATATTGGCTGACAGAATATCTCTCTATTTCTCGTATAATCAGTCGAAGTAAACGACAATACGAAAAAGCCTATTTATATACGGAATGCGACGGAAACGATTTAGGTTATTTTGTAGCTTACCATTTACGGGCGGTTAGTTTAGCTTATAATGAACTTCGGCAATATATTCAACGAAAAATAGATGACCAACAACAAACTTCTGATTTTTTGAAATTGGGTAATATAAACGCTCGCCAAGCTCAAATTATCAAATGGTATAACGACTCTCCTAATCTTTCATTCTCTGTTAAGGAAATTCAGACGCGCATGAATGTATCTTATCCGACGGCAAAAGGGGATTTAGAGGGACTGGTAAAACTTGGCTATGTCGACATTATACCTGTGAACAAAGTAAAAAGCATATATGCAAGGAGTATGAAATTTAAAGAGTTGGTAGATTAAACATTAA
>ENA-UEQP01000099-UEQP01000099.1-human-gut-metagenome-genome-assembly--contig:-NODE-99-length-94860-cov-9.822521_pt1 | contig 94860 bp, 65 predicted proteins | sample MGYA00242951_ERZ507951 | MGnify/ENA primary metagenome ERZ507951 (study PRJEB26167, sample SAMN06115539) | human gut metagenome | host: Homo sapiens | place: China:Shanxi | collected 2015-11-18 | study...
AATATTTATATATTATTGATAATAAATAAAATAAATATAATTTTATTCATTCTTGCCTCTATTTAAGTTTAATGGGATTTAATATATTCAAATGCGGCTCCGGGTACAGGAAAAATCGCTTAATTTGTTGGTTATGACAAGTTAAGCGATTTTTTTGATTGTTCCCGCATGTGAAAATATGCTCTTGGGTGGGTTATCTTTTGTGAGATGGCTGGAATATATCCAATGATTCGTCATAGATCGGGCTGTCGATCCCGAGGAATGACAGGACGCTGTGAAAGACATGATACTGCCCGACCTTTTTCTCCGGATCTATTTCCAGCGCTTCATCCGATGTCCACACGATGAACGGAATCTCGATCTGTTCCTTCGGCGCGACAAGTATGGGCACGCCGTGCATATACAGATTCCCCTCGCCGAGGGACTCTCCGTGGTCGGATACGAAGATCACGCAACTGCGCCTTTGGGGAATCCCGCGAAGAATTTCTATTACGGAATGAATGAGATAATCCGTGTAGACGATGGTGTTGTCGTAGGCATTCATCAGCTCCTTCGGATCCGCTTTGGACATCTCCACCGTAGTGCATACGGGACTGAACACCTCGAACTCCGGCGGGTATTTCTTATAGTACGTGGGGCCGTGGCTCGTGCTGGTATGGAGTACGACGAGCATCTTGTCCTTGCTGCCGGAGAGTATCTCGTCGCGGAGGCCTGCGAGCAGAATGCCGTCGTACCTGTCGTCGGCTTCGGGATTCCGCTCCTTGAGCTCTTTCGGCTTGTAGTATTTGTCGATGTGTACGGGAGGCTCTCCCCAATTGTTGCTGCGCCATACCACATCCACGCCGCTGCGGTTGAGATAGTTCGGAAGGATTTCGTAAAGTTTGTTGGACGGCTTATGGTTGAGAATGGCCTTCACGCCTGCCGTGGTGTAGGTCGCGGCCGCATCTGCAATCAGTGCGGTCACGCTGTCTTTCTCCAGAAGCGGATTGGTCGGCTTGCCGTATCCGTATAAAGAGAAATTCTCCCTTCTGGCGGATTCTCCTATTATCAGCACGCATACATCCTTGCTGTCGGAAACGATCTTCGCGTCGGGCAGGGGAATCTCTTTCCGGTTCTGCTTCTTTACGGAATTATAGTAGCGTACGGAATTGACCGTATACGACCACGGCATGACCAGGCTGCCGAGCTTGGGCGCGTTGCGGTCGATCCACGGCCAGTTCTGCATATTGACCAGCGCGATGGCCAAAGAAACCGCCAATGCGATGCCCGTGCGGGCGAAAAAACGCTTCCAGCTTCCGTAGTCGAACCGCCTTGCAAAAATGTAGATGCATGGAACCACCCCCAGGAAGAGGAGATACCATACGGCAGACCATGAAAAGAATCCGGAAGCCTCCGAATACCGGGTGTTGAATACGTTCCCCATCATCTTGTCCGTGATGAGCACCTGGTATGTGTTTATGAAATAGAGGCTTATGGCATTGCCTATGAATGTGAAGGCAAGGATGCACTTTCCGACGAAGCGTCCGAGAAAGAGCACGAGGTAATAGACGAGAAAATTGAGCGCGAACATCAGCACGCCCAGCCCTCCGGTGATCAATACGCCGTTGAAGCCCCCTTCGATGTTGCCGAGCACCAGCCGGAAGAACGGCCAGTGGAACGCCACGAGCGTAAACAGGCTGAGTACCGAAGATATGCGGGTGAGGTCGGTCTTTTCTTTCAGAAATTTTACCATTTGATAACTGTTTTATAAAATGTAAGGATCACTCCCGCGCATAGGACAAGAAGCGTAAAGTTGAAAAGAATCGTCAACGGGATGTTTACCGTATGCGCCGGAGCCATATAGGGAGTTTGTGCCACGGAAGCGTCGTATCGTGCGAACGGATTGGTGTAGATCACCTCTCCGTCGGGAAAGTAGGCCGTAATACGTGCGTAGGGGTCATTGTCCCTCATGGTATAGCTGGCCGCGGACGAGTTCCGGGCCAGCGACAGAGAGGTGTGATCCTGCCCCGTCACCTTGATACTGTCCGCCTGGCGCGACAAGGCGATGTAGATCGTTTCGCCGTCGAGTCCGATCTTCTCGACCGACGGCAGATTCCTGTTTCTGGCGTATTTCACCTCCCAGTCCCCATGTCCGTAGTCGGGAATGCGCATCGCATAATAGCACCCTCCGAGAAGCGTTTCCTTTATGTCTTCATACCTCGCCGACGGACAATGCAGGAAATTGCACCTTACGGCGATACGACTGGACTTATCAGGATAGTGCAGGTCGTCGTTGGCCAGTCCGAAACTGTAATGCCCGGCGCTCAACGCCCAGTCCCAGTACTCGTTTTCGGTGCTCTTTCCGCTGTCGAGTTCCATGATCCTGTAACCGCCGAGTTTCTGCATGAGGCTTTTCGACGTGCCCGTCGTTCTCAAGGGGTGATTCATCTGGATGAAATCGGACTCCTTTCCGAGCAGGTCTAACTGGAATTGTTTTTGGGAAGCGAAAAGCGGGATCAAATGATCGAAGCGGTTGACTTCGTCGCAACCGAATACCAGCTTATGGTATTTGAATAGGTTGATACCGTGTTCGTAGACATTGACCTGCAACAGGGAATCGTACGGATGTAGGGTCAATTCATTGTGATTCGAGAATGTTACGATGTCATATCCGAATTTCCGGTAGGCTTCATCGGTTTCGGCCGGCCAATATTCGCACTCGTTCAGGATGCCCTTTACGCGCGTATGCGTATGAAAATTGGCTCGTTTCCAGCATATGTCGGATTCCCCCCCCGGTATGGGTTAAAAATGTCGGGGCCGCTGAAGGGTTTAGCCTCACTGAAATCATATACAGGGCTTACGCTTGTCACAAAGATTGCCAGCAAGGCGATCAGTATGAGCGAGACGATGGTTTTGCCTAATGCGACCAATATCTTTCGCAGCATGTAAATCAAAGTTCGTTCATTTGGATGCAATGCGTTTCCCATAAATTAATGGCTGAAGATAATTGCTGCAAAGTTAACAAAAATGCGGCAAGAGCAAAAGGGAAAATGGATGTGTAGAAACGACTAAATTCGAATTTGGACATTAAAGTAATAATTGGGAATATTTTTGCGGGTGGGAGCGCGAATGCGGGTGGGGGCTCAAACCGGAATGGGATACCCTTTCCGGCGCTTTCTGGCGGCGGTTGGTGAAAATAATCCGCGCTTTCGGGCGGTTTCTCGGAAAGAAGCGTTATCTTTGCCGCAGGTTTGGTGCTCTCCTTCCCGGGCGTGGAAGAAGGGTGAAAAGGGAATCGGGTGCAAATCCCGGACAGTCCCGCTGCTGTGAAACTCCGTGAAGGCTCCGAACATCTCGCCACTGGTCCGCAAGGACCGGGAAGGCTTCGGAACAGGAGCAAGTCAGAAGACCTGCCAGGCCGATTCGACGTCAGGAAGCCCCGGGGGATGGGTATTTGACATCGGGTTATGTAATGCTTATTGTTTTATGTCGGACTTTGCCGCCGGGTGCTGCGCCTTTCGGCAGGCGGGATTTTTCCCGGACGGAAGCCGACCGGATGAGGATTGGATATGGAATTAATCGAACGATTGTTATTTGGCTCCGAGTCGCTTTGGGGCGGAGGTGTGGCCCACTCGGTGCTGATTCTGGCGCTGGTCGTGGCGTTGGGTGTCATGCTGGGCAAACTCAAGGTCGCCGGCGTGTCGCTGGGCGTGACGGGCATTCTGTTCGTCGGCATCGGCTTCAGCTATTTCGGCATGAACGTCGACGAACACCTGATGCACTTTCTCAAGGAGTTCGGACTGATTCTTTTCGTCTATTCGATCGGCCTGCAGGTCGGGCCCGGATTTTTCTCTTCGTTCCGCAAGGGCGGCGTCACGCTCAACAAACTGGCGGTGCTGGTGGTGGCGCTGGGTGTCGCCACGACGGTGGCGCTCTATTACATCACGGGCTTGTCCATGACGACGATGGTCGGCGTGATGTCGGGCGCCGTGACCAACACGCCCGGACTGGGCGCCGCACAGCAGGCTTTCAGCGACATGCACGCCGGAGCCGATGCCCCGGACATCGCCACGGGTTACGCCGTGGCCTACCCGCTGGGCGTCGTGGGAGCCATCCTCACGCTGATCGGGCTTCGCTACCTGCTGCGCATCGACGTGAAACGCGAAGAGGCCGCCGCCGGGCAGGATTCGGACGCGCAGAAAGACCTGACGACCCGGCGTCTTTCCGTCGAGATCGTCAATGCCGCCGTCAACGGCAAGACCGTCGCCGAGATCCGGGACCTTGCGCTGCGGGATTTCGTCATTTCGCGCATCAGCCGCGGCGGCGGAAGCCCCGAACTGGCTGACGCTTCGACGGCGCTTCATTGCGGCGACCGCATCCTGCTGATCGCCGCGCCCCGGGATGTCGAGGCGCTGGTGGCCCTGCTCGGGCGGGAGGTCGACGCCGAGCCGATGGTCCATGACAAGGCGATGATTTCGCGGCGCATCCTGATCACCAAGCCCGAGCTGAACGGCAAGACCCTCTCCGAACTGCGGGTCCGTTCCACGTGCGGCGTCACGATCACGCGCATCAACCGTTCGGGCATCGACCTGGTGGCCTCCGGAAACCTGCAATTGCAGATCGGCGACCGGGTGACGGTCGTGGGGCCCGAATTGTCGGTGGCCCATGCCGAGCGGCTTTTCGGCAACTCGCTCAAGCGGCTCAACCACCCCAACCTGATCCCCATTTTCACCGGCATCGCGCTGGGCGTTCTGCTGGGCAGCATTTCGTTCTGGATTCCGGGCATCCCGCAGCCCGTGAAACTGGGTCTTGCCGGAGGTCCGCTGATCGTGGCCATCCTGATCGGCCGCTACGGGCCGCACTACAAACTGGTCACCTATACGACGATGTCGGCCAACCTGATGCTGCGCGAGGTGGGCATCTCGCTCTTCCTGGCGGGCGTGGGACTGGGTGCGGGCGAGGAGTTCGTGCCGACGCTCGCGGCGGGCGGATATGTCTGGATCGCCTACGGGGCCGTGATCACCGTCGTGCCGCTCCTGCTGGCGGGCATTTTCGGACGCTTCTACTACAAACTCAACTATTATACGCTGATCGGCGTTCTTTCGGGGGCCTCGACCAACCCGCCTGCGCTGGCCTATTCGGCCGAACAGACCTCGTCCGACGCTCCGTCGGTCGGTTACGCGACGGTCTACCCGCTGTCGATGTTTCTGCGGGTGCTGGCGGCACAGCTTTTGATACTGATATTCGGTTAAACCGGAAAAGGAGCGGCAAGGAAACGGACACGTTGCCGCCATAACGGGTCGGACGCGATCAGCAAGCCGGCCGCGCCTTTTTCCAAAGACGAACGCTTATGAACATCGTGCTGTATGGAGTCCCGGCGAAGACCGCCGGCCGGATCGCAGGCCAGTACGGCCTGAAGGAGATCAACTCACCCGACAAGTTCGACGCCTCGGGAACGATGGTGCTCGTTCCGCCGATAAGCACTCCGCGCTACCTGCTGGCGTTCTACAACGCCATGCTGCGCCACGAGGACGATGTCGATGCGGTCATCATCTGCGGCATCGAGTCCTGCGAGGCCGCTTCGACGGTGCAGTACTGCACGCCTCCGGGAAAATTCTTCTCCCTGAACGGCGGGTTGGACGAGGAGGAGCTTCTCTCCGAACTGCGCCTGATCCTCGACTCCCTGTTTGCCGAGGGCAACCAGCTCAACGTCTGACTGCGCGTCAGGCTCCTTGCCGGTGCCGACGGTCGTCAGCGCGCGATTATTTCGTATGCGCCCGACCGGACGGCCCGCAGCGGCGCGTGCGCCGAATCCTTGCCGCCGCTCCAGTTGAAAACCGCCCTTATCCGTTCCATACGACCGATTCTGCGTCGTGGAAAAATCCGCATACGAGCGTCAGGTACTCGGGCATGCGGCCTCCGCTACCCCACTTCATCTCGATTCCGAACAGTTCGGAGGCCGTGCGTGCCACGTCGAACCCGCAGGCTTCGAGCGACGGCCGCACCAGTTCCGGATGGCGGCAGGGTCTGCCTTCGGGGCGCGTGCAACTCCCCTCGGGACAGTGAATGCACGTTCCGACGTAGGCGAACGAGCGTCCGCCGTATTGCCGTTCCATCTCCAGCAGCCGACGTTCGAGCCGCTGCCGTTCGGGCAGGATCAGGCGTCCCGCTTCGGAGACCGGGAGTCCCGGCTCCTCGGGCGTGATTCTGGTCGCGACGAGCAGCGCCGTGCCGTAACGCGTGACGTACTCCTCCATATCGAACCCGAACGGCGGGCATCCCCAGCTGCGGCCGTAGTTGCCGCACTCCCGGCAATAGCCGCCCACCCGTTCGGCGTCGCGGAAGCGGGCGACGTATGCTGCGGCGGGCAGTTCCGCCGTGAAATCCCGGGCGGTGTATCGAAACGAATGATTCATGCGGCAAAGTTATGAAAAAAACCGCCGTTCCAGGCGGTTTTCGCACCATTTGCCGTGGGAGCCGGCCGTAAGGTCGTTGCATGGCAGACAACGCTGAACTAATCTCTGAATTTCCGGCTCCCACCGGCAAAACGGCGTCGCGTCACGGCTTGCGCCGGAACAGCTTCGTGATGTCCTCCATCGTCCCGTCCGGTTCGATCCGGTAGAGCCGCTGGTTGGTCGTCGGCGCCGTCAGCGGACCCAGCGCCTCGACCCATCCGCCCAGTTTGACGTAGTCGAATGCCGCGGCCTCGAAACCCTCCGGCAGCTCCTCCCGGCCCGAATACCATGCCGTGCGCAGCTCCGGGCAGGTTTTCCGTACGGTCCCTGCCAGCCGGGCGATCTTGTGCGGCCCGGCGTCGCCGCCCATGAATGCGACGCAGGTCACCGAACGTCCGTAACGGGCCAGCAGCCCCAGCAGTTCCGCCTCGTCGAGCACGCGCCCTTCGTCCGCCTGCAAGTGCGGGCTGTGGCATCCCGGGCAGCGGTTGGGACAGCCCGTGATGTTGAGCGCCAGGGTCGTTTCGCCGGGAATCTCGGCGAACACCACGTCGAAATTGTGATACCGCACCATCCTACTCCGCCTTGGCGTAATAACGCCGCGCGGCCTCCTGCTGGCGAGCCGCCGAGAAGTTCGAAACGCGCTTCATGTAGCCGATCACGCGCGTCAGGTAGTCCACGTCGTCCGAGTGGCATGCGGGGCACTCCTTCAGGTAGCGTTTGTCGATGTGCCCGCACTTGTTGCACATCGTGTTGGGGATGTTGAACGTGAAGTAGTTGCATCCTTCGGCGGCCGCCACGCGCAGCAGGTGGCGGTACTGCTCCTTCGAGAGGTGCTCCTCGAGGTTCATGTGCAGGGCCGAGCCGCCCGTGAGATGCTCGATGTAGCGGCGTCCGTGGAGGCGGAACTTGTCGATGACGTTCAGCGACTCGTCCTCCACGACGTAGAAATAGGAGTTGTAGCAGTCGCGCGGCACGGCATATCCGTCCTCGCGGTCCCACTTGGCGTGCTTCACGCCGACGTTTTCCGCCGGGATCATCTCGCAGTTGAACATCACCTCCTTCGAGCGGTATTTCCGGTTGTAACGCTCGATCAGCCCCAATATCTCCTGCACGAAAGCGGCGTAGTCGTCGTTGTCGTCGATGCGGATGCCCAGGAATTCCGCAGCCTCGACCAGTCCGTTGACGCCGACGGTGAGATACTGCCGTGCGAGGTTGATGTACCCCGCGTCGAAGAGCGGCAGCATGCCCTTGGCCTTCAGTTCCTTGAGGTTCTCGTTGTAGGCTATCTGCACCTTGTGCACCAGGTCCACTATCTCCTCCAGATGGGCGAGGTAGTGCATGCCGTTCTTCACGGCGTACTGGATGCAGCGGTTCAGGTTGATCGTCAGTACGCTCTTCGAACCCGTCGAGACGCCTCCGGCGCCCAGCGTGTAGCTGAACCCGTTGTCCTGGATCTCGTTCCGCAGGCGGCAGCACGACGACAGCGAGTCGGCGTTGTCGCTGATGTAGGTGAAGAACGAGTGCCCCGCGGCGTACATTTCGGCCGTGAAGTCGCCCCACTCGCGGTCCATCACGTCGCCGTCGCGGGTCAGCAGCGCCATCGTCTCGACGGGGAAGGTCAGCACGGTTTTCGTGCGTTCGCGGTTGAACCACGTCATAAACCGTTTCTGCAACCACGACAGCGACTCCCAGTGGGGTTTCGAGCCGTCCGGGAAGACGAATTCCCCGAAAAGCGACTCGAAATAGTAGCGGTCGTAGTAGGCGACGTTCCAGAACACGGCCTGGAAATTCCGCGCCCCGGTGGGCTGGTTGATCGAGTAGACGATTTGCTCGAAGCAGTCGGTGATCATCTTGTCGATCGTGCGCCGTTTCTTCGAGAGGTCGACCACTTCGTCGGCGCGCGTGTAGTAATCCTCGCCGTACTCCTGTTCGATGAAATAATTCATGTACATCAGGAATTCGGGCGTCGCGCAGGCTCCCGAGAGCATCGACGAGACGATGAAGACCATGTTGACGAACCCGCCGCAGAACGACTTGAGGTTGGTCGGGCGCGTCGAGTTGCCGCCCACCGACAGCGTGCCGCCCAGCAGCCACGGGTACATCGTGATCGAGGCGCAGTAGTTGGCCATCGACGTTTCGTCGTTCTTGTAGATGAAGTGGCCGTTGAGCAGACGCAGGTATTTGTCCGACAGCTCCTTGCCGTACATCTCCTTGATGCGGTCGGTCAGCAGACGGCGGTTCAGGCGGATGAAGTTCCGCTTCGGGAGTTCGCCGATCAGCGTGGCGATGTTCTTGTTCTCGACGTTGGCGTTGGCGTCGTATTTCGACCCCGTCGCGGGGTTCTTCGCGTCGCAGTAGTTGATCAGGAATTCGAGTTTCTCGCGGTCTTCGCGGTCCTCGGAGTGCTTCTGGCGGTAGAGCATGTAGCTCTTGGCCACGGCGAAATAACGCTCGGCCATCAGGGCCACCTCCACCTGGTTCTGAATCTCCTCGACCGACATGCCGTCCGAGACGCGGACGCGGCTCAACACCGACGTGAGGTCGTCGTCCGTGGCGTAGCCGCCCACCGAGAGAAACGCTTTGCTGATCGCGCGTTTGATCTTTTCGACCGAGAACGGCGCCCGTTTGCCGTCGCGTTTGACGATGTAAATTTCCGAAATGCCCATATTTATCCCATATTTGTTGTGTGCCTGTGCGGTGCGAAACCCCGTTCTCTTCTGCTGCGGCCGCAGAAAAGGGCGGAATTCCCTCGAAAAACATGTTCGGTATAAAAAGGTCCGGGTATCGCCCTAAATCCCGAAGGCGGCCACCCTTCCCGGCAAGGCAGGTCTTCTGACTCGCCCCTTCCGCACGCCTTCCCGTCCCGGGGGACAGTGGCTAAAGAGTGTGCGGAACGCAACGGGGCTTACAGCTACGGGAATAGTCCCTGATTTTCACAGGAGTTCCCTTTTGATCTCGTGCCGACAGCTGTCGGCGGAGAACCTTGCACGAAAGCAAATATAGGGATAGTTCTCCGGAAAGGAAACATGCTTCGGGGCTTTTAATGAACATTTTGTGAACAAATGCGCGCGCCGGCACGCCCCGGGCGGATGGCTCCGTTCCGCCGCGGGCAAAAAAAAGACATCCCCAAGGAACGGGGATGTCTTCCACGGGACGTGCCGCTTCCGTTATTTGTCCAGATCGACCAACTCGTACTGCCGGCTGCCGATGCCGATGGCCTCGGCGTGTTCGAGCGTGTGGATGCCGTGGCGCGACTCCATGCGTTCGATCAGATGGACCTTGCCCTCGTCGGGCGAGGCGTACACCAGGTCGACGCACGCCTGGTCCAGCGCCACGGGGTCCAGCGAGGCGAGGATGCCGATGTCGCCCATGCGGGGCGGTTCGGGATGCGCGTCGCAGTCGCAGTCCACCGAGAGGTTGTTCATAACGCTGATGTAGAGAATCCGTTCGCCGCAATGGGCGGCGATCGCTTTGGCCGCTTCGGCCATCGACTCCAGAAAATCGTCCTGCGCGGGCAGGCTGCTCCACAGTTTCTCGGTGTCCTCGGTCTTTCCGGCCGAGTGAATCCACGCTTTTCCGGCCGACGAGGCGATGCCGATGGAGATGTTCTTGATCGCGCCGCCGAATCCGCCCATCGCGTGCCCCTTGAAATGCGAAAGAACCACCACGAAATCGTACTCCGGGAAGTGAGAGCCTACGATGTCGTATTTGAGGTGCCTGCCGCCCTCGACGGGCAGGCGCACTTCGCCCTCGGCGTCCATGATGTCCACCGGAGCGATGGCTGTGAACCCGTGGTCGGCGGCGGCTTTCAGGTGGTCTTCGGTCTTGGCGCGTCCGCCGCCGTAGGCCGTGTTGCACTCGACGATCGTGCCCTTCACCGACTTCACCAGATCGCCGATCAGGGCCGGTTGCAGGAAATTGTTGCCTCCCGGCTCTCCGGTCGAGAGTTTCACGGCGACCTTCTTCCCTTCGGCCTTCCGGCCCAGGGCCTCGTAGACGGCTTTCATTCCCGCGGGCGAGATGTCGCGGGTCATGTAGACTTTGGCGGGAGCCGCCTCCGCCGCCTTTTTGTCGTTGCCCGACGCACAGCCGGAGCCTGCGGCCGCGAAATGCAAAACAAAGGAGATCATACAGATTTTTTTCATCATGGCTATTTGCGTATTACGTACTTTATAAAGAGGTATCCGCCGAACACCTGCAATAACATGCCGGGAATCCCGATCCGGAAATCCTGCACGGCGGCCGTGAAGCTGCCCGTCAAGGCCCATTCCCCGGCCGATCCGACGATCTGGTAGAACAGCACGACGGCGGCGAGCAGCGCCACCGACACGCGGTTGAAACGCCGGGCCGCATACCCTGCCGTTCCGGCCAGCAGCGCCGATTTCACGAGGATCGCCGGCAGCGCCGTGACGGCGGGCATCCCGAACAGCGCGGCGTTCACGAGCGGCGAAGCGAGGGCTGTCAGCAGTCCCGTGCGCCAGCCGTATTTGTAGGCGCCGACGAGCGTGAAGAAGTAGATCGGCAGCATCGTGGGACCTCCCAGCTGCACGAGGTGGCACAACTGCGGCAGGACGATGTTGCCCGCCGCGAACAGGGCTGCCGCGAGGTATGTACGCGTCTCCCGGTAGCCGGTCGAATAGAGTGTTACAGAGGGTGTTTTCATGGTTATTTCAATTAAAGGTTTAACTTCAGTCCGCCGAAGACCGTCGCCCGGGGCATCGGGTATCCGGCATTGATCTCATAACGTTCGGCCAGCAGGTTTTCGCCCCGGACGAAGATCGTCAGCAAACGGTTTACGCGCAGCGACGCGCGCAGGTTCCAGAGCACGAATCCCGCTTCCCGGACTTCCGGATCGGGAGCCGCCGCCGTGTAAAGCCCTGCGATGTACTGCACGCCCGTCGACACCGACCAGCGGCCCTTCCCGAAATCGCCTCCGGCGTAGAGTTTGTGTTCGGGGGACGCCGGCACGGGATACTCCATCCGGAGCCAGCTGTAATTGGCATTGACGCTCCATCCCCCGCCGATGCGCCATGCGGCGTCGGCCTCTGCGCCCCAGTTTTCGATCCGGGCCTGGTTGAGCAGGATGTTGCGGCTGTCTGCCCTGCCGCGCCGGATGATGTCCTCGCCCTCGATATAAAAGAGGTTGACGCCGTACGACACGCTTCCTCCGGCCAGCCGCTGGGTCCACGAAAGTTCGTAGTTCCACAGCCGTTCGGGCTTCAGATCGGGATTCTTCACCCCGAACATGTAGAGTTCGCGGAGCACTGGGTTGCGGAAGCCCTTGCTCACCATCGCCTTCAGCGCTCCGTCGCGTGCGGCCCGCAGCGAGATGCCCGCCTGCGGAACCCACTCCGTGCCGGTGCGGGTGTGGTGGTCGATACGCACCCCGGCGTCGACGGTGAGGCGTCCCAGCGACTGCCGGAAATCGGCGTATCCGGCGATTTCGTCCTCCGTCTGGTCCACGATCGGCTCCTCGCGGCCGTCTGCCGTGAACCGGTTCCACGCCTGGCCCCCGAAGCGCTGCCAGTCGATGCCCGCCGTCAGGCGGCTGCCGCGCCACAGTCCGGCGCTCTGATACCACGAGACGCCCAGCATCCGGTCCTTCGAGTTGAAACGGTAGTCGCGCGGCTCCTCGCCTGCGCCGTAGCCGTCATTGATCCGGTGACGGCCCCAGTTGTAGAAGAACTTCAACGCGCCCGAAGTCCGGTCGTACGAGTTTTCCAGTGAGACGGATGCCATGCCGCGCGTGATGCGGGAGTCGTTGTCGAAGACGGGCGCGGTGATTTCGCCCGGATTCGAGGCGTTGAAGTGTGTCAGGTTCACATCGGCGTAAGCGTTCCAGCGGCGGCTGATCTCGTAGCCGACCTTGGCATATCCGCCGTACTGCTCGAAACCCATGTCGGCGCGGTGGCCGTCCGTGCGGTTGTACGAGCCGGTCACGACGCTCGTGAAGCGGCCTTTGCGGATGCGGTTGGCTGCTTCGGTCTGCAAGGTGTTCCACGAGCCGTAGCCCACGTTCAGGTCGGTTTTCACGCCTTCCTCGCGCTGCCGGCGGGTGACGATGTTGATCACCCCGCCCATGGCGTTCGAGCCGTAGAGCACCGACGCCGGTCCGCGCACCACCTCGACCCGCTCGGCGAGCATCGACTGGTAGGCGTCGGCGATCGGATGGCCGAACAGCCCCATGTACTGCGGATGCCCGTCGATCAACACGAGCATCTGGGCCGCCGACCCTCCGCCGATGCCGCGCAGGCTGATGCCTCCGGCCGCGCCGTCCGAGACGCCGTAACCCATCACGCCGCGTCCCGTGACGAACAGCCCCGGAACCTGTTCCGTGAGCAGCGGAAGCACCGATGCCTCCTGCCGGCGGACGATTTCGTCGCGGTCCACGACCGCCACCGACATCGGCAGGTGGCGGATGTCCGAGGCGTAGCGCGCCCCCGTCACCACCACCGAGTCGATCGCGACGTTCTTCGCCGCCTGCCCGGTCTCCTGTGCGCCGTATGCGGCGCCGGCAGCCGTGCAGGCCAGTAAAATCGAAAGAATCTTGTTCATTGTTCCGTATTTGATTTGTTTTTCGGTCTCCCCCGCCGCAGGCTTGCGGACGAAGGCTGTGGACGGTTCTTTCCGCCCTTCGCCGGAATTAGGGCGCGCCCTTGCTGGCCGTCAGAAACCCTTCGATCAGCGGCAGGCACTCCGCGGCGGTCCGCGCTCCGGCGCAGAGCCGCTCCACGGGACAGATGCCGTCTCCGGCGCGGTTGATGATGTGGGGCACGGCGACCGTGTAACTTACCGGAATCCCGGCTCCGTTCAGCAGTTCCAGCGCCGCGTGGCTCACCACGTCGGCGAAGAGTTCCCTCACACGGCCCGCGGCCATCAGCGCCGCAGCGCCCTTTCCGACCACCTTGTCGGCCACGAACGCGCCGTCGAGCAGTTCCGGCTCCTCGTGCAGCAGCCTCCAGAGGTCCCGGACGCCCCGTTCGCGGAATATCCGGATCGTGTCGCCGTTGCGCACGACGCACGAGCATCTCTCGGCGAAGAGCAGGTCTATGGCCTGCCGGTCCTTGTTTGCGTTGTCTGTTCCCATTTTTTCCCGAATTTGCGGTCAATAGCCGAATCGTTCCGCCGCGCGGCGCATCGACGCTACGATCTCCACGCCGAACGGGCAGCGCGTTTCGCATGCGCCGCACCCGATGCACTCCGATGCGTGGTGCGTGAGCGCGGCGTAATGTTCACGCACGGTTTCCGGGATTTCGCCCTGCGCCACGGCGAGGTTGTGGAATTTATGGACCGTCGCGATGTCTATTCCCGCCGAACAGGGGGCGCAATGGCCGCAGTACATGCAATGCCCTTCCCAGGTAAACCGCTCCATGCCGGCCATTGCGGAGGCATAGTCCCTTTCGGCGGGCGATGCGCCGCACCAGTCGAGTGCGGCCCGGATTTCGTCCTGCGTCCTGCATCCGACCATCACGGAAGCCACGCCCGGCCGCGTCAGGGCGTATTCGATACACTGCACCGGCGTCATGGCCTTCCCGAACGGGGAATTCTCCGCATTCAGCAGGTCGCCGCCGCCGTAGACCTTCATGGCGTCGATGCCCACGCCCGTCCTTTCGCACAGTTCGTAGAGCCGTTCGCGGTCGGGGTCGATGTTGCGCAGCGCGCCGGCGTAACTCTCCTCGGCCCACAGGGCCTCGACGTCGTCGCCGGCCGGTTGCAGGTCGTAGCAGGGGTTTACCGAGAACATCAGCACGTCCACCAGTCCCGTTTCGACGGCCATCCGGGCCACCGCGGGGTTGTGGCTGCTGATGCCGATATGGCGGATTCGCCCCTCCTCCCGGAGCCTTTGCGCGATTCGGATGATCTCCCCGCCGAAGACGCGGTGAAAATCCGCCTCGGCGTCGACGTAGTGGATCATGCCGATGTCGAGACAGTCCGTCCGCAGCTGTTGCAGCTGAAGGTCGAACGACGCGAGGGTTTTCTCCGGGTCGCGGGTGCGCAGGCACTGCCCGTTCTCCCAGGTCGTGCAGAGGTGTCCCTGAATGATGAAGTCCCCGCGGCGGCCTTCGAGCGCCGCGCCGATGTTCGTCCGCAGTTCGGGGTTCGGCGAGTAGATGTCGACGAAGTTGATGCCGTGCCCGATGGCGAAGTCGAAATCGGCGCACACCTCTTCCGGCGTTTTGTGGATGAAGCCCTCGCAGCCGAGTGCGACGGCGCTCACGCGCAGGCCCGTTCTGCCCAAAATTCTGTATTCCATGATCGTCCTCGATTTTCCGTTTCGCCGGGTTCCGGATTCCGGAACCTTCCGTTCACGATGCAAAGATAGTCCGAAAACAGGATTCCCGAAGTAACCGGATTACGGATGTTTCTACCTGAATTACTGATTCGGCGCTCCGGAAACGAACCGCCCGCCGGTCTCTCGACGGCGGGCGGCTTTGTCTTGCGCGGATGCGGTTATCGGTATATCTCGTTCAGCAGGCGGGCCAGGCGGTGTCCGCCGCGCAGGAACTGCCGTTCGACGACGGGCGTGTACTTGAAGAGGTAGTCGTACGAAATATCGGTCCCTTCGGGGGTGAAGCCGTAAATCTCCTTGCAGATTTCGTGCGTCTCCTTCACCCAGTCGGCCGGCTCTCCGGCGGCGATCTGCGCAGCCTCTTCGTCCGTCAGCCGGTCGATCTGCTGCTGCCACTCGCTGTAACTCCATTTGTGGACCGCCTCGGGAATGTTCGTATCCCAGACCGAATGCAGGTTCGTGTCGCGTCCGAAGAAACGCACGGGCCGCTTGTTGCCGCCCAGGTCGCTCAACCGTCCGAGGTGCATCGGGCAGTGCATGTCCCCGACCAGGTGAATCAGCATCTTGAGCGAGAGCGTCTCCTCCTCGGGTGTGAGGCGTCCCGACTTGAGTTTCTCCGTGAGTCGGGTCACCGCCGTCAGCACGTCGCCCCCGGGATTCCGGGACATGCTCTCCAGCGTCTCGCCTTCGTCGATATTGAGGTAGTGCCAGGTTTTCGAATAGGCGTATTCGGGCCAGTAGCTGGCGAAGTCGAGCCAGTTGGCGATATACACGGGCGAGTAGCCGTCGAGCGCCTTGCGGACCTTCTCTGCCGCTTCGGGCGTCAGACGGCATTCGGCGATATACGCCGTCACGTCGTGCCCCTTCTGTCCCCATGCGAACGCCCCGCGGGCGAAAAGAAGACATAAACTCGTCAGAATCAGCCTTTTCATCTGTACCCGGTGTTTGCGCTCCGTGTGGTTAGTGATTCATCGTGGCGAGGAACTCCTCGTTGGTGTCGGTGAGTCCCATCTGTTTCTGGAGGAACTCCATGGCTTCGACGGGCGTCATGTCCGAGAGGTACTTGCGCAGCACCCACGTGCGGTTCATCACGTCGCGCGGCAGCAGCAGGTCTTCGCGGCGGGTTCCCGAGGCGATCACGTCCACGGCCGGGTATACGCGCTTGTTGGCCAGCTTGCGGTCCAGCTGCAACTCCATGTTGCCCGTACCCTTGAACTCCTCGAAGATCACTTCGTCCATCTTCGAACCAGTGTCGATCAGCGCCGTGGCGATGATCGTCAGCGAACCTTTCTCCTCCGTGTTGCGGGCTGCGCCGAAGAAACGCTTGGGCTTGTGCAGGGCGTTGGCGTCGACACCTCCCGAAAGCACCTTGCCCGAGGCGGGTTGCACGGAGTTGTAGGCGCGGGCCAGACGGGTGATCGAGTCGAGGAAGATCACCACGTCGTGGCCGCTCTCGACCATGCGTTTGGCCTTGTCGAGCACCATTTCGGCCACTTTCACGTGGCGCGAAGCCTGCTCGTCGAAAGTCGAGGCCACGACCTCGGCCTTCGAGTTGCGGGCCATTTCGGTCACCTCCTCGGGGCGTTCGTCGATCAGCAGTACGATGATGTACACCTCGGGATGGTTGTCGGCGATGGCGTTGATGATCGACTGCATGAGCACCGTCTTACCCGTCTTGGGCTGGGCCACGATCAGTGCGCGCTGGCCCTTGCCGATGGGGGAAAAGAGGTCCACGATGCGCGTGGACATGTTGTTGTGGCCGTTGCCCGTGAGGCAGAATTTCTCGCTGGGGAACAGCGGCGTCATAAATTCGAACTGCACGCGGTCGCGGATGTACTCCGGGGCCAGACCGTTGATTTCGTTCACGCGCACCAGCGGGAAGTATTTCTCACCCTCCTTCGGGGGGCGGATCGCGCCGTTCACCGTGTCGCCGGGCTTCAGTCCGAAGAGTTTGATCTGCGAGGGCGAAACGTAGATGTCGTCGGGGGAATTGAGGTAGTTGTAGTCGGCCGAGCGGAGGAATCCGTAGCCGTCGGGCATGATCTCCAGCACGCCTTCGCCTTCGATCTCCCCTGCGAAGTCGTCCTTGGTGATGACCTCCTCTTCGATGTATCGGGGAGCCTGTTCCGTGTGGGTCTCCTGCGCGGCGGCAGGGACCGCCGTTTCCTGCACCGCCTGCACCTCCGGCGTCGCCTGCGCTTTGGGCTTGCGGCCCCGGCGTTTGGATTCGGCCTTCGCCGGCTCTGCCGCGGGCGTTTCGGCCTGCGGAGGAGCCGCTGCGGCTTCCGGTTCGGCAGCCGTCGCCGGCTTCGTCTCCATCGGGAGTTTCGGCTCTGCCGCGGCCTCCGGCTGCGGGGCTGCGTTTTCGTTCTTCGCCAGTCGCGGACGGCGTCCGCGCGGGGCCTTGGTCTTCGGCGCGGCGGTCTGCGGGGCTGCTTCCTGCGCCGGCTCTGCGGCGGTTTCCGAAACCTCCCCTTTCGCTCCGGCCTCATTTTCCGCAGGAGCCTCCTCCGGGGTGTCCGTCCCGGCTATTTTCTCTATCAGTTCGCGCTTTTTAATCATAACGTTCTTGATACCCAATGCTTTGGCTATCTCACGCAACTCGGCAAGGCTTTTCCCTTCCAGCGCTTTCAGATCTTGCATAGTTTATTTCCGTTGAATGTGATTTTCAGAAACAGAACGGTCGTCCTGTTCGTTGGAATTCGCATGCAAAGATAGTGCATTATTTCGAATTACAAAATAAAAAAGCGCCTTTACTTCCCTGAACGGCAGGGTGAAGGGCATTGTCCGGGGCCGAAATACCTACTAATGGCGATTGCGGGTCCCGGAATTTTGCGCGACCTTTGTCCCGAAAACAATGAAACGGGGATTTTCGGCCATTGCATTGTTTGTATTGTTAATGTTTGTGTGTGAAAAACCCTTCCGCGGCGCGGAAGGGTTTTTTGTGTCAGTTTGCGGTTCGGTATTCGTTGGGCGAACACCCCACCACCTTCTTGAACAGACGCGTGAAGTGCTGCGGGTAGCGGAATCCCAGCGAGTAGGCGATTTCGCTGATCGAGCGTCCGGGGTCGAAGATGCGTTCCTTGGCGATGTCGATCACCTTGAGCTGGATGTACTCCTGGGCCGATTTCCCGGTCTCCTTCTTCACCAGGTCGCCGAAATAGTTCGCCGACAGGTGCAGCTGCTCGGCGCACCAGCGCACCGACGGCACGCCGTCCCGCTCGGGGCGGTCTCCTGCGAAATAGTCGCCCAGCAGACGCTCGAATCCGGCCAGCACGTCGCGGTTGACGTTGTTGCGCGTGATGAACTGCCGTTCGTAAAACCGTGTGCTGTAATTCAACAGCAGCTCGATGTTCGAGACGATCAGCGTGCGGCTGTGTTTGTCGATCGCATGTTTCAGCTCCGATTGGATGTTTTGCAGGCAGTCCATCACGACCTGGCGCTCCTGCTCCGAAAGGTGCAGGGCCTCGTTCACCTCGTAGGAGAAGAACGTGTAGCCCGCGATGTTGCGCCCGAGCGAGGTGCCGCGCAGCAGGTCGGGATGGAACAGCAGCGCCCGGCCTTTGGGCGGAACCTGCGGCTTATCCTTCACCTCCACCTCGACCACCTGTCCCGGAGCCATGAATACGAGCGTTCCCTCCTGATAGTCGTAGTAGTTACGTCCGTAGCGCAAATCGCCGCACTTCACGTCCTTGAGGAAAACGGCGTAAAATCCGAAGCAGTGGCGGTAATGGCCGGGAGGAATGGGTTCCGCCTTCGAAAAGTCGATGACGCTCACCAGCGGATGCAGCGTCTCCACGCCGCGCGATTCGTTGTACTGGAAGATGTTGTCGTATTTGACCACCGTGCCCATATGCTGAAATAGTTTTGTTTGTCGCAAAATTAGCGGAATTTTCGATACCTGCTCCGCCTTCCGCCCCGAATCGGTAATTATGGTACGACGAACCGTAATCGGGGTATGCCCGGCGCCCGGCGTCCGCCCTACTTTTGCGGTGTGAAACCGTGTAAATGGATCGAACGATGAAAAAGAGACTTATTTTGGCGACGATGGCGGCATTCGCCGTTTCGGGAGCCGGGGCGCAGCAGCCCTCCGGAAAAGTGCTGGTGGCCTATTTCTCCCACAGCGGCAACACCCGTGAGGTGGCGCGGCAGATCAGCGAGGCCACGGGCGGAGATCTGTTCGAGATCGTTCCCGCGACGCCCTACCCCACGGAATACCGGGCCGTGGTCGACCAGGGCAAAAAGGAGATCGAAGCCGGGGTGCGCCCCGCGCTGAAAAACCCCGTCGGCGACCTTTCGCAGTACGACGTGATTTTCGTCGGCTCGCCCTGCTGGTGGGCGACCATAGCGCCTCCCGTGGCGACGTTCCTCACCTCCTGCGACTTGGCGGGCAAGACCGTCGTGCCGTTTATGACCCACGAGGGCAGCGGCATGGGACACAGCGAGGCCGACATCCGCAGACTCTGCCCGCGGTCGACCGTCCCCGACGGACTCGCCGTCCGCGGCAGTGTGGTGCGCAACTCGAAGGATGAGGTCGGCAGGTGGGTCCGCACCCGCTTGAAAAACGGATTTTAGAAAGCGGCCGGTTGCTTCAGCGCGCCTTCCTTCCGTTTCGCGCCCGGATAACCCGAACGATTCGGGTTTCCGGGCGTCTTTATCCGCAGAAATAGACGCAGCCGTAGATCAGTCCGGCCGCCAGGGCGCCCAGCAGCGGTCCCGCCACGGGAACCCAGCTGTAATCCCATCCGCTGCCTCCTTTGCCCCGGATCGGCAGGAGGGCGTGCGCCAGCCGCGGCGGCAGGTCGCGCGCGGGGTTGATCGCGTAGCCCGTCGTGCCGCCCAGCGACATGCCGATGGCCATGATGAGCATCGTCACCGGAAGGCTTCCCAGACTTCCCATCCCGATTTCGGGGGTGTTCTGCTCGTTGCCGATGGCCAGGATCACGAACACCAGCAGGAACGTGCCGACCACCTCGCAGAAGAGGTTGCGCGGTTTGTCCATGATGGCGGGCATCGTGCAGAAGACACCCAGCTTCGCCGCGGGGTCGTCCGTCGCGTCGAAATGGTCCTTATAATAAAGGTAGACCACGACGGCGCCGCAGAATCCGCCCAGCAGCTGCGCGGCGACGTATCCCGGGACGTACGCCCACGGAAACGACCCCGCCACGGCCAGTCCCACCGAGACCGCAGGATTGAGGTGCGCGCCCGAATAAGGCCCTGCGATCAGCACGCCGCACATCACGGCCAGTCCCCAGGCGATCGTAATCACGATCCAGCCGCCGTCGAAACCTTTCGATCGTTTGAGGACGGTCGATGCGACCACCCCGTCGCCCAGCAGTACGAGCACCAGCGTTCCGATGAACTCGAACAGGCATTTGGTGAACAAGCTAATTTCCATATCCGCTTTCGTTTTAGTCGTTTTTCTCGCGCAAAACCCGCCGCACGGCGTCTTCCCAGCCGGCGACGGCCTTTGCGATCTGCGTGCGGTCGGCCGCGGGTTCGAAAATATGCTCCGCCTGCCACTGCTTCCTGATCTCCCCGACGCTTTCCCAATACCCCACGGCCAGCCCCGCCAGGTAGGCGGCGCCCAGCGCCGTGGTCTCCGTCACGCGGGGACGGATGACCTTCGTCGCGAGCAGGTCGGCCTGGAACTGCATCAGCAGGTCGTTGCGCGCCGCCCCGCCGTCGACCTTCAGTTCCACCAGCGAGACTCCGGCGTCGCGCTGCATCGCGCCCACGATGTCCAGCGTCTGGTAGGCGATGCCCTCCAGCGCCGCGCGGGCTATGTGCGCAGCCGTCGTTCCGCGGCTGATGCCGCTGATCGCGCCCCGGGCGTACTGGTCCCAGTGCGGGGCCGCCAGTCCCGTCAGCGCGGGCACGAAGTAGACGCCTCCGGTGTCGGGAACCGACGACGCCAGCGCCTCCACCTCCGACGAGGAGCGGATGATCCCCAGCCCGTCGCGCAGCCACTGCACCACCGATCCGCCGACGAAGATGCTCCCTTCGAGGGCGTAGTTGACCTTGTCGCCGATCTTCCAGGCGATGGTCGTCAGCAGGTTGTTTTTCGAGGCGATGGGCTTTTCGCCGCTGTTCATCAGCAGGAAGCAGCCCGTGCCGTAGGTGTTTTTCACCGATCCCGGCTCGACGCACATCTGTCCGAACAGGGCCGCCTGCTGGTCGCCGGCGATACCCGCGATGGGGACTTTGTGGGCGAAGATCGTGGTTTTCGTCGCTCCGTAAACCTCGCTCGACGAGCGCACCTCGGGCATCATCGACGCCGGAATGTCGAACAGCTTCAGCAACTCCTCGTCCCATTGCAGCGTGCGGATGTTGAACAGCATCGTGCGTGAGGCGTTGCTCGGGTCGGTCACGTGCACTTCGCCGCGCGTCAGCCGCCAGATCAGCCATGTGTCGACCGTTCCGAACATCAGCTTGCCCTTCTCGGCCCGCTCCCGCGCGCCCGGCACGTTGTCCAGAATCCATTTGATCTTCGTGGCGCTGAAATAGGCGTCGATGATCAGGCCCGTCTTTTCGCGGATCCACTCGGTTTTTCCTTCGGCCTTCAGCGAGTCGCAGTACTCCGAGGTCCGGCGGTCCTGCCACACGATGGCGTTGTAGACCGGTTCCTCCGTTTCGCGGTCCCACACGATCGTCGTCTCGCGCTGGTTGGTGATGCCTATTCCGGCTATGTTCAGCCCGTTGATGTCGATGGCCGCGATGGCTTCGGCGATCACCGACGCCTGCGACGACCAGATTTCGTGCGGATTGTGCTCCACCCATCCCGGTTTGGGGAAATACTGGGTGAACTCCCGCTGGGCCATCGAGCAAATCTGCCCCTTGCGGTCGAAAACGATCGCGCGGGAACTGCTCGTTCCCTGATCCAATGACAAAATGTACTGCTCCATATTTTTTCGGTTTAATCGTTGCGCCGGAATCCGGCCAGGCGGTCCCCGGGCCGTCCGATTACAAATCTATGAAAAAATTCCGGGATTCGAAACGAAACCGGCGGGTTTTTTATCGAAACTTTTCGGGAGGCTGTTTTCGGGAATATTCCGCCTGACGGGTCCGCCGACCCGCTGCCCCGATCCATCGGTCCGTTCCCCGGCCTGCTCCGCTCCTTCGGGAAAGACGTTCGCCGGGTCCCGGTTGAAGAAGCCTGCCGCTCCCCTCTGCCGTACCGAACAAGGGGTTGCCTCCGGAAAGGCAACCCCTTGCAGGCATATTGATATTTCGCAAATTACAGCACCGTCACATTTTCCGCCGGGGTGTACATATCGGGCAGGTCGCTGCAAAAGAAAGAGTTCTCCTGATTGTACATCTTCACGAAATCACGCTCCGAAGGGTGCCCGGGGAACACCGAGAAATAGTGCGTCCCGCTCTCCATCGGGTCGTACTTGTTGCGCCACGTCACCACCATGCTCACACGGCGTCCCGTCAGCGGAGCATGGATGTTCGTGGTCCAGTAGTCGGTCGCCGTGAAGCCTTCGACGCCCGTCTCGGTTACGCCGCACGGCTTGAGTTTGGCCAGCGAAACCTTCGAAATGGCTTTCAGATTCGTCACGAAAACCGCATTGTTGATACCCTGATAGCAGTCCATGCCTACGAAATCGACCCATTCGTCGCCCGGCCAGCGGAAGTAGAAGTCATCGACGGTCTTCGCGCTGTCCATCTGCGGGGAGATGGCGTAGATGAAATTATGCACGCCCTTCGTGTCGCGCAGATACTTCACCGTGAATTTCCACAGGTTGACGAACTCTTCGGTCGTCGTGCACGACGCGCCCCACCAGGACCAGGTCTGCGTATGTTCGTGGAACGGGCGGAAAATCACGGGAATCAGCTTGCCGTCGCTGCCCCGCAGGTTGTGTGCGATGTCGGCCAGGCGGTCGAGCCACTCCTTGAAAGTCCTATTCGTGGCGCTGCCCTCCGTCAGAATCTCTGCGGCCACCCGATTGCTGGAGTTGTCCCACGAATCGCCGCCGGTAAGCGGATTGTTGATGTGAATGCACGACGTGAGCACCATGCCGCGGTCGTAAGCCTCCCGGCAGCAGCGCAGCCGCAGCGCCTGGGCATCCGGGTCCGAAGCGTGGCGATCGTCGATATGCTCCGCAAAATCGAAACTGTATACGGCGGGATAGTCGCCGCAGACGGCCTTCGTGTCGGAACCGCCTTCGGTGCCGTACCACGTGCGGCCGTACATCAGGTCATCGTGGTGACCGAACATGAACCCCTTGCTCTGGATGGCCCAGAGGTTCGAATAGAGCGCTTTGGTCTCTTCGGTGGCATTCGGGTCCGACAGCGTGAGGGTCACGGGATCGCTCTCCCCCTCCTTTTTCGGCCCTTCGCTGTCATCGCTGCACGCCACGCCGGAAAGCAGCAGCGCCAATAACACAAACGGAATTCTTTTCATGGTTTCAGGTATTTGATTATTCGACATTGGTCAACAGAACGAAACTTTCGGCGGGAACCGTCGTGCGGAAACGCTTCCCCGCAATGCCGCGTTCGCACGGCGCGGGAAATCCGTTTGCGTCGCACGCCCGGTCGCTCTCCGTATAACGGTAAAGAACGCCTCCGGCAAAGTCTCCGGGCAGGACAATCTCAAGGGTGCACGGCTCCTGCGAGAAGTTGACCGCAGCGACGCTGTATGCCGCATCCTTGCGGGCTGCCGCCACGCGCAGCCCCTCGCGCTGCGGGACCTCGCAGGCGAGGACGTCGCACCCGGCGGGAAAATGACGGCACATCAGCGACCAGGTGTAGTACCAGGGCCGCAGTTCCTCCTGCGAAGCGTCGCCGAAGACCTCCTCGCCGAGGATGTTCCACATTCCCCAGATCTTCACGTCCTCCGTGCGGCCCGAATCGCCGTTCGAATGCATGGCGTCGTCGAGCATCCACGCCGCCACCCCCGAAAGGCCGTTGTTCATCACCTCCATCGCCAGCAGCGGCATATCCAGCCCGTAGAAATAGTCGTAGCAGAGCATGTTGCAGTCCGAGCCTTTGGTGAAGGGATGCCCGGCGACCCGACGGTCGTACTCGGCTTTCAGCAGCGAATCCTCCGGCGCCGAGTATTTGTACCCGGCCTCGCCGAGAATCAGTTTTTTCCCGGCCGGAACTTCGGCGCGGATGCGGCGCAGCTTTTCGGCGTAAGCCCCGCTGCGCACCTCGTGCTGGCCGGGATAGGCATGCACGTCGTAGATGCCGATCTGCGCGCCGAGGTCCTGCGCGCTCCGGGCCACCCATCCCGCCGTGTCGTACTCCGACGCCGGGTTTTTGTAACTCATCACCACGTCGGGCGCCGCAAGCGACACCTTTCGTTTCAGGTCCGGATACCGGGCCATTTCGGCGTCGAAACGCTGCGCCATCGAGCGCCACAGGTCGTAATCGCCATCGGTCGAGGCCCAGTTGCCGTCGGGTTCGTTGAAGATGATGAAATGGCGGATGCAGTCGAACCCGAGGTCGCAGACCAGAAAATTCAGGTAATCGACCGACATCTCCACCCATTGCTGCGAATCCTTCATCGCCCACGTCGGCGGATTGTATTCACCGTAGGCCACCGTGATGCCGTTGTCCTGACAATATTGCAGCAGGCGGCGGAGCGACGCGAGGTTGCGCATGCGGTCGTAACGGCCCGTCGCGGCATCGTAATAGCGGTAGGGGCTGTTGATCATGCAGCGCACATAACCCGGGCGCATGAAATCGAGGCGTTCGGAGAGCTTCGCCCAATCGGCGTCGCTCACCTCCGCGCCCCACGCTTCGGCTTCGTCGTAAGGGTCCCACTCGACGCCGTTGCCGACGTAATCCGAACTGAAGACCCGGTCGGTCACTTCGACCCGGAGGGCCTGCCCCGCATCGCAGGCGGAGAACAGTACGGCCGCGGCAAGCGCGGGTGTCAGAAATCTTTTCATAATCAATCGTTTTGTTCGGTCAGTAAAATCATCGACTCTCCGGGCATATCGTACTCCGCGCCGGAGCGGAAATCAATCCGCAGGCCGGTGGCGTCGGGCAACAGCGTGTGGTCGCCCTCCGTGCGCATCAGCCCCTCGCCGTAGCGATAGCGGGTTGCCTGCCTGAACCGCTCCCAGCCCGGACACTCGATCCGCACGCGGCGCGGTTCGCGCGACACGTTCACGACGGCGACGGTGCGCCGTCCGTCTTTCACGGCGGCGACGGCCTTGACCCCTGCGGCACCCCGCACGTCGGCTGCGAAGAAGTCGCTTCCCGGCCGCAGCGTGCGGCACAGCAGCGACCAGGCATAATACCACGGGCGCACCCGTTCCTCGCCGGCTCCGAAAATCTCGTCGCCGAAGATGTTCCAGAAACCCCATATCTTGAGTTTGTCGGGCGCCTCCTTGAAGTGCATCGCATCGTCGAGCATCCACGCGATGCAGCCCGAATAGCCCGCGTGAATCGTCTGGAACAACGCATCGGCCATGTCCGTGCCGTACATAGGGTCGTATACGAACATCTGCGAATCGTCCGTCGAGGCGTTCGGATGCGCTGCGGCCCGGCGCAGGTTCTCGGCCTGCAAAAGCGAATCGGCCGGCTCGACGAACTTGAAGCCGATCTCCCCCATCACGATCTTCTTCCCGGCGGGAACCTCCCTGCGGTAAGCCTCCAGGATACGGGCGTACTCCCCCGAGTTGACCGTGCATTTCGACGGATAGGTGTGGATGTCGTACAGGCCGATCCTGTCGCCCAGCTCATCGCGGCTGCGGCTCACCCACCACGCCTCTTCGGGTCCCCAGATCGCGGCGTCGGGACCGACCAGCTCCACTTTCCCGGCAAGCCCCTCGGCGTCGAGCCGCCCGCGGAAATAACTCACGGCTTTCGCCCACAGGTCGAAATCGCCGTCGGCCGCCGACCAGAAGCCGTTGGGTTCGTTGACGAGGTTGTAGTAACGGATGCAGTCATAGCCCTTTTCGCCGACCAGCCAGGCGACATAGGCCGCGGCGTGATCCAGCAGCGTGCGGTTGACCGTCCCGGCCCGGGCGTCCATGAGCGATCCGCCCCAGTCGCCGAACATCACCGTCACGCCGCGCGACTGGCAGTAGCCGAGTATGTGCGAGAGGTGTTCGAATCCGCGCATGCGATCGAGCCGTCCGTTGCGCACGACCGAGGTCGTGTTGGTCATCACGCGGATAAAGGCCGGCCGCATGAAATCGAGCCGGGCATAGAGTTTCGCCCAGTCGGCATCGCTGATCTCGACGCGCCCCTTTCCGTAGTCGAGCGCATAAGGGTCCCACTGGACCCCGTTGCCGATATAGCCGCGATTGACGACGCTGTCGGCGTCGATACGCACCACGGCGTCGCATTTCCCGGCGGATTCTCCCGCACAGGCCCCCAGCAGCGCCGCCATGCATGCGAGCAGAAGGTTTCCGAAGTTTTTCATAGGCATCGGTTATAAGTCCGCATGCAGGCCGGACCTGCATGCGGACGTTATCGGATCATTCGCCGGCTTCCGCCTGCTTGTTGAAGAGCATCACGTAGTTGCGCGGCCCGACGGCGAACCGGTCGTAATCGGTCCAGGGATAGGCCCCCTGCGTCGTCTGCCCGGGCAGAGCGAAGTCGAAGGCGATTCCGGGAACGCTGAGCGTCGAGGAGCCGTAGCTGTAATCCCCCTCCCGCAGGAGCTTCGCCGTGATGGAGACGATTCCCGAGGTGAACACCACGGTTCCGGCTTCGGCGTCATACACGTAGGCGCTTTTGCCGTGGGGCAGCAGGCCGTAATATTTGGTCAGGTCGAGAGCGCCCGTTCCCTCCTTGTTGTAGTCGGCTTTGAGGATGTAATTCCAGTATCCGCCGTCCTCACCGGGCAGGTATTCGCACTCGCCCGTCTCGCGGCCGGCGTCGTCGGTGCCCGTGGCGGTCATTGCCAGGATGTTGTCGGACTCCTTCCAGATCGAATCGTCCCACACCCAGCTCTTGTCTACCGGGTTGACGAACGCGGGGTCGACCGAACCGCCGTAGACCGTCAGACGGCCTACGGAGTAGGTTCCGGCGAGCGAGGTCTCCTCCGGATCTGGCTCCGGTTCCGGTTCGGGATCGACCGGCTCTTCGATCGTCTTCGACGCCTCGGGAACCTCGAAACCGGCCGGCTGCTTCACGATCTCGATGTAATACGTCACCGGATTGCGGGCGAAGACCCCGTAATCGTTGTAGGTGTTGTTCCAGTCCTCCGTGCCTTTCAGGTTGAACTTGAAGGCCTCGGATTCGAGCGTCAGCGGAATCGGCGGCACATTGGGCATCTGGTAGGTGCCCTTCGGCACGAGCGTGCAGGAGGTCTTGTTCCCGTCGGCATCGGTGAAGGTGATCGTCCCGTCGGAATAGTTGCGCAGCTAGGTGCTTTCGCCCTTGGGAATCTGACGGTAGAACTGCGTCAGGTCCACCGGCTTTCCGGTGTCGGGATTCGACGCCCCGGCAAAGACGCAATCCCAGTTTTTGGCGTCCTCGCCGGCCCAGTTCATGCAGGTTCCGGTCGTATTGCCGTCGGCGAGGATCTCTCCGAGCGTGAACACCAGATAGTTGTCCATCTCGGCGGCGGGTCCCCGGCCTTCGCCGTTCCAGCACCACGACTTGTCGGCGGGTTTGTAGAGCTTCGTACAGTCGTAAGCGGCGCCCGTGCCTCCGTAGACCCAGAGGTTGCTGATCGTATACGTTCCGGTCAGCGTCTCCGTGAACTCGGTCATTTCGAGCGTATAGGTGCGCGATTCGCCGTTGGGAGAGGTCACGACGATCTGCGGATCGCCCTTCGTGAAGTCGATCGTCCCGCCCGAGGCGACATTGGCCGTGGCCTTATAGGAGAGCGTCAGCGTTTCGACCCGGACCTTCGACATATCCGCGACCATGTCCGACGCCAGTTGCAGCTCGATGACGCCCGTTTCGGAATCGGTCTCCGTGATGGTCGGCGTTCCGGCCTGACCCTCGAACTTGACGTCGATGATCGACCGCTCGTGGTTCCAGCCGCCGTCGGCGACATCTTCCCACGGATCGTCCTTGCAGGATGCGAAGCACAGCAGGACGAAAGCGCTCAGCAAATATTTCAGCTTGTTCATAATTCTGCGTTTTCTTAAAAGGTTAAAGATTCGGGTTCAGGTCGGACTCGACGGACGGGATCGGATAGAACACCATCTGCTCGGCGCTCAGCCCCTGTCCCTTGGCTTCGGCGATGTCCGTGTGCAGGCGGTTCCAGCGGCGCAGGTCATAGCAGCGGTTCCCTTCGAAAGCCAGTTCGAAACGGCGCTCGTCCATCACGCGCTCCCGGAACGTCTCCTTGTCCAGCCCCGGCTCCAGATCGCCCAGCCCGGCGCGGTTGCGGATGAAGTTCACCAGTTCATACGCCTTGACCGTAGGTCCGGCGGCTTCGGCATAGGTCAATGCGACGTCCGAATAGCGGAGCAGGTAGGGACGCGTGGAGGTTTTGTCTCCCGAGAAATTCGGGTCGATGAATTTGCGGCAGAACGGATAGTTCAGTTTGCCGTCGGCCGTCGAAGCCACCACATTGCCCGCGGCGTCGTACACCTTGTCGACGATCAGCCAGTCGTGACGGCGGTCGCCCGAGGCGAACGCATCGTAGAACGACAGCGCGGTCCGGTACTCGCCCCAGCCGTCGTGGGTCGGGACCATCTGGTCGGAATCGCCCTGCTTGAGATAGATCGTGGCTCCCGAAACATAGGGCAGGTACATCTTCGAGATCTTCGAATACTGCCCCTCCGATTCTCCCGTGCGGTCCATCGACATGATGAAGATATGCTCGGGTCCGGCCGGCCGCTCGACGTCGTAAATATCGAGCAGGTTGTCGTCGAAACGGAAGACCGTCTGCTCGGGATTGTCGACCACCAGCCCGGCGTATTTCACCGCCTCGGCATAGTATTCGTCCACGTCGTGCGACATGGCGGCGTACTGGGGCACGCCGTGCTCCTTGGCCGATGCGATGTAGAGATAAGCCTTGGCCAGCATTCCGTAGGCCGCGGCGCGGTCCGCACGGCCCGTTTCGGGCGCCGCGAAGAACGGCAGCAGCGTACCGGCGGTCTTGAAGTCCTCGATGACGAGCTTCCACATGGCGTCGAGCGACTCGGCGGCGGGGACGGCCGTATCTTCGAGCGTCTCGACAGGCGTCGTGTGGACGGGCACGCAGCCGAAGTTGCGCGCGAGGTTGAAATACGAATAGGCGCGCATGAAATAGGCCTCGCCGAGGAAGCGGTTCCTGCGGCCCTCGTCGATGTTCATTCCCGGTACCTTCTTGATCACGGCGTTGGCACGGTTGATCGTGATGTAGGAGTACTTGTAGAAATTGCCGAGCGTGGTGTTGGTCTTGAAATTGTTGATCTTCCATCCGTCCAGCTCCTTGTTGGCCGCCGCAGCGTCGCCTTTCGGCTCCATGTCGTCGGTGTTCATGTCGCCCAGGAAGACGATCGAACGCGAATATTCGATGTAATTGATCGCGTCGTAGATATAGTTTACGGCCGACTCGGCGTCCGCCTCCGTCTTGTAGAAGTTGTCCTCGGAGTAGAAGCCGTAGGGATACTCGTCCAGATTGCAGGCCGCCAGGAGAGAGGCTCCCCCGAACGCAAGTATAAGGTGTTTGATTTTCATGGTTGGCAATGTTTAGAAGGTGAAGTCGGCTCCGAACGTCCATTTGCGCAGGCGCGGATAGCCGCCCGAATAGATACCCGTCATCCCCACTTCGGGATCGTAGCCCTCGAAGCCGGTGAAGGTGTAGAGATTGTCGGCACTGACGTAGAGGCGTATCTTGCGTGCCGCATCCTTCTTCGAGAAGGGGATCGAATATCCCAGCGTCATGGTCTGGATGCGCACGAACGAACCGTCCTCGACCCACCAGTCGGAGAGCTTGGTCTGGCGGTTGGCGTTCAGCCGCGGGTAGGAATTGGTCGGATTGTCGGCCGTCCAGCGCATCGGCATATTGCTCGGCTGGTCGAAACGCTTGGTGTTCAGCACGTCGTTGCCGAAGACGCCGTTGAAGAAGATGCTGAAGTCGAAACGACGCCACGAAACGTCGATGCCCAGCGAGGCCATCCAGTCGGGATTCGGGTCGCCGATGATGCACATGTCGTTCTCGTCGACGGTCTCCAATCCGTCGCCGTCGTAAATGTCCACATACTTGAACTCACCCGGCTGGGCGTCGTCGCCCGAAAGGCCGGCGCTCAGGCCCTCGGCCAGCGACTGCACGATGCCGTCGGTCCTGTATCCGTAAAAGACGTACATCGGCTGCCCTACGGCGAGGATATTCGTATAGGCGCGGAACTGTTCGCTCTGGTTGCCGTAATATTCATACTGCATGCCGGTGCGCAGGTCGGTTTTCAGACCGGTCTGCACGGCGTTTCCGAGGCTGAGCACCTTGTTGCGGTTGCGCGAGAAGACGAAGGTGCCGCCCACGCGCCAGTCGCGGTTCTGGAACGCCACGCCGTCGATCGTCAGTTCGATGCCGCGGTTGCGGATCTCGCCGTCGTTGACCCACATCTTGTCGTAACCCGACGAAGGCGCGATGTTGCGCTCGCGCAGCAGGTCCGAGGTGCGCTTGTCGTACCAGTCGAAAGTCACGTTCAGACGGTTGCCGAAGAACGACATGTCCAGTCCGAGGTCGACCTGCGCGGTGGTCTCCCATTTCAGACCCTTGTTCGGGATGCCGCTCCAAAGCGCATAGATGCCGTCCTGCCCCGTGTAACCTGACTGATAGCCGGGTCCGATGGCCGTCACCCACTTGCCTCCGTTGAAATACTTGTGCTGTCCGTAGCGGCTCAACGTCTGGTAGGCCGAAATGCCCTGGTTGCCCGAAATACCGTAGGAGGCGCGGATCTTCAGCACGTCGAAAACGTTCAGGTTCCGGATGAACCGCTCCTCGTGCATCTTCCAGCTGAACGCCCCCGAGGGGAAGAAGGCCCACTTGTTGTTGGAGCCGAATTTCGAAGAACCGTCGGCGCGGGCCGTGAAGGTGAAGAGGAACCGGTTGTCGAACGTGTAGTTGATACGCGTGAGGGCCGAGACCAGCTCGGTCTTGTAGGAGCCGTTGCCGATCGAATAGGTCTCCGAATCGCCCGCGGCGAGGTTCTCGTTGCCCAGCGATTCGTTGATGAAGCCCTTGGCGGCCAGCGACGAACTGCGCGACTGGTAGTTCTCGTAAGAGTAACCGCCCATCACCGTCAGCCGGTGCTTTTCAGCAAAGGTCCGATCGAACGTGGCGTAAGCCTCGAAAACGATGTTGTCGTCCTTCCAGTTGTCGATCGACCCGTAACCGTCGTTGAACACGCCCGTCTCGGAATACTTCTTCGGGAAATATTTGTCGGTGATCTGTTCGCCGTGCTTGTAGTTGAACTGCGCCATGACGTTCAGGCAGGGAAGCACGTCCCAGTTCACCGAAGCGAACGAGATGATGTCTAACCCCTTCGAATCGTTCTTCTGCAAATTGGTCAGGGCCAGCGGATGCGAATAGTCCTGGGCACCGTACAGCCAGTAATCGCCGTTGTCGTCGTAGACCGGGAAGATCGGGTTGCGCCAGTAGGCCAGTCCGCCGTTGTTGTGACGCTTGTTGCTGGTGATGTTGGCGCTGGCCTTCATGCGCAGGTTGTCCAGCAGCTTGTGCTCGACCGAGAAATTACCGCCGTATTTGCGGTAGGTGTCCTCGATGTACATGCCGTTGTCGAGGTAGTAGTTGGCGCTGGCCTGGAACATCGTGCGGTCGTTGCTGCTCTGCACCTGTACGGTGGTGTTGTTCGACACGGGCGTCGGGCGGAAGACCAGGTCGTCCCAGCGCGTGTTGGTCGTCCAGGTCGTCTGCAACTCCGCAATCGAGGGATAATAGACGCCGTTGGCATTGGTCGCACCGATGTAGGTCGGCGTCAGTCCGGCGTTGATGCTGCTTTCGTTCGAGAGCATCGCCATCAGCACGGGATCGCGCCAGAGGTTCAGCTCGGAGCTGAATCCCGAAACGGTCGTCTGCTGGCGCAGCGTGATGCGCGTCACGTTCTCCTGCGCCTTGCGCGTGGTGATGAGGATCACGCCGTTGGCGCCGCGCGAACCGTAGATGGCCGATGCCGAGGCATCCTTGAGCACCTCCATCGAAACGATGTCCTGCGGGTTGATTTGTTTCAGGTCGCCGGCATCGCCCCAGGGGAATCCGTCGATGACCACCAGCGGAGCGTTCGAACCGTTGAGCGACGAGTTGCCGCGGATGCGGACCGTCGACGAGGCGCCGGGGTCCTGCGAGGAGTTGACCACCTGCACGCCGGCCACGCGGCCCTGCAACAGCCCGTCGATCGAGTTGGCCGGGATGTCGGTGAGTTTCTCGGCCTTGACCGAGGCCACGGAACCCGTCAGGTCGCTCTTCTTGACCTGTCCGTAACCCACGACCACCACTTCGTCCACGGCCGTGGCCTCCTCGACCAGCACGATGTTGAAAGAGGTGCGGCCGCCGACCTCCACCGTCTGCGTTTTATAGCCGATGAAATTGACGGCAAGGCGGGCGTCCGAAGCCACTCCGGTCAATGAAAAGGCTCCGTCGGCCCCGGTTGTGGTTCCTTTCGTCGTGCCGACGACGACAACCGACGCGCCCGTTACGGCGGCGCCGTTCTGATCCACGACCTTGCCCGTCACGGTCATGCTCCGTGATGCGGACTGGGCGCGGACGTCTCCCGTCCCCCACAGGCAGACCGCCAGCAGGGAGAGAACGATCAGGTAAAATTTCATTTTCATAAGTTTTAGATTAGAGTAGTTTATTGATACGGTCCGGGGCGGTTCCGGGAACTGCACCGGACACTGCAAAGTAACATGCTGCTACGGAAGAACTGTTTTAGAAAATCGCTGATTGATTATACTTTTATGAAAACAAAGCGCAAATGGGCTATTCGCAACGGCATTTCTCCGTCAAATAATTTAATAATTCCTCCAGCCGGCAGGTTGCAACGCCTACATATTTGTCCGCTCCGCCGTAATAGACGTACAGCACGCCGTCGACGACCACATTGCCGGTCGGGAAGACGCAATGGCTGTAAAAACCTTCGGTTTCATAGAAAAATTCGGGTTCGAGGATCGGTTCCGGCGTCCGGGCCAGCACCCGCAGCGGATTCTCCCGGTCGAGCAGCAGCGCCCCGACGCGGTATTCGGCCGTGCCGCCGTCGGCAACTCCGTGGTAGAGCGTCAGCCACCCTGCCTCGGTCAGGATCGGCGGCGTGCTTCCGCCGATCTTCTCCTCCCAGGTTCCTTCGCGGCCGGCGATAAGCAGATGGCTGGGCTTGTCCTCCCATGCCAGCAGGTCGTCGGAGAACTTCAGCCAGATCGAAGGGTATTTCACCCCGTAACGTTCGCCCACGAACTGTTTGGGACGGTGCATCATGGCGAACTTCCCGCCGATTTTCTCCGGGAAAAGGATCACGTCCCGATCGTCGAGCACGGGCGACGTAAGCCGCCCCAGCCGTCGGAAATTCCGGAAGTCGGTCGTCACGGCAAGCCCCGTATTTCCCAGGTTCTGCGCCATGGCGGCCGGCGCATAAGCTCCGCATTGGGGCAGACGCACCACGTCGTGCGCGAAAGTCCAGTACTGCCCGGGGGCATGGGCGCGGTAGGCGTAGGTAATGTAAAACTCGTTGTCGAACTTCACGATGCGCGGATCTTCGACGCACCCTCCGTCGGGACCGTCCGCGCTGGGACCGAATACCGGCGAATCGCCGACACGGCGGAAGTCGAAGCCGTTCTCGCTGACGGCCAGCCCCAAACGGATGACATGTTCCTTGTCGTCGCCGGCGGCGCGGTAGAGCATGTAAAACCGGCCGTCGTCGTAGATGACCCCCGGGTTGCAGGTTACGAGATTCTCCCAGGCATTGGCCGGATTGGGAGCGATGATCGGATTTTTTTCGTATTTCTTCAGTTTCATATCAACGGAATATTATGAGAATAAGCATACACAGAACCAGCAGCACTCCGCCCCATACGCGGTAGTTGCGCCACCAGGAAACCTCCGCGAGCGAGCGGGTTTCAGCCCGGAAATCCGCCGCCGAAAAGGTCGTGTCGATCAGTTTGTCGGGCCGGGGCGCGGGAGCCGTACGGCTTACGGCCCAGATCACCGACAGGCTGAAGACCAGCAGGAACGGCACGATCAGCAGAAAGTGCATCCCGCCGAAGATCTCCGTGCGCCAGAGGAGCATCGCCGCCGCGACGACCAGTCCGGCGATCAGCCCCGCAAAGGCTCCCCGCCCGTTGGCGCGGCGCGAGAAAACGCCCATCAGGAAAGCCGCCACGACGGGAGGCGCAATGTAGGAGAGCATCTCCTGGTAATATTTGAGCAGCGAACCGAAACGTCCGATCTGCGGAGCCCAGAGGGCGGCGATCACGATGATGACCAGCGAAGCCAGCTTGCCGACGCGCACCAGCTTGCGTTCGTCGGCCCGCTTGTCGATCTTGGCGTAGAAATCCATCGTGAAGAGCGTCGACGTGGAGTTCAGAATGGCGCTCAGCGTCGACGTCAGCGCGGCGAGCAGCGCCGAAAGCATGATCCCCAGCAACCCTGTGGGCAGCAGGCGCAGCACCATCGTCGGATAGATCATGTCGGGTTTCTCGATGCCCGGGAAGAGATGGCGGGCGATAACGCCCGGAAAGACGATGATGAACAGGGTGGCCAGCGTCAGCGCTCCGGCGAACATCACCCCTTTGCGGCCCTCGTCGACGCTCCGCGCGCTCAACACGCGCTGTACGAGCGTCTGGTTGTTGGCCCAGAAATAGATGCCCAGCACCGGCATGCCGACGATCAGCCCCAGCCAGGGCGTGGCCGTATCGGTCAGCGGGCGAATCAGTCTGACGCTCATGTCGCCGCTTTCGAACAGCGACGCGAGGTAGTCGAACCCGCCGTTGGCGAAGCAGGCTCCCGTCAGGATCACCGACCCGACGATCAGAATCACCGCCTGGATCAGCTCGGCGTTGATCGCCGACGAAAGACCGCCCGGAATGGTGTACGAAGCCGCCAGCACGGCGAAGATGATGATGATGAGCTGCAAGTCCGCCTCCGGGAACAACAACTTGATGATCAGCGCGGCGGCATACAGCGCCCCGGCCGCATCGAGAAAGATGTTGCCCACGATGCAGATTCCGGAAAAGTAGTAGCGCGACCGCTTGTCGAAGCGTCGTTCGAGAAACTCGGGAATCGTGAATATCCCCGAACGGATGTAGAGCGGCAGCAGGAACGTGGCGAAAAACACCATCACCACGACACCTGTGAGGTTGTAGTTGAACACGGCCACTCCGGTGTGGTAGGCGTCGCCCGACTGGCCGATGAGCGTCGTACTGGAGATGCTCGCGGCGAAAAGCGACAGACCCACGATCCACCACGGCATCGTGCGGCCGGCCAGAAAATAGGACCCGGCGTCGGAACTCTTGCCGTTGCGCAATCCCCACCATATTATAAATATAAGGTAAAGGACGATAATCGCGCAGTCGACAAAATTAATCGCAATCGAATTCATGTAAGTCGTTTTAGGATTTTTTTACTAATGCAAAGATATGTACCCGAAAATTTACCGGATTGTATAAGTCGGTTAAACAAGTATACTTTTTTGAATTATTCATGGAGCTTTCTGAATTATTCCTATTTTTGTACCGGACCTGAAACCCTTACCGGACATGAAAGAGATACAGCAGGAGATCACCCCGATCACGAACGAGGACCTTTTCATCATCCTCAACCACCCCAACGCGCATTTCGACTATCCGATCCACTGCCATCCGGAATACGAGATCAATCTGGTGATGAACACTCGGGGATCGCGCATCGTGGGCGATTCCACCGAGGATTTCGGCCCGCTGGACCTGGTGATGACCGGTCCCTATGTGCCGCACGTGTGGAAATCGCCCCTGAAAACCAACCACGTCATCACCATTCAGTTCTCGGGCGACCTGATCGACTTCCCGATCGTCAACAAACGCCTGTTTCTTCCCATCCGGCAACTGCTGCTCGACTCCCGGCAGGGGCTTTCGTTCACAGGTCCCGAACAGTTGAGCGTCCGGGACCGGATTCTTGAACTCACGCGCATGCAGGGATTCCAGTCGGCGACCGCTTTTCTGGACATTCTCAACGCGCTGGCCACGGCCAACCGCAAGGTGCTTATGAGCAATCTCTGCGACTCGAAGAACATTGTCCACACCTCCAAATCGCGCCGCATCGCCAAAGTCTGCGACTACATCGAGAAAAACCTCTGCCAGAACATCCGGCTCACCGACGTGGCCGGGTTGGTCAACATGTCGGAATCGGCCTTTTCGCACTTTTTCAAGAAGCGCACGAACATCTCCTACATCACCTTCGTCAACAACATGCGCATCTCCAAGGCCTGCCAGCTGCTTGCCAACACGACGCTCAGCGCCTCGGAGATCTGCTACGCCTGCGGCTTCAACAACAAGTCGAATTTCATCCGCATCTTCACCAAAAAGAAAAACATGACCCCGATCGAATACCGCGAATACATCTCCCAGATGCTCATCAAATACTGATCTACCCTTCATCTTATGAAAAACTTCAAACCAATCCTTACCGCTATGTCCCTCTGCATGGCCCTCGCCGCAGCCGCAGCCCCCGTCCGTCAACACCTGCACGACGACTGGCAGTTCCGTCAGGCGCGGCTCAACAACTGGTATCCGGCCACGGTCCCCGGCACGGTGCACACCGACCTGATGGCCAACCGGATCATCGAAGACCCCTATTTCCGCCTCAACGAGCGCGGCGTACAGTGGGTCGACAAGGAAGACTGGATCTACGAAACGCATTTCGAGGCCGACGCCGGCCTGCTCGCCCGCGAGCGGATCGAACTGGTCTTCGAAGGGCTCGACACCTATGCCGACGTCTACCTCAACGACGAGAAGGTGCTCGCCGCCGACAACATGTTCCGCCGCTGGCGCACGGAGGTCAAACGGCTGCTCCGTCCGGGCGAAAACACCCTGAAAGTCTATTTCCACTCGCCGATCAAGGTCGACCTGCCCAAATACGACTCGCTGCCCTACCGTTACGAGGCCGTCAACGATCAGTCGGCCAACGGCGGGCTTTTCGACAAACGCGTCAGCGTCTTCGCCCGCAAGGCGGGTTACCACTACGGCTGGGACTGGGGTCCGCGCCTGGTGACCTCGGGCATCTGGCGTCCGGTCTATCTGGAGGGCTGGAGCGGCGCCCGCATCAGCGATGTCTTCTACCGCCAGCAGGAGGTTACGGCCAGGCGCGCCCGGGTCGAGGTCGAGGTGGAAATCGCCTCCGTCCGTGACCTGGCGGAAGCCGTAGTCACCGTTGCATCCCCCGGCGAAGGCATCGAAGCCTCGGTCACGGCGCCGCTGCGCTCCGGAATCAACAAGGTAACCGTCCCGCTCGACATTGCCTCTCCGAAACTCTGGTGGACCCGCGAACTGGGCGAACCTCATCTCTACGAATTCCGGGCTTCGGTTGCGGCGGGCGACGCCTCCGACAGCCGGACCACCCGCATCGGGCTGCGCTCGCTGCGTCTCGTGCGCGACAAGGTCGCCGACGGCACGACCTTCTACTTCGAACTCAACGGCGAGCCGCTCTTCGCCAAAGGAGCCAACTACATCCCCTGCGACGTCTTCCTGCCGCGCGTCACGCGCGCCGTCTACGAGAAGACGATCGACGACGCCGCGGCCGTGAACATGAACATGCTGCGCGTCTGGGGCGGAGGCGTCTATGAAGACGATGTTTTCTACGAACTGTGCGATGAACGGGGCATCCTCGTATGGCAGGATTTCATGTTCGCATGCAGCGTCTATCCCGCCGAGGGGGCATGGCTCGAAAACGTCCGGCTCGAAGCCGAAGACAACATCCGCCGTCTGCGCAACCACCCCTCGATCGCCGTATGGTGCGGCAACAACGAGTGCAACGAAGCGTGGTTCGGCTGGGGATGGAACACCCGGTACGCCGAACAGGGGCATCCCGAATGGGACCGGATCATCGGCGACCAGCTCCGCCGCCAATACTACGAAGTGCTGCCCGAAGCCGTCGCCGCCTGCTCGCCCGGCACGCCTTACCACCCCTCGTCGCCCTGGTCGCGTCACGAAGGCACGAGCGAAAACAGCGAAGGCGATACGCATTTCTGGAAAGTGTGGCACAGCCGCGCACCGATCGCCGACTACAACGCCACGCGCAGCCGCTTCTTCAGCGAATACGGCTTCCAGTCGTTCCCCGAATACGCCTCCGTCCTGCGTTTCGCCCCCGAAGAGCGCGACAGGGACATCGAATCGGAGGTGATGATGGCCCACCAGCGCGGCGGCGATTTCGCCAACATGCGCATCCGCCAATACCTCGAAGACGAATACTGGCCCACACGCGATTTCCGCACGTTCCTTTACATGAGCCACGTTTTGCAGGGCGACGCCATCAAGACCGCCATCGAGGCGCATCGGCGCGACAAACCCTACTGCTGGGGATCGCTCTTCTGGCAGCATAACGACTGCTGGCCCGTGGCTTCGTGGGCCAGCCGCGACTGGTACGGCCGCTGGAAGGCGCAACATTATTTCGCCCGCCCGGCCTTCGACGACATCCTCGTATCGCCCCTTGCCGAGGGAAACACGCTGAATGTCCGCCTTGTGTCGGACCGCCGCAAAACGGTCCGGGGCAAACTCCGGATAACGGTCATGGACATGGACGGCGCCCTCCTCTCGGAAAACACCCGCAGCCTAACCGTCGCACCCAATGCCAGTCGGAACGTCTATTCGGCCGACATTTCCGGACTTTTGCACGGTTGCGCCCGCAATCGGGCGATCGTCGTCGCGGAATTCACGACCGACGGACGCCGCTACGCCAACATCGGATATTTCGTCTCTCAAAAAGAGCTTGAGCTGCCCGAAGCCGACATCCGATGGAGCGTCGGACCTGCGGCGGACGGTTATGAAATTACGCTCTCGAGCGACCGTTTCGTCCGCGCCGTCTGGCTCGCTCTCGACGGCAACGAACATTTCGAGGACAACTATTTCGACCTCGTACCGGGCGTCAGCAAAACGGTGCGGGTCGCAACGACGCTGTCCCGGTCCGAATTCGACCGGCTGCTGCGCATCACCCATCTGCAACAAACCCGATAAACCGACCATATGATTATGAAACGCACATTGCGCCTTTTGCTGACCGTAGGGCTGTCGCTCGTCTGCGTCAGCCTGTTCGCCCAAAAGTTCCCCAACTACCCCATCCCGCAGCAGCCCGATACGCTGCGCATCCTCGGCATCGGCAACAGCTTCACCGACGACGGCATGATGTATCTGCCCGAGCTGCTGGAGGCTGCCGGCATCCGGAACGTCGTGCTGGGGCGTCTCTACATAGCAGGGTGTTCGCTCGAACGCCATTGCCGGGAATATGCCGGCAACGCCCCTGCGTATATCTATTACAAGTCGACGTCCAACCGCTGGGAGACCGTTTCGAAGAAAGCGACCCTGTTGGACGGAATCGCCGACGAACGGTGGGACGTCGTGGTACTGCAACAGGCGTCGGGCAAATCGGGCATCTATCCGACCTATCAGCCCTGGTTCGGCCGGCTGGTCGAGATCGTGCGATGGTGTTGCCCCAATGCCGGAGCCTGCATCGCCTGGCAACAGACATGGGCCTATGCCCGCAATTCGCAGCACCGGGATTTCGGACGATACGAGAAGAACCAGCAACTGATGTACCGGGGAATCGTCTCTTCGGTCGAACAACTCATGCGGGAGACCTCCGTCGAAGTGGTCGTCCCGTCGGGCACGGCGATTCAGGACCTGCGCAACACGGCGCTGTGCGACTCGCTGGACCTGACGCGCGACGGATACCACCTGAATCCCGGGACCGGACGTTACACTGCGGCCTGCGCATGGTTCCAGACGCTCGTGGCCCCGGCCTTCGGGACGAACGTCGCCGGGAACGGCTGCCGTCTGGCGGGAACCCCTCACGAGCTGACGCCGCAGGAGGCCGAAGCCTGTCAGGAGGCGGCCCGCAGAGCCTGCATCCGGCGGTTCTCCGTTTGGACGGAACCTGTCGCCGGCGAGGGCGGGACGGCAGTCTGGTAGCGGTCGGGGGTGGTCGGGGCATTCCGCCATGCAGATATAGGTATCCTGCCATTCGCCGGAGCATTTCTGTTATCTGCCGGATGTGGGTTCGAAGCTCGCCCTGCCCCCCCCCTCCCTACCGCCACCAACGAAAAAAGAGGTCTGCAAGGACCTCTTCGAGCGGAAAACGGGATTCGAACCCGCGACCCTCAGCTTGGGAAGCTGATGCTCTACCGACTGAGCTATTTCCGCATTACGGAGTACAAAGTTACTCCGTTTTTTTTATTTGTCAAGTTTTCGGCGGCTGAAAAATGCGCCTACCCCACGATTTTTTTCAGCGACGCGAGGTTTTCGGGGTTTTTCAGGCTGCGGCCCTCGGCCGAATAGAGGTAGTCGAGCCGGTTTCGGAAATGCTCCTCGACCTTCCCGCGCACGACCTTCATCGTGCTGTTCACCAATCCGTTCTGCTCCGTGAAAGCCTCGTCGACAATGGCCAGTCCCGCAGGCAGCCACCGTTCCGGAAACTCCCCGGCATAGGTTCCTCCGGCGCGGTAACGGTCGATCTCGGCGCCGAGAATCTCCGCTGCGACGTTTGCGCGCTCCGCTTCGGGCGTCCTGCGGGCCTCCAGCTCGCGGCGCAGCGCCTCGCGGTTGGGAACCACGATCGCCCCCGTAAACGGGCTTTGGTTGTTGTGCACGATGATCTGGTCGATGTAGGGCGACTTGTCCACGATCGCCTCCTCCATTCCTTCGGGGCTGTATTTTTCGCCGTCCGAAGCGATCAGCAGGCTCTTGAAACGTCCCAGCACATAGAGGAAATCATCCTCCGAGACGTAACCCATGTCGCCCGTGTGGAGCCACCCGTCGCGCACGGTTTCGGCCGTGGCCCCGGGATTCTTCCAGTAGCCGGCCATGACGTTCTCGCCGCGGACGACGATTTCGCCCTTCTGCCCGCGGGGAACCTCGCGACCCTCCTCGTCGAGGATCTTCAGGTCCAGCGGAATGAGTATCTTGCCCGACGATCCGAACCGGTGCCAGTGATGTTTGGGCGAGTTGGTCGAAATCACGGGCGTCGCCTCCGAAAGTCCGTATCCCTGGAACATCGGGATTCCGATGGCGTAGAAAAACCGCTGCAACTCCGCGTCGAGCAGCGCACCGCCTCCGACGAAGAATTCGAGATGGCCTCCGAACGCCTGCCGCACCTTGCGGAACAGCAGCGCGTCGAAAATCCCGACGACGGGGGCCAGCACGATGCGCCATCCGCTGCCCCTGCCATACCCGTCGCTGTTGTATGCGTATGCCGTGCGGAGCGCGAGGTTGAAAAGCGCCTCGGTGAATCTCCCCTTGGCCCGTATGGAGCTTTCGATGTTTTTCCGGAAGTTCTTGGCCAGCGCCGGGACCGACAGCAGGAAGTGCGGCTGCACCTCGCGGATGTTCTGCGGGATGTTCTTGAGCGTCTCCATCGGCGTCGCTCCGATCTGCACCGTGGCCACCGAGGCTCCGCAGGCGATCATGATGTAGAAACCCACGACGTGGGCGAAACAGTGGTCGAGCGGCAGGATGATCAGCGTGCGGAAATGCGGCGGAATGTCGACCCGCGACAACGCCTGCTCGACGTTGGCCGTGTAGTTGCGGTGGGTCAGGATCACGCCTTTGGGGTCCGACGTCGTGCCCGAGGTGTAGGTGATCGTGGCGTAATCATCATTCCGGATCGCCTGTCCGATCTCCATGAACTCCTCCTTGTTCTTGGCGAGGTATTCGCGGCCCAGACGCTTGAGCGTCCCGTAGGCCGTCTCCCCGGATTCCAGCGGAATGTGTCCGAGGACGATCACCTGCTCCAGCTGCGGCAGTCCGGCGCGGATGCGGCGGATCTTGGGCAGCTGGTGTTTCGACACGAAAACGGCCTTGACCTCGGCGTGCCGCATGCGGAAGAGGAGGTCGTTCGACTCTTCGAGTTTCACCGACAGGGGCACGCTGACCGCCCCGGCGTAGAACAGCCCCAGTTCGGAAATGATCCATGCGTTGCTGCCTTCGGCCAGTATCGCCACCTTGTCTCCGGGGCGGATGCCGAGCGCGGCGAGTCCGGCTCCGGCTTCGAGCGCCTGCTCGCGGGTCTCGGCATAGGTCGTAGGCTCGAATTTGTGATGGCGTTTTTCGAGCAGGAAGGTCTTGGCCCCGTATTTCCGCACGGAGGCCTCGAAGAGGTCGATGATGGTCTTTTTCATGGTTCTTAATCCATTTTCAGCACGGCGAGGAATGCCGACTGGGGAACTTCGACGTTACCGATCTGGCGCATGCGCTTCTTGCCCTTCTTCTGTTTTTCGAGCAGCTTGCGCTTACGCGAAATATCTCCGCCGTAGCACTTCGCCGTCACGTCCTTGCGCACGGCCTTGACCGTTTCGCGTGCGATGATCTTGGCGCCGACGGCGGCCTGTATGGCGATGTCGAACTGCTGGCGGGGGATCAGCTCCTTGAGCTTTTCGCACATCTTGCGTCCGAAATCGTAGGCGTGGTCCGTGTAGGTGAGCGACGAGAGGGCGTCGACCGGCTCCCCGTTGAGCAGGATGTCGAGCTTGACGAGTTTCGAGGGCTGGAATCCCGTGCGGTGGTAGTCGAACGAGGCGTACCCTTTCGAGATGCTCTTGAGCTTGTCGTAGAAGTCGAAGACGATCTCCGAGAGGGGCATGTCGAAATTGACCTCCACGCGGTCCTGCGTGATGAATGTCTGGTTCTTCATCACCCCGCGCTTGTCGATGCAGAGTTTGATGACGTTGCCCAGAAACTCCGACTTGGTGATGATCTGCGCGAGGATGTAGGGTTCCTCGATCTTGTCGATCTTCGTCACCTCGGGCAGTCCCGAGGGGTTGTGCACCTCGACCACGTCGCCCTGCGTCGTGGTGATGCGGTACGACACGTTGGGCACGGTCGTGATGACGTCCATGTCGAATTCGCGGTACAGCCGCTCCTGAATGATCTCCATGTGCAGCAGCCCGAGGAATCCGCAGCGGAACCCGAATCCGAGCGCCAGCGAGCTTTCCGGCTCGAACGTGAGCGAAGCGTCGTTGAGCTGCAATTTTTCGAGCGACGCGCGCAGGTCCTCGTACTGGTCGGCCTCCACCGGGTAGACGCCCGCGAAGACCATCGGCTTCACGTCCTCGAATCCGGCGATGGCCTCTTTGGCGGGGTTGGTCACCGAGGTGATCGTGTCGCCGACCTTCACGTCCGACGAGGTCTTGATCCCCGAGCAGATATACCCCACGTCCCCGGCCCTGATCTCCTGCCGGGGCTGCATCTTGAGTTTCAGCACGCCTATTTCGTCGGCGTCGTACTCGCTGCCCGTGTTGAAGAACTTCACGTGGTCGCCCTTGCGCAGCGTGCCGTTGAAGACGCGGAAATAGGCGATGATCCCGCGGAAGGGGTTGAACACCGAGTCGAAGATCAGCGCCTGCAACGGCGCGCTCTCGTCGCCCGTGGGAGCGGGAATGCGGTTTACGATCGCTTCCAACACCTCTTCGACGCCCAGTCCCGTCTTGCCCGATGCCAGCAGAATATCCTCCTCCCTGCATCCTATGAGGTCGATCACCTGATCCTTCACCTCGTCGATCATCGCCGAATCCATGTCGATCTTGTTCAGCACGGGGATGATCTCCAGGTCGTGCCCCACGGCGAGGTAGAGGTTCGAAATCGTCTGCGCCTGAATGCCCTGCGTGGCGTCGACCACCAGCAGCGCCCCTTCGCACGAGGCGATTGCGCGCGACACTTCGTACGAGAAGTCGACGTGTCCCGGGGTGTCGATCAGGTTGAGCGTGTACCGCTGTCCGTCGCGGGCCGTGTACTCCATCTGGATGGCGTGGCTCTTGATGGTGATTCCCTTTTCGCGTTCGAGGTCCATGTCGTCGAGCACCTGCGACTGCATTTCGCGCTGGTTGAGCGTGTTGGTCTTCTCCAGCAGACGGTCTGCGAGTGTCGATTTGCCGTGGTCGATGTGGGCTATGATGCAGAAATTTCGGATGTTTTTCATATATAAGGGTAAAATCTTCGGCAAATATACATAAATTTTTGAATATATCGGAGGGCTTCCGTTTGCCGGAATGGCACAAATTGCTTATATTTGCGACTTCAACAAGTTAGGTTAAAGATGTTAAGCAGACAAATCGCATCCAAGCTCCGGGGCTACGAGACCCCGTTCTACCTCTATGACATGGCGCTGTTGCGCCAGACCCTCGAAAGCGTCGTCTACGAGTCGAAGAAATACGGCTACAAGGTCCACTACGCCATCAAGGCCAACTACGACGACCATCTGCTGGCGGTCATCCGCGAATACGGGCTGGGCATCGACTGCGCCTCGGGCAACGAGCTGCGCAAGGCCGTCGAGGCCGGATTCGACCCCAAGGGCATCGTCTATGCGGGCGTGGGCAAACGCGACAAGGAGCTGAAATACGCCATCGAGCAGAACATTCTGGCCATCAACTGCGAGTCGATTCAGGAGCTGGAGCTGGTCGATGCCCTTTCGGCCGAGGCGGGCAAGGTGACCGACATCGCGCTGCGCATCAACCCCGACATCGACCCCAAGACCAACCATTGCATCGACACGGGCCAGGCGGACAGCAAGTTCGGCATCTCCTACGAGGAAGTGCTTGAGCACGCCGCGGAGATCCGGTCGCTCAAAAACGTCAACATCATCGGACTGCACCTGCACATCGGATCGCAGATCCGCGAGCTGCATGTCTTCGAGAACATGTGCAACAAGGTCAACGTCATCGTCGAGAACCTCGAAAAACTGGGCTGCAAGTTCCGTTTCGTCGACGTGGGCGGCGGTCTGGGCGTCAACTACGACGTTCCCGAGAACGAGCCGATCCCCAACTTCGCGTCGCTGTTCTCGATCGTCCACAACCACCTGCGCATCGGCGACCGCGAGGTGCACTTCGAGTTCGGGCGTTCGATCGTCGCCGAATGCGGCGAGCTGATCACGACGGTGCTGTTCAACAAGACCACCGCCACGGGCCGCAAGCTGGTGATCGTCGACGCTTCGATGACCGAGCTGGTCCGCCCGGCGATGTACGGTTCGTACCACAACATCGAGAACATCACGGCCAAGGACGACGAGGTGCGCGAGAAATACACGGTTGTCGGCACGGCCTGCGAATCGACGGACGTTTTCGACGAGAACGTCACCCTGCGCCGCACGCACCGGGGCGACCTGCTGACCATCAAGTCGGCCGGGGCCTACGGCATGTCGATGGCTTCGCGCTACAACCTCCACGATCTTCCCGGCGCCGTTTACAGCGACGAAATCAAATAGATAAAGGCGGCTCCGGCCGCCTTTCCTCATCGCTATGTGGCTCACTTTGGCATTCACCTCGGCGGCGCTGCTCGGCTTCTACGATGCGGCCAAGAAAAAGGCCCTCACCGGCAACGCCGTGCTGCCCGTGCTGTTGCTCAACACGCTCTTTTCGACGCTGTTCTTCCTGCCCGCGATCCTCTCGGCGGAGTTCGGCCTCGGATGGTTCGACCATACCCTGCTGGCGACGGCTCCCGGCACATGGGAGGCCCACGCCCTGGTCGTTCTGAAATCGGCCATCGTGCTCACGTCGTGGATTTTCGGTTACTTCGGCATGAAGCACCTCCCGATCACCATCGTCGGGCCGATCAACGCCACGCGCCCCGTTATGGTGCTTGTCGGGGCGTTCGTGATCTTCGGCGAGCGTCTCAATGCCTACCAGTGGACCGGCGTTGCGCTGGCCCTCGTGTCGCTCTTCCTGCTGAGCCGTTCGAGCCGCCGCGAAGGGGTCGTCTTCACCCATAACCTCTGGATTCTGTTCATCGCCCTGGCGGCCGTGACGGGCGCCGTCAGCGGGCTGTACGACAAATATATCATGGCGCGCCTCGACCCGGTTTTCGTGCAGAGCTGGTATAACCTCTACCAGCTCGGGATGATGTCCGTCGTGGTCGGCATCCTCTGGTGGCCCCGGCGGCACGCCACCACCCCGTTCCATTGGAGCTGGGCCATTCCGCTGATCTCGGTGTTCCTTTCGCTGGCCGACTTCGCCTACCTGTTCGCCCTGCGCGATCCGGACGCCATGATCTCCGTGGTCTCGATGGTCCGCCGCGGCTCGGTCGTGGTGTCGTTTCTCTGCGGCGCGGTGCTGTTCCGCGAGCGCAACCTGCGCTCGAAGGCCGTCGACCTGGCCTTTATCCTCGTCGGCATGTTCTTCCTCTGGCTCGGTTCCCGCCCCGCTTAAGAAGCGGGTTTTAGGGGGCGATGGAATGTCCCTCTGGTCTCCCGCCCCGTTCTGCACCTCCGGCGCAAAACAAAAAGCGAGACCCGAAAGTCTCGCTTCTCCTATTTTGAGCGCAGCTTCAGATAAGATGCTCCAACTGGTTGATCGTCTTGCGGATCTCCTCATCGCTCGGCGAGAAGTCCTTCAACGCTCCGGCCAGATACTGCTCGTAGGCGTAGAGGTCGATCACGCCGTTGCCCGAGAGGTTGAACAGGATGGTTTTCGACACGCCTTCCTCCTTGGCTTTCAGCGCTTCGCGGATCGTCGCGGCGATGGCGTGCGTCGACTCCGGAGCCGGGATGATGCCCTCGGTCTGGGCGAACAGAACGCCTGCGGCGAGGGTCTCGACCTGCGGCATCGACTGCGCCTCGATCAGCCCGTCCTTCATCAGCTGGCTGACGATCGAGCCGGCTCCGTGGTAGCGCAATCCCCCGGCGTGAATGTCCGACGGCTGAAAATCGTGGCCCAGCGTGTACATCGGGATCAGGGGCGTGAATCCCGCCACGTCGCCGAAGTCGTACTGGAATTCGCCGCGGGTGAGTTTCGGGCATCCTTCAGGCTCCACGGCGATCACGCGTATCTTCTTCCCCTCGGCGAAATTCTTCCGCAGGAACGGGAAGCCGATGCCCGCGAAGTTGCTGCCGCCTCCGAAACATCCGATCACCATGTCCGGCTCGGCGTCGGCCATCTCCATCTGCGTCACGGCCTCCTGGCCGATGACCGTCTGGTGCAGAACCACATGGTTCAGCACGCTTCCCAGGCAGTAGCGCGTGTCTTCCGGACGGCGCAAAGCCATCTCCACGGCCTCGGAAATGGCCAGCCCGAGGCTTCCCGAACAGTGCGGATCGCGCTCCAGCGCCGCACGGCCCGATTCGGTCAGCGTCGAGGGCGACGCCACGCACTCCGCGCCCCACGTGTTCATCATCAGGCGGCGGTAGGGCTTCTGGTCGTAGCTGACCTTGACCATGAATACCTGGAGGTCGATGCCGAAGTGCTTGGCCGCGAAGGCGATCGACGCGCCCCACTGTCCGGCGCCGGTCTCGGTGGTCAGGTGCTTGATGCCCTGTTTGTAGTTGTAGTAGGCCTGCGGCACGGCGGTGTTGGGCTTGTGCGAACCCGCGGGCGACACGCTTTCGTTCTTGAAAAAGATCTTCGCGGGCGTTCCGAGGGCCTTTTCCAGCCCCGTCGCGCGCACGAGCGGCGTCGGGCGCCATATCCTGTAAATCTCCTGCACCTCCTCGGGAATGTCGATGTAACGCTCGGTCGACATCTCCTGGTCGATCAGTTCCTCGGCGAAGATCGCCGACATCTGCTCCTTCGTGACGGGCTTTTTCGTTCCGGGGTGCAGCGGCGGGAGCGGTTTGTTGGGCATGTCGGCCACGATGTTGTACCATTGCGTGGGCATCTGTTTTTCGGTGAGGCAGAATTTTTTCGTTTCCATAATGGGTATCGGTTTTTGAATTTGAAATGTACAAAAGAAAAAGCCCGCTGCTTACTTTTCGTAAACAACGGGCTTGTGTATTTTTCGGGGTTCAACTATACACGCGCGGTTCCGCACTCATTGTTCACGAGAGTCAACGAGCGCCACCACCATGCCTGTATGTTGAAATTGCGGATCATCTTTCAGCTTTGTTTCTGCAAATATATGCGGTCGGTTCGTAAAATGCAAATTTTTTACGAATTATTTTCGACACCTATATATGTAAGGATTTTTTACCGTACTTTGCGGAAAAATTTATATTTTTGCATGATTATCCGCAAATTCAAAACTTAACGATATGAATATTTCGTATAACTGGCTCAAACGTTATATCGCGACCGATCTTCCGGCCGAAAAGATCGCTGAAATCCTGACGGACATCGGCCTCGAAGTCGAAGGCTTCGAGAAGATCGAAACCGTGAAAGGCGGTCTTCAGGGCGTTGTCGTCGGCGAGGTTGTGACCTGTGCCGATCACCCCGATTCGGACCACCTGCACGTCACCACGGTGGACGTGGGAGCCGCCGAGCCGTTGCAGATCGTCTGCGGCGCCGCGAACTGCCGGGCCGGATTGAAAGTCCTCTGCGCCACGGTCGGCGCGGTGCTCTACCCCGATGGCGGCGACGAGGAGTTCAAGATCAAACGTTCGAAGATCCGCGGCGTGGAGTCGCTCGGAATGCTCTGCGCCGAGGACGAGCTGGGCATCGGGTCTTCGCACGACGGCATCATGGAGCTTCCGGCCGACGCCCCCGTGGGCATGGAGGCCAGGGAATACCTGCATGTCGAGGACGACTACCTGATCGAGATCGGACTCACGCCCAACCGTGTGGACGCCGCTTCGCACATCGGCGTGGCGCGCGATCTGGCCGCTTACCTGAAGAGCCGCGGCGAAAATGCCGAAGTGAAACTGCCCGATGTTTCGGCCTTCGCTCCCGACAATCACGACCTGGAGGTGGCGGTCCGCGTCGAAAATCCCGAGGCCGCGCCCCGCTATGCCGGCGTTACGGTCACGGGCTGCAAGATCGGTCCGTCGCCCGAGTGGATGCAGAACTGCCTGCGCGCCGCGGGCATCAATCCCAAGAACAATCTGGTCGACATCACCAATTTCGTGCTGTTCGAGCTGGGCCAGCCCCTGCACGCCTTCGACGCCGCGAAGATCGAGGGCCGCGAAGTCGTGGTCCGCACCTGCGCCGAGGGCACGCCCTTCGTGACGCTGGACGGCGTGGAGCGCAAACTCACGGACAAGGACCTGATGATCTGCTCGGCCGAGCGTCCCATGTGCATCGCCGGCGTCTTCGGCGGACTGGACTCGGGCGTGAGCGACACCACGACCGACGTATTTATCGAGAGCGCCTATTTCAACCCCGTGTGGGTACGCAAGACGGCCAAGCGTTTCGGCCTGAATACCGACTCTTCGTTCCGCTTCGAGCGCGGCATCGACCCCAACATGCAGGTCTACGCCGCCAAGCGCGCCGCCCTGCTGATGAAGGAGCTGGCCGGGGGTACGATCTCCAGCGGCATCACGGACATCTATCCGGAGCCGATCGGGGATTTCGTCTTCGACATCTCGTTGGCAAGGGTCAACGCGCTGATCGGCAAGGAGATTCCCGAAACGGTCGTCCGCACGATCATCGCGGCGCTGGAGGTGAAGATCCTCGCCGAGAAAGACGGCGTGCTGACGGTCGCCGTGCCGCCCTACCGTGTCGACGTGCAGCGCGAAGCCGACCTCGTGGAGGACATCCTGCGCATCTACGGCTACAACAACGTCGAAATCCCCACGCAGGTCCGTTCGACGCTTTCCTATGCGCCGAAACCCGACCGCAACCGTCTGATGAACCTCGCGGCCGATTTCCTCACGGCCAACGGGTTTACCGAGATCATGTCCAACTCGCTGACGAAAGCCGCCTATTACGAGGGCCTGACCTCCTGCCCCGCCGAGCGTTGCGTGCGCATTCTCAACCCGTTGAGCGCCGACCTGAACGTGATGCACCAGACGCTGCTGTTCAACATGCTGGAGGCCGTCGGTCTGAACGCCAACCGCCGCAACGGCGATCTCTGCCTCTACGAGTTCGGCAACTGCTATTTCTACGACGAGTCGAAGCGCACGGACGAAAACCGCCTGGCGGCCTACTCCGAGGAGTACCGCCTCGCCATCGCCGTCACGGGCGTCTCGACGCCGCAGTCGTGGAATGCGAAGCCCGTGAAGGCGTCGTTCTTCACCCTGCGCGCAGTCGCCGAGAAACTGCTCCGCCGCTTCGGCGTCGACATCTACGCGCTGAAGGCCGAGACGCTCGAAAGCGATCTTTTCAGCGAGGGCCTCACGCTGTCGCTCAATGGCAAACAGTTGTTGCAGATCGGCTCCGTGGCCGCCGCAATCCGCCGCCGTACCGATGTCAAGCAGGATGTGTACTATCTGGAGATGAATTTCGAGGCCCTTGCGAAATCCACGAAGAAGCTGAAGATCGCCGCCGGGGAACTGTCGAAATTCCCCGAGGTCAGACGCGATCTGGCGCTGCTGGTGGACAAGTCCGTGACCTTCTCCTCGCTGCGCGACGCAGCCTTCGCCGCCGAGCGCAAGCTGCTGAAAAGCGTCTCGCTGTTCGATGTCTACGAGGGCGACAAGCTTCCCGAGGGCAAGAAATCCTACGCTTTGAGCTTCATTCTGGAGGACAAGACCCGCACGCTGGACGAGCGGACCATTGAGCGTGTGATGGCGAACCTCACCCGGCAGTTCGAGCAGAAATGCGGCGCGCAGGTCCGGGCCTGACGAAATTTCAGCAACCGAAAGACCGCCCGGCCCCATCGGAGCCGGGCGGTCTTCCTTAAAATACGCCGATGCGACGATTTTCCAGAATATTTGCGTGGACGACCCTGTTCTTCGTTGCGGGAGCCGTGCTGTTCTTTACCAAAGCCGCCGCGCTTCCCTATAAGGTCGCCTGGCCCGTCCTGCTGCTGTCCCTGGCGACCTTCCTGTCGCGGCGCCGGGAACTGCTCCCGTTCGGGTTCGCCTTCCTGTTTTCCGCCGCCGGGGATGCCGTGGGCGCCAGGGGGCTGTTCATTCCCCAGATGGCCTTCTTCGCGCTGGCGCATGTCGCCTATGTGTGCTGGTTCCTGCCCCGGGCGCGGCGCAGGCTCCGTGCGGTTTCGCTGGCCGTCACCGTCCCGCTGCTCGTCTTCCTTTTCGCCGCCATCGTCCCCGAGGCCCCGTTTCCGGCCGAACGCATCGGCGTCGCCGTCTACGGGCTGGTCATCGCCGCAATGCTTTATAGCGCGCTCCAGTACGACGGGGCATGCGCCGCCGGATTCAGGTGTGCGGCCCTGCTGTTCGTCTTTTCCGACGCGGTGATCGCCTGGAACCGCTTCATCGGACCGGTTCCGGCCCGGACCTGGATCGTTATGACCACCTACTACCTCGCGCAATACCTCTTTTTCCGCTTCGCCTTCAAAACCGCGGCCCGGAACTGACGCTTACAGCGCCGGTTTCACCTGCGGCGGCTGGATTGTGACGTAGGGCGTGCCGTTGTCGTCGCACGTCGAGACGATCCGCACGGCCTTCACCGGACGCCCGGGGCGCAGCGTGATGCTTCCCATCTCCAACTCTCCCGCCCGCTCGAACGTCGCGCCGTCGTACGACACTTCGGCGTAACCCGTCGTCACGATCGTCTTCGGCAGCTGGCGGTTTCCCGTCTGCAAATACATTTCGCGGCACCTCACCGGCTCGCTGAACGTGTAGCGTATCCAATCCTGCTGCCGGCAGGCGCGGCGCGTACGCGAAAGGCCCTTGTAGCTCTCGGCGTTGGCATAGGGGAACTTCGCGCTCTCGCCCATCGAGGTCGTGATCGCCACGGCGGGCGTAATGGTCCGCCAGCGGGACTTGTCGGCCACGTAGGGGCTGCGGGCGGTGCCGTAGCGCGAATAGAAGCGGTAGAGATGCGGTTTCCCGGTGCGGACCGGAGCCGTGTAAGGGTGTTCTTCCGGAGAGCCGTCCATAAGGTAGTAAATCGCGGAGCCGTCGTCCGCCGAAGCGGTGAACGCGCCGTCGCCGTAGCCGACCTTCGGCGGGAAGAGCCGGAACCGGATGCCCATGGCCGCCATCCGGTCGTAATGTTTTCCTTTCAACTCCTCGTAATAGGCGTCCCACCCTTCGGCGTTGCCGCTCCAGGCGATGCGTGCGAGGGCGCAGACGCGCGGAAAGAGCATATAGTCGAGGTAGTCGGGCTTTTCCGGCTCGTGCGAGACGTAGGCTTCGCTGAAAAACGCCCCCTGCAACCCCTCGACGTTGCGCATCTGTTCGGGGCTGAACTCCGTGAAGCCGAAGCCGTAGACCTTTTTGGCGTCGAAGATCGCCGCCCAGTCGTGCCCGTCCTCGCGGGGCGACTGGCGCATGTCGAAATAGAAGTACTGGCCCGGCATCACGACGGTGCGGTAACCCTTCGCCGTGGCGTCGAGACAGGCCTTGACGCTCTCCCAGCCGTGCACGCGGCACTCCCGGGCGAAGGCTCCCGTGCGCACGGCCTCGTTCCACACGGCGGGCCGTTTGCCGTGCGAACGGAGGATTGCGGCCATGCGCTCCATGAAGAGGTCCTCCAGCCGGTGCGGGTCGGTCATCCCCTCCCGTTTCATCAGCGCCCGGCAGTCGGGACACCGCTCCCACTGCGACATGTCGACCTCGTCGCCGCCCACGTGGATGTACTCCGAGGGGAACAGCTCGCACAGTTCGCCCAGAATGTCGCCCAGCAGCGCGTAATTCTCCTCCCGGGCCACGCACCATGCCGAACGGTAGTCGTAACCGTTGGTCGACACGGTGTCGGGCGGATAGTTGCAGCGGATTTCGGGATGCACCGACGCGATGTTGCGGCTGTGGCCCGGCAGGTCGATTTCGGGAATGATCTCGATATTCCGCAGGGCGGCGTAACGGATCAGCTCGCGCATCTCGCTTTGCTTGAAGTAACCTCCGTATTTCTCTGACCACTTGCCGTATACGGGCCTCACGGGCGAGTCGCCGCCGCGGAAGCCGCCGATCTCGGTCAGCTCGGGGTGCGAAAGGATCTCGATGCGCCACCCCTCGTCGTCCGAAAGATGAAGATGCAATTTGTTGATATTGTGGTAGGAAAACAGGTCTATATAACGTTTCACTTCATCCATTCCGATCCACGTCCGCGCCACGTCGAGCATCATCCCCCGATAGCCGAACCGCGGCTTGTCCTCGATCCTGACGCAGGCGATGCCGGTTCCCGGGGCGATCCCCCTGCGGGCGTAGACTTCGGGCGGCAGCAGCCGGAACAGTTGTTGCAGTCCGTTGAAAACCCCGCCGCAGGTGGAACTTCCGATCTGGATGTGGTCGGGCGCGATGTCGAGGGTGTAAGCCTCCGACGGCTCCCCGTCCGGGGCGTCGAGCGTCAGCACGACGGAGCCTTCCCCCGCCATGCCGTTGCGGACCCCGCACCCGAGGTATTCGGCGGCGTATTCGGCCAGGGGGGCCAGTTCGCGGTCGGCGGAGATTGTCGTTCCGGGACCGAACGTGAAGATCCCTTCGCGGGGCGTCGTCTTTTCCGGGGCGGGTTGCGCCGCGGCGGTGCACAGGCCGCAAAGGGCTGTCGTCAAGAGGATCAGAAGTCGTAATTTCATGCGACGTGAGGATTTTGTTTCCCGCAAAGTTACTTTTTTTCCGCCGAATGTGCTACCTTTGCCGGAGTAAAACCACGGTTTTAGCGGGCGGACGGCGGCGAATCACGGACGGATTCCGCTTCTGCGCCCGGTGTGAAAAAATAATTTGCGACATGGAAGATAAACGTCTGAAGGCCACGGCCCGTCTTTTGGAGGTGATGAACACCCTGCGCCGCGAGTGCCCCTGGGACCGCGAGCAGACATTCGACTCGCTGCGCAGCAACACCATCGAGGAGACTTACGAACTGGCCGATGCCATCACCGACCACAATATGGAGGGCATCAAGGAGGAGTTGGGCGACCTGCTGCTGCACGTGGTGTTCTATTCGAAACTGGGCGAGGAAGAGGGCGCGTTCGATTTCGGCGACGTGGCCGACGCGCTGTGCGACAAGCTGATCTACCGCCACCCTCACGTCTACGGCGACATTCACGCCAACACGCCCGACCAGGTCAAGGAGAACTGGGAGGCGCTGAAACTCCGCAAGAAGAACCGCCGGAGCGGCACGCTGGGCGGTGTTCCGCGCTCGCTCCCGGCGATGGTCAAGGCCTACCGCATGGGCGAAAAGGCCGCCGGGGCGGGTTTCGACTGGGAGCAGAAGGAGGATGTCTGGGACAAGGTCCGCGAGGAGCTGGGCGAAGTGGAAGCCGAGATGAAATCGGGCAGCAAGACCGACCTCGAAGGCGAATTCGGCGACCTGCTGTTCGCGCTCGTCAACGCCTGCCGCCTCTACGGCGTGGACCCCGAATCGGCGCTGGAACGCACGAACAAGAAGTTCATCCAACGCTTCAATTACATGGAGGAACGCGCTGCGGCAAAAGGATATACGCTTCACGAGATGTCGCTCGGCGCGATGGAGGAGCTGTGGCAGGAAGCCAAGAGAAATTAAGAATTAAAAATCAGAAATTCAGATATGGCGCTTATACGAAAAGTCCGCGGGCATGAGCCTGTGATCGGAGAGAACACCTTTCTGGCCGAAACGGCCGTCATTCTGGGCGACGTGACCATCGGCCGCGACTGCTCGATCTGGTACAACGCCGTGCTGCGGGGCGACGTGAACCGGATCGTCATCGGCGACCGCACGAACATCCAGGACGGCGTGGTGCTCCACACCATCTACGACAAGGCGAAGCACCCTTCGCAGACGATCATCGGCAACGACGTCTCGGTGGGCCACAACGCCATCATCCACGGCGCGGTGATCGGCGACAACTGCCTGATCGGCATGGGCGCCACCCTTCTGGACAACGCCCGCATCCCCTCGGGGTGCATCATCGCGGCCAACGCGCTGGTGCTCTCGAACGCGCAGCTGGAACCCAACTCGGTCTATGCGGGCGTCCCGGCCAAAAAGGTCAAGGAGGTGACTGCGGAGCAGCGCGAGGAGATCATCCGCCGCACGGCCCACGACTATATGCTGTACGCCTCCTGGTACGGCGAGCCGGAAGAGTGACCGGGTTCCGTGCGGCACGGCAGGACGCGGCCGGAAACCGCGTTCGCAGGCCCGTCCCGCTCCGGATCCTCCCCGGAAGAGACCCGAGCCGCCGTAGGCGGCGGCTACGACCGTCCGAAGCGAAATCCGGTAATTTTTAGTTAGAGCGATAACTACCCTATATGAAACTGCAATCGAAATACGCCGATCTGGTGCTCAACCTGTTGGTTGCCGTGGCGATCAGCCTGGTGGTCAATTTCTCCTACGTGCTGCTGATGCTCGTGGACCTGAACAGCGACAGCCAGCCCCGCCCTTCCGACCAGAGAGCCGTCGAACGGCCCGACGAGGGCGTGCTTTCGGTCCACCCCGACGGCTACGGGTATCTGGTTTACGAGAACGGCGACAGCGTCTACGTGCCCACGCGGCGCATGCGGTGGCTGGAGATCGCGCCCGGCGACCGGATCGTCGCGGACCTGATGCCGCCGCGCTCCGAGAAGGCGCATCCGATGCTGGCGGAAATCCGCACGCGCAACGGCGCGGAGTTCGATTACAGCAAACTTTACAACGGGCCTTCGAAGATGACGGAACTGCTCCTGCAACTGTTCTACTACCTCGTCGTGTCGTTCGTCATGCTCTCGATCCTCACCTCCGTCAGGCGCAACTACTCCATGTCGCGCTTCGTGCGCCGCTGCCTGTGGTGCTGCGTCGCGGCGGCCGCGCTCTACTGCGTGGCTCCCGTCACGGAGTGGCACACGGGGCGCATCGGGCTGAACTTTATGAGCGGGCGGATGTTCGACTACATGCTGCTGCTCAAATGCTCGTTCGCCGTGGTGGCGTCGATGCTCTACGGGCGCATCTACGTGCTGATTTCCCAGCGGCAGGCCGTCGTCGTCGAGAACGAGCGGCTCAAGAACGAAAACCTCACCACGCGTTACAACATGCTCGTCGGGCAGATCAACCCCCATTTCTTCTTCAACTCGCTCAACTCGCTGGCGATGCTCGTGCGCGAGAAGCACGACCAGAAGGCCCTGACCTACATCGACCAGCTTTCGTACACGTTCCGCTACATCATCCAGAACGGCCAGAGCATGCTGATGACCCTCGACGAGGAGCTGAAATTCCTGGAGGCTTACAGCTACCTTTTCAAGATACGCTACGCCGACAAGCTCTTTTTCGACATCGACGTCGACGAGAAATACCTCGGGTGGAAACTCCCGGCCTTCTCGCTGCAACCGCTGATCGACAACGCCGTCAAGCACAATTCGATCACCCGCACCAAGCCGTTCCACATCTCGGTCCGCACCGAAGAGGGGCTGCTCGTGGTGTCGAACCCCAAGGTTCCCAAACTCGAACCCGAACCTTCGACCGGCATCGGGCTGGAGAACCTGCGCAACCGCTGGAATCTGATCACGGGCAGCGACATCGAAATCGTCGACGACGGCGCCACCTTCTCCGTGCGCATGCCGCTGCAAAATCCCTCCGTATGATGAAAGCCCTGATTATTGAAGACGAAACCGCCGCCGCGCGCAACCTCGCGGCGATTCTGCGGCAGACGGCTCCCGACGTGGAGATCGTGGCGACGCTCGAGAGCGTCGAGGAGAGCGTCGAATGGCTCCGTTCGAATCCCCACCCCGACCTGCTGTTCATGGACATCCACCTGGCCGACGGCGATTCGTTCCGCATCTTCGACGCCGTGGAGATCGCAGCCCCGGTGATCTTCACGACGGCCTACGACCAGTATGCACTCGAAGCTTTCAAGGTCAACAGCATCGACTACCTGCTCAAGCCGCTCAACGCTTCGGATGTCGGCCGTGCGCTGGCCAAGCTGCACCGCCTCACGTCGGTTGAGCGCAGCGATTACGGCTCGCGGGTCCGCACGCTGGCCGCCAGCCGCCGCGAGGAGGTTTTCCTGGTGCATGTGCGCGACAAAATCATCCCGCTGCACCGCAGCAGGATCGCCTACTGCTACACGTCGAACGAGAAGGTCACGGCCTACGGTTTCGACGGCGCGGCCTACCCGCTGGACAAGACCCTCGAAGCGTTGCAGGGACTGCTTCCCGAGTCCGAATTCTTCCGGGCCAACCGCCAGTTCATCGTCGCGCGGCAGGCCGTGAAGGAGATCGCCGTGTGGTTCGGGAGCCGTCTCACGCTGCACCTCACTGTCGAAACGCCCGAGCGGATTGTCATTTCCAAAGCCCGCGTTCCCGAATTCAAGGCGTGGCTGCGGTCGCTTCACCCTGTCGAATAGGCGGTTGACCCCGCCGTTCTGCCGTTTTACCCGGGGCCTGGCTCCGGGTTTTCGTTTTGGCGTTACCTTTGCATCAGGAACTCCGGGAAACCGGATTGCCGGAAAACAAAAAAAGTGATGCACATCCAAATTCGAAAAATTATGAAAAAGAGGATTTTTGCAGTTGCCGCAGCCCTCTGCCTGATGGCGGGAACGGGCGCTTTCGCACAGGAGGCCAAGCCGGCCGCCGCTCCCAAGGAGCGTCCGACCGTGGAACAGATGGCGCAGCGCATGACCGAACGCATGCAGAAGGAGCTGAAGCTCACCGATGCGCAGGCCAAGGAGGTTTACAACCTGAATTTCCAGCAGATCAAGGAGATGCAGGCCATGCGCGAGAAGATGCGGGAGGCGCGCAAGGCCGAGGCCGAAAAGATGAAGTCGATCCTGACGACCGAACAGTTCGTGCAGTGGTCGCAGATGCAGGCTCCGCGGCCCGGCCAGCGCGGTCATGGTCCCCAGATGATGAAAAAAGGTGACCGTCGCGGAGGCGGCAAGGAGTGCTGTGACAAGCCCTGTCCGAAGAAGGACAAGAAGGGAAAGGAGTGAGGTTAGGTCTCTTGAGGCTTGTTACGGCCGGGGCGTCGGTTTGGTCGACTGACGCCCTTTTTTTGCCGATTCGCCCCGTGCGGGGCGCAAAACAAGCATAAAAGAATTAACTTTACGCCCGTTTTCAACGCCGCCCGGGCTTAAGAAGCCCGATTTACGGGCGGATGGGACGGGAAACGCTATCGGGCCGGTTCTGCGCCGGGCTTAAGAAGCCCGACTTACGGGCGGATGGGACGGGAAACGCTATCGGGCCGGTTCTGCGCCCGGGTTTGAGAAGCCCGCTTCATGGGCGGGCGGAGCGGACGCGCGTTTTCAGCCGGTTCGCCGCCGAAAAAGAGATACACACAAACAGAAGATATGAAACGAACACTACTGACTACCCTGCTGACGCTTTTCGCCGCCGCGGCATTCGCCCAGAGGGGCGGCGTCACAGCCACGGTCGTCGACGCCGACACCGGGGAGAGCGTCGTCGGAGCGGTGCTGACGCTCACGCCTGTGAAAACCCCGGAGAAGAAACAGTATTTCACCTCGGCCTTCAAGGGCGCGGTGTCTATTCCGTCGCTCGCCTACGGCGAATATTCGCTTTCGGGGGCTTTCCTGGGCTACAACAACCTCGACACGACCTTCCGGGTCTCGGCTTCGAAGGTCAGCCTCGGACTGCTGAAACTCAAGCCGGGCGTGCAGATCGAAACGGTCGTCAAGGAGGCCAAGGCGCTGCGCACCTCGCAGAAGGGCGACACGGTGAGCTACAATGCCGGAGCGTTCAAGGTCGTGGCCGACGCCGATGTCGAAGGGCTGCTGAAGAAGATGCCCGGCATCACCGTCACCGACGGCACGGTCGAGGCGCAGGGCGAGACGGTCAAGAAGGTCTTCGTCGACGGCAAGGAGTTCTTCGGCGAGGATGTCACCACGGCCATCAAGTCGCTTCCGGCCGAGGCCGTCGACCGCGTGGAGGTCTACAACAAACTCTCCGACGCGGCCGAATTTTCGGGCATGGACGACGGCGAGGGCTACAAGGCGCTCAATATCGTCACCCGTCCGGGCATGCGGCAGGGCCAGTTCGGCAAGCTCTACGCCGGATTCGGCTACGACGCCGACACCGAGACCGAAGACAAGTTCAAATACATCGCCGGCGGCAATGCCAACGTGTTCAGCGGCGACAGCCGTATTTCATTCATCGGCCTGTTCAACAACGTCAACCAGCAGAATTTCTCGTTCGAGGACATTCTGGGCGTCTCGGGCGGCGGTGGCGGACGTCGCGGCGGCATGGGCAATTACATGGTGCGCCCGCAGAGCGGCGTGGCGTCGGTCAACGCCATCGGCGTCAACTACTCCGATACGTGGGGCAAGCGCAATCAGGTGACGTTCCAGGGCAGCTATTTCTTCAACAACACCAATACCGAGAACCGTTCGACGGTGGAGAAATGGTACGAGGCCCCGATGATCCCCGATACGCTGTCGACCAACGGCTATTCCGACACGAAGGGCTACAACCACCGGTTCAACGCCCGTCTGGAGTGGAAGATCTCCGAGAACCAGAACCTGATGATCCGCCCGCGTTTCAGCTACCAGTCCAACGATCCGTGGAGCCGCACGACCGGATGGCAGTACGGCGCACCCGCCGACGGCGGCAGCGGTTACAGCCGCACGGACAACTTCAGCGACGCCCTGCGCCACGGCTACAACGTCGGGACGAGCGCCGTCTACCGGGCCAAGCTGGGCAAGAACGGCCGCACGATCACCCTCGACGGATCGTTCAGCTACTCGGACAACACGAACAATTCGAACTCGTGGTCGAACATCCTCGCAACCCAGCCCGACCGGCCGGCGGTCGACCCGGTGACCGGCGTCTGGGACCCGGCGAACTACACCGAACTGCGTTACCTGCGCAACCTGGCGCCGTCGTCGTCGTACAGCCTGCGGGGCAGCTTCACCTACACCGAGCCGGTGGCCAAATACGCGCAGTTGAGCTTCCAGTACCGTGCGTCGTACAACTCGCAGGAGCGCGACAAGCGTTCCTATATCACGGGCGACGATTTCTCGACCGCCGGACTTACCCCCGACCGTTCGCTGTCGAACTCCTACGAGAGCGGCTACCTGACGCAGAGCGTGGGGCCCGGATTCCGTTTTTCGAAAGAGCGCAACACGTTCATCGCCAACGTCTACTACCAGCGTTCGGCCCTCGACGGACAGATCGTGCGCGACGATGCCGAGAAGATCAAGCACGCCTACAACAACGTGACCTATTTTATGATGGGCCAGCTGAACATCAACCGCGAGAACTCGCTGCGGCTCTTCGTCTCGTCCTACACCGACAGCCCGTCGATCACCGACCTGCAAAGCGTTTACGACGTATCGGACGCCCAAAACATCAGCCACGGTAATCCGAACCTGAAGCCGACCTACTCGCACCGGGTGAATTTCCACTACACCAACTCCAACGTCGAAAAGGGCCGGACCTTCATGTGGATGTTCTCGATGAACACGACGCTGGATTACACGGCCCAGCATCTGGTGCAAAGACCCGGTGACATCACCATCGACGGACAGGCCTATTCGCCCAATTTCTACTCGACGACCGAGAATCTCGACGGTTACTGGCAGTTGCGGACGCACTTGAGCTACGGTCTGCCGATCGGGTTCCTCAAATCGAATTTCAACGTCATGGCGGGCGTCATCTACACCAAGACCCCCAGCATGCTGGGCGGCACGGTGGACGCGGCGACGGGTATGATTTCGGGCGGCGAGCGCAACGACACCAAGAATATGGGATACGACTTCCGGGCCGTGCTGGGCAGCAACATTTCGGAGAACGTCGACTTCACCCTCTCGTGGAACGGCACCTACAACGAGGCCACCAACTCGCTGAACGCGGACAAGTCGAAGAACCGCTATTTCAACCACACGGCGCAGGGCAACCTGAAGGTGGTCTTCCCGCTGGGCTTCACCTTCACGGCGAGCGCGGCCTACTCGCAGTATATCGGCTTCACGAACGATTACTCGGAGGATTACCTCCTGTGCAACGTCTGGCTGGGCAAGAAGGTCTTCAAGAACAAGCGCGGCGAAGTGATGGTCGGCGTCAACGACCTCTTCAACCAGAACCGGGCCTTCTCGCGCTCGACGGGTTCGGGCTACACGCAGAACTCGACCAACAGCGTCATCGGCCGCTACTATATGGTGCAGTTCAACTACAACCTGCGCCGTTTCGGCAAGAAGGGTTCGCGCAATATAAAGGATTACGACGGTGTCGAGTCCTCCTCCGGTTCCCGCCGCATGGGACCCGGCGGGCCGGGCGGACCTCCTCCGGGGATGTTCCACGGACCGCGGTAAACCGGTCCCGGGCCGGATTGAGCAGGTTGACGAGAGCGATCTCCGTCAACCTGCTTTTTTTCAGGTCTCCGGCAGCGGAAATGGAATCTTTATAAATTGCAGATTTTTTTTAAATTTTCGGTAAAATGCTTGTATATACTAAAAATTTTATCGATATTTGTATGTGACTGTATCTCCGCATGATGGCCTTTCGCGGTTGTTTTCCGCCAAATCGCTCTGGGCGAACAACATATGTGCTAACAGATTAAATGATGATGCCATGGAGAAAACAAGTACAATGAAACAGGCGGGGACCTCCGTATTGGTTGCCCTTGCTTTGATTTGTGTCGTTTCGTGTGCGAAAATCGACGACGAATCGTCCGCCGTCGCACCGGAACAGCCCGCTCGGCCTACCGTGCTCTTGCCGACGCGCAGTTATGAGGAGGCCCTTTCCCTTGCCCGGAAGAGCATCGCCCTTGTCGACCGGGGCCAGACCCGCTCGGCCACAGCCCGTTCGATCCGCAGCGAACGCGGCCAATGCGTCACTACCCCGTCCACGCGCAGCGGCGCCGGGAGCGACACTTTGATGTATGTTTTCAATTTTGAGAACAACGACGGATTTTCGGTCATTGCCGCCAACCGCGCCGTCGATCCTGTGCTGGCTGTCGCCGAAAAGGGAAACTACACCTACGGCGAACCGACCGGCGTGGAGAATTTCGATTTCTATATGGACGCCATGGCGCAAAGTCTGGCCGTGATAAAGCCGCCGAAGTTCGACACGATACGCACTACGCCTAAATTCAAGACGGTGGAGGTCAATGAATCCCGCTCCTGCGACCCGCTTATTCCGGTCAGGTGGGGGCAAAGATCTCCCTACGGAGACTATTGCAGCAATGGGTATTCCGGCTGCGTGGCGACAGCCATTGCACAGATTATGGCCTATTACCGTTTCCCGTCTTCTTTCACGACGACCTACACCGATGCTCCGCATGCGGGAGAAACGATCGCTTTGAACTGGACTTCGATGATAAGTTATCCATACGTATACCAAGTGCCCGCACTGATGCGGGAAATCGGACAACGGGTCGGGATGAGATATTATCCAGAATATGAGAATGATAAAAGGACAGGAAGTGGTGCTGCTTCATCTAATGTGCCCAGTTGTATGATCTCTTTTGGCTATAGTTGCGCTTCGGGCCTTGCAAGCTATGAGATAGCTTCAATTAGAACCAATCTGGACGAAACACACCCCGTTTATGTAAGGGCGAATGATATTTCAGAAGGAGGCCACGCATGGATTGCCGATGGATATATCTATTCGCGTATCGGTACAGAATATTACGAAGAGAGGCTGGTAGATAACGATGAACCCGGTCTGATTCCTCACTATGAATATGTGCTGACAAGTTCCACCGTTCAGACAACCAATCTGGTCCATTATAATTGGGGCTGGAATGGCAGTTGTGATGGCTATTTTGCTCCTGGAGATGGGGTCGCTTCTGGCAATGGATATATCTTCAATGGATTGCAGATGATAACATCGATCCGTTTACCCCGTATTGATAGTAATTTAAATCATGATTTCTTATGAAAAAGTTGATAACAATTTTAGTCCTGTCGTCGGCGATGCTGTCGGCATGCGAAGGTGATCCCGAGTTTGTTCCTAAAACTTCGGTGGAGGCGAAAATCCACGAACTGATGATCGGTTACGATGGAAAAATCGATATGGCCGTATTCATAGCGGACGCACAGCGGGGTGTCTGGCTGATTGACGACATCGATATAACCTATACGAATGGAAAAACCGAGAGTGGCGTTATGGACGGAGCGGCTCTCATGAATAGCATGATGCTTCTTTCCAACGGTGTATGTCGTACATTCTTTACGCTTATGCATATTCCCGGCCCGACGGTATATTCGGAAGGCAATCAATGGAGTGTCAGCGGTGAAATGAAGAATACATTGGCCCTTTATAATCCCGGGATCGAAGAGAGTGCGAAGACCGCCAACTATGATCAGTATGCTGCCCGGACGACGCTCGAACTGCTCTATTACAAGGACGGTGTATTCGTGATGAAAGGCCGGCAACCCTTTGCATACATGGGTGGACAGACTTCGAAGGGCGTTTACGAGGATTACTGCCGGGTTGTCGGGCATATCGCCACCGACAAGGCGACGGTGGATAGATACCTGTCGTATATCTCCTACAAGCAGTATAAGGAGGAAAATCCCGATAAATTTTAGACTGCCGTTTACTCACAAAAGAGACGCCGGACCAAAATCCGGCGTCTCTTTTTGCGTGTGTACGGAGCCGTTAGCACCCTTCGTCCCCGTTTTCCTTCCGGGCGGGATGTTCCCGTTGTTCGCGGCCGATCACCTGGTGAATGCCGATGCAGGCCAGTCCGCCGTAAACGACCGTGAGGATGATGAGCCACTTGATTTCGGCGAAAACCTCGGGGATCGAGGCCCCCATGGTCTGGATACGGATGAAGCCGTTGACGCCGTGGCTGCTCGGGAACAGCTGTCCGAGGTTGAACAGCCAGTCGGGAATGCCCTGGCGCGGGTACGACACGCCGCTGAGCATCAGCACCGGGATCGAGGTCCACAGCAACAGCAGCAGCGAGTTTTCGCGGTAGCGGAACAGCGTCGATACGGCGATGCCCATGGCGATGCAGGCCGCCAGATATGCCGCCATGAAGAGCATGACGGCTCCCGTCGCGCCGTTCATCGGGAAGTGGAACAGCCGGTAGTGCAGGCCGAGGATATAGGTGCAGGTCACGGCGTAGATCAGCGCGTAGACCAGTCCGCGTCCCAGGACGATGGGCAGCGTCGACATCCGCCGCCGCCCTGCGGGGCAGAGTTTGCGGTAAAGTCCGAATTCGCGCCACGTGCCGCCGATCATGCCGATGCCGATCAGCATCGTCTGCTGGATGATGACCATGATGATCGCCGGCATGACGAACGTGCCGTAGCCCAGATAGGGGTTGAACAGGTTGTGCGACTGGTAGATCACGGGCTGGGTGGTGGCCTGCGCCTGCGGGATGTTGGCCCCCTTGGCGATCAGGCGCTGGAATTCGACCATCGCCCCCGTCTTGCCGATCGAGGTCACGACCTCCTGGAAAACCTGGCGGTACATCAGGAAGTAGCTGGCGTCGGCGTAGATCGCCACGTTGGCCTGCTCGCCGCCGTAGAGTTTCTCCCCGTAGTCCGACGGAATGTAGACCACGCCGTAGATTTTGCGGCCGTAGAACAGCTCTTTGGCCTCTTCCATCGAGGTCGGATTGTAGGCCACATAGGTGTTCGGCCCGGCGTTGAAGGTGTCGATCAGACTGCGGCTGGTCGGCGTGCGGCATTCGTCCACCACGCCGATCGGCACGTTGCGGAGCACCTGCGATCCGTAGGCCAGCGAGTAGGCCGTGGCGTAGATGATCAGGGCAAAAATCAGAATCAGCATCACGCCACCGTCCTTGAAGATCGTCCGGAACTCGTTGCGGACGACCGATCCGAGCTGTTTCCAGTAAGAGGCTATTTGTTTCGTAAATCGGCTCATATCACAATCTCCCCCAGAATTTTTCCTCCGTGCAGACCCTTTTCAGGCGCGGCAGGCACAGGAGCGGTAAAACGATGAACAGCGACATGTAGCAGAGGTCGGGCAGCGAGTAGACCCACGGCGTGCCGCGGAGCATCTGGTCGACGAAAATATCGGTGTAGAAGGTGAACGGGAAGATCTTGCTCACCCACTGCATCGGCTCCCACATGGCCATGATCGGGAACGTCAGTCCCGAGAAGGTGAAGGCCAGCACCGAATATCCGCCGCCGATCGAGAGCGACAGGCGCAGGTTGGCCAGCAGCGAGACGATCAGCACCGAGATCGACTGGTAGCTCAAAATGAAGAGCAGCGTGCCGGCGAGAATCACCGCAAGACTGCCGTTCAGCGGCGTTCCCACGATTTTGAAGTTGATCACCAGCATCACCAGCGAGATCAGGAACATCACCGCCGTGATGGGCAGCACCTTGCCCGCGAGCGCCGCCGCGACCGAACCGTTTCCCGTGCCGAGCCATTCGCGGGCCGTGGCGTGCTTGAGTTCGGTGCCGATGGCGAAAACGGTCACCATCACCACGAAGATCATCAGCATCATGGGCATGAAACTCGGCGAGAGGTAGTATCCGTAATTGATGTGCGGATTGAAGAGCACGTGCTTGTCGAAACGCACGGGCATCAGCTGCGCCATGGCCTGCCGCTGCGTAAGCCCCTGCTTCATAAGCACCTGGAGCTGAATGCCGGCCGTGAAGGTCGTCACGGCGGTCTGGATGTCCTTCGACAGCAGTCCGTTGACCGTGATGTTCGTTCCCGAGACGTAGTTTTCGAGGCGGGTCTGGCTGTTGCTCAAAATGTTCTTCTCGAAGAAGGCCGGAATCTGCACGATGGCCATGATCCGCCCTTCGCGCATCAGCCGCTCGCCCTCGTCCATGCCCTGAATGCCGTAGGCCACCATCGCCGTCGGAGTGTCGTCGATCATCTGCACGGCCTTGCGCGAAAGCGTCGTGTTGTCCTGGTCCAGGACGGCGATCGGGATGTTGCGGATTGCACCCTGGTTGAACAGCAGGGCGAAAAACGCGAACGACACCACGGGCAGGACGATCATCAGCACGAAATACATCGGCTGACGGGTTATCCGGCCCGTCTCGCGGCGCATCACGGCGCAGGTGTTGTGCAGGAATCCGGGCATCGCTTACTTTCCGATTTGGTCCCAGTCGACGAGCACGCTCATGCCCGGGCGCATGTTCGCGGCCTCGGTGACGGCCTTGGCCTTGATGGCGAAGGTGCGGATGTCGAACCCGCCCTGCGTGCGGGTCGCCGACCACGTTGCGAAATCGGCCTGCGGGGAGATGTAGGTCACCTCGAACTCCACGTCGCTGTCCAGCGCCGGGACATAGCCGTTCATGCGGGTCCCGATCCGAAGGCCCGGAAGCAGCGTCTCCTTCACGTTGAAGGTCACCCACAGGTCGCTCATGTCGAGGATGGCCACCACCGGATAGCCGCTGCCGACCAGTTCGCCCTCCTCGGCGATGATCGTCGAGATCTCGCCCGTGACGGGCGAATAGACCATCGCGTCGCTGATGTACGACTCCACCTCGCTGACAGCCCCTTCGGCCTGGCGGACGCGGGCCGCGGCGGCCTCCTTGTCCTCCTTGCGGGCGCCGTCCGTCGCCATGTCGTACTGCGCCTTGGCGGCCAGCGCCGTGGCCTCCATGGCCTTGTAGTTGGCCGTGGCCTCGTCGAGCTTCTGCGCCGGAACCACTCCGTCGTTGTAGAGGTTCTGCACGCGCTCGTAGGTCTTGCGGGCCAGTTCCAGCCCGGCCTGCGCCTTCTGCCACATGTTCATCGCGGCCTCGATCTGCTGCACGCGGGCGCCGGCCAGCGCCATGGCGTCCAGCGCGGCGGCGGCGCTCTTCACGGCCTCGGCCTGCCGGAGCTTGGCCTCCAGTTCGGGCGTCGAGAGCGTGTAGAGGAGCTGTCCCTTCTCCACGCGGTCGCCCTGGACCACTTTCATGTCGTCGATGCGGCCCGGAACCTTCGACGAGGCTTTGTAGGTGGTGCACTCCACCGTGCCCTGAATCAGCGTCGGGGTCCGTTTGGTGAGGTACCAGCTGATCAGTACGACCGAGAGGACGATGACCGCTGCGGCCGCCAGAATTCCGATTACGTTGCTTCGTTTCATATCGTTTGCTTGTTATCTATTTCGTATTGTTTGCGGGAGCCGGCGACGGGCCGTAACGTGAAGCCCGCCCTTTCCCGATCTAATTTCCGCTTCTTGAGCCGTCGAAGAGAACCGCCTGCGCGTCGTTGCGGCGCGCGTAGGACGGATATTCGTCGCTGATGCCCGCGGCCTCGAGCAGCCGGGCCAGCAGCAGGTCGTAGTTGTAGGCCGCCTGCAGCCGCTCGGTGCGCACTCCCGCGAGGTTCAGCTCGGCGTCGATCAGGTCCGACGAGGAACTCATCCCTTCGAGGAACGCGGCGTTCTTCATCCGGAGATACTCCTCGGCGAATTTCAGCGACGCGTCGATCGAGGTCATCTGGTTGCGGTAGTTCATCATCTGGTTGTAGAGTTTCTCCACCAGCACCGCGATGTCCTTCCCGGCCTTGTTCTGCAACTCGCCCACGCGGCGCACGGTCTGTTTGGCGGCCGAGTACTTGTATTCGCGGTTGAGACCGTCGAAAATCTTGATGTTGACCCCCACGCCCACGGCCCAGCGCGGCACGAGTCCCGCCACCTGGTAGTTGTAGAACGAACCGCCGCCGATGGCCGCCACCTGCGGCAGGAAATCGGCACGCTGGGCGCGCACGCCCTCCTGGGCCAGTTCGCGCTTGAGCGACACCTGGCTGAGCAGCGGGTTGCGCGCCTGCGCGAGGTCCTGATAATAGGCCAGATCCTCGACCTTCGCGAGCAGGAACATCGCCGTCACCGGACGCCAGTCGCTCTCGCGCCCCAGGGTGTTCGACAGCGCGCTGGCGATGGTCTCGGCCTGCAATTTGGCGTTTGCCAGCTCCCGTTCGGCCTCGGCCATCTTGAACTCCACGTAGAGGCGTTCGGTCTGGGCGATCATGCCGTTGCGTTCGAGCGCCCGGGCGTCTTCGAGATGCCTGCGCACGCCGTCCACCACCTGCTGACGCACGGCGACGACCTGCGTGGCGAGGGCCAGTCCGAAATAACGCTCCACGAGTTCCGAGATCAGCGCGTTGCGGGTCTGGTTGCCCTGCGCGACGGCCGTCTTCTCGTTGATCCGCGCGGCGCGGTTCGCGGCGTTGATCTTGCCGCCCATCCAGATCGGGACGGTCACCTCGCCTCCCACGAATCCGAGGCTCTGATCCTGCACCTTGAGGAACCAGTCGGCATCCATCATCGGGTTCAGAAGCCCCTGGAGCGTCGGAATCTTGTCGGCGGGGATCAGCCCGTTCTGCACGAGCGCCGTCAGTCCGCCCGCCACGCCCTCTTTGACCGGGCCTTTCAGGTCGTTGAAGTCGAATCCGATGTCCTTGGCCATGTAGGCGTATGCGCCCGTGACGTTGATCTGGGGCATGCGGAGACCGATGGCCGCGCGGCGCTGCTGCTGTGCGGCGCGCTCCTCGTAGGCCGCGGCTTTCAGCGCAGGGTTCTCCGTGAGGGTGACGGCGACCGCCTCGTCGAGCGAGAGCATCCGCCCGGCCTCCTGCGCGGACGCCGCCGCCGGGATCGTCGCCGCCGCCATGAAGGCGATCTTGACAGCTATTTTCATAGTATTCATGCGTTTATTCGACAAAGATAGATTTTCTTGCAATATCTTCTTCAGCCCGGAGGGCGTTTAGGCCATTTTTAGGCCCTTATGGACACAAATCACGCCCGTTTCACCTCCCGAGGTGGGCGTTGGCCCGGCGCACGCCTTCGGCCAGTTCGGGATAAACCCGCACGTCGACACCCGCTTCGCGCAGCGTCTGCGCCCCGCGGCAGCAGACGAACCGGTCGGGTTCGTACAGCGCAAAGACCACGCGCGCGAATCCGTGGCGCAGGATCAGCTGCGTGCAGCTCTCCGGCTCGCTCTTCCGCTGCGAGCACGGCTCCATCGAGGAGTAGATCGCCGCCCCGCGCAATTCGGCGCCCGCGTCGAGCGCCTTGCGGATCGCCTCCTGCTCGGCATGGTGCGTGGGCGAAGTCTCGTGGGTGTAGCCCGTGAAGCTCCTCCCGTCGGGAAGCGCCACCACGGCCCCGACGCAATAGGAGGTCCGGCTGGGCACGCACCGCAGTCCTTCGGCCACGGCCTGCGCCAGGTAGCGGAGGTCTTCGTCCCGGGTGTCGGGACGAAGCGTGCAGGTCGCAACCTCCATGCCGCCCAGATTTTCCCGCCGGCATGCGGCCCCCTCCGGGACCTCGAACCGGAACTGCGCGCCGCCCCGCTCCGGTCCCAGCGTCAGCTGCGGATTGACCGCCCGGCGCACCGTGTCGGCCATCCCTTCGGCGAGGAACATGCGCAGGACGGAGGCTCCCCCTTCGACCAGCAGACGCTCCACGCCGCGCTTTTCGAGTTCGGTGACGATCGCTGAAGCCGTAATTGAACTGTCGCTTGAAATAACCTCTGCAACGCCTTTCAATTCCGGAAGTTCCTTTTCTGAAAACACGTAGCGGTCTGCGTCGCCCTCCGTGAAGAAGCGCATCGACGGCGAGAGCCGTCCCGAGTGTGTGAGGGTGACTTTCGTCAGGTCGGGCCGCATGCCCCGGGCGCGGCGCAGTTCCCGCGCCGCGGCATCGCGCAGGAGCAGGGCGGGATCGTCGCGCCGCAGCGTTTCGGCTCCCGCGAGGATCGCGTCGTGCGAGGCCCGAAGGCGCAGGACCGCCTCCCAGTCTTCGGGCGTCGAGATCATCAGCCGTCGGGGGCTGTTGTCGTCCAGGTAGCCGTCGGCCGTCGTGGCGAAAGATAGTGTTATCTGCATCGTTTCAAGGTAAACAGGGTGACTTCGGGCCATGCGCCCAGCCGCATGGGATATGCAACATATCCCGTGCCGTCGTTGACATAAAGTGTGTGGCGGCCCGTGTCGTAGCGTCCGCTCCAGTGTTTGTAGATCCATTTCGCGGGCGACCAGCCGCGACCCCAGGGCCTGATTTTCAGCTGCATCGAATGCACGTGCCCCGAGAGCGTCAGATCGCCGTAGCCGGCCTCGACGATCTGTTCCCAGAGCTGCGGGATATGTACGAGGGTGATGTTGTAGAGCGAATCCGGAACTCCGGCGTAAGCCTTGGGAATGGCCGTTCCCGGCAGGTCGCGGTCGTGGCGGCGTTCGCGCAGCGCGGGGTCGAACGACAACCCCGTGAGCGAGATGCTGTCCGCGCCGCGTCGCAGGTAGACGGTCGTGTCCTCCAGGACGGTCCACCCCATCGCCCGCTGGCGCGCGACCACTTCGCGGGCCTCCCCGGCCGCCGGGAAACGCAGCGAATCCTTGATGTAGGTTCCCACGTCGTGGTTGCCCGTGACCGACCAGACCGGGCCTGCGATCCGCCGCAGGAGCGCCGTGGTGCGTTCGTCCAGCTCTCCGGCGCGGATGTTCACCAGATCGCCCGTGAAGAACACCGCCTCGGGGCGCTGCGCGTTCACGCTGTCGGCCAGCCGCGTCAGTTCGCGTTCGGGACGGACGAGGGTCCCGACGTGCATGTCGGTGATCTGCACGAACCGGAAGCCGTCGAAGGCCTCGGGAATGCGGTCGGAGCAGATCTCCACCCGGTTGACGCGGATGGAGGTGCGTCCCCGGGTCGTGCCCCAGAGGGCGAACAGCACGAACGCGCAGGCCGCGACGTAGCCCGTGCGGCGCAGGTTCACGAAGTTGAACGCATAGAACGCCAGACGCGGCGGAACGGTGACGATCCACGCCCAGAACAGCCACATATAGAGGTACATCAGCTCCGGACCGTTGTCGCGGCTCAAGGCGCCTATGAGCGACGAGAGAATCGGCAGGGCGTCGGTCGCGGCGACCCACGCCACGAGTGCGCGGCGCACGGGCTGCTTCCGGCGGCGGCGACGGCGGAAATGGATGAAATCGGCGGCGATGGCCGTCAGGGAGAGTATCGACGTCAGAAAAAAGAGCATATACCTTTTATTTATATTCGGCAAAGATACGAAAAATTGCTTTTCCCGCGGTTTTCTTTGGCATACAACTTGCTGATTTGTCCGATGAGTTACAACTCTTTGAGAACGAGCAAGAACATTAATAAAACCAAATTTATTCGGCTTATGAAAACATTTCGACTTTTAATCGTGGCTCTGCTGCTTGCAGGTTCCGCGTCGGCGCAACGTTACGAACGCAAGGCCATGCGCGGCGAGTATTCGCCTACGGTCTACCTGATCTCGGTGCAGGAGGTGGACACCATCTACAACTACGGGCCTTATGCGATGCAGCAGGCGGCGGCGCTCAACCGCATGGCCATGGACAACGCCACGCAGGACTACATCGAGACCCACCGTCCGGGCTTCCAGCAGGTCGAGAAACCGCAGTTCGTCTTCGCCACGAAGAACAACCGTTTCTCCTTCTCGCTGGGCGGTTTCGTCAGCCTCCGCGCCGGGTATGACTTCGACGGCATCGTCGACAACATCGACTTCGTGACCTACGACATTCCCGTTCACGGCAATTACGATACCAGGCAGAAGCTGATGATGGACGCTTCGACCTCGCGTCTGTTTATGAAGGCCATCACCAACACCCGTGCGCTGGGCCGCGTGGTCGTGTTCATGGACGCCGACTTCCGCGGAGGCGCCGAGGGCAGCTACACGCCCCGCCTGCGTTCGGCCTACGTGTCGTTCCTGGGCTTTACGCTGGGTCGCGACGTGACGACCTTCTGCGACCTTTCGGCAGCCCCGACGACCATCGACTTCCAGGGTCCCAACGCCTATAACTTCAACTTCGCCACGATGATCCGCTACGAATACGCCTTCGCCGACAACCACCTCAAGTTCGGCGTTGCGGCCGAGATGCCCTCGGTCAGCGGCACCTACAACGACAATTTCGCGACGCTGAAACAGCGCGTTCCCGATTTCCCGGCCTACTTCCAGTATGCCTGGGGCGCCAACCGCGACAGTCACATCCGGGCTTCGGGCGTCGTGCGCAACATGTACCTCCACAACCTCCGCACGGGCAACAACACCTCGCTGCTGGGATGGGGCGTGCAGTTCAGCGGCACGATCAAGGTGGCGCAGCCCCTGCGGCTCTTTATGAACGGCGTCTACGGCAAGGGCGTCACCCCGTATATCCAGGACCTGACCGGCTCGGGGCTCGACTTCACGCCCAATCCGGAGAACGCCGACCAGATTCAGACCATGCCCATGTGGGGATGGCAGGCCGCGGCCCAGATCAACCTGACCCCGCGTCTGTTCATCTCGGGAGGCTATTCGACCGTCCGCGTGCAGCGCAGCCACGGTTTCTACTCCGACGACCAGTACAAGCAGGGCCAGTATATCTTCGGCAACATTTTCTATTCGATCACCCCGCGCTGCAAGGTGGCCGGCGAGTACCTCTACGGTTCGCGCAAGGACATGTCGAACGACAAGGGACACGCCAACCGCGTGAACGTGATGCTGCAATACAGTTTCTGACGACACCGTATATTAAATAGTTATTGAGTATTTTCGGGCGGCTTCTTCAGGAGCCGCCTTTTTTGCGGCAACCGCGGGGTGCTTTTGTATTTTTTTGCTGCAAAAAGTAGTAAAGCCGCGGTCTTCGCCCGCGGGGCATAGCTACCTTTTGATGGCAAAAGGTAGCACCAAAACCATCCGCATGTCGTTCTCCGCGGGAGTCTTCTCCGGCCCGCGTTGAGCGGGCGCAGTAAGATCAAGCCTTTACAGCCTCCCGCTCCGGGCACGCGGGCCGGAGAATGCTCTTTTTTTCCGCTCCGAACGATAATGCGGCGGTTTAAAACCGCTTCCAGGGGCGATCGTAGGCTTCTGTGCTTCTTGCTTGTTCCGGACGCATCCTTCCCGCCGCTGTGGCGGCGAATGAATCCCGCTTGGCGAAAAAGGCGTCAAGAAAGAGGCGGACTAAAAGCGCGAGCGGAGGGGACGGTTTGTTTACAAACCCGCGAATAGTCGCCCGGAGCCAGCGTTAGGCCGCGTCTTTCAGCCTTTTTTGTCGGCGGGTCGGTTTTTGCGCCGCTTTTTGCCGACCAAAAAGCGGCAAAGAACAGCAGTCGAAGACTGTGTTTGCTGCCTTTTGCCATCAAAAGGTAGCTATACCCCGCGTGGGAAAACCGCAATTCTGCCTTTTGCCGTCGGCATCCGCAAACGAAGCCGTTCCGCCAAAATAAACGGCCCGACTGTTGCACGGAACGTTTTTTTTGCTACCTTTGTCTTGACGATTCGCCTGCGTGCGGATTGTTTGCTTTGCTTCACGTGAAAACTGCAACTTTCAAATGTCGAGGCGAAGGTGCAAGGATGCTCCGCGAGTTGTCGGCCCACGGCCCGCAACGAGAGGTTCTGACTTGCTTGTTATCGAAACTGCGCGTTACGGGCGTGGGTTCCTTGTATCTGTATTCGGCATGGGTTGTTGCAGACCTTCACGTGAGTATGGGTATCTTGGGGCCTGCGCCTTTCTTTTTCGAAAGCGCCGGCCCGGCCATACGGACCGGCGGCTGAACGTTGCGTCACTGCTTTCTGATTCTTCATGGAGTATGTAACCGCCGGTCCTTTTTTACCTTCCGGGGTTTTGCCGAACCGCATGCGGTTCGGATTTGCAACGGTCCGACTTTTTCGTACCTTTGGTGTCGTAACGACACTTTCAGGAGGTCGGGAGGTTTTGCCGAACCGCATGCGGTTCGGTTTTGCAACGCTCCGACTTTTTCGTATCTTTGTCATCGGACCAATCGACATCGTAAACATATGGAAGAGACGAACCACGCGATAGCCCGCTGGCTGACCGAAGCCGGATGGAGCGAAACGCATGTCAATCTGGCTGTCAAGGCAGTCATTATCCTGGGCATACTCGTCGTCGCCTATGCGGCGGCGGTTCTGTTCCGCCGCCTGATCGTTCCGCTTCTGCAAAAAATCAGCGCCCGGACGAAAGCCGTGTGGGACGACCACCTTTTCAGCGACAAGGTGATGCACCGCGCGGCGCGCCTGATTCCGCCTCTGATCTGGTACGTCCTGCTCCGGGTGGCTTTCTACGACACGCCCGTTTTGCTGAACGTGCTGCACAAGGCCTGCCTGATCTACCTGATCGTCGCCGTCCTGCAACTCGTCGCGGCGTTCCTCGATATGCTCTACGAGATCTCCAGCCGCCACGAGACGCTGCGCAACCGTCCGTTGAAAGGCGTTTACCAGATGATCAAGCTGCTGGCGGTATGCGTCGGGGCGATTCTCATTGTCAGCATCCTCATCGGGCAGGACGCCACGGCCGTACTCGCGGGACTGGGCGCTTCGGCGGCCATCATCATGCTGATTTTCCGGGACAGCATCCTGGGGCTGGTCGCCGGCGTGCAGCTCTCGGCCAACGACATGCTGCGCCCCGGGGACTGGATCACGATGGCCAAATACGGCGCCGACGGCTATGTGACGGAGGTGACGCTGACGACGGTCAAGGTGCAGAATTTCGACAAGACCATCACCACCATCCCGCCTTATGCGCTGGTCAGCGATTCGTTCCAGAACTGGCGCGGCATGTGGGACAGCGGCGGACGGCGCATCAAGCGGTCGCTGCTGATCGACGCCAGTTCGGTGCACAACTGCACGGCCGCGGAGCTGGCCGCACTCCGCGAAAAAGGGCTGGCCGGGACGACGCCCGACGCGGAACCCGTCGTCAACCTCTACGCCCTGCGGGAGTACGCCGCGCGTTACCTGAAGGGCCACCCGGGCATCCACCCCGACCTGATGCAGATGGTCCGGATGCTCCAGCCCACCCCGGAAGGCATCCCGGTCGAGGTCTACTGCTTCACCCGGGAGACCGACTGGGTGGCCTACGAGGCCGTGCAGGGGGCTGTTTTCGACCACCTGTTCGCCGTCCTTCCCGACTTCGGCCTGCGGGCCTACCAACGCTCCTCGGACCGCGAGCCTCAATCCTCCGAATCTTGATTTAACGGATAAAAACCATGGAATTTTTAGCGCAATACAACCTCACCGGAATCGTCATCGGCATCGCCACCTTTCTGATCATCGGCATCTTTCACCCGATGGTCACCAAGGGCGAATACTATTTCGGGGTGAAAATCTGGTGGCTGTTCCTCGTGATGGGAATTGCCGCCGTCGCCGGTTCGATCGCCGTGCGGCACATCCTCTGGTCGACGCTGCTGGCCGTGTGGGGCGCCTCGTCGCTGTGGTCGATCGGCGAACTGTTCGAACAGCGCGAGCGCGTGGCCAAAGGCTGGTTTCCGAAGAACCCCAAGCGGAAATAGCATGCGCGCACGCCGGATATGTCTGCTGACGGCGCTGACCTTTGCCGCCGTGTGCTGCACGCCCGCGGGAGGCCCTGCGCCCGTCGCGCCTCCGCCTCCGGCCGGCTGGTCGGGACCGGGGTCCGTGCCGCCGCCCCGGCGGATGCGGTTGTTTTTCGGCGGCGACGTGATGCAGCACATGCCGCAGGTCGACGCCGTGCGCCGCGGCGACGGCTTCGACTACGAACCCGTTTTCCGGACGCTCGCGCCCCGCATCAGGGCCGCCGACCTGGCCGTGGTGAACCTCGAAACCACCCTCACGCGCCGCAGCCGCTATACGGGCTATCCGCTTTTCCGGTCGCCCGCGGCGCTGGCCGACGCCCTGCGCGACGCAGGCGTGGATGTCGCCGTGCTGGCCAACAACCACTGCTGCGACAACGGCGCCGAAGGCATCCGCACGAGCGTCGAGGAACTGGACCGCTGCGGAATACGCCACACGGGTGCGTTCGCGGACAGCGCTGATTACAACAAAAATAACCCGCTTTACCTCACGTATTGCGGCATACGGCTGGCGATCGTCAATTACACCTACGGAACCAACGGCATGCCCGTTCCCGAGGGTACGGTGGTGAACCTGATCGACACGGTGCGCATGGCCGCGGACCTGGCGGCGGCACGCGCCTCGGGGGTCGATTTCATCGTCGCGTGCGTCCATTGGGGCGACGAATACCAGCGGCGCGAGAACGCCGCGCAGCGGAGTTTGGCCGCGTTTTTGCGCCGTCACGGAACCGATGTGGTGGTCGGGAGCCATCCGCACGTGATTCAGCCCTGGGTGGCCGATTCGTCGCACGTGGTGCTCTACTCGCTGGGCAACCTCGTCTCGGGCCAGCGCCGCCGCTACACCGACGGCGGTCTGGTGGCCACGGTGGAGGCCGTCCGGCATCCCGAGGGGCGGATGACCTACCGGCTCGAAACGACGCCCGTGTGGGTCAGTGTGCCGGGCTACCGCATCCTGACGCCCGAGGCCGCCGACACGATGACGCTGCCCGCGGCCTACGGGATTTTCCGCGCCGACCTCGACGCGCTGCCGGGAAACGGCTTATAGGTAAACCGAATGGCTCCATAGGAAGAAACGATGGCGTTTTTTTGGAGATTGTTTCCGGAAATCGTTATCTTTGTAACAGTAAGAATGCACACACATTAAACAATACGACATTATGGAAAAGAGCATCAAAGGTACGCGTACCGAACAGAATCTGCTGAAGGCATTTGCCGGCGAGAGCCAGGCCCGCAGCCGCTACGTATTCTTCGCCAGCAAGGCCAAGAAGGAGGGTTACGAACAGATCGCAGGCGTTTTCGCCGAGACCGCGGAGCAGGAGAAGGAGCACGCCGAGCGTTTCTTCAAGTTCCTCGAGGGCGGCGACGTGGAGATCACGGCCAGCTACCCCACCGGACCCATCGGCACGACGGCCGAGAACCTGCTGGCTGCCGCCAAGGGCGAGAACGAGGAGTGGGACGTGCTGTACCGCGAATTCGGCAAGGTCGCCGAAGAGGAGGGATTCACGGAGATCGCCACGGCGTTCAAGATGATCGCGACGGTGGAGGCCGAGCACGAACGCCGCTACCTGAAGCTGTTGAGCCGCCTCACGGACGGCAACTTCTTCAAGCGCGACGGCAAGATCTGGTGGCAGTGCCGCAACTGCGGCTTCGTCATCGAGGCCGAGCAGGCTCCGCTGCTGTGCCCCGCCTGCAAGCATCCCCAGGCCTATTTCGAGCCGAAGAAGGAGAACTATTAGTCCGCCTTGCGGCCCGCATACGAGTCCCGTCTCTTCGGAGACGGGGCTTTTTTATTTCCGCTGCATGTGCGGACGTGCAAATATTCGGCCCCCGGAGACTTAAAATTCCGGATTTTCTCCGTATCTTTGCAAGAATCCTTATTTCGGACAATTCAAACACAAGATATGGCAGACGAAAAAATCATCTTTTCGATGGTCGGCGTAAGCAAGACCTTCACCAACCAGAAACGGGTGCTCAACAACATCTACCTCTCCTTTTTCTACGGCGCGAAAATCGGCATCATCGGCCTGAACGGCTCGGGAAAGTCGACCCTGATGAAGATCATCGCCGGAATCGACAAGAACTTCGACGGCGAAGTGGTCTTCTCGCCGGGCTATACGGTGGGTTATCTCGAACAGGAACCCAGGCTCGACGACTCGAAGACGGTCCGCGAGGTCGTCGAGGAGGGCTGCGCGACGACCGTGGCGTTGCTGAAGGAGTACGAGGAGATCAACCAAAAGCTGTGCGAGCCGATGGACGACGACACGATGGCCAGGCTGATCGAGCGTCAGGGCGAGCTGTACGAGAAGATCGACCAGTGCAACGGCTGGGAGCTGGACAGCGTGCTGGAGCGCGCGATGGACGCCCTGCGGTGCCCCGATCCCGACGAGCCGGTCAAACACCTCTCGGGCGGTGAGCGCCGCCGCGTGGCCCTGTGCCGCCTGCTGTTGCAGCAGCCCGACGTGCTGTTGCTCGACGAGCCTACGAACCACCTCGACGCCGAGTCGATCGACTGGCTCGAACAGCATCTCCAGCAATACAAGGGTACGGTGATCGCCGTGACCCACGACCGTTATTTTCTGGACAACGTCGCCGGGTGGATTCTCGAACTCGACCGCGGCGAGGGCATTCCGTGGAAGGGCAACTACTCGGGCTGGCTCGACCAGAAGACCACGCGCATGGCCATGGAGGAGAAGCAGGAGTCGAAGCGCCGCAAGACCCTCGAACGCGAGCTGGAGTGGGTGCGCATGTCGCCCTCGGGCCGCCACGCCAAGTCGAAGGCCCGTCTGTCGGCCTACGACAAGATGATGAACGAGGATACGAAACAGAAAGAGGAGAAGCTCGAAATCTTCATCCCCAACGGTCCGCGTCTGGGCGACGTGGTGATCGAGGCGCACGACGTTTCGAAAGCCTTCGGCGACCGCGTGCTGTACGAGGGGCTGGATTTCTCGCTGCCCCCTGCGGGCATCGTGGGCGTGATCGGCGCGAACGGCACGGGCAAGACCACCCTCTTCCGCATGATCATGGGCCTCGAAACTCCGACGAGCGGCTCGTTCCGCGTGGGTCCCACGGTGAAACTGGCCTATGTGGACCAGCAGCACAAGTCGATCGACCCCGAAAAGACGGTCTTCGAGGTGATCTCGGGCGGTCTGGACCTGATGACGCTGGGCAACCGGCAGGTCAACGCCCGCGCCTATGTCGCCCGTTTCAACTTCTCGGGCGCCGATCAGGAGAAGAAATGCGGCATGCTCTCGGGCGGCGAGCGCAACCGCCTGCACCTGGCCCTCGCTCTGAAGGAGGAGGGCAACGTGCTGCTGCTGGACGAACCGACCAACGACATCGACGTCAACACGCTGCGGGCGCTGGAGGAAGGTCTCGAAAATTTCGCCGGATGCGCCGTGGTCATTTCGCACGACCGCTGGTTCCTCGACCGTATCGCCACGCACATCCTCTCGTTCGAGGGCGACTCGAAGGTGGTCTTCTACGAAGGCTCCTACTCGGAGTACGAGGCGTGGAAGAAGGCCCAGGGCGGCGACACGCAGCCCCACCGGGTGAGGTACAAAAAACTGATCGCGGATTAGTTTTTTGTATCAATTGAAAATTAGGAATGAAAAATTAAAATTTGTTTTTGCCATGCAGAAACCTTCGATTCCCAAGGGCACGCGCGACTTCTCCCCCGCGGAGATGATGCGCCGCCAGTATATTTTCGACACGATCCGCCGGGTGTTCCGCGCCTACGGGTTCGCGCCGCTCGAAACTCCCTCGATGGAGAACCTCTCGACCTTGCTGGGCAAGTACGGCGACGAGGGCGACAAGCTCCTGTTCAAGATTCTCAATTCGGGCGACTACGCCGCCGGACTGTCGGACGAGGAGGTGCGCAGCGCGTCGAAAATCTGTGAAAAAGGACTTCGTTACGACCTTACGGTGCCCTTCGCGCGTTACGTCGTGCAGCACCAGGGCGAACTGACGTTCCCCTTCAAACGCTACCAGATTCAGCCCGTGTGGCGCGCCGACCGGCCGCAGAAAGGCCGCTACCGCGAATTCTACCAGTGCGACGTCGACGTGATCGGCACGCGCTCGCTGCTGTGCGAGGTCGAATTGATCGAGATCGTCGAACGGGTGTTCAAGGCCCTCGGCATCCGCGTGGCGCTGAAGATGAACAACCGCAAGATCCTGTTCGGCATCGCCGAAGCCATCGGCCATGCCGACAAGATGATGGACATCACCATCGCCATCGACAAGCTGGAAAAGATCGGACTGGACAACGTGAAGGCCGAACTGATGGAGCGCGGCCTGGATCGGGAGGCGGTCGACAAACTTCAACCGATACTTGAGTTGAGCGGCGACAATATGCAGAAGCTCAACCAGCTGAAAGAGGTGCTCGCTGTTTCGGAGACGGGCATGAAGGGCATCGAGGAGATGGAGACCGTATTCGGCTATGTCGGGCGGCTGGGCATCGACCTCACGGTGGAGCTGGACCTCTCGCTGGCACGCGGTTTGAACTACTACACCGGTGCGATCTTCGAGGTCAAGGCCCTCGATTTCGCCATCGGCTCGATCTGCGGCGGCGGCCGTTACGACGACCTGACGGGAATTTTCGGCATGCCCAATATGTCGGGCGTGGGCATTTCGTTCGGTGCGGACCGCATTTACGACGTGATGACGGGACTTTCGCTCTTCCCCGAGGAGGTCAACAGTTCGACCCGCGTGCTGTTCGTGAACCTCGGCGCGGAGGAGGAGGCCGCCGTGCTGCCGCTGCTGCGTCAGCTGCGCGGGCGTGAAATCGCCGCCGAAATCTACCCCGAGGCGGGCAAGATGAAGAAGCAGATGGAGTACGCCAACCGCCGCGGCATCCCCTATGTGGTGATCGTGGGGTCGCAGGAGCTGGAGGCCGGAGCCGCAACCGTCAAGGACATGCGCACGGGTGAACAGCGGCAGGTTTCGTTAGACAAGCTGGCAACCGAAATCTGCAATTCATAATCGAGAATTCGGGATTGCAGGGTTGCGGAAGCCGACCTGCGGGCTTTTGCCGCAAAGTCGGATTGTGAATTGTGAATTTTGAATTCTGAATTGCATTATGCGCCGATTATTCGTCATACTCGCTACCCTCTCCGTCCTGCCCCTCGCGGCGCAGAACGAGGACGATGCGCGCCAGTTCCAGAAACTCGCGCAGGTTTTCCGTTATCTTTCGGGTCTTTACGTCGACGAGGTGGAGATGAAACCCGTCGTCGAGGGCGCCATCACGGGCATGCTCGAAGAGCTGGACCCCCACTCGGCCTACATCGGCGCCGAGGAGATGAAGGGCGTGCAGGAGAGTTTCGACGGGGAATTCAGCGGCATCGGCGTGGAGTTCAACGTCCTGCGCGACACGGTGATCGTGGTGAACACCATCGCCGGGGGACCAGCCGAACGGGTCGGCGTCAGGGCCAACGACCGCATCGTGCGCATTGATACGCTCGACGCCGTGGGGATGAGCCGCACGGACGTGCCCAAACACCTGCGGGGCAAGACCGGCACGAAGGTCGGAATCGACGTGGTGCGCCACGGCACGCCCGGACGGCTCCATTTCGTGATCGTCCGCGACAAAATCCCCCTGAACACCGTCGACGCCTCCTATCTGGCCGGCGAGGGCATCGGCTATATCAAGGTCAACCGCTTCGGCCGCACCACGATGGACGAATTCACCGAGGCCTACCGCAAGCTGGGACGGCCCGAAGGGCTGATCCTCGACCTGCGGGGCAACGGCGGCGGCCTGCTGGAGCAGGCGATCGGGATGGCGGGATTCTTCCTGCCGCGCGGCGCGGTGATCGTCTCGACCGAGGGGCGCGCCGTTCCGGCGTCGTCGTTCCGCGCCCAGACCAACGGCGAGGACCTCAAGGGACGTCTCGTGGTGCTGATCGACGAATCGTCGGCTTCGGCTTCGGAGATCGTCGCAGGGGCCGTGCAGGACTGGGACCGCGGCGTGGTCGTAGGCCGCCCGAGTTTCGGCAAGGGGCTCGTGCAGCGGCAGATCGGCCTTTCGGACGGTTCGGCCGTGCGCATCACCGTGGCCCGTTATCACACCCCTTCGGGCCGCGTCATCCAGCGTCCCTACGAGAAGGGGAAGCGCCGCGAGTACTACCTCGACCACCTGCGCCGTTATAACGATGCCGCGCGCGACTCGCTCGACGCGGCGGCCCCGGCCTACCGCACACTCCGCACCGGACGCACGGTCTACGGCGGCGGAGGCATCCGTCCCGACATCCTCGTCGAGGCCGACACGGCGGGTTTCTCGAACTACTACGGCGAACTGATCCGCCGCGGCATCGTGGCCGATTTCGTGGGCGACTGGCTCGACGGTTCGCGCGACAGCCTCTCGCGCCGCTACGCCTCGTTCGAAGCCTTCGACGCCGGGTATACCCCCTCGGACGAGGTTCTCGAAAGGCTCACGGCGCTCGGTGAAAGCCGCGGCGTGAAGTTCGACGCCGAAGGGTTCGCCGTCTCCGAGCCTCTCGTGCGCATGCAGCTCAAAGCCCTCGCGGCGCAGCGGCTGTTCGGCACGGGAGCCTATTTTCGGATCATCAACCCCGCCGCAAGCCCCGCCTACGCCCGGGCCGTGGCGATTCTCGAAGATTGGGACAAATCGGGCCAGCCGGTTCTGGAACCGTGAAAATAGCCCTTCAAGTTTTTGGAAATTCGCTTTTTTTTGCGTATATTCGTAGATACGAGCGTGTGCTGAAAAAGCTGAAACCAACCCAAAAACGAAACCCATGCTATCCCCAACCCATCTCCGTCGCGAAGGCGAGGATTACGAAGCCCAGATTCTTTCCAAAGCCGTAAAGGCGGGCCGCCGGACCTATTTTTTCGATGTCCGGGCCACGCGCGGCGACGACTATTTCCTGACCATCACCGAGAGCCGCAAAATCACGGCCCCCGACGGCTCGTCGAGCTACGACCGCCACAAGATATTCCTCTACAAGGAGGATTTTTCGAAATTCGCCGACGGTCTGCACGAGGTCGTCGAGTTCATCCGCCGCAGCAAGGCGTGCCCCGAGCCGGAGGAATAGCCCGTTCCGATCCGTTTCGGAGCGCGCGGGAATCGGGCGCCGGCCCGGTTCCGCCGTAAGATGCGCCGGAGTCCGGCGACAGCTCCCGGGAGGCGGCGGACGCTTTTCCGCCCGGGATGTCCCCGGACCTGCCGGGGAGAGGGAAAACGTCCGGCAGCGGTTGTTTGGGACGAATGTGCGCCCTGCACAGCGCGGCATTCCGAAAGGAGCGGCGCCGACTGCGGGAAATCCCTCCGCGGCGGAGGCCTATCCGCACGGGATGTCCCCGGACCCTGCCGCAGGGAGCGGGAGAACGTCCGGCAGCGGTTGTTTGGGACGAATGTGCGCCCTGCGCAGCGCGGCATTCCGAAAGGAGCGGTGCCGACTGCGGGAAATCCCTCCGCGGCGGAGGCTTATCCGCACGGGATGTCCCCGGAACCTGCCGGGGAGCAGGAGAACGTCCGGCAGCGGCGGACGCAGGCGGGTGCGAAAAACGGCAGGCTCCCGAAAAATTGATGAAAACTTAATTTTCGGAACGCGGGCGTTCGTCTTTTATCCCCTATCTTTGGCTGCGCCGAAGATACTCCGTCTGAACAAAATCGCAAACAAGTTTGCTTTTGTATCCGGCTTATTCGTATCTTTGCGTTTAAAACCAAAATACGCAAACAAACCATGAATTTTTCCCGGTACATCGTACTTGCGCTCAAAGGGTGCGCCATGGGTATGGCCGACGTAGTTCCCGGCGTCTCGGGCGGTACGATCGCTTTCATTTCGGGTATCTACGAAGAACTGCTCGACTCGATCCGCAGCGTCAACGCCACGGCGCTCAAGCTGCTGCTGAAACTCCGCCTCGGCGAGTTCTGGCGCCATATCAACGGAAGTTTCCTGCTGCCCGTGCTGCTGGGCATCGCCATTGCGATCTTTTCGCTGGCTCGCCTGATGACCTATCTGCTGACCTACCACCCCATCGCCATCTGGTCGTTCTTCTTCGGGCTGATCATCGCCTCGGCGCTGCTCGTCGCCCGGCAAATCGGACGCTGGGACTGGCGGAGCCTCCTCGCGTTCGTCGCAGGGGCCGCCGCGGCCTGGTGGATCACCGTCGCCACGCCCGCAGAAACCCCCAACGACTGGTGGTTCGTGATGCTTTCGGGCGCCATCGCCATCTGCGCCATGATCCTGCCCGGCATCTCCGGGGCCTTCATCCTGCTGCTGCTGGGCAAATATCAATATATCATGCAGGCCGTGGGCGATCTGAACATTCCCGTCATCGTGATCTTCGTCGTCGGAGCCGCGGCGGGCATCATCTCCTTCTCGCACCTGCTGTCGTGGCTGCTCAAACACTGGCACGACGTCACGGTGGCCGTGCTGATGGGCTTCATGGTCGGCTCGCTCAACAAGGTCTGGCCGTGGAAGGAGACCGCCGAGACCTACCTCGACAGCCACGGCGTCGCACAGCCGCTCGTCCAGCACAACGTCGCCCCCGGGACCTTCGAACAGCTCACCGGCCAGCCGTCGCAGCTTGTGCAGGCGGTTCTGCTCTGCGTCGTCGGATTTCTGGCCATCTACGGCATCGAACTGCTGGCGCGCATCATCGTCAAAAAAGAGGAGGAGTAACCCATGCGACGCTTCGGACTGATCGGACGCCCGCTGGGGCATTCGGCTTCGGCCGCCTACTTCACGGAAAAGTTCAATAGAGAGGGGATAACCGACTGTGAATACTCGCTTTACGAACTCGGGTCGATCGGAGACCTGCCCGGTCTGCTGGAGCGTCTCCCGGAGCTTTGCGGGCTGAACGTCACGATTCCCTACAAGCGCGACGTAATGGCCTTTCTGGATTCGGTGTCGCCCGAGGCCGAGGCCATCGGGGCCGTCAACTGCATCCGCCGCACGGCGGACGGGCGTCTCGCGGGCCACAACACCGATGTCATCGGCCTCCGGGCCGCGCTGAACGAACTGCTGGGCGCGGCCCAGCCCGTGCAGGCTCTCGTGCTCGGCACGGGAGGCGCTTCGCAGGCCGTGCAGTATGCCCTTGCCGAACGCGACATCCCCTTTGCGCTGGTCTCGCGCGAAGCGGCGAAAGGCAACTACACCTACGACGATCTGCCGTGTGAGGCAGTGGAGTCCAGCCGGTTGATTGTCAACGCATCGCCCGTGGGGACCTACCCCAACGTCGATGCCGCGCCGCGTATCCCTTATGCCTATGTTACGCCGGAGCACTACCTGCTCGACCTGGTCTACAATCCGCCGCTGACGCAGTTCCTCGACTACGGCCGTCAGCGCGGGGCGCATATTCTGAACGGGCGGACGATGTTCGTCGAGCAGGCCGAAGCCTCGTGGCGCATCTGGAATGCTTAAAGCGGGGCTTTAAATAAATCTTATAATATTATGATAAACTGCTTGTTGTCGATATTATTCACTCTGCTTGCCGGAACGGGAGCGGTCTTCGCGCAGTCGGAGGTGACGCCTCCCGCATTCAACGGCGCGGTGATCAGGGTCTTTATGACGCGCATGGCCGCCACGGTCGAGAAGATTGCCATTGAGCAGCAGATTCCGGCGGACTCGATCTCTCCGGTCGTGGGCATCGCCCTGCAAATCGACAAGGCGGGAAACGTCGCGGAGTGGCGCTACATGGACAATACGCAGGAGGGCCGCGACCATGCGGAGTTCGCTCCGGCGACGGCGGCAACCCGCCGGGCGATGGAGAAGGCGTACGACCGTCTGGGCGGAACGTGGAGTCCCGCGACGCTGGCCGACGGAAGTCCGGTTTCCTACACCTCGCGGATGACGATCCGCATTCCGGTCGAGAAGATCCGGAGGGCGCAGGACGCCGATCCGCTGCTCTTCATGGGGGAAAATCCGGACGAGAATTTCCACGCGTGGGCCAAAATGCGCATCCGCTACGACGGGCGTTTCACGGAGAAGGGCGTGGAGGGAGTGGTGCACGTGCGGTTCTACATCGAGCCGGACGGGCGCATCGCCATCGGCGAGGTCGTGCAGTCGCCCGACGAGCGGCTGACCAAAGAGGTGCTCCGCGTCATCCGCAGCAGCAAGGGCAAATGGACGCCCCGCAAGGTGCGCGGCGTGCCCCAGCGGACGGCCTACGAATACCGGGTCAACTACCACAACAACTGAACGAAAAGCTCCGCCGTGCAGCGGAGCTTTTTCATGGGGTTCTTATCGGTGGTGGAGCATCGCCTTCGCCTTCTCGTAGTCCTCTTCGCGGACGACAATCTGGGCGGGCATGGTCCCTATCGGGTAGATGGCCGACATGTATTCGTTGCGGATCGTCGACCAGATACCGGCGCTGTCGAGCATCGACTTGGCGATCTCGGCCTCTGTGATGGTGTTGTACTCCGCCAGTACAACCAACGTGTCGTCTTGCATAATTCTTCGGTTCTTGGTTCGGTGTTTAAAGTTAAGCATTTTATCGGTAAAATGCAATAGCCCTGCCATGAATTCTTCAATAAAAAAACATTATCTTCGTCCGGAACCGGAGAGGGGCCGCATCCCGGTAAAACAAGTCGTCCGGCATTTGATTATACCCCCGATTTATATTATCTTTGTCGTAGCAAAATTTTGACGCAATGCCCCAATTCGTACACCTTCACGTACATACGCAATATTCGATCCTCGACGGACAGGCCAGCGTCCAGCGGCTCGTGGACAAGGCCATGGCCGACGGACAGCCCGGCATCGCCGTGACGGACCACGGCGACATGTTCGGCATCAAGGAGTTCTACAACTACGTCCAGAAAGTCAAGGGCAAATGCAAGGACAAGGCCGCCGAGGCGGAGGCCCGCATCGCCGCCCTGCGCGACGGCACGGAGACCTGCGCTGACCCCGCTGCCGAGATCGCCAAATGCGAAAGACAACTGGAGGAGTGCCGGCGCAAACTCGCCTTCAAGCCCATCATCGGCTGCGAGGTCTACGTGGCGCGCCGCCGGCTCCACGACAAGGAGGGCAAGCCCGACCAGAGCGGCTACCACCTGATCCTGCTGGCCAAGAACCTCAAGGGATACCACAACCTCATCAAGATCGTCTCGAAGGCGTGGACCGAAGGTTTCTACATGCGTCCGCGAACCGACCGCACGGAGATCGAGAAATACCACGAGGGGCTGATCTGCTGTTCGGCCTGTCTGGCGGGCGAGGTTCCGCGCGCCATCACGGCCAACGACCTCGAAAAGGCCGAGGAGTCGATCCGATGGCACAAGAAGGTCTTCGGCGACGACTATTACCTCGAACTGCAACTCCACAAGGCCACCGTCGAGCGGGCCAACCACGAGGCCTATCCCATGCAGCTGCACGTGAACAAGCACCTGCGCGAACTGGCCGCGAAGCACAACGTCAGAATGGTCTGCACCAACGACGTGCACTTCGTGGACGAAGACAACGCCGAGGCGCACGACCGGCTGATCTGTCTCTCGACGGGCAAGGACCTCGACGACCCCAAGCGCATGCTCTACTCGAAGCAGGAGTGGCTCAAGACGACGGCCGAGATGGCCGCGATCTTCGGCCAGACCGACCCCGAGGCGATGTCGACGACCGTCGACATCTGCAACCAGATCGAGTGCTACTCGATCGACCATGCGCCGATCATGCCTAACTTCGAGATTCCCGAGGAGTTCGGAACCGAGGCCGAATACCGCGCCCGGCTCACGGAAAAGGACCTTTTCGATGAATTCACGCGCGACGAGAACGGCAACGTGGTGATGTCGGAGGAGGAGGGACTCAAGAAGATTCAGAAATTAGGAGGTTACGACAAACTCTACCGCATCAAGTTCGAGGCCGACTATCTGGCCAAGCTGACGATGGACGGCGCGCACAGGCGCTACGGCGAGCAGCTGACCGAAGAGCAGGAGGAACGGCTGAAATTCGAGCTGCACATTATGAAGACGATGGGTTTCCCGGGCTACTTCCTGATCGTGCAGGACTTCATACGCGCCGCGCGCGAGGAGCTGGACGTGTCGGTGGGTCCGGGCCGCGGATCGGCCGCCGGATCGGCCGTGGCCTACTGCCTCGGCATCACGCAGATCGACCCCATCGCCTACGACCTGCTGTTCGAGCGTTTCCTGAACCCCGACCGTATTTCGCTCCCCGATATTGACGTCGACTTCGACGACGACGGCCGCGGAAGGGTCCTGAACTGGGTGACGCAGAAATACGGCAAGGAGAAGGTGGCGCACATCATCACCTACGGCACGATGGCCACCAAACTGGCCATCAAGGACGTGGCGCGCGTGCAGAAACTGATGCTCTCGGAGTCGGACCGCCTCTGCAAACTCGTGCCGGACAAGATTCCCGACAAGAAGCTCAACCTGCAGAACGCCATCGACTACGTCCCCGAACTGAAAGCCGCCGAACAGTCGGACAACCCGATTCTGCGCGATACGATCCGTTACGCCAAGATGCTCGAAGGCAACGTCCGCAACACGGGCGTGCACGCCTGCGGCACGATCATCTGCCGCGACGACATCACGGACTGGGTCCCCGTCTCGACGGCCGACGACAAGGAGACCGGCGAGAAGATGCTCGTCACGCAGTACGAGGGTTCGGTGATCGAGGACACGGGACTGATCAAGATGGACTTCCTGGGGCTGAAGACCCTTTCGATCATCAAGGACGCCGTGGAGAACATCCGCCTGACCAAGGGCGTGAAGATCGACATCGACGACTTCACGATCATCAACGACCCCGCGACCTACCGCCTCTACGGCGAGGGCCGCACCGTCGGGACGTTCCAGTTCGAGTCCGCGGGCATGCAGAAGTACCTGCGCGAGCTGCAACCCTCGACCTTCGAGGACCTGATCGCGATGAACGCCCTCTACCGGCCCGGTCCGATGGACTACATCCCGGACTTCATCGCCCGCAAGCACGGCCGCAGCCCCATCGAGTACGACATCCCCGTGATGGAGAAGTACCTCAAGGACACCTACGGCATCACGGTCTACCAGGAGCAGGTCATGTTGCTGTCGCGTCTTCTGGCCAACTTCACCCGCGGCGAGTCGGACACGCTCCGCAAGGCCATGGGCAAGAAACTCAAGGACAAACTGGACCACCTGAAACCCAAGTTCATCGAGGGCGGCAGGAAGAACGGACACGATCCGAAGGTGCTCGAAAAGATCTGGGGTGACTGGGAGAAATTCGCCTCCTACGCGTTCAACAAGTCGCACGCCACGTGCTACTCGTGGGTGGCTTACCAGACGGCCTACCTCAAGGCCAACTACCCTTCGGAGTACATGGCTGCCGTGTTGAGCCGAAACCTCACGAACATCGAGCAGCTGACGCCCTACATGAACGAGTGCAAGCGCATGGGCATCAGCGTCATGGGACCCGACATCAACGAGTCGATGCGGACTTTCTCGTCCAACGCCGCCGGGGACGTGCGCTTCGGCCTCGCGGCGGTGAAGGGCGTCGGTGCGGCGGCCGTGGAGAGCATCATCGCCGAACGCAAGGCCAACGGGCCTTTCAAGGACATATACGACTTCGTCGAGCGCGTGAACTACTCGCTCGTCAACCGCAAATGCCTCGAAAACCTGGCTTACGCCGGGGCGTTCGACTCGATCTCGGATTTCGCACGCTGCAAGTACTTCGGCGTCGACCTGCGCGATTCGAGCGGCATCACCTTCATCGAGCAGCTGATGCGCTACGGGCAGCGGTTCCAGACCGAGCAGAACAACGCCCAGCAGAGTCTGTTCGGCGGCGGCGAGCACGTGGACATCCAGCGCCCGGTGCTTCCGGCCTGCGCCGACTGGAGCCAGTTGGAAAAACTCACGAAGGAGCGCGAAATGGTGGGCCTTTACCTCTCGGCGCACCCGCTCGACGATTACAAAATCATCATCGACCACATGTGCAAGACCCAGCTTTCGGAGTTGGAGAACCTCGACGCCCTCAAGGGGCAGGAGATCGCCGTGGCGGGCATGGTCGTGGGCGTGCAGAACCTGATGACCAAGACCGGCAAGCCGTGGGGCAAGTTCAAACTCGAGGACTACAACGGAGGCCACGAGTTCGCCCTCTTCGGCAAGGACTACGAGAACTTCCGCAAATACCTTTTCCCGGACTATTTCCTCTTCGTCCGGGGCCGCGTGCAGGCCAAGCCCTACAACGACAAGGAGCTGGAATTCAAGATCATTTCGATGGTTCAGTTGCAGGAGATGCGCGACACGATCAAGGAGATGATCGTGCAGCTGCCGATCGAGGAGGTGACCGAAGCGTTCATCCACGACCTGACGGAGAGGGTCCGCGAGTCGAAGGGCGACACGCTGCTGCGCCTGAACGTCTACGACCGCGGAGCGCAGGTCTCGCTGCGCCTCTTCTCGAAAAGCCACAAGGTGAGCCTCTCGCAATCTCTGGTCGGATATTTGGACGACAACAGCATCCACTACTCAATCGCATAAGCATACTTTAATTGATAATCAACAAAAAACTCAAAGCTATGGCATTGGCAATCAACAAAGACAATTTCGAAGCGCTGGTCGCAGGCGATCAGCCGGTGGTCATCGACTTCTGGGCCGAATGGTGCGGTCCCTGCCGCACGATGTCGCCCATCGTGGACGAACTGGCTGCGGAATACGAAGGCAAGGTCGTCATCGGCAAGTGCGACGTCGAGGAGAACGACGACATCACGATGAAGTACGGCGTGAGGAACATCCCGACGATCGTCTTCCTCAAGGGCGGCGAGCTGGTCGACAAGCAGGTCGGCGCATGCCCGAAGGATGCCCTGAAGGCCAAGATCGAGAAGCTTCTCTGATGCTGCGCGCCATCGACTTCCACGGGCTGAAAGGCGTGGAGTTCTCCAAGGGGGAGTATACGGCGCTGCTGATTCCGGAGATGGGGGCCAACCTCGTGCGGCTGGCCAACACCCGGCTGGGCGCGGAGATTCTGCGCACGCCCGGACCCGGGGAGATCGAGACGTTCCGGAGCCGTCCGCAGGTCTTCGGGCTTCCGATCCTGTTCCCGCCCAACCGCATCGCCGACGGCCGTTACGTCTTCGAGGGACGCACGTACCAGTATCCCATCACCATCGAGAGGGAACGGAACTACCACCACGGCGTCCTCAAGAGCGAGGCGTTCCTGGTGTCGAAGGCCCGCGAGATGGACAGGGAGGTGATGATCGAATGCCGTTACTACGCCAATGCGGGGAACGATGCCGTTTACCGCGATTTCCCGCACGAGTTCAAGTGCAAGATCACCTACCGGCTCACGGCCGAAGGGTTGGAGCAGGAGGTGGTGTTCTTCAACCGCAGCGAGACCCGCATGCCCCTGGGCGTGGGTTTTCACACCCCGCTGACGATTCCCTTTGCGGGCGGGATCGACGCCGACTACGTGATGCGCCTGGCTGTCGGGGAAGAGGTCGAACTCGACGGCCGCAACCTTCCGACGGGACGCAGGCTGCCGCTGTCGGAGCAATTTTCCAAATTGCGCCGCGAAGGGCTTCAGGTCACCGGCTGCGGGCCGATCGAGGCGGGTTTTACGCTGCGCGAGATCGACGTGGACGGCAAACCGTTCCGCGGCGCGCTGGTCGAGCACCTGCGCACGGGCGTGAGAACCTGCTACGAGGTCGACGAGCAGACGACCTACTGGACGCTGTGGAACAACGGAGGGCAAGTGCCCTACTGCTGTCCCGAGCCGCAGACATGGACCACGAACGCCCCCAACGCCGCCGATCCCGCGGCCGAAGGGTTTCGGGCCATTGACCCGGGCGAGTCGTGGCGCACGACTTTCCGCCTGTATGCGAAATAGGGGTAAAAAAGAGGATCGACCGGCGATCCTCTTTTTTGTCTCAAAACCTCTCGTGGAAGACCGTCGCGGAGAGCGGTTTGCGCAGCGTGTCGTGGCGGTTGGGATCGGCCGCCGGGCCGTCGCCGTAGCCGATCAGCAGGATGTTCACGGGTTCGACGTTCGCCGGAAGGGCGAACTCCTCGCGCACGGCTTCGGGTTTGAACATGCAGATCCACAGCGTGTCGAGGTTCAGCGACGCGGCGGCAAGCATCATGTGGTCGGTGACGATCGACGCGTCGATGTCCGAAATGTTCTTGCCGTCGTACTTACGGGTCCACGCCTCGGAGGTGTCGGCGCAGACGATGACGGCCGTCGGGGCGCCGAAATCGCGCGTGCAGCGCGCAAGGCGTTCCATGCCCTCCTTCGACTGCACGACCACCAGCCGCTGGGGCTGGCGGTTGGCGCCCGTGGGGGCCACGCGGCCCGCTTCGAGGATCAGCTCCAGTTTCTCCGGCTCCACTTGCCTGGAGAGGTATTTGCGGCAGGCGTACCGCTTTTTCGCCAGTTTCAGAAAATCCATTTGCAAAGGTTTTAATTATATAAAGGTACGGACAGGCCGGGCGATTCGAAATCTCCCGACCGGTAAAAAGGGCCGTTACGCCTCCAAAGGTATAAAAATTCGCGCCGTTATACAACCGGGCGCTCCGTTTTGGCAGGTCCAGCTGACAGAATGGCAGAAAAAAAGTACTGGCACACCGTTTGTTGCAGGAAGGGCAGGAAATCAAATACAACAACAACGATAGCACTATGAAAAACGGAAAAATCGGAGTTACGACGGAGAACATTTTCCCCGTCATCAAGAAATTCCTCTACTCGGACCATGAAATTTTCCTGCGCGAGCTGATTTCGAACGCCGTGGACGCCACCCAGAAGCTGAAAACCCTCTCGTCGATCGGCGAGGCCAAGGGCGATCTGGGCGACGTGACGATCCGCGTCGCCGCCGACAAGGAGAAGAAAACGCTCACCGTGACCGACCGCGGCGTCGGCATGACGGCCGAGGAGGTGGACAAATACATCAACCAGATCGCCTTCTCGGGCGCCGAGGAGTTCATGGAGAAGTATAAGAACCAGGCCATTATCGGACATTTCGGACTGGGATTCTACTCGGCATTCATGGTGTCGGACAAGGTCGAGATTTTCACGAAATCCTATAAAGAGGGTTCTAAAACCGTACATTGGAGCTGCACCGGGTCGCCCGAGTTCGAGATGGAGGAGACTGACGAGGCACGCGACCGCGGCACGACCATCGTGCTGCACCTCTCGGAGGATTCGCTCGAATACGCCGAGGATGCGCAGGTCGAGGCCCTGCTGAAGAAGTACTGCCGCTTCCTGCCCGTGCCCATCGCCTTCGGCAAGGTCAAGGAGTGGAAGGACGGCAAATACGTCGACACCGACAAGGACAACATCATCAACAACGTCGAGCCGCTGTGGACCCGCAAGCCCGCCGACATCACCGAGGAGCAGTACAAGGAGTTCTACCGCGAACTCTACCCGATGAGCGACGAGCCGCTGTTCTCGATCCACCTCAATATCGACTATCCGTTCCACCTGACGGGCATCCTCTACTTCCCGAAGATTCACAACAACTTCGAGATCCAGAAGAACAAGATCCAGCTCTATTCGAATCAGGTCTATGTGACGGATCAGGTCGAGGGCATCGTGCCGGAGTACCTGACGCTGCTGCACGGCGTGATCGACTCGCCGGACATTCCGCTCAACGTATCGCGCAGCTACCTGCAAAGCGACGCCAACGTGAAGAAGATTTCGAGCTACATCACCCGCAAGGTCGCAGACCGCTTGCAGGAGTTGTTCTCGACCATGCGTTCGGACTACGAGGCGAAGTGGGACGACCTGAAAATCTTCATCCAGTACGGCATCCTCACCGACGAGAAGTTCGCCGAGAAGGCCGCCGGGATCATGCTCTGGAAGAACGTCGAAGGCAAATATTTCACCCCCAAGGAGTATGCGGAGAAGGTGAAGGAGAACCAGACCGACAAGAACAAGACGGAGGTGTTCCTCTATGTGGACGATCCCGTGGAGAAGCACACGTTCCTCGAAGCGGCCAAAGGCAAGGGGTACGACGTGCTGGTGATGGACGGCCAGCTGGACAGCCACTACATCAACTGGTACGAGTCGAAGAACAAGGAGTCGCGTTTCGTGCGCGTCGACAGCGACGTGGTCGACAAACTGATCCAGAAGGAGGAGAATGTCAAGATGTCGCTCACCGAGGGCCAGCAGGAGGTGCTGACGCCCGTTTTCGAGAGCCAGATGCCCAAGGACGACAAGATTCACTACAATATCTCGTTCGAGGCCATGTCGCCCGACGAGGCTCCGGTGGTGATCACGCAGAACGAGTTCATGCGCCGCATGAAGGAGATGGCCCAGACGGGCGGCGGAGGCATGAGCCAGTTCTACGGACAGATGCCCGACAACTTCACCATCGCGGTCAACGCCAACCACCCCATCGTCATCGACATCCTCGCCGACGTGGAGAAGTCCTACGGCGACAAACTGAAGTCGATCACCAAGAAGATCGACGCCGCGGTGGCCGAGGAGAAGCGTTTCGACGAGGTCGTGAAGGGCAAGAAGGAGGAGGAACTTTCGTCCGAGGAGAAATCCACGCGCGAGGAGCTGTCGAAGAAGATCGTCACCCTGCGCGACGAGCGCAACCAGCGTCTGCGCGAGATCGGCGGCGAAAACCGCCTCGTCAAGCAGATCATCGACCTGGCGCTGCTGACCAACGGCATGCTCAAGGGCAAGAACCTGACGGATTTCATCCAGCGTTCGATTTCGCTGATCGGAAAATAGTTTTTGAAGGGTTTGCAGAGAAGGGGCCGCACTTTCGGAGTGCGGTCCCTTTTCCGTTCCGGGCCATCCAACCGCTTTTTGCGGAAACAGTTGCAAAAACAGCAAAAAAAGACTACATTTGTTTGTCACTACAAACCCAACCAACCTGCCATGAGAAACCTTCTGTTCCTGATCGCAGCGGCGCTCGGTGCGTTGCTGCCGTCCTGCACCCCGGCTAACCGGGTCGTGGAAAACCCGCTGATCGAAACGGCCAACACCCGGACGCTCGACATCGTGAAAGTCGAATTGAGCGACACGGCCACCGTGCTCCACATGAACGCCTACTACCGGCCCAAAAACTGGATCGTCATTTCTTCGGACAGCTATCTGCAAATCCCCGCCCGGAGATTCATGCTCACCGGGGCCGAAGGCATAACGCCCGACTCGCTGTTCTGGATGCCGAAGTCGGGCCGCGCGTCGTTCGTGCTGCGGTTCCCGCCCCTGCCCCGCGGTACGAAATCGTTCGACTTCATCGAATCGGACTGCGACGACTGTTTCAAACTCTACGGCGTGGACCTGACGGGCAAAACGGAGTATCCCGAATATCCCGAAGGCCTGCCCAAAGAGCTGCGCAAGGCTCCGAAAGACGGTCCGGTACCCGATCCGATCTTCGCCGTCGGCGAAACGAGGGTCAACATCCACCTGTTAGGATTCCGCGAAGGGATGTACAAGGACATGACGCTTTATATCAATTCGATGCTGACCGGTCACGAGCGCAAAGACGCTCCCATCGACCCCGAGACGGGCGTTGCGACCTTTAAATTCGGGCAGTACGGCCCGTCGCTGATCTATGGCAATCCGGCCGGTCCCGGCTCGATGCACCTGAATTTCTGGACGGCTCCCGGGGAAACCGCGGATATTTACGTTGACCTCACAGAGAAGGGCAAATCCATCGTCCAGCGCCGCGGCAAGGAACGAAAAGCCTCACACGACCGTAAGCTGTATGCGACGGGAACCTATGCCGACCTGAATATGCTGTACGACATGAGGGCCGAAAAACAGATCGGGTTCGATTTCTATACGGGCAAATTCGCGGATTACCGGATGACGGCGGACGAATATGCGCAGATGATCGTATCCAAATACAAAATGCTGACCGACAGCGTCGCCCGCAGCGGCATGTCGGAGATGATGAAGGAACTGAACCTGCTCTCGCTCAAGCAGGAGGCTCTCTGTGTCATGGTAACGTGCAGCAGTCTTCTCGAACACAACTACCGCTCGGTAAACAATCTTTGGGACCGCAATGCAAAGATCGACTACAAATTTGCCACACTGGAGCCGAAACATTATGCCGCTGTCTGCGGATTGTTCGACATCAATGACCCGAAACTGCTGATGGGCGAGTTCGAACCCGACTACCGGACAGCCATCAGCTACTCGGCTTTCGACTGGGCGGATATTATCCATGCAGAGAACGGTCTTGTCGTAGATCTGCGCAAAGCCGTTCCGATGGCCGCGAAAGCCGCGAACTGCGAACTCACCGAGGCTGACCTCGCCTCGCTCCGTTCGCTGAAGAATCCGTTCTACGCCGAGGCGTGCGAGGCTATTCAGGCCAGGGT